>Ga0302326_10013653_pt1 | contig 17202 bp, 13 predicted proteins | sample Palsa_T0_3_FD_202264 | JGI IMG/M metagenome (GOLD analysis project Ga0302326, IMG submission 202264) | Peat permafrost microbial communities from Stordalen Mire near Abisko, Sweden - Palsa_T0_3 | ecosystem: Environmental > Terrestrial > Soil > Palsa > Peat permafrost | place: Sweden: Abisko... | reverse complement strand
GGGCGCTGCCGCCCTCACCGCTGCTGTGGTGGCCGCCGCGCACGGCGCCAAAACGCTGGTCATCGAGAAGAGCGACCTGTACGGCGGGACCTCGGCCACCTCCGGCGGCGTCATCTGGATCCCAGCCACGAGCCAGGCGCTCGCCGGCGGCCACGCCGATTCACCGGAAGAGGCGTTTCAGTACGTGCGCGCGCTGTCCGATGCCAACGTGGCCGATGCGCGCATCTGGGCTTTCGTACGGCGCGGGCGCGAGATGGTCGCCTGGCTCGATGCGCACACCGTGGTCAAGGTGCGCGCCCACGGTTACGCCGACTATCACCCGGAGATGCCCGGCGGCAAACCCGGCTGGCGCTCGCACGAAGCGCTGCCACTCAACGCCCGTGAACTCGGCGCCGATTTCGAGAAGCTGCGGCCGCCGCATCCGGCGGTGCAGTTCCTCGGCCGGGTCAGCTGGACGCTGGAGGAGACCGGGACGCTGCTGTTCCGCACACCCGGCTGGCGGCGCACCGCGTTCGGCGTGTTCGGCAACTACCTGCTCGATTTCCCGCAGCGGCTGCACTCGCGGCGCGACCGCCGCCTGACGCTTGGCAACGCGCTGCTCGGACGGCTGAAGCTCGCGCTCGAGCGCGCCGGCGGCGAGCTGTGGCTCAACTCGCCGCTCACCGAGCTGACGCGCGATGGGATGCGCATCACCGGCGCGCTGGTCACGCGCGGCGGACGCCCGCTGCGCGTGGGCGCGCGCCGCGCGGTCATTCTCGCGGCGGGTGGTTTCGAGCGTAACGCCGCCATGCGCGCCAAGTACCTGCCGCTGTCGCCCGAGCCGCGCTGGAGCGGCTCGCAGATCCACAACACGGGCGAAGTGCTGGAGGCCGCCGCGCGTCACGGTGCGGCCACCCTCAACATGGACTCGGCCTGGTGGGGCGCCTCGCTCAGCCTCCCCGGTGAGGAGCGGGCCCGGCTGCTCGCCTTCGAGCGCTCGCTCCCCGGCTCCATCATCGTGAATCAGGCCGGGCAGCGTTACATGAACGAAGCCGCCTCCTACCACATCGCCGGGCGCGAAATGCTGCGCTGCCACTCGGCGGCCGCGGCCACCATCCCCTCGCTCATGCTGTTCGATCGCACCTGGCGTCGCAGCTACCCGCTCGGCCCGCTGATCCCCGACCTGCCCGACTTCCTGCAGCCGGCAAACCTGCGCGCGGTGCTGGTACGGGCCGGCAGCTGGCAGGAACTGGCGCACAAGACCGGGCTACCGCCGCAGGCGCTGATCGCGACCGTGGCCCGCTTCAACGAGCAGGCGCGCGCCGGCGTGGATGCGGATTTCAGGCGCGGCGAGAGTGTCTACGACCGCTACTACGGCGACCCCAAGGTGCAGCCGAATCCGACGCTGCGCGCACTGGAGAAGCCGCCCTTCTACGCGGTGCCGATCTGGCCGGGAGATATCGGCACCAACGGCGGACTCGCCACCAACGAGTTCGCGCAGGTGCTCGGCACCGACGGTGAAGCGCTGCCGGGCCTGTACGCCGCGGGCAACCTGGCCGCGACCGTCATGGGGCACTCCTACCCTGCGGCCGGTGCGACTCTAGGTCCGGGCATGACTTTCGGCTACATCGCCGCGCGCCACGCACTCGGGCTCGCGGACTGAAAGCGCGCCGCCTACTTCCAGGTGAGGGCGCCGCCGACCAGCACGTTGAAGCCCGGCGCCGACTCGAAGTAGCGGCCGTTGGAGTCGTCCACGATCACCGAGCCCACGTAGTGCCGGTCGAGCAGATTGTTGATCCGCGCGAACAGGTTCCAGTCACCGCGCGCGAAGCTCGCCGCGTAGCCGGCGCTCGCCCCGACAAGCGCATAGCCCGGCGCAAACACGCTGTTGACGTCGTTGACGGCGACGGAACTTAAGTACTGCGCCTCCGCCGTGTAGTGCCAGCCCAGCTCGTCCCCGAAGCGCAGCGCGGCGAAGGCATCGTTCTTCGGTACGCCCGGCAGTCGGTTGCCCGGTTGCACGAGCACCGCGGGCGACCGGCACGGCGCTGCGGTGCAGGTGTAATAGGCGTCGCTGTAGCTGGCGTCGACGTAGGTGTAGGCAACCTGCAGGTGCCAGGGCGCGGCGAAGCGCCAGTCGAGTGAGCCCTCGGCGCCGCGACGCTTGGTGCGGCCGGCGTTCTGGTAGGTCGAACGGCCGCCGAGATTGGTGTCCACCACGATCTCATCGTGCGTGGTGGTCTCAAACCACGTCGCCTCGGCGTTCAGTGCCGGGTGGATCTGCAGCTTGGCGCCGAACTCTGCATTGATGCTGCGCGCGGGCTGCAGCGCGAAATTCGGCCCCGCGAGGCCGTCGGGGCGATAGGCGAGTTCGGAGCCGAGCGGGGTCTGGAAGCCGCGCCCGTAGGAGGCGTACAGGTTGAGCCAGTCGCTGGCCTTGAACACCACGCCCGCGACCGGCGTGCCAGCGCTGTAGGTGGCGCTGCCGCTGTCGTCGCCGTTCGTCGCAGTAATGAAGTGATCCTGGACGCTGAAGTTCACGTCGCTGTGTCGCACCCCGAGGGTCAGCGACCAGCGCGGCGCGACGTCCCAGCGGGCCTGGGTGTACTCATCGATGTCGTAGGTGATGTCGTTCTCGTCGCGGCGCAGATCACCCTGCACCCCAAGCTCGCTGCCGAGGTAATTGTTGAAGCCACGGCGCAGCTCGTTCTGCCGGTCGTAGCTCACGCCCACGACCCAGGAGAACGGCCGGCCGGCAAGCTCGCTTTGCCAGCTCCAGCGCGTATCCCCGCCTCCGAAGTCGCGGTCGAGCTCGACCACGGCCCCGGAACTGGTGGGCGGCTTCTGCACGACGACCGGGATCGCCAGAAACTGCAGTACGCTGCGCTGCCCGTAGTACGCCATGACATCGAGCGTCTGCGTGTCGGTGAGCTTCAGGTTCCAGATCAGTCCCGCCTGCTCCTGCTCGAGGCTCTTGCGGGTGTTGAACATCAGTGCCGCCGGGGCCGCCGCGTTCGGATCGGCCGCGAACTGCTGAGGCGTAAGTCCCAGGGGGTCCTGCGCGTCCGGCCGTGAGACGATGTTGAGGATGAGCGACAGGTGATTGCGCTCGTCGGCCTCGTAGCCGAACTTCGCGTTGAAGGATTCATCCTCGGCGCTGCTGTGCGGCCGGTAGCCGTCCACGGAAAAATGCGTGAAGGCGGCGTTGTAGGCGAACTTACCTTCCGTCCCCGAGGCGTCCAGGCCGGCACGCCAGACGCCGAAGCTGCCATAGGCCGCCGCGGCGCGCAGCTGGTCGGGCACACTGCCGTCGGCGGTGAACAGCTGAATCACCCCGCCGGAGGAATTGCCGTACAGCGCCGAGAAGGGGCCGCGCAGGATTTCGACGCGGGACATGGAGTCGAGGTTGAACTGCGAGACCTGCCCCTGGCCGTCCGCCCCCGTCTGCGGGATCCCGTCCTGGTAGATGCGCACACCACGGACGCCGAAGGTCGAGTTGGCCCCGATGCCGCGGATCGAGATCTGCTGGTCCTGCGCGTAATTGTTGCGGTTGCGCGCGAGGAGTCCCGGGACCGAGGCGATATCGTCCGAGAGGTTGACGCCGAGCGAGGCATCCTGCAGCTGCTGCGCCGACACGCTGCTGATGGCGGCCGGCGCATCGAACGAGGCGATCGCAATGCGGGTCGCCGTGACGGTCACGGTCTCCAGCGTATCGCCCGGCGGTGCGGCCCGCGCCGCGAACGCTGCGCACAAAAGCGCGCCGCCCAGCCCCGCGAGGGAAAGTCCTGCAGAGCGCCTCACTGCGCCTGCGCTTTCAGCCCCTGGCGACCCAAAGGTAATTATTCGCTCCACACGATCGTGCGCAGCTTACACCGTCGCGAGCGGCGTCACCGGGGAGCCCACAGCCCCGGGCAGGTCCAAGGGCGGCGCGGTCAGGAGAAAGCGGTTGCGCTGGCGCGCGGCGAGCCAGCCGGCCAGCTCGCGCAGGTACCACAGCTCCGCCAGGTGGATGCCGAGCTTGAACAGGCACAGCTCATGCAGCGGCAGGAGCGCGTGCCGGTGGGTCGCACCTTGCGCCACTGCGGCGGTCGACTCCACGGCGGCGTTGTCGGCGCACAGCGCGACGAGCCCGCTGTCATCGATCCAACGCTGCAGGCGCTCATCAGCACCGTCAAGGCCCGCACAGCTGCCTTGCAGCACGCGTGTATCCGGGCACTTCTTCATCTCGAGCACCAGATCCGCAAATCCGGTGTAGAGGCACAGGAAGTCCCCGCTCTCCACCTCGACCGCCTGGCTGTCCATGATGCGCATCAGCGCCTCGTAGCCGACGCTGGCAGGACTGCGCCCGAACTCGCGGTGCAGATCCACGAGCACGCCGCGTCCCTGCACCCCGGCGCGCGCCAGGTTCTCGATCCCGAGCGCGCGCGCGCCGGCCCCGCCCGCATCCGGAGAGGCGATGTCCTCGCCGCCGCGATAACCGTTGTAGAACACCGCCTCGGGCACGCCATCGCCGTTCGCGTCGAACTCCGATCCGCAGTGCGCCAGCGCGTCCCATTGCGTCGAGTACTGCAGGCATAAGGTCACCTGGTCATCGCACACCACATCGGTGGCGCTCGGCGCATAAGAAGACATGTGGAAAGGATAGGCCGGGCGGCCATCCTTGAAACGGGTTGCCGCCAGGCGCGGCGGTGAGCGTGTCTCCCACAGCCCCGGGCCCCCCGGATAATCCAGCGGCAGGCTCAAAGAGAACACCAGCCCCTCGCGCACCTCCTGCACGGCGGCGAGTCGCCGCGCCGGCGTCACAAGATTCATGCGGCCGCGCTGATCGTCGGCGCCGAAGTCACCCCAGTTCGATCCCGCCGGACGGTTGCGCCAACGCATGCGGCGAATCTCGCACAGATTGCCGCGAGCCGCCCGTCGGCGTGCTCTCTTACCCTATCCGGAGTAGCGGCATGTCAGCACGTGCGCGCGGGGGGGCATACTAGAAGCATGGCGCAGACAATGCCGGCATGGCGATTGGTGAACTTCGGTCAACCGCCGCAGCTCATGGAGGTCGCCGTGCCGCGGCCGGGCGCGGGCGAGGTGCTGGTGAAGGTGGCAGGCAACGGGCTGTGCCACTCGGACGTCGGGCTCATGGACGCGCGCCTGGAGGCACCGCCCTTCCCCGACTGGCACCTGCCCTTCACTCTCGGCCACGAGATCGGCGGCTGGGTGGAGGAAAGCGGGCGCCGGGTCAGCGGCTTTTCGCACGGTCAGCCGGTGGTGTTGGTGGCCACTCACTCCGACGGCACGTGCCCATACTGTCTGCGCGGCGCCGACAACAACTGCGACGCCGCCACCGCCGGACGCGGCTACGGTCGCGACGGCGGCCTTGCCCCCTTCGTGCTGCTCGCCAATGCGCGTCCGCTGATCACGCTCAGGACGCTCGATCCGCGCACCGCCGGACCGCTCGCGGACGCCGGCGCCACCTCGTTCCATGCGGTACAGCGGGTGCTGCCGCGACTCACCGCGGGGGCGACCGCGGTCGTCATCGGCGCCGGTGGCCTCGGCAGCTTTGCGGTGCAGTTCCTGCGCCGCCTGAGCGGCGCGCAGGTCATCGCAGTCGATGTGAATCCGGCGCGGCTCGAGTACGTGCGCCGCCTCGGCGCACACGAGTGCGTGCCGGGCGTGGACGCGGACACGGGCGCGGCACTGCTCAAGCTCACCGGCGGCCGCGGGGCCGAGGCGGTGCTGGACTTCGTCGGGATCGATGCGACGATTGCGGCAGGTCTCGAGTGCGTGCGCCGCAGCGGCGCCTTCGGCCTCATCGGCGCCGGCATGGGACGCCTGCAGCGTCCCTGGTTTCATGCCCTGCCGCGCGACGGCGAGGTGTTCAGCTTCACCGGCAGCACCATCGAGGATCTGCGCGGCGTCATCGAACTGGCCGAGCGCGGCGAACTGCACAACGATACGGAGCTCTTTGCCTTCGAGCAGGTGCCTGAGGCCTATCGCTGCCTCGAGCACGGCGAGCTTACGGGCCGGGCCGTGGTGCTGCCGCCGGAGCCGCCATGAGCCTGCCCGCGGAGGACACCCTCGCGATTCACGAACTGCTGGCGCTCTACGGTCACATCATCGATGCGCGCGAATGGCAGCGGGTCGATGAGCTCTTCACCGCGACCGCCCGCTACGACATGCGCGAATTCGGGCTGGGCCTGGTGGAAGGCGCCGCAGCGATCCGCGAGCTGTGGAGCCGGCCCGACGCGATGCATCCGCTGGCGCATCACGCCACCAACATCGTGGTGAGCACCAATGCCGACGGCACCGTGCAGGTGCTCTCCAAGGGCTTGGGCGTCGGGCCGAACGGGCGCGTCGGCAGCGTCGTCTATCACGACGTGGTCGAGCGCACGCACGCGGGCTGGCGCTTCGCCGCGCGCAGCGCGGTGCTGCGCCGCTAACCGCCCAGGTGCGCCTCGATCTGCTGCCAGGCAAGTTCTGCCGTGGCGCGCGCCCGTGCGCCTGACTCGCGGGCGTGGCGGCTGGCGGCCGTGCCCTCGAGCACGCGCTTCATGATGCCCTGCCGGATGCTCGCGATGCGGAACAGGTTGTAAGCCATGCAGAACTCCCACACGCGCGGCTCGATCGGCGCGCGCCCGGTGCGGCGGCAGTAGCTCGCCACGTACTCCGCTTCCGTGGGGATGCCGAGCGCGGGCAGGTCAAGGTTCTTCAGCCCACGAATCTCGCCCGCTTCCACACGCCACAGCATCACGTGGTAGGAGAAGTCCGCCAGCGGATGGCCGAGGGTGGACAGCTCCCAGTCGATGACCGCGAGGATGCGCGCCTCGCCGCCCTGAAAGATCATGTTGTCGAGCCGGTAGTCGCCGTGCACCAGCGTGGTTTCCTCGCCGGGCGGGATATTGGCCGGCAGCCAGCTGATCAGTTTTTCCATCGCCTCGATGTGCTCGGTCGCAGAGGCACGGTACTGCTTGCTCCAGCGCGCAATCTGCCGGCTGAAGTAGTTGCCCGGCTTGCCGTAGTCGCCCAGTCCGGCGCCGGCATAGTCGAGCGTATGCAGCGCCACCATGACGCGGTTCATCTCGTCGTAGATGGCCGCGCGTTGCGTCGGGACGAGCCCCGGCAGCGTCGGGTCCCAGAAGTTGCGGCCGGCGGCGAAGCTCATCACGTAAAACAGGGTGCCGATGACGCTAGCGTCGGTGCACAGGCACAAGGGCTGCGCGACCGGCACGGTGCTGCCGTAGAGCGCACTGATGACACGGAATTCGCGGTCGACGGCATGCGCCGACGGCAGCAGGGCTCCTGCCGGCTGCTTGCGCAGGACGTAACGCGCACCGTCCGCGCCCGTCAGCAGAAAGGTGGGATTTGACTGTCCGCCACGAAACTGCTCGACCGAGAGCGGCGGTCTGAAGCCTGGCAGGTGCGCCGCGAGGTAGCTCTCGAGCGCTGCCAGGTCGAAACGCTGCCGCTCCGCCACCGGCATGGTGCCGGCGAACTCCTCGCCACTCATCTTAAGAGTACTTTTCCAGCTCCAGGCGGCCGATCTGGTTGCGGTGCACCTCGTCCGGCCCGTCGGCAAGGCGGATGGCACGCGCCTGCGCGTAGGCATTGGCCAGCTGGAAGTCGTCGCATAAACCTGCGGCGCCGTGCGCCTGGATGGCCCAGTCGACCACCTGGCAGGCGGTCTCGGCAGCGGCGATCTTGATGCCGGCGATCTCGGCGCGCGCGGCCTTGTTGCCGACGGTATCCATGAGCCAGGCCGCTTTGTACACCAGCAGGCGCGCCTGATCGATACGGATGCGCGAGCTGGCGATGCGCTCGAGCGTGATCGACTGCTCGGCGATCGGGCGACCGAACGCAATCCGGCTCTTGACGCGCCGGCACATCTTTTCCAGGGCGCGCTCGGCCACACCGATGAGGCGCATGGCATGGTGGATGCGCCCGGGACCTAAGCGTCCCTGTGCGATCTCGAAACCGCGCCCCTCGCCCAGAAGTATGTTGGCGGCCGGCACGCGCACGTCCTTGAAGTCGATCTCCATGTGACCGTGCGGCGCATCGTCGAAGCCAAACACCGGCAGGTGCCGCAGGATGGTGACGCCGGGCGTCGCGCGTGGCACCAGGATCATCGACTGCTGGGCGTGGCGCGGCGCCGCGGGATCGGTCTTGCCCATGAAGATGAACAGCTGGCAGCGCGAGTTGCCGGCGCCGGAAGTCCACCACTTACGTCCGTTGATGCGGTAGGAATCGCCCTCGCGCACGATCGAGCTCTCGATGTTGGTCGCATCGCTCGAGGCGACGCGCGGCTCGGTCATGGCGAACGCCGAGCGGATGGTGCCCTCGAGCAGCGGCTCGAGCCACTCTTTCTTCTGCTGCGGCGAGCCATAGCGCTCGAGCGTCTCCATGTTGCCCGTGTCGGGCGCCGAGCAGTTGAAGACCTCCGCCGACCAGCGCACCCGCCCCATCAGCTCGCACAACGGCGCATATTCGAGATTGGTGAGACCTGCGCCGTGGCGCGAGTCGGGCAGGAACAGGTTCCACAATCCCGCGGCGCGGGCCTCTTGCTGCAGTTCACTAAGGAGCGGCGGGTCATCCCAGCGACTGCCGGAGCTGAGCTGCACGTGAAAACGTTCCTCGTTCGGGTAGATGTGCAGGTCCATGAAGGCGCCGAGGCGCCGCAGGTATTCCTGGCTCTTGTTGCTCAGCTCAAAATCCACGCTGTCACCCCCACGAACGCGGCGCCCGGCGGCTTCAGGTGCGATAAAACGTCTCGCCCGCGTTTACCAGCTGCTGCAGCAGCGGCGCGGGAGTGAAGTATGCGGCGCCCACCTGGTCGCGGTACTTCAGGAGCGCCTGGTACACGGTGCGCAGTCCCACCTGATCGGCATAGAACATCGGGCCGCCGCGCCAGGCAGGAAAGCCGAAGCCGTGCAGCCAGATGACGTCGATCTCGTGCGGCCGCGGCACGCGGCCCGCAGCGATGAGGTATGCGCCCTCGTTGATCATGGCATAAAGGCAACGCTCGAGGATCTCCTCGTCCGACACCGTGCGCCGCGTGATGCCTCGCGCGGCGGAGTGTCGCTCGATGAGTGCCTCGACCTCCGGATCCGGGCTCGGGCGCCGCTCGGCGTCGTAGCGGTACCAGCCGGCGCCGCTCTTCTGTCCGAGACGTCCGAGCGCTACGAGCTGCTCGAGCAGGTCCGCGGCGCGCTCGCGCGGGGTCAGTCCCGCAAAGCGCGCCCGCCGGGTCGCCAGCACCACGTCGAGACCGCCGAGATCGTTGACGGCAAAGGGACCCAGCGGAAAGCCGAACTCCACCAGCACGCGGTCGATCTGGGCCGGCAGCGCGCCCTCCTCCAGCATGAACAGCGCCTCGCGCGAGCGGCGCGACAGCATTCGGTTGGCGACGAAACCCTCGCCCGCACCCACCAGCACCGCCAGCTTGCCGAGACGCTTGCCGAGCGCCATGAGCGTGGCGCTCACCTGCGGTGCGGTCGCCTCCGTGCGCACGGTCTCCAGAAGCCGCATCGCCTGGGCCGGATTGAAGAAGTGCATGCCGGCGACGTCGGCGGGGCGCCGCGTGGCGGCGGCCAAGGCATTCAGATCCAGGAACGAGGTGTTGCTCACTAGGATCGTACCGGGCTTGCACACGCGGTCCAGCCGCGCGAACACCTGGCACTTGACTGCAAGATCCTCGGCCACCGCTTCGATGACCAGATCGGCATCGCCCAGACCCTCATCGCCGCTGACCGCGGTGATCTGTTGCAGACGGTGGGTCGCCTCATCCTGCGTAAGGCTGCCGCGGCTGACGCCCGCTGCGTAGCTTTTCGCGATCGCTGCGCGGGCTGTTTCCGCATCCGCCAGACCGCGACCGCTCAATGCCACCGGAATGCCCGCATTCGCGAGGCACATGGCGATGCCGCGCCCCATGACGCCCGGCCCGACGACCGCGGCCCGTACGATGTCGCGCACGGCCGTGTCGGCCGGCAGCCCCGGGACCTTGGTCACTTCGCGCTCCGCGGCAAAGGCGTGCCGCAATGCCTGCGACTGCGGGCCCTGGAGCAGCGCCACGCACATCGCGTGCTCGCGCTCGAGCGCTGTGGCGAAGGTCAGCTCGTAGGCCATGCGCACCGCCCTGACCGCCTCCAGCGGGGCGATGGCGCCGCGCTGCTTCTTCGCCACGAGCGCCTGGTATTCGTCGAAAACCTGCGGCTCGTCGAGCCGTACTGCCAGTTCGCTCGTGCGGCGCAGCGGCCGCGCCTCCTGCAGCAGCCGCTCGGCAAATTCGAGGGCGGCCGCCTCGAGCTGCGCACCTGCGAACACCTCGTCGAGGAGACCGAGCTTCAGCGCCTCCGGAGCGCGCAGATCCTTGCACTCCGCGATCACACTCAGGGCGGCGCGTGCGCCGATGAGGCGCGGCAGGCGCTGCGTCCCGCCGGCGCCCGGGATGATGCCGAGCCGCACTTCAGGAAGGCCGAGCCGCGCATCGGTGAGCGCGACCCTGAAATGGCAGGCGAGCGCCAGCTCCAGTCCGCCACCGAGCGCCGTGCCATGGATCGCCGCGATCACGGGTTTCGGGTGCGCCTCGACGCGCTCGACGACCTCGCCGAGGAGCGGCGACTGCATCGGTTTGCCGAATTCGCGCACGTCGGCGCCGGCGCAGAACGAGCGGCCGCGGCAGATGATGAGGAGTGCCGCGACGCCTGCGTCGGCGGCGCTTTGCGCCAGGGCATCGGCAAGACCCGCACGCACGCCGTGGGACAACGCATTCACGGGCGGATTGTCGATCGCGGCGACCGCGATCTGTCCGTGTCGCAGGTACGTGACCGGCAGGGTTACGGTGTGCACCGTTGCCCTCAGTCCACGACCAGGACGACCTTACCCTTGACCCTGCGGTTCATGACCGTATCGAGCGCCTTGCCATAGTCCGAAAGCGGAAAGGTCGCGGAGACGTGCGGCTGCAGCCGCCCGTGCGCATACCAGTCGAACAGCTCGCTCAGATTCGCCGCGCTCCGTTCGGGCTGGGCCTTGGCAAAGGCGCCCCAGAAAACCCCCACCAGCGATGCGACCTTGAGCAGCAGCAGGTTGAGCGGGATGCGCGGGATATCACCGCTGGCAAAGCCGATGACCAGATAGCGCCCGTCAAAGCCGAGACTGCGCACGGCAGGTTCGGCGTAGGCGCCGCCGACGGGATCGTAAACGACATCCACGCCCTTGCCACCGGTCAGCTCGCGCACCTGCTCGCGCAGATCCGCGCTCGCATAGTTGATGACCGCATCCGCACCGTACTCGCGGCACAGGGCGAGCTTCTCGTCGCTGGAGGCGCAGGCGATGACCCGCGCACCCATGATCTTGCCGATCTCGATCGCCGTGAGTCCGACACCGCCCGCCGCGCCGAGCACCAGCAGCGTCTCACCGCTGCGCAGCCGGGCGCGATCCTTCAGCGCATGGTGCGAGGTCGCATAGGTGATCGGGAAGGCCGCCGCGGTCACGAAGTCCATCTGCTGCGGCAGCGCGAACACGCGCGACGCCTGCACACAGACCTCCTGCGCATAGCCACCGAAGCCTGTGAAGGCCAGGACGCGTGTGCCGACGGTAAGTCCGCTCACACCGCTGCCGGTTTCGTGCACCACCCCTGCAACTTCGGCGCCGGGCGAGAACGGCAGCGGCGGCTTGGTCTGATATTTGCCCTGCACCATGAGGCCGTCGAGGAAATTCACGCCGCAGGCCTTGACGGCGATGACGACCTCGCCGGGACCTGCATGGCGCTCAGGCACATCCGCCAGCACCAGTTGCTCAAGAGGTGCGAACTGGCGCGCGAGGACCGCCTTCATGCACGGCCCCGCTGGCGTACGGCTTCGTACAGCAGCATCCCGGCCGCCACCGAAACATTGAGGCTTTCCACAGTGCCGAGCTGCGGCAGATGCACCATGAAGTCGCAGTGCTCGCGCGTCAGGTGCCGCAACCCGCTGCCCTCGGCACCGAGCACGAGCACGACCGGGCCTTTCAGATCGATCTCCTGCGCCGCCTGCGCAGCCTCCGCTGCCGTGCCGACGATCCACAGTCCGGCATCCTTCAGCAGCCGCAGCGTGCGCGCAAGGTTCACGACGGCCACCACCGGGGTGGTCTCGGCGGCGCCGGCCGCCACCTTGCGCACGGTCGCGTTCAGCTGCGCGGCGCGATCGCGCGGGACGATCACCGCGAGCGCCCCGCAGGCATCAGCACTGCGCAGGCAGGCCCCGAGGTTGTGCGGGTCCTGCACGCCATCCAGCGCCAGCAGCAGCGGCGCCGGCGTGATACGCAGCGCCTCGAGCAGCCGGTCCTCGGACCATGGCGGCAGCGGCTCGATCTCCGCGGCGACGCCCTGATGGGCCACGTCGCCGAGCAGCGTTTTCAGTGCGCTCGCGTCCAGGCGCTGCACCGGCCGCTGCTGCCGCCGGGCGAGCTCCTCGATGAGGCGGACCCGCGGGTCGTCGCGATGGCTTGCCAGCTTCACCGCGAGCACGCGCGCGGCGTGGCGCTCCAGCATGATGCGCACCGCGTGCACGCCGTAGATGGTCTCGCTGCCGCTATAGGTCATGTTGGCCACAGCCACGCTGCCGTTTAGGACTCTTCGGCGAGCGCCAGGTCGATGAGTCCCTCGATCGGGTTCACGGACGTGATCATCACACGTATATGCGAGCCGGTGCGCAGCCGCCGGCCGCTGCGGCGGCCGCGCCACGCATGACCGTCCTCTTCCATCACGTACTCGTCGTCGCGCAGGTTGTCCAGATGCAGCAGGCCATCGACGCCGACGTCCACGATCTGCACGAAGCAGCCGAATTCGACCACGGTCGTGATGAGGCCGCGGAAAGTCTGGCCGATGCGCTCGCGCAGGTAGGTACATTTGAGGAAGCCGGAAACGTAGCGATCGGCCTCGTCGGCGCGTTTTTCCAGCTTCGAGGTGCTGTCCCCCAAGCCTTCGAGCTGCGCCACGGAATAGCGCTCTCCGGAACCGCCCTTGGCCTTGAGCAGCGCCTTCAGGGTGCGATGCACGATGAGATCGGGGTAGCGCCGGATGGGTGACGTGAAGTGCGCGTAGTGCGTCAGTGCCAGGCCAAAATGGCCGATGTTGGTCGGCTGGTAGACCGCCTGCTGCAGGGAACGCACCACCAGGGATTCGACGAAGGCGCGCTCGGAGGGGTCGCTGACGCGACGCGCAATGGCCTGCATGTCGCGCGTCGTCACCGACTTCGGTATGCGCGCCTCGATCCCGAGCGCGCGCAGCGTCGAGCTCAGGCGCTCGAGTTTCTCCTCTTCCGGCGTGCCGTGCACACGGTATAGGGTCGGCGTATGTGACCTGTCGAGTTCCTGCGCGGTAGCCACGTTGGCGAGAATCATGCACTCCTCGATGAGCCGATGGGCATCGTTGCGCGAGCGCAGTTCGATGGCGCGCACGTGTTCGCCTGCATCGATGACGAACTGGGCCTCGGGGGCATCGAAGTCGAGCGCGCCGCGGCGGGCGCGCGCCTTGTGCAGCACGCGATACACATCGACCAGCACCAAGAGCCGCTCGAAGAGTGGCCCGAGCTGCGTGCGCGCCGCGGGCCGCCCTTCGAACAGCGCGGCGTTTGCCAGCGTGTAGGTCAGGCGCGCCGCCGAGCGCATCACGGCCGGATAGAAGCGCGCGCTCTTCAGCTCGCCATTCTTGGTCACCACCATGTCGGCGGCAAAGCACAGGCGATCGACGTGCGGCGCCAGCGAGCACAGGTGGTCTGACAGTGCGGTCGGCAGCATTGGCAGCACGCGCGTCGGAAAATAGACCGAGGTGGCACGCTTCTGCGCTTCGGTGTCCACCGCGGTTCCCAGGCGCACGTAGTGGCTGACGTCCGCGATGGCCACGATGAGGCGAAAGCCGCCGGCGTGCGGCTCGGCATACACCGCGTCATCGAAATCGCGCGCGTCATCGCCGTCAATGGTGACGAGTGGCAGGTCGCGCAGATCCTCGCGCGAGTTGGCTTCGTGCGCATCCACCTGCTCGCCGAAGGCCTGGGCCTCGCGCAGGGCCTGCGCGGGAAACTCGTGCGGCAGGTCGAAGCGCGCGATCGCCGACTCGGTGGCAAGCTCCACGGGGCGGTCCGGATCGAGCCGCTTCTCGATCACTCCCTGCGCGGCGGATGCCGAGCTCGCGTGGCGCGTGACTCGCGCGATCACCCAGTCGCCGCTGCGTGCGCCGTGCATGTCCGCCGGCGCCACGGCGCAGCGCAGCTGCAGACGGCGGTCGGCCGCGGTCACCCAGGCGCTGCGGCCCTGCATCTCGACCGTGCCGAGGAACGCGCTGACTCCGCGCTCGAGTACGCGCTCGACCACGCCCGACCAGCGCCCGCTCGCGTCCTGCTGCACCTTCGCGCGCAGTCGATCGCCATGCATCACGCCGCGCATTTCCGGCGGCGGCAGAAAGACACTCTCCTTGAAGCCCTCGACGCGCAGGAAACCGTAGCCGGCGCGATTGGCGCTGACGGTGCCTTCAACGGACGAGCCACCTCGCACCGTCGCAGTCCCCGCTTGGGGTGCACTTGCCCGCTTGGCGGTGGCTTTGCTTGCACCGCGCGCGGGAGCGCTTTGTGAGCTGCGATTCTGCGGCTGTGAGCCGTGCCCGCGCGGCTTTTGCTCGGATCCCTTGCCGCGTCCGGATCGCCCGGACCTGCCTCTGCGCGCCGTCAAATTGACAGCCCCGATACCGGGCCGTACATTGCGCGGCCTCCCACACCTGCCCGGGTGGCGGAATTGGTAGACGCACTAGTTTCAGGTACTAGCGGGTAACACCGTGGAGGTTCGAGTCCTCTCCCGGGCACCAATAAAAACAATAGCTTAGCGTTTATTTCGATTCTCTTTCTGGAGGTGTTTACCGCAGCGCCGAAGGGGCGGGTGCGGGGGCGAGCGTTAGCGCTCGTCGTGCCGTCCGCGGGTGGGATTCTACCCACTCTTTGTATATGTCGTTGCGCGAAGGTCGGTTATGAGACAGCGCGCCGGCCGAACAGTTCCCGATCACCCGACTATAGGATTCATGAAGACACCCATGACCTGGGCGAAGTCGACCTGTCGCACGAGACGGCGCACAAGTATCACCGCTTCCTCATCCAGCAGATCGTGCGCATGCTGAGCATTGGCGGCAGGGTACGCGGCTCGGGCGAGTGCGAGCGCGAGCGCGAGCGCGAGCGGTAGGCTCAAAGCTTCTTAACCACCACGCGTCCGGAAGCGTCAACAAACACGTGATACTGATTACCGTCCTTGCAGGAAGCGGTGTAGTCGCTGTCGTGGTTACGCGTCGAATGAATCACCTGATCGCAGGGAAATCCCTGCAGCGCGATGGTAGCTTTGAGGTCCTTGCCAAAGGAATGTTCCTCGGCCGCGATCGCCCGTATCGAGCCGAACAACGCCAGCAACGCGACAGCAATAGCGGGTAAGCGGTGGCTCATGGCAACTCCTGTGGTCGTAGTAATCACAAATCGGCGAACTTCTTCGGGTCACTCAGCAGCGCCCAGATTGCGTCGCGCGAGGAGGATATGGCGGCGGCGAGGCTCGGGTCATCATCCTGGAGAAGAGTGACGACTTTAAACAGCAGTAATTCGAATTTCTGGCGCAGCTCGGCGAGCGACACTCTCGAGCGTCCGCTGTAGAAGGACCTGAAGTCTCCCAGCAGATCATCGACCTCGTTCTTAAGCGACAGCTTCGTGAATACGCCCAGGGCCGGGGTATCCGTCAGCCGCTCTTCGAGGGAAGTCAGATTAAGTGTGGGCGTTGCCCCCCTGACCGCGCTGCGCGGACCGACGGTCGCGGGCGCCGCGGGCGACTGGATCGCTTGCGCAGCCGCGCACGCGGGTGCGGCGAGCAGTACGAGCATCACTGCGGCGACGAATGGTCGATGCACTCGTAGCACCGAGACGTTTACAGGTGAGCTAAGGCACGTCGTGATAGTGAAGGCAACCAATTCCGACGCCTTCTTGTACCTGTTAGATATGGATGAAGAGACGATGGCACCTCAACTGATGAGATCAGATGTTGAAGTTGGCTCAGGCGCATGAGGTCGAGAAGATCGGCGCGCTCATTACCAAGCACATCATCGAATGGAAACCGGTGTTCGCAGCCGTGCTTGGCGAACTTGACGCACAACCCGCGCAGCGGCGCAGCGCTCGCGAGGCACTAGGCTTTCTGCCCCGGCGGCAATGAGACGGTGGCGGCGGGAACGGCGCCCAGCCTACCAGCCCGCTGGACCGTAAATAAATCCGAATCCGGGTCCCATTGCACCCCAAGGTCCCCATGCATCCCAGGACCAGGCAACATCCGAATAAGTTAGCGCGACCAGTTGCTGCTCATCTATCAGATGTTGCTGTAGTTGGTTAGCCTTGTATTGGTTGAATGCCTGTTGCGTTCCCACGTAGAGACAATCGCAGACTAGCGCGTCAGCGTACACGTAGTGAATTGCGTTACCGTTCTGACGCATCACGAATCGGTGCGCGGGGAGGCGAGCCAGCATTGCCTGGCGTTGTGGAGTGTTAGCAGGTCTCATGATAAACCCGGCGGCAGCGAGGTTATCCTCATACGCTCCATAGTCGGGAGGCGCTGTTTGACAGGCGGCAAGCGCAGCCACCCCCAGTAGTCCACAGTGCATTGCTGGGCGGCGTAATTTGGCGCGAAGCACGGCAGCGGCAGATGTGTGTGTCTTCACAACTGTTCCGGGGTTTGAATCGCCGGTAGAAGAAGCGTCTGCGCTAAGAGCCGCGCTTTGACCACATGCATTTTTGAGCTGCTCACCAGCCTACAGGTCCGTACACAAAGCCAAATCCCGGCCCCACAGGCCCCCAGGGGCCCCAGCTGTCCCAGTTCCACGCAGCATCGGAATACATTTGCGCACTCATTGCCTGCTCGTCCGCCAGGTGCTGTTGTAGCTGGTTCGCCTTGTATTGGTTATAAGCCTGCTGTGTGCCGACGTACAGGCAGCCACACACCAGCGGGTCTGCATAGACGTAATGAATAGTGTCCCCATTCTGCCGCATCACAAACTGATGGGCGGGCAGGCGCATCAGCATGGCCTGGCGCTCTGGCGTGTTTGCGGGTCTGATGATGAAGCCCGCGGCAGCCAGATTGTCCTCGCGCTCAGCAACGCGCTGTTGTTGCGTTTCGCATGCAGTTAGCGCAGCGATGCCCAGAAGCAGGCCAAACAGCGCTGAGTAGTTTGCCCTAGAGCGAACTCGT
>Ga0302326_10013652_pt1 | contig 17202 bp, 11 predicted proteins | sample Palsa_T0_3_FD_202264 | JGI IMG/M metagenome (GOLD analysis project Ga0302326, IMG submission 202264) | Peat permafrost microbial communities from Stordalen Mire near Abisko, Sweden - Palsa_T0_3 | ecosystem: Environmental > Terrestrial > Soil > Palsa > Peat permafrost | place: Sweden: Abisko... | reverse complement strand
CTGTTACCTGCTCGCGGACGGCGCTCAATCACCGACCCTGAGATTAAATCCCGGCGACCTGCTCGTGCTGAGGCTCAAGAACGATCTAACTGACTCCGTATCCGCCGTCGCAGATTCTAAAAAGCTGCACGTGCATGCGATATCGGAAGCGCAACACGATCCGTGCACGAGTGGCGCGATGACGCCTGTATCAACAAACCTGCACTTTCACGGGCTGACTCTGCCGCCGGTTTGTCACCAGGACGACGTATTGAAAACCTCTATTCAGCCGGGCGATCAGCCCTTCGAATACCGGTTTCGAATTCCGACAGATGAGCCCCCGGGTTTGTATTGGTACCACCCGCACATTCATGGATTTAGCAAGACCCAAGTGCTAGGCGGGGCCTCGGGCGCACTAATTATCGAGGGCATTGAACGCGCCAATCGTGAAGTTGCCGGTCTGCCCGAGCGCGTGATCGTAATCCGCGACCAGGACCTGATGAACCCCAATGCGCCGCCGTCAAAATCGGAACCGGTTGTTCCTAGAATGTTTATTGACCGCGACGGGGATTCGGCAAATAACGGCACGGGATTTGGGCAGCCCGCGAAGGATCTTTCGGTCAACTTCGTTCCGGTGCCCTATCCGGACTACCCGCCCGCAGTGATCCGCATGAGACCCGGAGAGCGGCAACTTTGGCGTGTCGTGAATGCATCCGCTATCACCTACCTGAACTTGGCCGTGCTCTTCGGGCGCACTGCGCAACAGCTTGGCATCGTCGCCATCGATGGTGTTCCCGTGAACGCAAGCGGCAGCGCCGGACCCGCAACAGAATGGAGCGACCATATCGGTCTGCCACCGGGTGCGCGCGCGGAATTTGTAATCACTGGCCCCGCCGCGGGAGCGCTGGGCCTACTCGTGACACGAACGGTCGATACAGGGCAGGGCGGCGAGAACGATCCGAATCGGACTCTTGCATCGATCGTCGCCGCAGCCGATGCGCCGGAGCCACGTTCAATCCTGCTTTCGGCCCCGGCACCGCCGCTTCGTCCCGGTCTTCCCTGGCTGGGCAGCGTCACGCCGGTGCGCGTGAGGAAGTTGTATTTTTCGGAAAGGTTGGAGGATCCCAGCAATCCCAACAGCGCCACCACTTTTTATATTACGGTGGACGGTCAACCAGCCGCTCCGTTTGATCCGGCCTCAACCGAGCCGAACATTGTGGTAAAGCAGGGCGACGTAGAGGACTGGATTATCGAGAACCGCTCCACGGAATTACACGCCTTCCATATTCATCAGATTCATTTTCTTCTGCTGGATTGGTCCGGGATCCTGGTCCATGAATCCTTTCTGCGTGACACCGTCAACGTCCCGTTTTTCAACGGGAGGACGCTGAAATATCCGAGTGTGCGTCTGCGCATGGACTTTCGGGACCCAAATTCCGTCGGCACCTTCGTGTATCACTGCCACCTTCTAGAACATGAAGACGGCGGAATGATGGGGCTTATTCGTGTCGAGCCTGCGGACAAGCCACAAGCTCGCCATAAATTGGCTTCTGCCCCGCTGCCGCTCCAGACTACGGACCAGCTTCCGCTGCCATAGTCATGAGGCGTTCATCGAGTGGACGCCTGCGTCAAGACCTGCCGCCTGCAGACACCCCAGCTTTCGAGCGCCGGTAGTAGTCGCACGAATGGCGCGACCTGCAAGACGTGCATTTCTACTGAACGGCGCACCGTCACGGAACATTCACATTGATGCAATAAATCGTCACGATCATTTTGACTGGACGGCGCACCGTCACGGAACAATCACGTTGATGCAATAAATCGTCGGTAGAAAGTCTACGCGGCATTTGGCGTAAAACTATCAGGGAGCCTGCGTATGAAACTAAAGCACGTTGCGTCTTACACCTTCGATGGCCTGCGCACTGGGTTGGCCGCACTTGCACTGTTCCAGTTCTCGATTGGCACCACATTGGCAAGTGTATCCGCATCTCTTCCGCAGCAGACCACCCGTACGCCCATAAAGCACGTCATCGTAATCATCGGTGAAAACCGCAGCTTTGACCATGTTTTCGCGACTTACGTGCCGCCGGCCGGAGAGGGAATCTGGAACCTGCTGTCCGAGGGAATCGTCAACCGCGACGGTTCCCCGGGGCCCAATTTCTATAAGGCGGAACAACATGCCGCCGAGGACCCAGGGAGCGATGCATTTTTGCTGAACCCGACAAAGATTCAATTCCCGAACAACGTTCTGCCAGCCCCGCTCGTGGGCGGACCTGAGGACTCCTATGTCGCAGGTGACAGCTTGACGCTCGCCGAACAGTCGGAGAACGGGCTGCCTGTAGATTACTACCAATATTTGGTCTCCGGCGGTACAGGCCTGACCTCCAAGACTCCCGACACCCGTATCACGGCAGTCAATTCGTTGCCACCAGGGCCATTTCAGTTGACGAATGGGCAGGGTTTTACGTACAACTCCTACGCGGCAAGCCCCGTCCATCGGTTCTATCAGATGTGGCAACAGTTAGATTGCGGCTTGGACCATGTCACTGCGGAGCGCCCTTCCGGTTGCGACGGCGGATTGTTCTCTTGGGTGGAGGTAACCGTTGGGGCTGGCACTAACGGTCTGGCACAACCGACCAATTTCAGCACTGAGTATTCCCCTGAGGCAAAGACAACCGGCGAAGGTTCCACGGCGCTCGGCTTCTACAACGTTCAACGCGGCGATGTTCCGTACTTCAAGCACCTCGCTGATACGTATGCAATGAGTGACAACTTCCACCAGTCCGTTAATGGTGGAACGGGCGCGAACCATATAATGCTCGGCCACGGTGATGCGATCTGGTTCAGCGACGGCAAAGGGCATGCATTGATTCCCCCGCATAATATCGAAGTCGGTTCAGGTACTGCCAACGCCGGAATCGTGGACGAGGTTGAGAATCCGAATCCTGCTGTGGGTACCAACAATTGGTACACGGAAGACGGCTATGGCGGCGGGTCTTATGGCTCGGCCTCCTATGGTGGCGGCTCGTACAGCAACTGCGCCGACCCCAAGCAACCTGGTGTCGCGTCCATCGTGAAGTATCTGCAGTCCTTGCCGCACCCGGTTGATCCGCACTGTGAAGTGGGCCATTACTATCTCTTGAACAACTACAACCCGGGCTACTTCGGAAATGGCAGCAACGCGTACACGGATCCGAGTCCAAACAATACGGTGTTCACGATTCCTCCGTCATCTACGCGCAGCATCGGCGACAGTCTCCTAGAGAGCAACATTTCATGGAAATATTATGGGGACCAGTGGGATAACTACGTGCCTGACCCGTACCAGCTCAACTATGGCGCGATCGGCGCGCAGAGCGACGAGTACTGCAACATCTGCAATCCGTTCCAGTACGATAGCTCTATCATGGCGAATGCGAGTGTCCGTAACGCGCACATTCAAGACACGAAGAATCTGTACGCCGACATCGCAAACGGGACCCTGCCGGCCATCTCCTTCGTAAAACCGAGCGGGCTCGTCGATGGCCATCCGTCTTCTTCAAAGCTCGATCTTTTCGAAGGCTTTGCTAAGAAAATTGTCACTGCAGTTCAGGCCAATCCGCAGCTTTGGAAGGACACGGCGATCTTCATCACCTTTGACGAGGGCGGAGGCTATTACGACTCGGGCTACGTTCAGCCGTTGGATTTTTTCGGCGACGGGACTCGTATCCCACTCATAGTAGTGTCTCCGTTCACCACGGCCGGACACATTTCGCATGAATATTCGGATCATGTATCGATCCTTAAGTTCATCGAGAGGAACTGGGGCCTGAAACCTGTTACCTACCGCAGCAGGGACAATTTTCCCAACCCGATCGTGGAGAAAAGCAATCCGTATGTGCCGTTGAATAGTCCGGCCATTGGCGATCTTTTTGACCTGTTCGACTTTTCGGGTAGTCCGGACTAAACACTAGGACGCTTGTAGCTCTGCTGGCAAGCAAGGGCGGCCGACTGGCCGCCCTTTTTGCTTCGTCAGCGGGCAACTTCCGAGCGCTATGAAACCAGCGCAAGGTCCATCTGTATGCGGAAATGCGTCGCCGCGGGCTACCACCGACTTGCGGCGACTGTGCCGTCCCTTCGGAGCCGCGCAGATGCGGAGGGGGCGAGCGCGTGTAGCGGGACGTAGCGCATCGCGCCGCCAATCGTGCCGGGTGTTCCTGACCGGCGACCGGCACACAGCCATTATTCTTAGCATACGTGGGCTTGTGTGGCTTGCGCGCGCGGGCCGCGTGCACTCCTGCCCGGTGCGAGGCTCTGCGGCACAATAGCCCGTGGCGGACTAGTCAGGCATCATAGATGGGGGTGCGGCTGCGGCGCCGGCCGACCGCCCCCTCGACATCAAGCAACTGCAGTCAAGAGCAAAAATCATGCGCTACCCCGGACGCCGCCTGTCTTTAGTCACCTGCTGTCTGGTGCTCACAGTCCCGACCTGGGCCGAGGAGCCGTATTCCTTCGACAAGGCGCCCGGGCGCCTGCCGAAGGACGTCGTGCCAATCGACTACACCATCGACGTTGTACCCGATACCAAGACTCTGACGCTATCCGGCCATGAGTTGGTGCTACTGCAATTCAGGTCTGCTACTGCAACCGTGCAATTCAATTCACTCAATGAAACTTTGCGCGACGTGCGCCTGGATGGCAGGGCGGTCAAGAGCGTCGTTTCGGACAATGCGAAACAGGTGACAACCGTAACTCTATCCGCACCAGCGCCTGTCGGGCAGCATAAGCTGACATTCGCCTACACCGCCAAGATCGAAAAGCAGGCGCAGGGGCTCTTTGCCCAGGACTATCGCGGACATGATGGAGCGCCGGGGCTCCTGTTGTCGACGCAAATGGAAGCGACGGATGCGCGGCGCATGTTCCCCTGCTGGGATGAACCCGCGTTTCGCGCAACCTTTCAGTTGAAAGCGACCGTGCCGGCGGCGTGGCAGTCGGTATCGAACATGCCGATCGCTGAGCGTGTCGTGCATGGGAACCTTGCAACCACGACTTTTGCGCGTTCGCCGAAGATGCCGTCGTACCTGATCGAGTTCACGGCCGGCGATCTTGCTCAGATCAGCGCCGCGGCGGACAACATTCGATTCGCAGTCTGGGCCGTGCGCGGCGAGGAAAATGGTGGGCAGACAGCTCTCGCGAACGCGCAGCAGATCCTGGCCGACTACAACGACTACTTCGGTTATCGATTTCCGCTACCCAAGCTCGACTCGCTAGCGATACCGGGCGGGTTCTCGGGAGCCATGGAGAACTGGGGCGCGATCACTTACAACGAGCAGCTGCTGCTGCTGACGTCGGCCAGCACCGTTGGGGATCGGCAGCAGGTGTTCAGCGTCCAGGCCCACGAAATGGCACACCAGTGGAACGGTGACCTGGTCACCATGGCATGGTGGGATGACATCTGGCTCAACGAAAGCTTCGCCTCCTGGATGGCCGCGAAGGAGACCGCGCAGCGCAATCCAGATTGGAAATGGTGGGAAGAGCAGGACGGCGACAAGGAAGGCGCGATGAGTGCCGATGCGCGCGCAAGTTCCCATGCGATCCAGCAGCATGTGACGGATGAGCTTGAGGCGACGAGTGCATTCGATCCGCAGATCACCTATAGCAAGGGTCAAGCTATTCTGCGCATGTTTGAGGCCTATCTTGGACCCGATGTGTTCCGCAGCGGTGTTCGCGGCTACATAAAGGCGCGGGCATTCTCGAATGCGACCACTGCAGATCTGTGGAACGGTCTTAGCCTGGCAAGTAGCAGGGATGTTGCGGCAATCGCCGCCGAGTGGACCGAACAGCCGGGCTTCCCACTGGTTGCCGTGACCGCCCATTGCGATGCTGGCGGCGTGCGGACGATCGACCTGTCGCAGAAGCGCTTCCTCCTGAGCGGGACCGATGCGCCGTCCTCCCATTGGAAGGTTCCGCTGCAGATCCGGACCGGCGCCGGTGGCACACCCCAGAGCGTCCTGCTGTCACGCGACGAGCAGCCAGTCAAGGCCGGGCGCTGCGATGAACCCTTGAGCATTAACGCCGATGCGATCGGGTTTTATCGAGCCATGTACGATCCGGCGACGCTTGCGACCAACACCAAGAGCTTCAGCCACCTGTCGGACGGCGATCGGATCGCGCTGCTGGATGACCAGTGGGCGTTGGTTGAATCGGGAATCGCGCAATTGCCCAGCTACCTGCCATTGGCATCCTCGATGGGCGCCGATCTTGATACCCGCGCATGGGGGCAGATTACCCACGCCCTCGAGACGATCGAGTATGCGGAAAGAGGCACAGCGAGACACGATGCGTTTGCCGCCTATGGACGCTCGATTCTCAGGCCCGCATTCGATCGACTGGGCTGGGATCCGAAGCCCGAGGAAACTCCCGGTGTACAGCGCTTGCGCAGGACGCTCATCGGCGATCTTGGAATCTGGGGCGATCCGGCGGTCATAGAGGAGGCGCGCAAGCGTTTCAGTGCGTTTGTCATTGACCACAAAGCGATTGCCCCCGATTACCAGGCGCCCATCTTGTCGGTGGTCGCCCATTATGCGGATGCCGCAACCTTCGCTCAGTTGCACGCAATCGCGAAGGCCGCCACGGAGCAATCGGAAGTTAGGCGCTATTACGGGGCGCTAATGCAGGTCCACGATCCGCAACTAGCCGCCCAGTCCGCGCAAATCGCCCTGTCCTCGGAAATCCCGCCGCAATCGGATTCACTGCGGCTGCAGCTGGTCTTCACTCTGTCCCGCGAGCAACCGCAGCTTGCGTGGAGCACCTTCAGAAACAATTCCGAGAAGCTGCTCGCGCCATCAACCTCTTTTGCGCCGCTGGTCGTAGCGCAGTACGTACCCGAAGTCTATTGGAATGCCACGCCGCTGTCCGATCTGGAGACCTGGGTGCGTGCGCATGTGCCGGCGGAAATGTCATCTGCGGTCGAGCGCGGTATGGAGACGGCGCGGTTTAAGTTCGCAGAGAAGACCGCTCTTGTGCGCGAGGCGGATGCATACCTGCACTGACCGGTTGGCCGAGTCTGGCGCGTGACGGTCGCTGCGCGCCTCACCTTGTTCTCGCCGCGAACGGCGGCATGAGAACCGGAGGAGTCGCGTCGCATGCGCGTCCGTGTCGTTGGTGGGACACGGTTTATCGGGTCCCGCGTGGTGCGGCGCCTCGTTAAGGTTGGTCACGAGGTGTTCTAAAAATAATATTTTCGCCATGAAAATTGCGACATTCAATGTCAACGGCGTTAGAGGTCGGTTAGCGCACCTTCTTCACTGGTTGGCCACCGAGTCGCCTGATGTCGCATGCCTTCAGGAATTAAAAGCGCCCGACAGCAGCTTTCCGATCGAAGCTATCCGCGCGGCAGGGTACGGCGCCGTCTGGCACGGTCAATCCTCGTGGAACGGAGTCGCAATTCTGGCAAAGGGAGCAGATCCGGTTGAAATTCGTCGCGGACTGCCGGGCGATCCGGACGATACGCATAGCCGCTATCTCGAGGCGCGCGTTGGTAGCGTAGTGATCGGCTGCCTGTACCTGCCCAATGGCAATCCGCAGCCGGGCCCGAAGTTCGACTATAAACTCGCCTGGTTCGAGCGGCTGATAAAGCACGCGAAATCCCTGCGGGCCTCCAAGGGCCCCGTCATATTGGCCGGTGACTTCAACGTCGTGCCGACCGATTTTGACATCTATGACCCGAAATCCTGGAAAAGGGACGCTCTGTTGCAGCCCGAGCCGCGCGCTGCGTACCAGCGTCTGCTGGCGCAGGGCTGGACGGATGCGCTACGTACACGACATCCTGAAGAGCCGATCTACACGTTTTGGGACTACTTTCGCAACCACTGGCAACGCAATTGCGGCATGCGCATCGACCATCTGCTTCTAAGCCCAGACTTGGCGGAGCAACTCGTTGATGCAAACGTACATTCGTGGGTGCGAGGTCTGCCGAAGGCGAGCGATCATGCGCCCGCATGGGTTCAGATCCTGCCTGACGCAGAGTCGAAATAACCCCGGATGCAATAATCCGGTAGTTCTGGTCGATATTGATTTGCCTGATCCTATGGCCCAATGCCCCATGAGCGCGGATTACCGCATTGAGATCGGCGTACTCGCCGATGTGCCCCAAATCGTCGTGTTGATGAAGGAGTACTGGAGCTTCGAAGGCCTTGCAGGTTTCGAGCCGGGGCGCGTGTCGGCGTTACTTGGGCAGTTGCTGTCGCAAACACACCTGGGCAGAGTTTGGGTCGCCCGTGAGGGCAATAGACCTGTTGGCTACCTAATAACCGTATTTGTCTTCAGTTTTGAGTACCAGGGGCTCGTGGCCGAGATAGACGAATTGTTCGTGCTGCCGGAAGCGCGCCGGCACGGGATAGGCACGGCGCTGCTCGACGTCGCCGAGGCGAGCCTTGCTGATGCGGGCTGCACCGGCATGCAGCTGCAGCTTGCCGCTGGCAATCGCGCCGCGCACGCTTTCTATCACCGCCGAGGCTATGCAGCACGGACGGCGTATGGACTTTTGGACAAACCGCTCGCGGGGCCGTCAGTCTAGCGAGTCGAGGACCGCTAAGGGTGCAACGCACGCATCCGTTCCTGTCGCGCAGTCACCGCGGGAGACAGGAGAAGATACGGAACGTTAGACTGTCCCACGAATTTCCTCATCGATCAGCCGCGAGACCGCCTCTTTGCCCTTCGTCACGCCTGCAACGCTGGATAAGACATACGACGTAATCGTCGTGGGTTCTGGGGCAGCAGGTGGTCAGAGTGCCTATACCCTCAGCATGGAAGGCGCCAAGGTCCTGATGCTCGAGGCGGGTCGCAAGTACATTCCTGAAACCGAAACGCCCATGTTCCGGACGCCGGAGCAAGGGCCATTGCGTGGCGCCTCCACGCCAGATAAGCGCTTCGGTTTCTACGACGCAACCGTCGACGGCGGCTGGGAAGTTCCCGGCGAGCCCTACGTTCAAACAACGCACGAGGCCGCCGGGCGCTTTGATTGGTGGCGTGCGCGAATGCTCGGCGGCCGAACCAACCATTGGGGACGCATATCCCTGCGCAACGGGCCCTACGACTTCAAGGCCCGCACGCGTGATGGCTTGGGCTTTGACTGGCCGCTCTCCTACGGCGATCTCGCTCCGTACTACGACAAGGTTGAGCTATTGGTGGGTATATACGGCAGCAACGACGGCCTGGAGAACACCCCAAATTCAGCGCCGGGGTGTCTGCTGCCGCCGCCAAAGCCCATTGTGAGCGATCTGCTGATCGCCCAGCGCGCGCGGCGCGTCGGAGTGCCGGTCATCGCTGGCCATCGTGCCGTGCTCACGCGGCAGCTCGACTTCAAAACCTCGCCCGCCCGCTTGCACCCCGGTAATCCCACGGCACAGAAGATCATCGCGACCGACATGCAGCGCCGCGCCGCGTGCATCTGGGCGACGCCCTGCGGACGCGGTTGCTCGATCCGCGCGAACTATCAGTCTACGACCGTCCATCTGCCGCCCGCACTCGCCAGCGGCAATCTCGATATAGTCACGGACGCGATGGCCCACGAAATCACGCTTGGCAAGCACGGGCTCGCCAGCGGCGTGAGCTTCATCGACAAAACGACTGGCAAGCAGTGCCATGCTGCCGCGCGCGTGGTTGTCCTCGCCGCGAGTTCCTGCGAATCGGTACGGATCCTGCTCAATTCCAAGACCGCCCGCTTTCCGAACGGCGTTGCGAACTCGAGCGGCAAAGTCGGCCGCTATCTGATGGATACGGTCGGCAGTAGTCTTGAGGGTCAGATTCCGCTGCTCGAGAATCTTCCGCCGCTCAACGAGGATGGCGCGAGCGAAAGCCACGTGTATGCGCCGTGGTGGCTTTACCGGGAACAGTTGGCTGGGAAGCTGGGGTTCGCGCGCGGCTATCACATCGAGTTCGGCGGCGGCAGGCGCATGCCCGACTTAGGGACATTGGCCGGCATCGAATGGTTGACCGGAGGCAGCTACGGCAAGAAGTTCAAGGACGACGCCAGACGTTACTATGGCACCTTCGTCAGTTTCGACGGCCGCGGCGAAATGATCGCGAACAAGGATTCCTACTGCGAGATCGACCCGCAGGTGCAAGACAAGTTCGGCATTCCGGTGCTGCGTTTCCACTGGAAATGGTCCGAACATGAGACGCGCCAGGCGGCTCACATGCAGCAGACATTCAAGGAGATCATCGAAGCCATGGGCGGTCGCGTAAAGGGCGAAGTCCAAAGCGATGGTGCTAAGGCGATTCGGGCGGGCGGCTCGATCATTCACGAAGTCGGTGGCGCGATCATGGGAAAGAAAGCCGCGACATCGGTGACGAATCACTGGGGGCAGACCTGGGACGTCAAAAACGTTTTCCTCGCCGATGGAGCGGTATTTCCGTCGAATGCGGATAAGAACCCGACGCTCACCATCATGGCGCTTGCCTGGCGCGCCGCCGATCACATCCTCGACCTGCTGCGCAGAAAGGACCTGTGATGGATCGGCGGACGACGATCAAGTGGATGCTTGCCGCTTCGGCTTCAATGCCGCTCTTGGGGCGGCGCGTTACTGCCGTCGCGCCATCGAGCGCGCTGCCGCAAACGCAAGGGTACGGCACCGATCCCGACCTCACCAAAATCTATAACCCCGGCGATCTGTGGCCGCTGCTACTTACGCCCGCACAGCGGCGCACGGCCGCCGTATTGTGCGACCTCATCATTCCGGCGGATTCGGTGTCCCCGAGCGCTTCCTCAGTAGGCGTCGTCGACTTCCTCGCCGAATGGGTGAGTGCGCCTTACCCGCGTCAGCAGACGGACCGCCCGATCATTCTCGACGGTCTCGCATGGATAGATGCCGAAGGGACGCGCCGCTTCGGCAAGGACTTCGCCGCTCTCAATGACACACAGCAGCACTCGATTTGCGACGATATCGCCTTCGAGCAAACGGTGCAGCCCGCTTTTGCCCAGGCGGCACGGTTCTTTGCCCGCTATCGTGACTTGACCGCCGGCGGATATTACTCATCGCCCGCGGGCCGCAAAGATCTGCAATACATTGGCAACGTGGCGCTTGAATCGTTCGAGGGGCCTCCGCTCGAGCTGCTGCAGAAGCTCGGACTGAGTCCGGACCAGATGCAGCGCGGCTGAGGCTTGAGGAAATATGAGCCCTAATCAGGAAAAACACCCGCCGCGCCGCCTCGGCGTCGGCTTTGTCGGCAGCGGCTTCAACGCGCGCTTTCATATGCAGGCGCTGCGCGCCGTGCGTGATGCAGATGTGCGCGGCGTGTGGAGTCCGAATGCCAAACATGCCGCCTCAGCGGCCGAGCTCGCGCGCAGCCTTGATATCGGTGCCGCGCAGCCCTATGCCTCGATCAGCGAGATGGTTGCGGATCCGGCGATCGATGCGCTCTGGGTCACCGGTCCAAACCACACGCGGGTTGAGAACTTCGAGGAGATCGTGCATGCGCTCGAGCGCGGCATGGGCACGCTGCGCGGCGTTGCATGCGAAAAGCCACTCGCACGCAACGTCGCCGAAGCCACGCGAGTCACGCGAGCAATCAAATCCACGGGCATTGCACACGGATATCTCGAGAATCAGGTTTTCGCACCGCAGGTTCAGGCAGGCCGTGAACTGCTCTGGGCGCGCGGCGCGGCGACGACCGGCCGGCCGTACCTTGCCCGCGCCGCCGAAGAGCACAGCGGCCCGCACATGCCATGGTTCTGGCGCGGCGAGCTGCAGGGCGGCGGCGTGCTCAACGATATGATGTGCCATTCGGTCCTGCTGGTGCGACATCTCCTGACGCGTCCGGGCGCAGCGCTTTCTGCGCTACGCCTTGTGCGCATTACGGCACACATCGCAAGCCTCAAATGGACACGCCCGCACTACAGCAAACAGCTTGCAAATACCTTCGGCCGCGAAGTTGATTACGGCAAAACTCCCGCTGAAGATTTCGCGAGCGCGACGCTCGAATTCGAGACGGATGACGGCCACACGGTGATCGGCGAAGCCTCTACATCGTGGAGTTTCGTTGGCGCGGGGCTGCGCGTATCGGCCGAGCTCTTGGGTCCGGAATACTCGATGGCGTGGAACACGCTCGACAGTGGGCTTAAGCTTTTCTTCTCGCGCGCGGTGCGCGGGGCGGCAGGCGAAGACCTCGTCGAAAAACAGAATGCGGAAATTGGCTTGATGCCTGTGGTGGCGAATGAAGCTGCTGCCTACGGCTATGAAAACGAGGATCGCCATTTCGTGCGCGCGTTTCTCGGCAAGGAGCAGCCATTATTGACCTTCGATGATGGCCTCGAGGTCGTGAAAATCCTGATGGCAGCCTATCAGAGCGCCGAGCAGGGCAAGACGCTGGCATTTCCGCCGCGCGGACTTGATAAGTTCGTTCCGGCAGTGGCGCAGGGCAAATGGAAACCTCATTCGGAGCGTTGACATGTCAGAACCTAAAGACCTGACTCGCCGTGAATTCGTCACGGAAGCGGGCAAGGCCGCGCTCGGCACGATGGTTGCTGCCAGCGCGCCGCTCATTGTTCCAAGCCGGGTGCTCGGACGCGGCCAGCGCGCCCCGAGCGACACAGTAAACGTCGCCATCGTCGGCTGCGGCGGGATGGGAACCCAGAATGCGCTCGTGCTCGCGCAAACCGAGCACATCGGCGCGGTCTGCGACGTTGACGTCGGCTATAGCGAACATCAGGTCAACGGCACCGTTGCCGGCGCCGACGGCAAGCTGCGTCCCGATGGGCTCAAGCTTCAGGAGCAGTACCGCAAAGCCAAGCGCTATACGGACTTTCGCGAGTTGCTGGCGAAAGAAAAGAGCATCGATGCCGTGGTCGTCGCAACTCCTGATCATCTGCACGCGGTCATTGCAAAAGCCGCGATGGATCTTGGCAAGCATGTGTTTGTGCAAAAGCCGCTGACCGCCACGGTGCATGAGGCGCGCGTCCTGCGCCAAAGCGCTCTGTCCCACCCAAAGCTTGTAACGCAGATGGGGAATCAGGGGCATTCGAGCGAAGGCGCCCGGCTCATCAATGAGTGGATTCAAGCCGGACTCATCGGTCTAGTGCACGAGGTGCACGTCTGGACCAATCGCCCGATAGTGTTTTGGCCGCAGGGAATTGCGCGCCCGACGGGCGTGATGCCAGCCGACGTTTCCAGCCCCTTCGGCAACCCCTGGACCTACCGTCACGTGCAGGACGTGCTCGCAGGCGCGATGGGCAGCGGAGGCGCGCCGCCCGCGGGGCTCGATTGGGATCTGTATCTCGGGCCGGTGGCCGAGAATGTCCCGTATCATCCGGTGTATCACCCCTTCAATTGGCGCGGCTGGCTTGATTTCGGCTCCGGAGCCCTCGGTGACATGGGTGCCCATCTGCTCGATCATCCCTTCTGGGCACTCGGACTTACATACCCCACGAGCATCGAGGCAACTTCAACGCCTTGGGGAACGATGGCTGTTGCGCCGCTGGATCCCAATGCACCGGCCAATACGCCCGCCGGCCGGCCGCAGCGCAAACCGGTTTCGTTTCCGCTCTCAACCAGCGTGCATTATCAATTCGCAGCGCGCGGCGCTCAGCCGCCTGTCAAGCTGTTCTGGAACGACGGCGGGATCTATCCGCCCCGTCCCGATATGTTGCCCGCCGACGTCGAGCTCACAAGCGAAGGCGGCGTGATCTTCATCGGCGAGAAGGGCATCCTCCTGCACGGCACCTACGGCGACAATCCACGGCTGTACCCGCAGTCGCTGATGGATCAGGCGGCCTCGGTACCTAAGAGCATGCCGCGGATCCCGTGGAGTCATGAGCTCAACTGGGCCAAGGCGATTCGGGGCGAGGCCAAGGCGAGTTCGCCATTCGAATACGCCGCACAGCTCACCGAGACAATGCTCCTTGGCATCGTGGCGCTGCGTAACGGACAGGGCAAAACACTTCTCTATGACGGGGAGCAGGGCCAGGTCACCAACGTCGCCGACGCGAATCAGTATTTGACGCGTGAATATCGCGCCGGATGGGCCATCTGAGCATGAGACTCAAGATCCTGGCCGCGCTGCTGCTCGCCGGCGCGGCGGTGCACAACCACGCCTTTGCGCAGCTCCAGCCGGGAGTCGCCGCAGACGGATGGCGGGCGCTTTTTGATGGCAAGAGCCTTGACGCATGGCGCGGCTGGGCCTCGCGCGGCATCCCGCCGGGATGGCACATCGTCGGGGAGAGGCTTGCAAAGGAGGGCGAGGTCGACGACCTCGTCACGCGTGAACAGTTCGGCAACTTCGAGCTCGAGCTCGATTGGAAAATTGGCAAGGGTGGCAACAGCGGCATCTTCTACCGCGGCACGCGCGAATACGACCACATTTATTGGAGCGCTCCGGAGTATCAGCTCCTCGACGACGTTTTTGCGAGGGACGGCCGCAGTCGCCTGACGTCCGCGGCAGCCGCGTACGGGATCTACCCGAGCCCGGCGGGAGCCCTCAAACCATTCGGCGAATGGAACAGTTCGCGCATCGTCGTAAACGGTGCGCACGTCGAGCATTGGCTGAACGGCGTGAAAGTCGTCGAGTACGAGCTGTGGAGCGCCGATTGGAAAGCGCGAGTTGCGGCGAGCAAGTTCTCCAAGTACCCGCGCTACGGCCTCGCGAAGCGGGGCTATATCGGCATTCAGGGCGATCACGACGGCACTCTTGCCGTGCGCAATATTCGTATCCGTGAGTTGCCATGATAGGCACGCGGCTCGCTTTGATGATGTTTGTGCAGTACTTCATCTGGGGCGTGTGGTTCGTGACGATGGGCACGTATCTTGGACAGACGCTGCACTTTACGGATCGGGAAATCGGTCTGGCATATGGCGCAACAGCGATCGCGGCGCTCGCGTCGCCCTTTTTCATGGGCATCATTGCCGACCGCTTTTTTGCGAGCGAAAAGCTCCTGGCGCTGTTGCATCTGTTTGGCGCGGGCCTGATGTGGGCCGTTGCGAGGCAAACGACGTTTGCCTTGTTCTATCCATGTCTGATTCTTTACGCGCTGTGCTACATGCCGACGCTGTCGCTCACGAACTCCATCTCCTTCCATCACGTCGCTGATTCGACCCGCTTTCCGTACATACGCGTGCTCGGCACGATCGGCTGGATCGCCGCCGGCATCCTCGTGGGCAAGGCGCTGCATGCCGACACACTCGTGCTGCCGATGCGCATTGCCTCGGCTGCTTCACTCGTCATGGCCGTGTACTCAGTAACCCTCCCGCATACTGCACCGAAGGCGGCTGGCACGCCATTTCGGGCACGCGACGCGCTTGGCCTCGATGCGCTGCAACTGCTCAAGAGCCGAGACTTCAGCGTCTTCGTGCTGGGATCATTCTTGCTGTGCATTCCGCTGCAGTTCTACTACACCTTCGCGAACCCGTTTCTGAACGAGATCAAGGTGCCGGAGGCGGCGTTCATCCAGACCTTCGGGCAGATGTCCGAAGTTGCCTTCATGCTGTTGCTGCCCGTAGTTCTGCGCAGGTACGGCATCAAGATCATCATGCTGGTGGGCATGCTTGCCTGGTCGCTCAGGTACTTTGCATTCGCGCGCGGCAACGCAGGGCCGGGTATGGCGCTGATCTACGCCGGCATTTTGCTCCACGGCGTGTGCTATGACTTCTTTTTCGTCGGCGGTCAGGTGTACACCGACCAGCTTGCAGGAGAGAAGATCCGCGCCGCAGCACAGGGCTTCATCAATTTCGTGACGAACGGCTTGGGCTACTTCGTCGGTGCGTTCGTTTCCGGGGCGGTCGTGAATCGCTATGCGATTGTAAATTCCACGTGCACGGACGCTGCAGCCGCTGCACACGAGTGTCTCAAAGTAATCCACGATTGGCAGAGTGTGTGGACGGTGCCGGCGATGGCGGCGCTGGTTGTACTTGTGCTCTTCGGCGTCGCGTTCCGTCCGCGGCGCAGCTCTGTCGGATTGGTTGATGTTGCGCCGTGATGCCTTGCAGCTCCTCGGCGCGCTGGCAGTTCCGCACGCGGTTTTTGCAGTCGACCCACAGCAAAAAATAAAATCCATTGGCCTGCAGCTCTACACGGTGCGCGCAGCCCTGGAGGCCGACTTTGATGCCACACTCGCGCGCGTTGCCGCCATCGGCTACCGGGAAGTCGAGTTCGCGGGCTACTTCGGGCACAGCGCGCTACAGGTGCGCGCAAGTCTGCGGCGCACGGGGCTCAGCGCGCCATCCGCGCACGTTCCACTCGATGCGCTCGGTAATGGCTGGCAGGCAGTGATCGAGAACGCGCTCGCGATCGGACATCGCTATCTCGTGGTCGCCTCGGTCGGAACCGTGACGGATTTAGATGGTTATCGGCGTGTTGCCGAGCGTTTTAATCTGGCGGGTGAGGTCGCGAAAAAAGCGGGTCTTCGATTCGGCTACCACAATCACGACTTCGAATTTGCGCCGCTGGCGGGAAAGCTTCCCTACGACTTGCTGCTCGAAGCGACCGATCCGCAGTATGTGTGTTTCGAGATGGATCTGTATTGGATTACCAAGGCGGGGGCCAATCCACTCAACTATTTCGCGCGTTGGCCCGGGCGCATTCAATTGGTGCACGTGAAGGATGCTGCCGCGGAGCCGCCGCACCGCATGACGGATGTGGGGGCTGGCATGCTCGATTGGCGAGTCCTTCTTGGGCGCGGCGCTCAGGCGGGCGTCAAGCACTTCTTCGTGGAGCAGGACGAGGCGTCGGACCCAATCGCAAGTGTTACTGCAAGCTATGCCTACCTGCGCGATCTGCGATGGGACAGGACAGTGTTGCGACCCGCAACCGAATGACCCGCCATTCGCGTGACACTCGAACGACGGCGCGAGTCTGCAATTGCGCAGCGTCCGCGGCGATGGGCCGCCGCACGATGCACCCACAAGCGGTGTGCAAGTCTTTCTACGTTAGGAAGTCGCGCTTCGCGCTCGCTCGCCGCGAGCCTAGGGATCATCGCCCGCAGCCGTCGCTGCCAACGCGCCAAGCGCAGCAATGTTCTTCACCAGTTCGGGCGGGAAGTGGTGCCGAGTCTGCAGGTAATCAGCTTCGTTATAACCAACCCACGCGCGCCCGTCCGCATCCTCCCAGGCGAGCACCTTCAGCGGCAGATCGATCGCCACGGTTGGGTTTGCAATCATTAGGGGCGTGCCCGCTTTCGGACTGCCGAGTATCACGAGCCCCGTCGGGCGCAGCGTCAGCCCCGAGCGCGCCGCATCACCGCTGAAATCGATG
>Ga0302326_10013651_pt1 | contig 17202 bp, 13 predicted proteins | sample Palsa_T0_3_FD_202264 | JGI IMG/M metagenome (GOLD analysis project Ga0302326, IMG submission 202264) | Peat permafrost microbial communities from Stordalen Mire near Abisko, Sweden - Palsa_T0_3 | ecosystem: Environmental > Terrestrial > Soil > Palsa > Peat permafrost | place: Sweden: Abisko... | reverse complement strand
AGACCGGCCTTGACCTTCTGGAACGTCAACGGACGCGAGAAGTCCATGGTCATGTCGTTTTCGCGCGAATAGATGACCTTGACCGGCTTGCCGACGGCCTTCGCCGCCTGCACCGCCGGGACCATCATGTCGGCGTCCAGACGCCGGCCGAAGCCGCCGCCCAGCCACATCTGATGCATCACGACAAATTTGGGATCGACCCCGGCCGCGCCCGCCGCAATCGCGCCGGAGCGCGTCGCAAACTGGTTGCCGGAATAGAGGTGCCAGATATCGCCCTGCTGCTGTGCCGTGGCGTTCATCGGTTCCATCGGCGCATGGATGTTGATGCTGGTGGTATATTCCGCCTCGATCACCTTGGCCGCGGTACCGAACGCTGCAGCCGTGTCGCCGTCCTTGACGAAGAACTGCCCGGAGTCGTCCAGCTTCTGCAACCGCTTGGCTTCGGTGAGCAGGGATTCGCTCGACAGCTTGGCGTTCGGACCACCGTCATAGGTGATCTTGAGCGCGTCCGCGGCCTTGCGGGCGTTGGCGTAGGTGTTGGCCACCGCCACCACCCAGCCGGTGGTGGTTGCGGTCTTGTCGTCGAGGGTAACGGCCTTGATGAAGCCCGGTACTTTCCTGGCCTCGCTGTCATCGACCGATTTTACCGTGGCGCCGTAGCGCACCGGCGGCGTGACGACCTTGCCATACACCATGCCCGGCAGCATGACGTCGATGCCGTATTTGGCGGTTCCGTTGGTCTTCGACGGAATATCAATCTGCGGAACCGAAACACCGATCATGGTGTACTGGTCCGGCGTCTTGAGCTTGATCGCCTTGAGTTCGTCGGGCGTAAAGGTCTTGGTGGCCTTGCCGCTCTTGACGATATCCGCAAACGTCATCGACTTCTTCGACTTCGAATGCGAGATCACGGAATCACGCACCACCAACTCGCCGGCGGGCACGCCCATCGCGGCGGCGGCGGCTTCCGTCAAGGCGATTCGCCCCGCGGCACCCGCGCGGCTCATCGCATCGTAGTTCATCATCGTGCTCCAGCTGCCGCCGGTAATCTGCGCGCCGAGCACGGGGTCGTTGAACTTCGGATCGTTGGATGCGAGCTGAACCCGCATGTCCTTCCAGTTCGAGCCGAGTTCCTCGGAGATGATCTGGGCCATGGTCGAGGCAATGTGCTGGCCCATGTCGGCCTTGCCGCATGTCACCGTGACGATCCCGTCCGGCGCGATCGAATACCAGACGCTGGGATCGAAATTGCCGGCTGCGGCGAACGCCTGATCGGCGCCGAGCAGGCCGGGAACGGCGGAATAGCCGAGCGCGAGACCCGCGGCGGCGGTGCCGACGAGGAACGAGCGGCGGTTGAGGTCGGCGGCTTCGCCAACAGTCTTTGCCTGGGTGATTTTCACGTGCGTATTCATGTCGGCCTCCGGTCGCCAGCGTTGGACGCGGTGCGCATATCGGCGGCGGCGCGCATGATTGCTTTTTGAATGCGCGAATAGGTCATGCAGCGGCAGAGATTGCCGTCCATGTGCGCCACGACTTCGTCCTTGGTCGGGTTGGAATTCTTGGCGAGCAGCGATGCTGCCTGCATGATCTGTCCGGATTGACAGTAGCCGCATTGCGGCACCTGCTCGGCGACCCATGCCTTCTGCAATGGATGATCGCCCTTGGCGCTGAGACCCTCGATGGTGGTGATTTTTTTGCCGACGGCATCGCTGACCGAGGTTTGGCAGGATCGTACGGCCTCGCCGTTGATGTGAACGGTACAGGCGCCGCACAGGCCGGCACCGCAGCCGAACTTCGTGCCGGTCATCTGCAATTGCTCGCGGATGACCCAAAGCAGCGGCGTATCGTTCGCCGCCTCGACGGACATATTCCGCCCGTTGATGTTGAGATTAGGCATTGTCTCTCTTCCCTTGCCGGTGCATGACGCCGCTTACGGCGGCAACTCACTTTTTGGTATTGGATGGCACCCACCGGTTCGATGCCAGTCGGCGTGGAGAATGATCGCGATCTGTTCCGGAGGCAATCCAATTTGGAATTGCTCGAACAAAAAATAAGATGCCAAATGGGCGTTGTGCGTTGCGGCAATAACGCTGACGCAAATCGCCGCCGGATTTAGCCATTCGCCGCGAGCCGGCAGCGATGTCGGGTCGGGTGGTTTCCACCGGTGAATGGATCGCGGTAGAATGGGGCGAAAGAATTGTTCAGGAAGCGCCGGGAAGCTGCCGGGAAACTGCAAATGACTATTCATCGATCCCGGCGGCATCGCGGTCGAAAAATCACAGACTTGTGTTGGGGACATGCGCGGGCAACGTCGCTCCGACCGCTTATAGTGAGACGTTCCTCGACGCTGGTTCAAAGCAGAAGGTTGCATCATGAAAATATCAGCTGCGTCAGTAGCTCTGGCGATCGCTCTGTTTGCAGCGGTGCCGGCTCCCGCAAATGCCGGGGCACCTGCGCCGATCGGCGGTCCGTATACGCCATCCCTGATGACGGACTGGCCGACCAATACGCCGCTGGCCTTCGGAATGGACGCCGGCGAGGCCGCGCGCGCCTTGGGAACGCCGCTGCGCTACATCAGCGGCCGCCGCGGCAATGAAATCTATCTGGCGATTCGCGACACCAGCGGCGTTATTTTGTTCTCGCGCAGAGACCCGCTCTATTTGCAATTCCGCCGGGGCAGACTGACCGGCTGGAAGGGTGACAGCAGCTACATTACGCCGTTCTGGCTATGGTAGGCAGCGTGCGCTGTGATTTTTCAGCCTCACCGCAACTTCGTGCAACTCCAGAAACAAACGGATGACCTGTGGGACATGACATCAAGCTGACGGCTTCGGACAATTTTCAACTGGGCGGCTACCGGGCCGACACCACCGCCGCGCCCAAAGCGGCGGTGGTGGTGATCCAGGAGATCTTTGGCGTCAATCACCACATTCGTGCGGTCTGCGACCGCCTCGCGGACGAGGGCTATGTCGCCATCGCGCCGGCGATCTTCGATCGCGTCGAGCGCAATTTCCAGTCCGGCTATTCGTCGGATGAAATCGCCGTGGCGCGCAAGTTCGTCGCCAATCCCGATTGGGCGGCGATGCTGCGCGACACCCAGGCCGCCATCGATGCCGTCAAGGATGTCGGCCCGGTCGGCATGATCGGCTTTTGCCTCGGCGGCAGTATCGCCTATGCCGCCGCCACCAAGCTGTCGGGTCTGTCGGCCGCGATCGGCTATTACGGCGGCGCCGTCGTTCGCTTCGCCGACGACAAGCCGAAGGTGCCGACGCAATTGCATTTCGGCGAAAAGGACGCCGGCATTCCGCTCAGCGATGTCGAGACCATCCGCGCCAAGCGTCCCGATGTCGAGATCTACATCTATCCGGGCGCGCAGCACGGCTTTCACTGCGACGAGCGGCCAAGCTACGACAAGGCCAGCGCCGAGATCGCCTGGCCGCGCAGCCTGGGATTCTTGGCGAGGCATTTAAAGAAGTAGCTTGTCATGCGCGGGCTTGACCCGCGCATCCATCGAAAAGAGATTTTGAAGGATGGATTGCCGGGTCAAGCCCGGCAATGACAACTTCGTCAGAACCAGCGTTCGCCGACGAGGACGGTATCGCCGGGGCTTAATGAAGTGCCGAGCGGCACCACGTAGCGCGTCGAACCTGAACTGTCGGTGTGGGTCAGCGTCACGCGGTCGCGCTTGGCGCGGGGCGAGAAGCCGCCGGCGATCGCCACCGCGCTCTCGACGCTCATATTGGGCACGTAGGGATACTGGCCGGGGGCGGCGACTTCCCCGAGGATAAAGAACGGCCGGTAGGATTCGATCTCGACCGCGACCGAAGGCTCGCGGATATAGCCGTTGCGCAGTTTGCCGGTGATCTCGGCCGCCAGCCCCGCCGGCGTTCGTCCGCGCGCCGGCACCGAGCCGATCAGCGGCATGGTGATGGAGCCGCCGGCATCGATCGCGTAGGTGTTGGTGAGGCCTTCCTGGCCGTAGACCACGACCCGCAATTTGTCGCCGGCATCAAGCCGGTAGGCGGCATCATAGGCTACCGGTGTGGGCATCGGCATCGGTGCTGCTGCATAGGCCGCCTGGGCCGGGGCGTAAGTACGCCGGGGCGCGGTAGCAAAACTGGCGCGCAGGGCGGCGATGGCGCCCCCGGAATTGGATGGTGGCGCGACGGCCGGGGCCGGATAGGAAGCAGGCCCGCCATAAGCCATGGTATCGAGATCGCTTTGCGGCTGCGCGGTTGCGACCGGAGAGGTCGTGTGCACGCAGCCCGCCAGCGCGAGCGCGGTCATGGCGGCAATGATCGGCAATCGAAACGCGCGCGCAACCCGCACCGGAGCCATCCCCTCAAGCGAGACAGCTTCAGTCTTGCACCCGTTATGGTTAACAAACGGTTTTTTTGCCGGCAGATGTCCAAAGCGGATCTGCAAGGGCCGCTGTGAAAGGCCGGCGACGGCCTTTCACACGGTCCACATGATGCAAAGCAATCAGGCCGCGGTGACGCCGGCACCGATCGGACACGACACGCCGGTGCCGCCAAGCCCGCAATAGCCGGCCGGGTTCTTGGCCAGATATTGCTGGTGATAGTCTTCGGCGAAATAGAATTCGCCTGACGGCGCGATCTCGGTGGTGATGGTGCCGAGCCCTTTTGCCGACAGCGCCTTTTGATAGGCGGCCTTCGACGCGTCCACCGCTTTGCGCTGGGCGTCGTTGAACGTGTAGATCGCGGAACGATACTGAGTGCCGACGTCATTGCCCTGGCGCATGCCCTGGGTCGGGTTGTGGCTTTCCCAGAACGTCTTCAGGAGTTGGTCGTACGAGATCACCTTGGGATCGAACACCACGAGAACCGCTTCGGTATGACCGGTGCGGCCGGAACATACCTCCTCATAGGTGGGATTCCGGGTATGCCCGCCCGAATAGCCCACCGCGGTGGTATAGATGCCGTCGCCGAGTTCCCAGAATTTGCGCTCCGCGCCCCAGAAGCAGCCGAGTCCGAACACCGCCTGCTCCAGACCGGCAGGATAGGGCGGCTGCAGCGGATGGCCGTTGACGAAATGGCGGATGGCGGTCGGGATCGGATTGGCGCGGCCGGGCAGCGCCTCGGCGGCGCTCGGCAGTGCCGTGGTTTTGCGCATGAACAACATGGATGACCTCCCTGCGAGATGCACTCGAACTTACGTCAATAATGTGCGTGCTTGATATATGTCTTTACGCGGATAACGGCAGCCCCGTTACGCCGGGCGGCCGACTTATAAACCCGGCAATACCGTGCCGGGTCAGTTACGCGAATAGCCGATCAATGGCTTGCGCGGCCGGAACAGCAGCATCAGCAGAATCCCCAATACGCCCATCACGGCAAAAACCGGCTGGTCCAGGATCACCTTGACGATACTGTTCCAGAGCCAGGGCGCGTGTCCCTCGACCCAGGCCCGGAAGGCCTGCTGGCTGGATTGATGGATATCGTTCCAGAACTGGCCGAACCGGGTAAACCGCAAGGTCTGATCGGCGACCCAGCGGGCCCCGTCATAGACCATGAAGATAAATCCGCCGGCCAGCAGCAGCAGCCCTACCAGGCGGAAAAAACCGCGGATCATGCGTCACCTTATATCTATCGCGCCGGAAAGCGCCGTCAGCCCTTAACGGGGCAGCTTGAGAAATTCAACCTCATCAGCACCTTATCCGCATTTTTGCGGCCAGCCTTCCAGCTCCAAAGAGCCCGGAAGGCGTTGACGCTGCAAGGCGCGCCCTCTATAAGACCGCCAATGGCGGCGGGCGCAATCCCGCCGCCGCTGTTCTTTGAGCAATGTCGCCATGTGAGTACAGGCTCCGAGTGAGCAATAGGCTCCGAGAGTGGCTTTCTCGCAGAACACCCGGAAATCATATCAGCGTCGATTACGTGGTTGAACTGTCGGCAAGCGCAAGCCTGACCACCCGCGATCGGTCACCGTCGAAGGACATTTGAGAACATGGCCAATACCACTTCCGCCAAGAAGGCGACCCGCAAGATTGCTCGCCGCACCATCATCAATAAGTCGCGCCGCACCCAGATGCGTGGCGCGGTTCGAAACGTCGAAGAGGCGATCAAGAGCGGCGACCGCGACGCGGCACTGAAGGCGATGGCGCATGCGGAACCGGAACTGATGCAGGCAGCGCAGCGCAATATCATTCACAAGAACAATGCGAGCCGGAAAGTTTCGCGGTTGGCGCATCAGATCGCCAAGCTCGCGAAATAAGCTGATCGAACCAGACATTCGTCAACAAGCCCGGCAGCGCCGGGCTTTTTTCTTTCAGACCTCTTTTGGTCGACTGACCTGTTTCATTTTCAGGCAATTTTTTTATTTTCTTTTTATCCCGGCGCCATGTCGTCCTGCAGGTTACGTCGCCCTGCAGGTGACGTTGCTCCGCAGATGACGGCACAGGAATTTCCAGGTATCCGTAGTTTCACTGGCATCGTTCCGCGACACAGACTTAAATGCCGATGATCGCCATGACGATATTTGCTGTTGGCCGCTGCGCCGCCACGCTTTTCAAATAGCAATCGCGACAGAGTCGCTGCATTCAACAGCCCTGCAGGGTTACCCTGTATCGACGAGCAAAAAAAAACGCGCTTGCGTAGTCACTTATCGGCATAGCGGGGAGCGGTTGTTCGAAAATTCCGTTCTGCCGCACGCCAAAGTAAATATTTTATGAATTTATTTTGGGCAATCGCGTGAAATGTGACAGCGGCTCGGCATTTCGAATCTGTGCACAGATTCAAAACCTTGCCGCTTTGCATGAAAAGCCACTGCCTGATTTGGCGAACCGAAGTCGTTTTTACCGGCACCCGTGTTGAATCATTTTCGTTGCGGGAAACAGGGCATGATGTATCTCTTAGAACGTTCGCGGCGCCCACGGCTCTTGAGACCAGCGCGGTTTAAGGATCGGGGCGGACGTGCAAATCGGCGGCGGTGTGCGCGTTGGCGACGCTTTCCAAGCGATTGTCGAATAAAAGCTCATAGCAATATGAGGATGGCGGGTCTGTGTCGAAATTTCTCAGGCGAGGCGCTTGCGTCTCGTTCGCTTTGAACAAGAGAGATACGCACCAGCCAGCCACGACGGCGCCGAAGGCGAGACACGTGAGCGGTTGGGAATGTGCGGGCTGAGTGGAATGGCGTAGCGACTGAACGATTTCAGTTTCAGGCGTCGCCGATCGAATTTTAAAATATCTGGAATGACAGCTTGCCGTGGGCAACCGCGGCAGGAGGGGGAGGTCGTATGCCTAATGGAATTGTCGCGGTTTACAGTCAAAGACCATTTACAAACGATGCCGTACTGAACATTTTGGACGCCACCAGTACGCGGCCTCCCGCGCGAGCTCCCGACACACCGTCGAGTACGCGCTGACCTCGCGGACGCTTCATCTTCCAGCCGATGGTTTGCCTGACGGCGCTTCGCCGAACGGCCGGTCTATGTCTGAGAGACGACGCCCCGCTTGAGGTCACTCCGCCGCGGAAATCCCGCGCGGCAGTTTCACCATCACCTTTACTCCTTCAGAGAAGTCGTCAGGCAATGAACAATATGGAACAGGATCGCTGGTCACGCGTGAAGGGTCGGTTGCGCTCGAGTGTAGGAGAAGACGTCTATACGAGCTGGTTTGCGCGCATGGATCTGGAAAGCGTCCAGCCGGAAAGTGTCCACCTTTCGGTTCCGACACGATTTCTCAAGAGCTGGATCCAGGCGCATTACGCCGAGCGCGTTCTGACCTGCTGGCAGGCCGAGATGCCGGAAGTGCACCGGATCGACCTCACCGTGCGCACCGCGATGCGTTGCGCGGCGCCGGCGAAGGAGACGGCGACGCCGCTCGATCCGCGCCGTACCGAGCGGTCCGATGGCCGTCCCGCGCCCGAATTGCGCGCGACCGCGATCGCACCTGTGTCCGCCAGCCATGACGCCCTCGGCGGCTCGCCGCTCGATCCGCGCCTGACATTCGGCAGTTTCGTCATCGGCCGCTCCAATACGCTGGCCCACGCTGCGGCGCGCCAGGTCGCGGAAGGTCGCCGCGGCGACAGCGTGATGTTCAATCCGCTTTACATCCACGCCGGCGTCGGCCTGGGCAAAACCCATCTGCTGCAGGCAGTGACCTGGGCAGGCAATTCCGGCAGCGAACGCAAAGTGCTGTATCTCACCGCGGAGAAGTTCATGTACGGCTTCGTCGCGGCGCTGAAGACGCAGACGGCGCTGGCATTCAAAGAGGCGCTGCGCGGCATCGACGTGCTTGTGATCGACGACCTGCAGTTCCTGCAGGGCAAATCGACACAGGCCGAATTCTGTCACACCTTGAATGCGCTGATCGATGCCGGCCGCCAGGTGGTGATCGCGGCCGACCGTCCGCCCTCCGACCTTGAGAGCCTTGATGATCGCGTCCGTTCCCGGCTTGCCGGCGGCCTCGTGGTCGAGATGGGATCGCTCGGCGAAGAATTGCGGCTTGGCATTCTCAAGTCGCGCGTCGCCGCCGCCCGCGCGCATCACGCGAGCTTCGACGTACCGGCGCCGGTGCTGGATTATCTCGCCCGTACCATCACCCACAATGGCAGGGATCTTGAGGGCGCCATCAATCGCCTGCTGGCGCACAGCAAGCTCAACGCCCAGCCGGTCACCCTGGAAATGGCCGAGCGCGAAGTGCGCGACCTGGTCCGCCCGCAGGAACCCAAGCGCATCAAGATCGAGGACATTCAGCGGGTGGTGGCCCGGCAATACAATGTCAGCCGCTCCGACCTGCTGTCGTCGCGCCGTACCGCGAATGTGGTCCGCCCGCGCCAGGTCGCGATGTATCTGGCCAAGACCCTGACGCTGCGATCGCTGCCCGAAATCGGTCGCCGGTTCGGGGGACGGGACCACACCACGGTGCTGCACGCGGTGCGCAAGATCGAGGCGCTGGTGACCAAGGACGTCTCGTTGTCCGAAGAGGTCGAATCGCTCAAGCGTCAATTGCAGAGCGAGTGAGCGCCGCCGACCGGTCGTCTCGGCGACCGCCGGGACCTGCCTGTCGTCGTCGCGTAATTGAGCCACCGGCTGCCGTTTTGCGCGCCAGCCGACGCCGGGCCCGTGGCATCCGGCGCTCGCCGGCGTGGGTCCCGAACGTTGAATTTCCTCGCAAAACGTGGGGAACGGCGTGACGCATCTCTTGCGCTGGCGGGCCATCCGCGCCACCTTGGGGTCCCCCTTAGGGTTTGATCAAATCCAGCTTTGATCGGGCTTTTCGGGTTTCAAATGCCGCGGCGCGCCTTCGGGGCCGCCCGGCTTTTCCATCTTCGGATCAGGCGGGTATTGCAATGAAGGTTACCGTCGAACGCGCGCAACTCCTGAAATCGCTGGGCCACGTCCACCGCGTGGTCGAGCGCCGCAACACCATTCCGATTCTCGGCAACGTGCTGGTCCGCGCCGAAAACGCGCGGCTGTCGCTCAAGGCCACCGACCTCGATCTTGAGGTCACCGAGACACTGGCGGCGGAAACCGGAACCGCGGGTTCGACCACCGTGCCGGCGCACATGTTTTATGACATCGTGCGTAAATTGCCCGAAGGCGCGCAGATCGTGCTGGAAGGCGATGGCGACCGCTCGGTGCTGGCGATCCGCGCCGGCCGCTCGCGCTTCACGCTGCAGACGCTGCCGGAAAACGATTTTCCGGATCTTGCCGCCGGCGACATGACGCATTCGTTTACGCTCGCCGCCGCCGACATGAAGCGGTTGATCGATCGCACGCAATTTGCGATCTCGACCGAGGAAACCCGTTACTATCTCAATGGCATCTATCTGCACGCGGCCGGCAGCGCCAAGGCCGCAACCCTGCGCGCGGTCGCCACCGACGGACATCGCCTCGCCCAGATCGACCTGGCTTTGCCCAAGGGCGCCGCCGGCATGCCGGGCGTGATCGTGCCGCGCAAGACGGTCGGCGAAGTGCAGCGCCTGATCGAGGACAACGAGGCCGAGGTCGGTTTGGAACTTTCGCAAGGCAAGATCCGCTTTACCATCGGCAATGTGGTCCTGACCTCGAAACTGATCGACGGCACCTTTCCGGACTATGGCCGCGTGATCCCGCAGAACAACGACAAGGAACTCATCGTCGACAAGAAGGATTTCGAGGCGGCGGTGGACCGCGTCTCGACGATATCGAGCGAGCGCGGCCGCGCGGTGAAGCTGGCGCTATCCGCGGGCAAGCTCGTGCTGTCGGTGACCAACCCGGATTCCGGCAGCGCGACCGAGGAGCTCGAAGTCGAATACGCCTCCGATCCGCTCGATATCGGGTTCAATTCGCGCTATTTGCTGGACATCGCGGCCCAGATCGAGGGCGAGGTCGCGGTCTTGAGGCTGGCCGATCCCGGTTCGCCGACCCTGGTGCAGGACAAGGATTCCAAAGGCGCGCTCTACGTGCTGATGCCGATGCGGGTGTGATATACCACCAACCGTCATTGCCGGGCTTGACCCGGCAATCCATCAATTTTCGAAAATTGCCTATTGGGTATACATTCTCGCAAGTAGGCCCGGTGGAACGCTATATATCGGCGTGACGAACAATCTGGTGCGGCGTGTTTACGAGCACCGCGAAGGCTTGGCAGATGGATTCACCAAGCGATACGGTATCAAGACGTTGGTGTATTTTGAGGCACTCGAGACAATCGCCGCGGCGTTACAACGGGAAAAGAACATCAAGCATTGGTCGCGCGAGTGGAAAATCGACCTGGTCGTTGCGAGCAATCCCGATTGGCGAGATCTATACGAAGATATTGTCCGCTAGCACGGGCGATGGATTGCCGGGTCAAGCCCGGCAATGACGGTTAGTTATGACCGCCTCCCGCATTCACCGCCTCACGCTCACGCACTTCCGCAACTATCGCGCGGCGAGCCTTGAGACGTCCGGCGACGTGGTCGTGCTGGTGGGTCCCAACGGCGCGGGAAAGACCAATTGCATCGAGGCGATCTCGTTTCTGTCGCCCGGACGCGGTTTGCGCCGCGCGACGCTCGATGATGTCGCCGACAATCAGGGCGACGGCTCGTGGGCGGTGTCCGCCGAAGTCGAAGGCGCGCTTGGATTGGCCACGCTCGGCACCGGCATCGATGCGCCCGGTGTCGAGGCGGCCGCCGCCAGCCGGCGCTGCCGCATCGACCGCGAGCCGGTGACATCGGCCGCGGCATTCGGCGATCATCTGCGCATGGTGTGGCTGACGCCTTCGATGGACAGCCTGTTCCTGGGCGCGGCGTCGGAGCGGCGGCGGTTTTTCGACAGGCTGGTGCTGGCGATCGACAGCGAGCATTCGGCGCGGGTGTCGGCGCTCGACCGCTCCTTGCGTTCGCGCAACCGGCTCCTGGAGGTGCGCAACTACGACGACCATTGGTGCGACGCGATCGAGCGCGAAACCGCGGAACTCGCGGTCGCGGTGGCGGCGATGCGCGGCCAGACCGTGGCGAAACTGGCCGCCATGCTGCGTGCGCGCGGCGAAACCTCGCCGTTTCCCTCGGCGCAGATCATGCTCGACGGCTGGATGGAAAACGCGCTGCTGTCGGAGCCGGCCACCGCGGTGGAGGATCGTTACCGGGAGATCCTGCGCGGCAACCGCGCGCGCGATGCCGTCGCCGGCCGCACGCTCGATGGTCCGCACCTGACCGACCTGCAGGTGATCTACGCGCCGAAAAACATGCCGGCCCGCGACGCCTCGACCGGCGAGCAGAAGGCGCTGCTGATCGGCCTCGTGCTGGCACACGCCAGTCTGGTCGCGGAGATGACCGGCATTACGCCGCTATTGCTGCTTGATGAGGTGGTGGCCCATCTCGACCCTTCCAGGCGCCTGGCGCTGTTCGGTGAACTCGCAAAACTTGGCGCCCAGGTCTGGATGACTGGCGCCGATCCCGCGGCGTTCGCCGGCATCGGCGCATCGGGCGAGATTTTCGGCGTCGATTCCGGCCAGATCGCCCGCCGCAGCTAAGGCGTATGTGCACCAGACTCCGGGGCGCAGATATCACTGTGACGGGCTCGGCGATGACGAAATCCGTCCCCGAAGCACCTGGTCGATGATGGATTGGATCAGAAATACCGATGCTTTTTCGGTCAGGTGCACCTGGTCGCTCGCCGAGATGTCTTTCGCCGTATCGCCGATCCGCGCCAGACAGCCGTCGATGTTGCACATCGTATCCCACACCGAAATGAACTCCGCGCCAAGCGGCACCAGTTTCTCACGCAAGCGCGCGCCGGAAGAATCGGCTTCGGCGCGATCGGATCGCTCCGGAATCAGGCGGTGGTGCAGCATGAAATAGCGCAGCACCTCGTTCGGCAGCCCGCGCTTCCACCACGGCACCGAGCCCAGCACAATGATGCGGGCGCCGGTCTGTTGCTTCAGCGCCTTGACGGTCTCGGCCACGCCGTCGAGCGATCCATCCCAGGTGCTGTGCAGCAGCACGATATCGGGTTTTATCTGTCGGGCGAGCGCCAGCACCCTGTCATTGATGGCGCGGCAGTTGGGCACGCCGGCGATGTCCGTGTTGAGCGCCGGGATGCACGAGCTGGAGGTAAATTGCGCGATGCCGAAGTCGCGGGTTTCCTGGGCCTTGCGCAGGCCTGGCAACAACGCGCCGGCGGTTGAATCCCCCCATAGCAGGATCAGCGGACGGCGGTCGCGATCGACGCAATCGTCGGCGAATGACGTTTCGTGGCTGGGATCGAGCAGGCATTGATGGAGCCGCCATTTTGACGAATCGGTTCGCACATCCGTCATCTCGCGAATTTGCGGCGGCAACCGGAAATCGAACCCGCGTTCCGCAACGATCACGCCGCCGGCCAGCGCGACCAGCGCCATGCCCGAACACAGGCCGGCGATCCTGAGCCGGTTTGGACGGCCAAATCGAAACGGCACTTCGACCCACCGATAGGTCAGCGCCGCCAGCGCAAAGCTCAGTCCGACGATGAGCGCGCGCTCCAGCAAGGTCAGCGGGGCGAATTTGATGATCCCGAAAAATACCAAGAGCGGCCAATGCCAGAGATAGAGCGGATAGCTGATCAGTCCGATCCTGACCATGGCCGGGCCGGACAGCAGATGCCGGCTGCTCCAGGCCGCGGGCGCCGACAGCAGCAACGCGGCGCCGGCGACGGGCAAGGTGGCCCACCAGCCCGGAAACGCGCTTTTGGCATCAAGAACGCCGGCGGCGATCGCGATCAGCGCCAATCCGGCGGTCGCGCGCAAATTGCTGGCGGCGCTGCTGTGACGGAGCCGATTCCAGCCGCATGCCAATACGCCACCGGCCAGCAATTCCCACGCCCGGGTCAACGGCAGATAGAAGGTCGCCACGGGATCCGAGCCGATCAGCGCCACGTTGAGCGCGAAGGATGCGAGGCCGAGCCCCGATGCCACCGCCAGAATGCTCAGGCGCAAGCGGGCGGCCAGCATCAGGATCAGCGGCCAGCACAGATAGAACTGCTCCTCGAGGCCGAGCGACCACAGATGCAGCAGCGGCTTCTTGCCGGATTCGATGTCGAAATAGCCGGACTGCAGCCATAGCGCGATGTTCGCGACGAAGGCGGCGCTGGCAAAGACGTCGGCGCTCAGCTGCGCGTAGGCCGATGGCAGCATCCACAGCCAGCCCAGCACCAGCGTTGCGCCGAGCACCACGATCAAGGCCGGGAAGATCCGCCTGATCCGCCTGGCATAGAAGGCCAGCAGGCCAAAATGCCGCCGATCCAGTTCGCCCGCGATGATGCCGGTGATCAGAAAACCGGAGATCACGAAAAAAATATCGACGCCGACAAAGCCGCCCGGCATGGCCTCCGGAAAGGCGTGAAAACACACCACCAGCGTCACCGCGATCGCGCGCAGGCCGTCAATATCCGGCCGGTATCGATCTGAAGGCTGGGACAAGTCAGGCCAATCCAAAGCTCGCGCCAACGACACGGCGCGTCAGCGCAAGTCCGCCGACCCCGCGCCGCGGGTGTCCCTCTCTAGCAGGTCTCCGGCGCTCTGCCATGGCGGCCCAAACCGACGCTTTCGGAGACCCAAAATGGTCAAGCGAATCGCGCTTTTGCCAAGCCGCCGAATCGGCGTCCGCGCGCCTTGAAAAACCATTGAAAAACCCCATTTATTCAATAGTTTATTGACACAGACTTTGCGCTAGGCGCATCGCGCCTTTCATGGCACAAATAGATGAATCAGCGCCTGTTTTGCGCCGCTGATTCGGGACATCCTCGAAGGCCTCACATGACAGAACCTGCCCGGCAATCGATCGCCGACACTGAGCATTCCATTCCTATCGAATACGGTGCGGAATCGATCCGGGTTTTGAAGGGCCTCGATGCCGTCCGCAAGCGGCCGGGCATGTATATCGGCGACACCGATGACGGCTCCGGCCTGCATCACATGGTCTACGAAGTCGTCGACAACGCCATCGACGAAGCGCTCGCCGGCCATGCCACCGCGGTGGAAGTCGTGCTCAACGCCGACGGCTCCGTCACCGTGCGCGATGACGGCCGCGGCATTCCTGTCGACATTCACAAGGGCGAGGGCATTTCTGCGGCCGAGGTCATCATGACCCAGCTGCATGCCGGCGGAAAATTCGACCAGAACTCCTACAAGGTGTCCGGCGGACTGCACGGTGTCGGCGTCTCCGTCGTCAACGCGCTGTCGAGCAAATTGCAGTTGCGGGTCTGGCGCGACGGCAAGGAGCATTTCATCGAATTCGCACACGGCGACGCGGTGGCGCCGCTCCAGGTGGTCGGCGAGGCCAACGGCAAGCGCGGTACCGAGGTGACGTTCCTCGCCTCTTCCGAGACCTTCACCAATGTCGAATATGATTTTGCCACGCTTGAACATCGGCTGCGCGAACTCGCGTTCCTGAATTCCGGCGTCAACATCGTGCTGTCCGACATGCGTCACGCGGTCGAGAAGCGCGAAGAGATGCGCTACGACGGCGGCGTCGAGGAGTTCGTGAAATATCTCGACCGCAACAAGAAGCCGATGGTGCCGGCTCCGATCATGATCAATGCCGATATGAACGGCATCGGCGTCGAGGCGGCGCTGTGGTGGAACGACAGCTACCATGAGAACGTGCTGTGCTTCACCAACAACATTCCGCAGCGCGACGGCGGCACGCATCTCGCGGGCTTTCGCGGCGCCCTGACGCGCCAGGTCAACGGCTACGCCGACGCCATCGCCAAGCGCGAAAAGATCGCACTGACCGGCGACGACTGCCGTGAGGGCCTGACCGCGGTGCTCTCGGTCAAGGTGCCCGATCCGAAGTTTTCCTCGCAGACCAAGGACAAACTGGTGTCCTCGGAAGTCCGCCCGGTGGTCGAGAACGTCCTGAACGAGGCGCTGGCGGCGTGGTTCGAGGAACATCCTGCCGAGGCCAAGGTCATCGTCGGCAAGGTGGTGGAAGCCGCCGCCGCCCGCGAGGCCGCGCGCAAGGCGCGCGAGCTGACGCGGCGCAAGGGTGCGCTCGACTACGCCTCGCTGCCCGGCAAGCTCGCCGACTGCCAGGAAAAAGACCCGGCCAAGTCCGAACTGTTCATCGTCGAGGGCGACTCGGCCGGCGGCAGTGCCAAGCAGGGCCGCAATCGCGAATTCCAGGCGGTGCTGCCGCTGCGCGGCAAGATCCTCAATGTCGAGCGTGCGCGCTTCGACAAGATGCTGAGCTCCGAGCAGATCGGCACGCTGATCACGGCATTGGGCACCGGCATTGGCCGCGACGATTTCGACCTGTCAAAGCTGCGCTATCACAAGATCATCCTGATGACCGACGCCGATGTCGACGGCGCGCATATCCGCACCCTGCTGCTGACGTTCTTCTTTCGCCAGATGCCGTCGCTGATCGATGGCGGATTTCTGTATATCGCGCAGCCGCCGCTCTACAAGGTGAACCGCGGCAAGTCCGAGCAATACCTCAAGGATGAGCGCGCGCTGGAAGATTATCTGATCGAGACCGGCCTCGACGACTGCGTCTTCAAGCTGGCTTCCGGCGAAGATCGCAGCGGCCGCGATTTGCAGGCGCTGGTGGAGGACGCCCGGATCATCCGCGGCACGCTGCACAATCTGCACAGCCGCTATAACCGCAAGGTCGTCGAGCAGGCGGCGATCGCCGGCGTGCTGAGTCCGAGGATCACCGGCGATGTCGCCACCGCCAACGCCGCGGCCGACTATATCGCGCGGCGGCTCGACGCGCTGGCCGATGAAGTCGAGCGCGGCTGGACCGGCCGCTTCACCGAAGGCGAGGGGTTCTTCTTCGAGCGCACCGTGCGCGGCGTCAAGGATGTCGCCATCATCGATGACGCGCTGCTCGGCTCCGCCGACGCGCGCAAGCTCGACGATTACGCGGCATCGCTGCAGGAAGCCTATCCGAAGCCGGGCCTGCTGCGCCGCAAAGACGCGGAAACGCCGATCCATGGCCCCGTCAGCCTGTTCGAGGCGGTGACCGATGCCGGGCGCGAGGGCGTCAAGCTGCAGCGCTACAAAGGCCTCGGCGAGATGAACCCGAGCCAGCTCTGGGAAACCACGCTCGATACCAATGAGCGTTCGCTGCTGCAGGTCAGGGTCAAGGAAGTCGACGAGGCCGACGACATCTTCACCAAGCTGATGGGTGACGTGGTCGAGCCGCGCCGCGAATTCATCCAGGATAATTCGCTCAGCGCCAATGTGGATGTGTGAGGCAGGTCAGAACGGTGGGGTTCGGCATCCATGAAGGTCCACGCTGTCGATCCCGAAATTGACACCGGCGCGCTGCTGGTCGGGGCGCAGTTCAGCGATGCCTACAGCGTCGTGGTTGACGAAGCCGCGCTCGACGCGCGGCACGCGGCCGAGAAAATGCTGGGGCACTCGCCGCGATGGATCGAGAGGCTGCTCGCTTTGCGCAATGTTCTGGTGGCGCCCTTTGGTTTGAAGAAGCCGGTTCCAACCCGCACCAGTGCCGCCGATACGATCGGGATATTTCCGGTGGTGAGCGAAACCCCTGATCGACTTGTCGCGGGCCTCAACGACAAGCACTTGGATTTTCGCGTCGTGGTGGATGTCGCATCCTCCGGCCATGGCCAGCGCGTCACCGCGACCACGCTGGTGCTGACGCACAATCTGCTTGGCCGGGTTTATCTCGCGATCATCCTGCCATTTCACCGGCTTGTCGTCCGGGCCTTGCTGCGGCAAGTCGCGGCCTGAGCCGGGCGCGTCCGCCCTGCGAAGGGTCGCTGGCAGCGCC
>Ga0302326_10013650_pt1 | contig 17203 bp, 17 predicted proteins | sample Palsa_T0_3_FD_202264 | JGI IMG/M metagenome (GOLD analysis project Ga0302326, IMG submission 202264) | Peat permafrost microbial communities from Stordalen Mire near Abisko, Sweden - Palsa_T0_3 | ecosystem: Environmental > Terrestrial > Soil > Palsa > Peat permafrost | place: Sweden: Abisko... | reverse complement strand
CTCATCCTTCCCATCCGTTCTCAGGTGTTTTGCCCCGGAAAATCCAATAAGCAAATGCGGAATACGCGAGCACTACGGGAGTGACACAGGCGGTGCCGATCAGCACCAATCCTTGGCTGGTCGAGGATGACGAGGCATCCCAAAGAGAAACACTGAACGGCACGATCTCTGGAAATAAAATAAGAGCCGTTCCTGAGATACCCACGACGAAGAGCAATAGGCCGAGCGAGAACGGCAGTGCGTTCCTATTCTTTTCGGGGAGTGACGTTAACGTTCCTGCCGCAATAGCAAACAAAGCAACAAGGCAAGCAAGAGCGATCCCATGTGACGCCCACTGCGCACGAACGCCTGGCTGGATTCTGACCGCATAGATGCAAGCTATGCCGAAGAAAACAGCAAAGGCCGGCGCAGAAACACGAAGGGAACCACTCGCAAAGTGTTGCAGCGACATATTCGATTTCAGTTTGAGCCATCCCGCTCCAAGTACGGCATAGCCGAACAGAAGGGTGATGGCACTGATTATGGGTAGAGGGCGAAAGATATCCAGAACACTTCCCGCAAAATGCCGGTCCTGGACGGTCACCCCCTGCATGAGGCCACCCAAAATGAGTCCCTGCATCAGCGCAGCAACGAGCGAGCCAACTCCGAATGCAACGTCCCACGCACGACGATGCCCTTTTGACTGCACGCGGAACTCGAATGAGATGCCTCGAAATCCCAACGCAAGCAGCATGAGTATCACCGGCAGATAGAAGGCTGGTAGCAAAATCGAATACGCAATCGGAAATGCCGCGAGCAGCGTCACGCCGGCCATGATGATCCAAGTCTCGTTGCCATCCCAGGTTGGAGTAATCGAGTCCACCATGTGGTCACGAGCCGTCTCCCCTGGCTGGAATAGGAGCAGAATCCCTACTCCCAGATCAAAGCCGTCGAGAATCACGTAAAGCGTTAGTGTGAACGCCAGGAAGGAAGCCGACAGCAGTGGGAGATCCATTTCTTTCAAATCCTTTACGAGAACTGGCTGTCCGCCAATCGTTTCGGACTGTCTAGCACGTGCGGCCGGAACGCGTTCTTTATAGAACCAGACGCTTCTGGGTAAACAGGAGCTTCCACGGGCCCGCGGCGAATAATGCGGAAGGTAAAGATCAGAAAGGAGATTATGAAGACGGCGTAAACGCAGACGAACGCGATCAGAGTCGACAGGAGTGCTTGGGAAGGAACAGGAGATACTGCGTCGACAGTTCTCAGGACACCATAGATGACCCACGGTTGTCGGCCAGTCTCTGCCACATACCACCCCGCCAATGTCGCAATAATTCCGGATGGGGTCATGAAAACTAGCATCCAGAGAAACCATCGGGAATTGAAGAGCGTCCCACGGAATCGCAACCAAAGTGAAGCGACTCCCATGGCGAACATGAGCATCGCCAAGCAGTACATGATTCGAAATGCAAAAAATACGAGTGCCATTCTGGGCTGAAGCTCGCGTGGTGTATTTTTTAGACCCTCGACACGTCCCTTGAGGCTGTGGGTCAGCCAAATACTTCCGAGATAGGGTGTAGCTAGCGCGAACCGATTTCGTTGATTTGTCTGATCCGGAATTATGAACCAGTAGTACGGCGCCGGCGATTGCGACTGTTTTTCCCAGAAGCCCTCGGCTGCCTGCATTTTTGACGGTTGGTACTTGAGCATCGTGCCGTACACAATGTCTCCGATGAAAACCTGTCCGGCGATCAATACCGTCGCGAAGGCGGTTCCCAGAGCGACAGTCCTCCGCGCAAAATCCTGGTGCTTGCCCCGCAGGAGGTACCAAGCACCTATTCCAGCGACCATGAATGATGCCGTCAGGTATGCGGCTGTCAACATGTGAGGTAGTCGGTAGGGCCAGGACGGGTTTATCAACACTTGACGCCAGTTCACGACGGTCAACTGGCCATCATGAATCGTGACTCCAGCCGGTGTCTGCATCCAACTGTTGGCGGAAAGAATCCACGAAGCCGATAGAAGCGTACCGACCGCCACCATGCAAGTTGCGAAAAAGTGCAGCTTCGGGCCGACACGACTAAAACCAAAGAGCATGATTCCCAAAAAGCCTGCCTCTAGGAAAAAGGCGGTCAAGACCTCCAGTGCGATCAAGGGACCAATAGCCGGTCCAGCCATCTGTGCGAAGCGAGCGAATCCGAGACCAAACTCGAACGAAAGCACAATTCAGGTGACCACACCAATCCCAAAGCCCATGGCAAAAATGTTGAGCCAAAACCTGTAGATTTGGAGGTATGTGGGGTTCTTGGTTTTCAGCCAGAGCGCCTCGATCACTGCTAAGAAGGAAGCAAGCCCGATTGACATCGTCGGGAAAATGATGTGAAAGCTCACTGTAAAGGCAAATTGAATTCTGGCCAGAACGGAAGGATCGAGTTTCATAATCTCGCATCCTCGGTTGGGAATACGCGGCAGACAACAACAGCACCGAGTACGAATACGACCAGCCCAGCAATCGCCAATGGCAAGCCGAACACTCCAACAATGATGAAGAAGAAGAGCACTCCTAGGAGTGCTGCTGTCACAGCGTGGAATCGATGCAACTCGTTACTTGTCTTCATCAGTTTCCCCGACTTTCTGACTGCTGGTTCGATTGCGAGTTGTTATTGAGCATGCTCCGAAGAGGAGGTCGTGCTCACTATGCTATCCGCGACATCTCCGCGCGAACACTGGCGGTTCAATGTTGTTCATTGCCTCGTCGCCGTGTATGAAAGCAATCCATCTGCCATCACACTCGATTGATATGGAAATCAGGTTTACTCGCCATCGGTTGCGGTGCACCTGAACCTAGTTGCATCCTTCTCGCGAAACCAACCCAAGGTGTTTTCATCTCAGGCGTCATTAACGAGACTACTTGACGACATGACACTTCCTGACGCCTGACTCACGGCGATCGGCTGAGTCCGACACGCAGGCCGACCCCTGTTCGTGGGCGCGAAGCAAGTCTGACGCCTCGGCGGTAGTCGAGCATCTCGGCCTGAGAAATGCGATCCATATCGGCCATTCGACCGGTGGTGGCGAGGTAGCGCGCTATGTCGCGAAGTACGGCGAGCCTCAGGGCCGCGTAGCCAAGGCCGTACTGATCGCCGCTGTTCCCCCGCTCATGGTCAAAACCGAGAAGAACCCGGGCGGCACTCCGATCGAAGTGTTCGACGGCTTTCGCAAGTCGTTGGCTGCGAACCGTGCGCAGTTCTTTCTTGATGTGGCTTCAGGTCCGTTTTACGGCTTCAACAGACCCGGCGCCAAGGCCCCGCAGGGAATCGTCCAGAATTGGTGGCGTCAAGGGATGATGGGCAGCGCACTCGCTCACTACGAAGGCATCAAGGCTTTCTCGGAAACGAAACAAGCGAACGATCTGAAAGCGATCACCGTGCCGACTCTCGTGATGCAGGGTGACGATGACCAAATCGTACCGTACAAAGACGCTTCATTGCTGCAGCCCAAGTTGCTCAAGCATGGCATGCTCAAGATTTACCCTGGCTTCCCCCACGGCATGATGACCACCAATGCCGACGTGATCAATGCGGACATTCTGGCATTCATCAAAGGAGCGGCAGTCAAGGCAGCCTAATCGTTGACCGAGTTCATTGACGAATGCTCGGCGAACACGTTGCTCTCTTCTGTCTCTGCGGTCCTCATTGTTCTCCGATTGACGCGGGTCTTATGCACTGGCTCCAAAAGTGCGTCTTCGGTTCCCACTTGGGTGACTGGCTCGCGTTAGCAGTCGTGGTTGTACTTATTCCGGCGTGCGCATCGGTGCGCTAAGATTTATCTTCCGGGTGCTTACACACAACCTCGATAAAGGCAAAGATGACAGGGAATATTGGCGCATACATGAAGGAGAATGAGACCCGGATCTATCGAGCGAAAGCAACCACAGCAGCTGACGCAACAAGGAAATGTACGCTTCCTCGAAACGAGGCCACTGCTCCCCGTCTTCACTTGAGACATGCTCTACTTGCCATGAGGGTCACACGCTCGAACGCCCGGCACTTCTATGAGTGCGGTTGCCACACCGCAGACTCGACCCAACCCATTCGTTGTCTTCATCAGTTTCGTCGACTTTCCCGCTGCTATGTCGATTGCGGGTCGTTATTGCGCATGCGCCGACGAGGAGGTCCCTCTCACTCTGCCCATTCGCAGCATTTGTCGTGCGAACTTCTACCCTGTTGTTGATTGCCTCGTCGCCGTTCATCTGCCATCACGGTCGATTGAAATGGAAATTAGATTTCCTCGCTATCAGTCGCGTGCCAGCCGAACCCTATTGTTGCCCCCTTCTCGGCGAACCCGACCCAAGTGTTTCATCTCGGGCGTCATTAACGAGACGGCTTGACGACTTGACACTTCCTGACGCGTGACTCACGACGATCTGCGGCTTCGCGCCCTCGTATCTCGCGACGGTTGCGGGTCGAGAACGCCATTTCATTTTGGCCCTGGTCGTGCAAGCGCTAGTTTCGTCAGCGAAGGTGGAGAGTTAATTTCACAGCCTCGCGATCAATCTAAGACACCTGGCATCGCCAGTAGGAGAAGGAGAAATGCATGAGTTATTCATCGGACGGGAATCGTCCCAAACTTAGCGAGAAGGGACTCTTAACTCCGGACAATTGCGTCGTGGCACTGATCGACCATCAGGGCCAAATGCTGTTCGGAACCAGCAATGTCGATCGCCAGGGAATCATCAACAACACTGTGGCGCTTTCGAAGGCCGCCAGAGTGTTTGATGTTCCAGTTGTACTGTCGACTGTTGAAACAAAGTCCTTCAGCGGCAACTTGTGGCCGCAGATTCGAGCCGTTTTTCCCGACCAGGAGCCAATCGAGCGTTCATCTATGAACTCTTGGGACGACAAGAACTTCGTAGCGGCGATTCAGAAAACGGGACGCAAAAAGATCGTGCTGGCCGGGTTGTGGACGGAGACTTGCGTGGCCCTTCCCACGATACAAGCGATCCACGATGGCTACGAAATCCACGTGCTGGAGGATTGCTGCGGCGACGTGAGTCAACTCGCTCATGACAATGCCATGAAGCGAGTCATCCAGGCGGGAGCGAAACCCGTGACGTCACTCTCCACCATGCTGGAGTGGCAGCGCGACTGGGCTAACAGGGGAACTTACGATGCCGTGATGGATATTGTGAAGACCCACTACGGAGCCTACGGGATCGGAGTCGAGTACGCGTACACGATGGTACACGGCGCTCCGGCTACGAAGTTCCCCGAATACGTCGTTCCGACTGCCGCTGCAGCTCACAAGTGAAAACACAGGGGCGGAACCTTGCTTCCGCCCTTCCTCGCAGCGATAGAAAACAAAGAAGGAGATTCGTGTGTCTACGGAAATCATTTTGCACAACGCCAAGATCGCCACGAATAAGGTGCCCTCGTTTGTCGAGGCGATCGCGATTTCTGATGGGAAGGTGGCCGCCACCGGTGGCAATGAAGAGATTCTGCGTTTATGCGGGCCAGCGACCCGTGTCATCGACGGCCGAGGGCGCACCGTCATTCCTGGACTAAATGATTCGCATATGCATCCGATCCGCGGCGGGCTCAACTACAACCTTGAGTTGCGCTGGGATGGTGTACCTTCGCTCGCCGACGCTCTGCGCATGTTAAAAGAGCAGGCCGCGCGGACGCCTGCTCCGCAGTGGGTCCGAGTTATCGGCGGGTGGACAGAGTTCCAGTTCGCCGAGCGCCGGATGCCAACGCTCGATGAGATCAACGCAGTAGCGCCGGACACGCCGGTCTTCGTGATGCATTTGTACGACGGAGCGCTCTTGAACGGAGCGGCGCTTCGTGCTGTGGGCTATGACAAGAATGCCCCGGAGTTTCCCGCCGGTGAAGTTCAACGTGACCGTCACGGAAATCCCACAGGTCTTCTCATCGCGAAGCCGAACGCAAATATTCTCTACTCCACCCTGGCCAAGGGGCCGAAACTGTCGCGCGAGGATCAGCTTAATTCTTCAAGGCAGTTCTTCCGCGAGCTGAACCGCTTTGGCATCACCAGTGTCATTGATGCGGGCGGCGGATTTCAAAACTATCCCGACGATTACGGTGTTGTGAACGAACTGCACGGCAATGGAGATCTGTCTCTTCGGCTGGCCTACAACCTTTTCACGCAGAAACCAAAACAGGAACTGGGCGATTTCCAGGCCTGGACCAGAATCACAAAGCCCGGGGCCGGCGATGATTTCTATCGCGTCAATGGCGCCGGGGAAATGCTGGTTTTTTCTGCCGCAGATTTCGAAGACTTTCTCGTCCCGCGGCCGGACCTGCTCCCGGTGATGGAGAGCGAGCTGAAAGCCGTGATCCGGCATCTCGTACAGAATCGCTGGCCGTTTCGCCTGCACGCGACATACAACGAGACGATCGAGCGAGCTCTGAACGTGTACGAAGAAATCAATCGAGAGATTCCATTTGACGGCCTGCACTGGTTCTTCGATCACTGCGAAACGATTACTGATGGTAATATCGAGCGCGTGAAGGCCTTGGGTGGCGGGATCGCTGTGCAGAACCGCATGGCCTTCCAAGGCGAGTATTTTGTTGAGCGATATGGATCGCAGCAAGCCAAACGCACACCGCCAATTCGGAAAATGCTCGAGATCGGCGTTCCGGTTGGGGCGGGCACCGACGCAACGCGCGTCTCAAGCTACAACCCGTATCTTTCGCTCTATTGGCTTATTACCGGCAAGACCATCGGCGGTCTTGGTCTGTATCCGAAAGAGAATCGGCTCGATCGGGCGGAAGCACTCAAGCTCTACACGATGGGCAGCAGTTGGTTTTCAACCGAAGATGGTAAGAAGGGAGCGCTAGCTCCTGGACAGCTGGCGGACTTGGCCGTTCTTTCCGCAGATTACTTCTCGATTTCCGATAACGAGATCAAGCAGCTCGAATCCGTGCTCACCATTGTAGGGGGCAAGATCGTTCATGCCACAGAGGAGTTCTCAAAACTCGCGCCGCCTGCATTGCCAGTGAGTCCTGGGTGGTCACCTGTCAAAGAATATGGTGGTTATGCGAAGGGACAGCACGATGTAGTTGGCACCTCCCACTCCGCTTCCTGTTCACATATCGAGGCTTCCGCACGTGGGCGAACAAAATCCCACTTGCAAGTGCTGGGCGAACTCGGCCTTTGGGGGTTGGGTTGCGACTGCTTTGCATTCTAATTCGGGCGATGGAGGAGGAATGGAGATGAAAGGGTTGTTCTTATCGTTTGTAGTTGGTCTCGGTGTGGGGGTCCTTTATGGGCTCATCCGAGTCAAGAGTCCAGCACCGCCTATCGTAGCGTTGCTCGGCCTGTTAGGAATGGTGCTTGGTGAACAGTTAGGGATATGGATTCAAACCAAGAAGCTCGACGTTTCCCGTGCTGCGGCCGTCTGCCTTGTCGGCGAGTCCTATGATTCGGCGGCATCCGCCCGAAATCGTTTAGCAGTGTCAGCGCCCGAGGGTGTCGAGCAAGTTAGGTGATTGTCAATTTAGGAGAATGCGAATGCGCTTTGACAAAGGTGCGGTTGGAACGTGCGTTGCGCTAGTTCTGACGCTCGGTCTGGCGGTCGGATCGCCGCACGTCGCTACTTTTGCCCAAACTGCGCAGACAGCCGAAACCGTAAGTGTGGCTGTAGGGGCGCAGTACGACACGACACATGTCTACGTAGCTCCGGAGGATTTCGATCGCTTCGTTGCGAGTTTGATAGCGACATTTGGCGGCACAACCACCAAGCAGGGGGTCTTCACCGTAACTCCGACCCAGAGTAGCACGATGTCCCAGCTTGTCCTCACACCTGTGGGCTCGGTCTCGGTGTTCGGCTTCAAAACGCCGATCCCGTATCCATTCGGGTTGGAGCGTACGGGATATCTGGTTACGGACATGGACGAAGCGATGCGTGCTGCGAAGGCGACTGGCGCAGACGTGTTCGTCGCTCCCTTCAACGATCCGATTGGTCGGGACGCGATCATTCAATGGCCCGGTGGCGTGAACACGCAACTGTACTGGCACATCACCACACCATCCTATACCCCACTCCAGGCAATTCCAGAGAATCGTGTTTATGTCTCTCCGGACAGAGTGGACGCCTTCATACGCAGTTTTCTTGGTTTCTCCCGCGGAAGCGTTGTCTCGGATGAAGCTCGAGCCCCAGGGGTTGAGATCGGACGACCTGCGGAGACCTACCGGCGAGTGAGGATGGAATCAAAGTTCGGGAAGGTGACTGCGCTCGTCACTGACGGTCACGTTCCGTATCCCTACGGCCGAGAAATGACGGGATATGAAGTGGCCAATCTCGCTGAGACGCTTGCTAAGGCTAAGGCGGCTGCTGTGGATGTCCTTGTCCCTTGGTACAAGACTGACGAGCGAGATGCGGTTGTTGTCAGGTTTCCGGGAGGATACATCGCTGAGATCCACTCATTCACAAAGAAATAGGAGACTCAGCGGATGATGACTTTGGAAGAAGCAGTGCCGCACCCGGAGCTTGAATGTTAACCAGTTCTATCAATGACAAACGCGAATCGATTCATCGTGACAGCGATCCTTGGGACTCTCCACGTACTCGCGGGCATCAAGCCAAAAAGGGCCCAACCCCGGAATCAGCCGCCCAAACATCCGGCCGGCTGGGATGAATGGGATACAGAGATGCGAATTGTCGTGATCTGTATTTTCATGTCTCTTGTGAGTTCGCTGCTTGCGCAAGGACAATCGATTCCGACTAACGAATCCCCGCCTCCAGCACCAACCTATCACTTGCTTCGCGAGGATGACGACTGGAGTTTCCTTGCCGATTCCGCCGTACGACAGGAGTTTTGGGATCCCATTAAATACATTCCTCTGCGATCAGACCGGAATGGCTGGTTCCTATCGATGGGCGGCGAAGCTCGCGAGATGTGGGAACAGATTGGAAACGATAACTGGGGTCAACAGCCGTTCATGAACGGCTACTTCGACGAGCGATACATGTTTTACTTTGACGTTCACTATGGCGCGCACGTTCGTTCGTTCGTGGAGCTAAAAAGCGGCTTGAATTCTTATCGCATCGGCGGCCCGCGCCCGATCGACGAAAAGAAACTGGATTTCCAGAACGCATTCCTCGAAGTCGGAACGGGAGAGGATCGGAACTGGATCAAGTTCAGAGCTGGTAGACAGGAGATGGAATACGGTTCTGGTCGCCTGATCGATGTGCGGGAGGGCCCGAACGTCCGCTTGAGTTTTGACGGATTCAAGGTAAAGACCGGCATTGGCGCTTGGCAGATCGACGGCTTCGCCATGCGACCTGACCTGGACAACCCGGGCTTTTTTGATAACGCCCCAAATCATGCAGTCGAATTTTGGGGCGTGTACGGCGTTCGACCTCTCAAAAAAAGCCTTACGCTGGATACTTACTACCTTGGCCTCGACCGAAAAACCGCCGCCTTCGACCGAGGGGTCGGCCAAGAGGTGCGGCACAGCATCGGTGCGCGTCTCTCTCGTCCTGTCGCTCAAACCAAACCCGGTTGGGATTTCGACTACGAAGCGCTTTGGCAATTTGGCAGCTTCGGCTCCGCAAATATCCGGGCATGGACTGCGGCATCGGAAACCGGTTACCGGCTGCCAACCCTTCCGCTGAAACCACGATTCAGCGCCAAGGCCGACATCTCCAGTGGCGATGATCCCAGGACGAATACTCTTGGTACGTTCAATCCCTTATTCCCGAAGGGCAATTATTTTGGCGTCCTCGCCACGACAGGTCCAGGTCCCATCAACTTTATCGATGTACACCCTCGTGTTGAAACAGCCTTGCCGCACAATGTGACTGCCTCCTTTGATTGGATATTTCAGTGGCGAGAGAGCTTGCGTGACGGAGTGTATGCCGTCCCTGGATTTCTGATTATTCCCGCTGGAAAGAGCGACGCGCGTTTCGTTGGGCATCGTCCAGGCACGGAAGTGCACTGGCAAGCGAATCGTCACCTGTGGTTTCAGGCCGACTACGGAATTTTCTACGCGGGGAAATTCGTTAAGGAGAGTCAGCCAGCCCGCAACCTCAATTACTGGGCATTGTGGGCCGGGTACAAGTTCTAGGGAGCCATCGAGGAGTGGTATCGCCATTTTGTGAGGGAGAGCCGGCAATGAGCAATACCAATGTAGTTGGTTGGCTGTTGTTCATGGGCGAACAGTCCAGCCACTGAAAAAGACATAGCCTACGCCCTACTCGGAATGACGGCGCTCACGGGCCTAGTGGACGCCGTCAGTTTCCGTTGCTCGACATTGATCCTTCGACTTGCAAACTCCAAGTTAGCTGATGACAAGGGGTGCCAGAGCACTGGAGTCGGTCTGCATGGAACAACGCGTGCTGTTAAGCACGATGGCAATGACGAATGGAGGAAGCCCACCTCTGTCTTGCCGTGCCAAGAACGAGTTACGGCCGCTTGTTCGATGAGGAGATCACGGACGGTCTGAAAATCCAGGCCTCCTATGAACCATGCAAAAGCCTGAGGTTCAAACAAGAAAGGAAACAGTCATGCAACACGTCCGTCGTCATGGAATCCTCGGCCCAAAAGGTCTGCTTACAGGAGGAGCGTTTTATCTGCGATCCTCATTGGCGGGATCGTCGTCCTGTTCGCAGGCCAAAGCGCTTACACGCAGGTGGGTCAGGAAGCAACTAAGGTACTCGTTGGTGCGGCGGCCTTCGGAGACTGGCACAATGACGCCCCGGGAGTCCGGCGGCTAATCACGGCGCAGGATCTATCGGAGATCGGGAAGGAAGAGCCGAGCATTGCCGAGGTAGTTCCTATGCCGGTCGGAGCGAGACCGCGAGTTCCAGAGGGATTCTCGGCTGAACTCGTTACATCGGGTCTTGCGCAACCGCGGGCCATCCGTGCTGCGCCGAATGGGGACCTCTTCGTAGCGAACAGCTCGGAGAACGAGGTACGCGTGTATCGGATTCCGTCTGGTTCCTCCAAGCCGACAATCAATGAAGTGTTTGCTGCCGGGCTTCATCAACCGTACGGAATCGCATTCTATCCTCCGGGACCTGATCCCCAATGGATCTACATTGCCAACAGCAGCAGCGTCGTTCGTTTCCCGTACAAGAACGGTGACCGGAAGACCACCGCCAAGCCCGAGGGTATTGTCGAATGCATCCCGGCGACTCATCACTGGACTTGCGACATTTTGTTTACTCCCGACGGTAAACGCCTTCTGCTGACGATCGCCTCGGGCTCTAACGCTGCTCTTGATATGTTTCCCTGGCCTCTTGTCCCTGGTGGGATTGACGGTTGGAATAAGACTCATCCGCTCGGCGCCGCCTGGGACAGCGAAGAAGGCCGCGCAAATATTCTGTCCTTTAATCCCGACGGTACGGACGAAAAAGTCTATGCCACGGGAATTCGAAATCCCGCAGGTATTACCCTACAGCCTGCGACGGGCCAACTATGGGCAGTCGTCAACGAGCGAGATGGCCTCGGAGATAACACTCCCCTTGATTACGCGACTTATGTCCAGGAAGGTGCCTTCTATGGCTGGCCATGGTTTTACATCGGCGGCCACGAAGATCCGCGCCATAAAGGCGAGCACACCGACCTGCAAGGCCGCGTAACCGTTCCTGATGTGCTGATCCAGGCCCACTCGGCTCCCCTCCAGATCGTGTTCTATAAGGGCGAGGATTTTCCCGCCGAATATGACGGGAGCGCCTTCGTCACTCTGCATGGTTCCTGGGACCGATCGATCCGGACTGGCTATAAAGTTGTCCGCCTGCTTTTCGATAAGAGTGGGAAGCCCACGGGGGAATATGAGGATTTTATGACAGGATTCGTCGTTTCCGATAAGCAGGTGTGGGGCCGCCCCGTGGGAGTTGCAATCGGAAGGGACGGCTCGCTCTTCGTAACGGAAGATGGGAACGGAACGATTTGGCGCATTTCTCGCACGGTCGGTCCGCGGCAAGATCGCGCCGTAACCTCAATTACTGGGCATTATCTGCAAGTGCTTGAGCGCAGCGTTGCTGAAAAAGCTGCGGGCGTATGACCGGCCGCAAGAACGAGGGTTTATTGGCCGACAGATGGCGGCACCGGGTTTCGATCCTGAGACTGACGTTGGTGCCAGTAAGGATAAGGGACAGCCGATTTGCTGGCCTCATCCAGTTTCGCCACTTGCTCCGGCGTCAACCGCCACCCCTCCGCTCCGATGTTCTGCATCAGTTGTTCTTCATTGCGCGCCCCAATGACTAGGGTTGAAACCGTAGGCTTGCGCAGCAGCCAGTTGAGCGCAATTTGCGCCACGGTCTTGCCCGTTTCCTGTGCGACGGCATCGATGGCGGCGACAACTCGGTGGAGATAATCGTCGGGAACCGGGGGCCCGCCATCCGCGGTCTTAGGCAGACGGCTTACCTGCGGCAACGGCTGCCCCCGCCGGATTTTGCCGGTCAATCGTGCCCATCCCAACGGACTCCAGACCAATGCCCCCACGTTCTGGTCGAGCGCGAGCGGCATGAGCTCATACTCGTAGTCACGGCCTACCAGAGAGTAGTAAACCTGATGCCCGACATATTTCGCCCAGCCATACTTCTCCGATATGGAAAGCGACTTCATTAAATGCCAGCCAGAGAAGTTCGAGCAGGCGATGTAGCGGACCTTGCCGCTGTGCACCAAATCATTGAGGGTGTACAGCACCTCCTCGACAGGCGTCAGCGCATCGAAGGCGTGCATGTGGTAAATGTCGATGTAATCGGTGCCCAGCCGCTTCAGGCTGCCCTCGCATGCCTGGATCAGGTGATAGCGGGACGACCCGACGTCATTCGGACCTTTGCCGAAGGGGAAGGTCGCCTTGGTTGAGATCAATAGTTCGTGGCGTCTTCCGTGAATGGCTTGTCCGAAGATCTCCTCCGACAAGCCGTTGGAGTAGACATCCGCGGTGTCGAAGACATTGATGCCGGCGTCAAGACAAAGGCCGACAAGTCTTTTCCCCTCTTCGACTCCGATCGAGCCCCACGCCGTAAAAAACTCAGTTCCTCCGCCGAACGTGCCGAGGCCAAAACATAGAGACGATACCTTCAGACCTGAACCTCCCAATAGTCTGTAATCCATTTGCTCTCCTAGAAAAGTCGGAAACGGTAACTGCGATGTCAGCAACCTGATAAAAGAAACTCCTTTTTAGCATTCTGAACCGGGATTTCCAAATCCTAACGGGTAGTGCAGCGTGGCCTACGGCCGCAATGAGGTGTGCGCCGGACGCAAAAAATCTTGCTAAAAGTGGGTGGCGAGGTACGCATATCTTGCATTCCCCCCGCAGCGTTTTCTCCACTGTGGTATAACAGCCGACGCGGTTACAGCGTTTGTTTTCTGGTGGGGCAACAGGCATTCGGCCAAATTACAACGTCGGACATGGTCGGAACGGTGAGTGACGCCACGGGGGCGGTTGTAATGACCGCCAAAATTCGCAGTCACAATTTCGGCGACTGGTGATATCCGCAAGCAGTTGTCCGGTAACCGTTGAAGCGCCGAGCTTCAGCAGCATGCTGTCGAACGTGACCGTCGTGGCGGGAGACCGGGCTCGGGTGGATGCGCAGCTGCATTATTGCCGGGCGGGCCGTGATCGCCTACGTCGAGGCGGAGGGCATCGACGCTTCGGGTGCCCGCGTGGCTGCGACGACATCAAAAGACGCCGGGACCGGGCGATGGGGCACTTGCTCTAGGAAACTGGTTCCGCGTCGTGGGAAGAGGTATTTCATTTCGACTAATCGAACCGGCTGGAACAAGGCATGATTTCGGATTCGATCAACGGGGTTTTCGTGATTGCGGCCGGGGGTGTGGCAAACGGGTCATTTCCAGTCCCCTCCAAGCGTATCCTGATTTGGAAGTGGGAACATATTTGGTTCATCTACTCTGCCTTCGCGATGGCGATACTACCCATCGGCCTGGCTCTCGCTTTCGCCCCGCAAATCATCCGTCAAACCCTCATTCGCGATCCTCACCTCACGGCTCAGGTGGGTGGTTGCGGATTGCTATTCGGCGCCGGTTCGGTACTTTTTGGGGTGAGCCTGGCCCGGTTGGGAATCGCCATTACCAATGCTCTGGTTTCAGGGATCGTGGTTTTTCTGGGTAGCTTCTGGCCGATTATGGTTGGAAGGGTACAAATGGACCGGAGGCATTTGCAGTGGCTGATCTGCGGCTTGACGCTGTTGATTCTCAGCCTAATCCTCTGCGCCGGAGCGTCAGTCAGCAGGGATCGATCTCAGCAGAACAAGTTGAATGAAGTGCGGCCTTCCACCGGCGCGTTCGTGGCGGTGCTCCTGGCCGTTTTGGCAGGCTGTTTGTCGTCCGTACTGAATGTAGGCTTTGCCTCGGGAGCCCCCCTCATTGCGAACGCCAAGATAGACGGTTCGCCGCCCCTGTTCGCTAGTTTAGCTGTCTGGATCCCGGCACTTTTCGGAGGGCTGATCTTTAATATGGGTTACCCGGCATATTTGATGTCCGTTCGCGGTTCCTGGCCTGTGCTCTTTGAAGGACATCATTGTGTAGGCAGATGGTGCCGCTCCGCCCTGATGGGCAGCATGTGGTTTGGTGCCATCCTGCTCTACGGATTTGGGGCGTCCATCCTGGGAAGTACGGGCTCTGTTTATGGCTGGGCGCTGGGGATTTCGGTTTCCATACTGACCGCTAACGTTTGGGGAGCCGCCGGCGGAGAGTGGAACGGGACGAGCTTCCAGCCGAAGCTTCTAATGTTATTGTCGACCGTGCTTTTGATCGCCTCGTTCGGCGTTCTCTGCCTTACGCGGCTACCCCGATGAGGCAATAGGACGCGCCAGTTGGGCTGGCATGGCGAAGGGCAAAACGAAAGGAGGCATGCTTCATGCTCAAGGCCGGAGCGGCCAAGTGTGCGATCACCCCCATGAACGGCATGACCGTTTTAGGCTACGTTTCACGCAACGCCAAAGAAACGTTGAGGAGCCGAACGATAAGCCAAGAAAGGATACGAGCATTAACACGCGCTCAGTCAATTTGCTTGGGCATCGTAGCGCGGGATAATCTTCTGGAGTGGGAGAGCCTTTGAGTTCCGATTTCGAGACCTTATGGAACGACGGGGAGTTCCGTCTGTCGAGGGGCGCCAAAGCCGGTGCGTCCTGCCCAGTCTTGGTCTTGACCTCTGCAGTAGACCAGCCCGCGCCGAGCAGCAGCGCGCGGCTGGAACACGCGTATGAGTTGCGGAGTGAGCTCGATCCAAGCTGGGCTGCACGGCCCCTGGAGCTCATTCATGACCACGGAAGACCGGCGCTGCTCCTTGAAGATCACGGCGGGGAGACGCTGGCGCGACTGGTCGGCAAACCGTGGGAATTGGACCTGTTTTTACGCGTTGCCATAGGCATAACCGCGGCGCTGGGGCGTCTGCATCAGCGCGGTCTGGTCCATAGAGATATCAAACCCGCAAACGTCTTTGTGAACACTTCGACCGGCGAAGCTTGGCTGTCAGGCTTTGGGCTCGCTTCGCGCCTGCCGCGCGAGCGACAAACGCCCGAGCCGCCCGAAACAATCGCCGGCACGCTTGCCTATATGGCCCCCGAACAGACCGGGCGGACGAACCGCTCGATCGATTCCCGCAGCGACCTCTACTCTCTCGGCGTCACGCTGTACCAGTTACTTACCGGCTCGCTGCCGTTCACCGCGTCCGATCCGATGGTATGGGTTCACTGCCATATCGCCAGAAGACCGGTGCCGCCAAGCGAGCGATTGGACAATATCCCAATCGCTGTCTCCCAAATCATCATGAGGCTGCTCGCCAAAACGGCCGAGGAGCGCTACCAGACTGCGACCGGCCTTGAGAGTGATCTACGGCGTTGTCTTGCCGAGTGGGAAGCTCACCGGCACGTCATTGAGTTCCCGCTTGGCCAACATGGCACCCCCGATCGGCTGCTGATCCCCGAGAAGCTATACGGCAGGGAACGCGAGGTCGACGCCTTGCTCGCGGCCTTCGACCGTGTGGTCAAGGGCGGCGCGCCGGAATTGGTGCTCGTCTCGGGATATTCCGGCATTGGAAAATCCTCTGTCGTCAGTGAGCTGCACATGGTGGTTGCTCCACCGCGAGGACTCTTCGCCTCAGGCAAGTTCGATCAGTACAAGCGCGACATTCCCTATTCGACCCTGGTGCAGGCATTTCAAAGCCTTGTACGGCCTCTTCTCGGCAAGAGCGACGCCGAACTGGCGATCTGGCGCGGCGCGTTTCTGGAAGCGCTCGAGCTGAATGCACGGCTCATGACCGACCTCATCCCCGAACTGAAGCTGATCATAGGAGACCAGGCGCCGGTCCCCGAGCTTGAGCCTCAGCAAGCGCAAAGCCGTTTCCAGCTCGTTTTCCGGCGCTTCATTGGCGTATTCGCCCGGCCGGAACATCCGCTAGCTCTGTTTCTAGACGATTTGCAGTGGCTCGACGCTGCGACCCTCGACCTGCTAGAGGATGTGCTGACCCGGTCGGATTTGCGACATCTGATGTTAATCGGCGCTTGCCGTGACAATGAAGTTGATGCCGCTCATCCATTGACGCGCAAGCTCGAAGCGATCCGTCAAGCCGGAGCGCGGGTGCACGAAGTTCACCTAGCGCCGCTCACCCGTGACGACCTTGGACAGTTGATCGCCGATGCGCTTCGCTGCGATCCGGCCGACGCTGCGCCGTTAGTGCAACTAGTGCATGAGAAGACCGCCGGCAATCCCTTCTTCGTGATTCAGTTTCTTTACTCGCTCGCGGAAGAGGGATTGCTCCGCTTCGATCAGGGCGCGGCGGGCTGGTCCTGGGATCTTGGTCGCATTCGCGACAGGGGTTATACCGACAATGTCGTAGACCTCATGCTGGGCAAGGTGACCCGCTTGCCGGCCGAAACGCAGCACGCGTTGCAGCAGTTCGCCTGTATCGGCAACGTTGGCGCGACCTCGATGCTTTCGGCCGTTCTGGAGATCCCCGAGGAGCAGGTGCATGCGGTTCTGTGGCCGGCGGTCCGCCAGGAACTGATCGAGCGCCTGGAAGGGTCTTATAAATTTATTCACGACCGGGTGCAGGAGGCCGCCTATTCGCTAATCCCAGAAGCATTGCGCGCTGAGGTCCATCTCCGGATAGGAAGGCTGCTGGTGACGGAAACGCCCGCCGACAGACGGGAGGAGGCGATCTTCGAGATCCTCAATCAGCTCAACCGCAGCGCCCCGCTGATCACCCAACCAGAGTAACGGGA
>Ga0302326_10013645_pt1 | contig 17206 bp, 15 predicted proteins | sample Palsa_T0_3_FD_202264 | JGI IMG/M metagenome (GOLD analysis project Ga0302326, IMG submission 202264) | Peat permafrost microbial communities from Stordalen Mire near Abisko, Sweden - Palsa_T0_3 | ecosystem: Environmental > Terrestrial > Soil > Palsa > Peat permafrost | place: Sweden: Abisko... | reverse complement strand
TGCAGTAAAGGACCGGCTGACTTTGTTGCAAGAAACCGATATTTTTCTTCGCGAGCATCTACCGGTGGAGGTGCCGAATGCGCCATGAGCACCAGGCACCCACCCCCTAACCTATTGATTTAGGGGGTTAAATGTTTGCGGCCTTGCCTGCCTGGAGGCGCCCTGGTATAAAGCGCGGCTGTTCCACGATTCTTGAGTCCAAAGGTTTACGCCATGTCGCGAGTCTGCCAGGTCACGGGCAAAGCCCCGAAAACAGGTAATACGGTATCCCACGCGAATAATCGCAAACGGCGCCGCTTCCTGCCGAATTTGCATACTCACCGCTTCTGGTCGGAAGCGGAGAAGCGCTTTTTGAGCTTGCGCGTATCGACTCGCGGCCTGCGCACCATCGAGAAGCGCGGCGTGGATGTGGTGGTTGCGGATCTGCGCGCCAAAGGCGTCAAGGTTTAAGGAGCGGCGATGCGCGATAAAATCAAATTGGTCTCTTCGGCGGGCACGGGTCACTATTACACAACTACGAAGAACAAGCGCCTACATCCGGATAAGCTGGAAACCAAGAAGTTCGATCCGGTCGTGCGCAAGCACGTCGCTTACAAAGAATCGAAGATCAAGTAGGCCCCGGCGGCCTCGCCCGAGCCTCACACGCCCGAGCTCCCTGAAGTAGAAACGACGAGACGCGGCATCGCGCCTGCGTTACAGGAGCGGCGCGTCGTCGAAGTCGTGGTGCGCGAGCGCCGTCTGCGCTGGCCCATCCCATCCCACTTCGAAGCCTCCCTGCGCGGCCAAACCGTGCGCGGCATCGATAGGCGCGCGAAGTACATCCTGATCCGCTTCGACGCCGGCACCTTGATCCTGCATCTCGGCATGTCGGGAAGCCTGCGCCTGGTTAAGGCGGGCACCCCACCGAAGACCCATGACCACTGGGACATTCGCGTCGATGGCGGCTGGGTGCTGCGATTTCACGACCCCCGGCGCTTCGGCAGCCTGCATTGGACCGACACCGATCCCGCGGCGCATCCTCTGCTCGCCAAGCTGGCCCCCGAGCCTCTGAGCCATGCCTTCGACGGCGAATACCTGTACGGTGCGACACGCAAGCGCAGCGTCGCCATCAAGCAACTCATCATGAATTCGCAGCTAGTCGTGGGAGTCGGCAATATCTACGCCAGCGAAGCCTTGTTCCGCGCGCGCATTGCCCCGCGCCGCGCGGCCCGCCGGCTCACCCGCAAGGAAGCCCACGCCCTGGTGAAGGCCATCAAAGAGGTGCTCGCCGAGGCGATCAAGATCGGCGGCACCACGCTGCGCGATTACGTCAATGCCGACGGCGCGCCCGGATATTTTCGTCAGAAATTATTCGTGTATGAACGGGCAGACGCGGCTTGCCGCGTCTGCAAGTCACCCATCAAACAATTCACGCAGGGTCAGCGCTCGACGTACTGGTGCTCGACCTGCCAACGCTGATATCGCCCTGCCGGCACGCCCCTCTTTTAGGTATTGTGTACGGCGTTCAGATTTTGCGGGAAGGGGATCAAATCCGATGAATCGCATCAGCCCGAAATGGCGGCCCTTGGAATGGGGTCTCGCCGCACTTGTCTTGCTGGCCGTTTCAGGATCCGTCGCGGCTCAGCCCGAGTCTGAGAATTCGACCCTGGCCGGGCTGCACCAACCGGTGCAGATCGTCCGCGATCATTTCGGCATCGCCCATATTTACGCCAAGGACGAGCACGACCTGTTTTTCGCACAAGGCTACAGTGTCGCGTCCGACCGGCTGTTCCAGCTGGAGATCTGGCGGCGGCAGGCGACCGGCACGGTGGCCGAGATCTTGGGCAAAAAGGAATTGCAGCGCGATATCGGCAACCGCCTATTCATGTATCGAGGCGACCTGACCGAGGAGCTGAATTGGTATCACCCGCGCGGAGCGGCGATCATCAATGCCTTCGTCGAAGGCATCAACGCCTATGTCGACCGGACCGCGCGCGATCCGCAGCTGCTGACACCCGAATTCAAGATGCTGGGGATCACGGCCGGCAAATGGACCCCGGCGGTGGTGATCTCGCGTTTCAACGGCCTGCTCGGCAATTCCGATGGTAAAATCAACATGGCGCTGGCGGTCAAGACCATGGGCGCCGACAGGGTCAAGGATCTCTACTACTTTCAGCCTGCCGATCCCGATTTGCGCATCGATCCGGCAATCGACACGTCATTGCTGTCGAACGACATCCTGAAAGTCTTTCACGCCTTCCGCACCGAGTTGCATTTCACCGCCGATGAGATCGCGCCGGAATACCGCAACCCCAAACCGATCGCGCGGCTGCAGACCCTGATCGACGTGCCATCGCCGCTCGACCAGAGCACGCGGCGCGAGGATATCGGCAGCAACAATTGGGTGGTGAGCGGCAAGCTGACCATGAGCGGCTATCCACTCCTGATGAACGATCCACACCGCGTACAGGAAGCACCGTCGCTGCGCTATTGGGTGCACCTGAATGCGCCGGGCTGGGATGTGATCGGCGCGGGCGAACCCTCCTTGCCCGGCGTCTCCATCGGGCATAACGCCGTCGGCGCCTGGGGCCTCACCATCTTCGGCACCGACAGCGAAGACATCTATGTGTACGACACCAATCCTGCCAATCCGCTGCAATACAAATACAAGAGCGGCTGGGAAACCATGAAGGTGATCCAGGAAACCATTCCGGTGAAGGGCGAGGCGACGCAAGATGTGACGCTGAAATACACCCGTCACGGGCCAGTGGTGTTCGAAGACACGGTCCATCACAAGGCTTACGCCATTCGCGCCGCCTGGCTGCAAACCGGCAACGCACCCTATCTCGCCAGCCTCAGAATGGATCAGTCGAAGTCGTGGGAGGAATTCGTCGAGGCCTGCAGCTATAGCCGCATTCCCGCGGAGAACATGGTGTGGGCGGATCGCAGCGGCACTATCGGTTATCAGGCCGTCGGCATAGCGCCCAATCGCCCCAACTGGAGTGGACTGGTACCGGTGCCGGGCGACGGCCGCTATGAATGGAACGGCTTCTTGCCGATCAAGGAACTGCCCCACGTCATGAATCCGGACAAGGGCTATTACAACACCTCCAACGAATATCAGATTCCGCACGGCTGGCCTCACAGCGCGGCGCTACATTACCTCTGGGCCGATCCTTACCGGGCACAAAGTGTCGCCGAGGTGCTGGCCTCCGGCAGGAAATTCGCCGTCGCCGACATGGTGCAATTGCAGAACAACGACTTGTCGATTCCGGCCCGCAGCCTTGTGCCGCTGCTGCGCGATCTCGACATCGCCGATCCGACGGTGAAGACGGCAGCCCACATGCTGGGGCACTGGAACGACGTGCTGGATAAAGATTCCGTCGAGGCTGGCATCTATGAAATGTTCCAGCGTCACCTGATGACGAATGTGCGCGACACGGTAGTGCCTGCCGACGCACGCGCCTACGTCGGGATGCCGGCGATGGCGCGCATCATCGCCTGGATGCAGGCACCGGATGGCCGTTTCGGTGCCGATCCGCTCGCCGGACGCAACGCCATCCTGATCAAAAGCCTGAATGAAGCGGTGGCCGAACTGACCCGCCGCCTCGGCCGGGACATGGCGGCTTGGAAGCTCGGCGCCTATCACTATGCGCAAATTCAAAGTCCGTTCTCGAACGCGGTGCGATCGGATCTGCAAGCGCAATATGATGTCGGCCATGCCCCGCGCGGCGGCGACAGCTACACCATCGACGCCACAGGCGGCGCCGACAATCAGCCCTCGGGAGGTTCGTTCAAGATCGTGATGGACTCCGAGAATTGGGACAACTCGGTGGGGCTGAACAATCCTGGCCAGTCGGGCGATATAGCCAGCCCGCATTACCGCGACCTCTATGCGTTATGGTCGCGGGGAAAATATTTTCCTATCTTCTATTCGCAGGAAAAAGTTGCATCGGTGGCGGAGAAGACGGTGACCCTGGCGCCAACTGCGCGGTGATGTACGTCGGCCAGTGCGCACGGTCAGGGGGGATAAGAGGTGGGAGGCCAACTGTTCCGGCCCGTTGGCCTCCCACCTCTTATCCCCCCTGACCATGTGAACCGGTCAACATCACCGTGCAGAAGTCTAGTACACCAGTCCTACGCCCTCGCCGCGAGGGTCGGACGCCGCCTCCACCTTGCCGGTGGCGAAGTCCCAGGTAATGACCTGCATGTTGCCCCACTGCCGGCCTGACACCTTGAGCGTGTGCCCCATGGCCTGCAGCTCCTTGATTTCCGCATCCGTCAGCGCGCCCGGCTCATAGTCCACTTCGTCGGGCAGGTATTGATGGTGGTAGTGCGGATACTTCACGATGTCCGCGGCGTTCATTCCATCCATGTAGTTGAGCGTGCCCAGCAGCACCATGCTGATGATGAAGCTGCCGCCCGGAGATCCCACGATCATCAGGCCCTTGGGCGTCTCGACGAAGGTTGGCGTCATGCTGGACAAGCTGCGCTTATTCGGCGCGATGGCATTGGCCGTCGCACCCACCAGGCCAAACTGGTTCGGCCTGCCGGGCTTGGTGGAAAAATCATCCATGGTGTCATTGAGCAGCACGCCTGTTTTCGGCGGCATGTAGCCGGAGCCGAAGAACAAGTTGATGGAGATCGTAGCGGCAACCCGATTGCCGTCGGCATCCAGAATGGAGAAATGCGTGGTGTGCATGCCGGCCGGTTCCGATTCGATCCCCGGCAACAGGTCCGACGGCATGGCCTTGTCGGTGCGTATACTGCTGCGCTGTCCGGCCGCGTAGTCCAGGCTCGACAGCTGCGCCAGCGGCATCTTGATGAAGTCCGGATCGCCCAAGTAAATCGCCCGGTCGCGGTAGGCGCGGCGCATGGCTTCGATCACCAAGTGCTTGTCGGTGGCGGAATCGTAGCGGTGCAGATCGAAACCGGACAGTATATTGAGCGCGTCCAGCAGCGCGATGCCGCCCGATGAGGGCGGGGAGGCCGAGACGATGCGCGCTCCGCGGTATTCCCCGATCAGCGGCTTGCGCTCGATGACCCGGTACGCCGCAAGGTCCTGGAGCGTCCAAATACCGCCGTCGGCCCGCACGCCGGCCACCAGATCCGCGGCGACCCGGCCCGAGTAAAAGCCCTGGGCGCCCTGATCGGCGATGGCCTCGAGAGTATTTGCCAAATCCGGTTGCTTGATGAGGGCGCCCACCGCGGGAACTGCGCCGTCGGGCGTCAAGAAGGCCTTGGCCGCTGCCTCAGAACGCCGCAAGACATCGCGCTTGAAGCTGATGCCGCCCTGCAGGCGCGCATAGAGCGGAAAACCGCCGCGCGCCAGGCGAATCGCGGGCTGCAGGCTTTGCTTCAAAGGCAGCTTGCCGTACTTGCGCGCCAGGTATTCGAATGCCGCCGGTTCCCCCGGAATTCCTGCCGACAATGCCCCGGCAATGGACGCATTGTCGATTTCGTTGCCGGCCTTGTCCAAGTACATGTCGCGCGACGCGGCGCCCGGCGCCTTTTCGCGCGCATCGAGCATGGTCTCGTAGCCGTCGGATTGCCGATGCAGCAGGTAGAAACCGCCGCCGCCCAAGCCCGAGCTGCTGGGTTCGACCACGGCGAGCGCCGCCGACACGGCCACGGCAGCGTCGAAGGCATTGCCACCCGCCGCGAGAATCTCCTGCCCCGCCTGGCTCGCCAGGGGATAGGCGCTGGCAATGGCCGCTTTGTGAGCGACCGCCGCGCGCCCTTGAGCCGGGGCATGTGCCGGTGGTTTCGCGTGCTGTACGGCCGCGGGCTCGTCGGCGCGAGCACCAGGCGTTACCGCACCGGCAGCGAGGAGGGACGCGAGAACCGGTCCGAGAAGAGCGGCGGTGGACCGCCATGGGAAGCCCAAGAATGACCGCGCACGGCGCGGTACGGAGGATGTTTCGATCAAAGCTTGCGGTGCCGTTTTAATTCGATCTCGACGATGGGATGCACGAACTCGGACACATTGCCGCCGAGCACCGCGATTTCGCGCACCAGAGTCGAGGAAATGAAGGTGTACTGTTCCTGCGGGGTCATGAACACGGATTCTATTTCGGGAGTGAGGTGGCGGCTCATATTGGCCAATTGAAACTCGAATTCAAAGTCCGACACGGCCCGCAGGCCGCGCACGATCACCGACAGGCCGTTCTGCCGCGCGAAATCAACGGTCAGACCCACATAACCCATGACTTCGACATTGTGCACGTCGGTAAGCACCCGCCGGGCCATGTCGACCCTCTGTTCGAGCGTGAACATGGGCGCTTTGTTCGGATTGGCCGCGATTGCCACCACCAGGCGATCGAAAATACTGGCTGCCCGCCGCACCAAGTCATGATGACCATTGGTAATCGGATCGAAGGTCCCCGGATAGACGGCGGTTCTTTTGTGCATTCACTCAAGCTCGCGCATTGACGCGGGCCAAATGATACCCCACCTCGCCCGCCGACTTCGATTTGAGAAGCTCCCAATGAGCGGGCAATACCGGAACCCCCTCCGCCTTCTCGTTTTCCAGGTACACCAGTGCCCCCGGTTTCAGCCATCGCCCGTCGCCCAGCAAGGGGACATATTCCGCCAGGGCGCCCCGCCCGAACGGCGGGTCCAAAAACACGATATCGAAGGGTTCAGCGGGGGAACGCAGATATCGGGCAGCGCCCATTTCCAGCACTTGAGCCCTGCTTCCGGCCACCAAGCGGGTCAGTTGCTCCTGCAGGGCGCGCGACGCGGCTACCGCCTGCTCCACGAATACCAGTTGCTTGGCGCCGCGGGACAGAGCCTCGAGCCCGAGCGCCCCGGAGCCGGCGAACAAATCGAGACAGCGGGCGCCGGCGACGGCTGGTTGCAGCCAATTGAACAGGGTCTCGCGCACCCGGTCGGGAGTGGGCCTAAGTCCTGGAAGGTCCGGGAAATTCACGCGCCGGCCGCGCCAAGTGCCGCCGATGATCCGCACCGAATTGCGGCCGCCCGAGGCGTTGGATACCGTCTTGTGTTGAGTCACTCCCGGTATCATACCCTGCATGACGAACGAAACCGACCCGCGCGGCGTGCGCGGATTTTTCAAGCGCCTGCGCGCCAAGCTGAACCAAGGGCCCTCCTGGCTCACCACCGACCTGGCCGAGCTTCTGCCCGGACGCAAGATCGATGCTGAAATCCTCGACGAGCTCGAAACTCGCCTGATCACCGCCGACGTGGGCGCCGAGGCAACGAGCCGAATCCTCGGGGAGCTGCGCAAGCGCGTCGCGCGCAAGGAACTGAACGACGTGGACGCGCTGCTCAAGGCCTTGCACGCGGCCATGCTCGAGATCTTGCAGCCCGTGGAAAAGCCGCTCGAAATCGACCGCAACATCAAGCCCTACGTCATTCTGGTGGTGGGAATCAACGGCGCCGGCAAGACCACGACCATCGGCAAGCTGGCGCATCGCCTGCTCGCCGCCAAGCACAGCGTCATGCTGGCCGCCGGCGACACTTTCCGTGCGGCGGCTCGCGAACAATTGCAGGTTTGGGCTGAGCGCAACAAGGTGCCCATCATCGCCCAGCAAGACGGCGCCGAGCCTGCCGCCGTGATCTTCGACGGGCTACAGGCCGCGCGCGCGCGAAATATCGACGTCCTGATCGCCGACACCGCGGGACGCCTGCACACTCAGACCCATCTGATGGACGAACTCAAGAAGGTCAAACGCGTGCTCTCGCGCTTGGATGCCGGCGCCCCGCATGAAGTGCTGCTGGTGCTCGACGGCACCATCGGCCAGAACGCCGTCGCACAAGCCGAAGAATTCAACAAGGGACTGGGCGTGACCGGGCTGGTCGTCACCAAGCTCGACGGCACGGCCAAGGGCGGTGTGGTGCTCGCCATTGCGCAAAAGCTCAAGATTCCGATCCGCTTCGTAGGGGTGGGCGAGCAGACCGAGGATTTCGGCGTATTCAACGCGTCGGACTACGTCTCCGCTCTGCTGAAGTCCGGCCCCGACAGCGCCGGCGCATGATCCGCTTCGACCAGGTGCACAAGCGTTATGCCAATGGCCGCGAGGCTCTGGCCGGCGTGTCCTTCAAGATCGAGGACGGAGAATTGGCCTTTTTGACCGGCCACTCCGGCGCGGGCAAGAGCAGCATCCTGAAATTGATCGCGCTCATCGAGCGCCCCACCCGAGGCCAGGTGTTCGTCAACAACCAGAACACGGCGGCCATCAAGCCGCGCGGCATCCCGCAGTTTCGCAGGAGCCTGGGCGTGGTATTTCAGGATCACAAGCTGCTGCACGACCGGCCGGTGGCGGATAATGTGGCGCTGCCCCTCATCATCGCCGGCGTGCCGAAACGCGAGATCGACAAGCGCGTGCGCGCTGCGCTCGATCAAGTCGGGCTGCTGGGCAAGGAGAGAAATCGTCCCTTGGAACTCTCCACCGGCGAGCAGCAGCGTGTCGGCATTGCGCGCGCCGTGGTGGCCAAGCCGACACTGCTCATTGCCGATGAGCCCACCGGCAATCTCGACCCCGACCTAGCCCTCGAAATCATGAAGCTGTTCAAGCGCTTCAACGAAGTGGGTGTGACCGTGGTAATCGCCACCCACGATGTGCATCTGATCGAGCAATTCGGCGCGCGACGCATCGTTTTGGGCGAGGGGCGTGTGGCCGATCCGGGCAGGCCCGCAGGGGCATTGGCATCATGACCCGCCGCATCCTTGCATCAAAGGCGGGTGCGCCGTGAACATTCAAGCCTACTTCGCTCGGCACGCGCAGACCCTGCTCGGATCGCTGGGCCGCATCGTCAATCAGCCGTTTGCGACGCTGATGACCATGGGCGTGGTCGCCGTGGCGCTCGCGCTGCCGCTGCTCTTGAGCCTGTTCCTGTCGAACATGAGCGCCGCCACCGGCAATTGGAACAATGCCTTCGACTTATCGGTCTATATGAATAAGAAGGCGAGCGCCGCGCGGGTGGCGACGGTGGCCAAGCAACTGCGCCAGCGCGGCGATGTGGCGACGGTACGCGTGATCACGGCGGACCAAGCGCTGGCGGAATTTCGGGACGATTCGGGGTTCGGCAAGGCGCTCGATGCGCTGACCGACAATCCCCTGCCCGACACTCTGATCGTCACGCCGACGCTGTCGGCAAGTACGCCCCAGGGCACGGACACGCTGAAACAGGCGATCGCTGCGATCGCCGATGTGCAGGCCGTGCAGCTCGACACCGAGTGGGTGAAGCGGCTGCACGCCATGCTGGACATTTTGCGGCGGGTGGTCCTGCTCACCGCAGGGCTACTGGGTGCAGGGGTGGTGCTCATCGTGGGCAACACCATTCGCCTGGATATCTTGAATCGGCGCACGGAAATCGAGGTGATGAAGCTGGTCGGTGCCAGCGACGGATTCACCCGCCGCCCCTTCCTCTACAGTGGTGTCTGGTATGGCCTCGGCGGCGGATTGATGGCGCTGATCATGGTCGCCCTAGCCGCAGTGATCTTGGCGAAGCCGGTGGATACGCTGGCAAAATTGTATGGCAGTCAGTTTCGCCTTCGGGGACTGGGCTTCACCACCGCCGTCGGTGTACTCGCGCTGGCCGTAGGCCTCGCCTGGCTAGGGTCCTGGCTTGCTGCGACGCGGCATATCCGCGGTATCGAGCCGACCTAAATATATATTTTTCAATAAGTTAACGACGATGTGAACTATCGGTAACATTAGCAGTCATACGTCAGGAGTGCTATCATTGCACCCGCGCTGATTGGGAGGATTGAGCTAATGTCTACTGCTTTAGTCGCCAAGCAAACGAGCGGATTGGTATTGGCCGGCCCCGTCGGGAGCCTGGACTCTTATATAGACCGCGTATCCCAGATACCGGTTCTGTCGAAGGAGGCCGAAGTTGCCCTTGCCGTCCGCTTCCGCTCCGAGGCCGATCTGGAGGCCGCACGGCACTTGGTGCTGTCGCACCTGCGATTCGTCGTGCACATCGCCCGCGGCTACTTAGGCTATGGCCTGCCCATGGGCGACCTGGTGCAGGAAGGCAATGTGGGCCTGATGAAGGCCGTCAAGCGCTTCGACCCCACCGTGGGTGTGCGCCTGGTTTCTTTCGCCGTGCATTGGATACGCGCCGAGATTCACGAGTACGTGCTGCGCAACTGGCGCCTGGTGAAGGTCGCCACCACCAAATCGCAGCGCAAGCTGTTCTTCAATCTGCGCAAGATGAAGAAGAATCTGGCCTGGCTGTCCGAGGCGGAGACCGCCGCGGTCGCCCGCGACCTGGGTGTCGACGTTGCCGACGTGCGCGAAATGGAACAGCGCCTCTCGGCGCGCGACATGTCCTTCGATCCGGCGCCCGAAAGCGACGAGGAAGAAGCCTACTCCCCCGCCATGTACCTGCCGGCCAGCAACGCCGATCCCGCAGTCGAGGTGGAGAACGAAGAATGGGAAGAGGACTCGACCGAGCGGCTGAGCATGGCGCTCGAGAAACTCGACGAGCGTAGCCGCAGCATATTGAAGCGGCGCTGGATGACCGATGACAAAGCCACGCTGCACGAGCTGGCAGATGAATACGGCATTTCCGCCGAGCGTGTGCGCCAGGTCGAGTCGAACGCCATCAACAAGCTCAAGGGGCTGATGGCGGCCGCCTAACGTGAGGGCCCGTGCGCACGGCTGCTCAATGGATCGAGGATTACGGCGACAGCCACCGTAACCAGACCAATAAGGCTCTGCACTGGATTTGCGTACCGGTGATCGTCTGGTGCGTTCTGGGGCTTCTGTGGTCGCTGCCGTTTCCCGGCGGCGTTCGGGCGGTGTACTCAGCCGCGAACTGGGGCACCCTGGCGGTGCTCGCCGCCCTCCTCTATTACTCCGTGCTTTCCATCCCCCTGGCATTCGGTGCGCTGCCGCTTCTGTTTGCCATGCTGTGGTCGATCGGTCTGCTCGAACGATCGAGCCCGGTGCCGCTCTGGAGCATCTGCGCAGGGTTGTTCGTGGTCGCCTGGATCGGTCAATTCATCGGTCACGCCATCGAAGGCAAACGCCCCTCGTTCTTCAAGGACGTTCAGTTTCTGATGATCGGGCCGCTGTGGTTGCTGGCCGACCTGTATCGACGGCTGGGGATTCGCTTCTAGGCAGCCCCCGCTGCGTTTCCCTGTCCCGCCACTCTGCGTTCGTATGTCACCGACTCGCGAAACACGTGTGCGTGCAGTTCGGCAGTGCGCGCTCGCGTCGCTGCGTAGCCGCCGGCCAGCACAATGACGAGGGGCAGACCGCGGCCCCGCACCGCCTCGATCACGCACCGATCGCGACGCCGGATGCCCTCCTCCGTGAGGGCCAACTTGCCGTATCGGTCGCCGGCGGCCACGTCCACGCCGGCGAGGTAGAACACCAGATCGGCTCTCGCATGGTCGAGCACGGAGGGCAAAACCCCCTCGAGCGTATCGAGATATTCCGCATCACCCACCGCGTCCTTCAAAGGCACGTCCAGATTGGAACGCATCTTTGCGACCGGATAATTGCGTTCACCGTGCATCGAGAACGTAAACACCTCGTCGTCCGATTCGAAGATCGCCGCAGTGCCATTGCCCTGGTGTACGTCCAGATCGATGATTGTCGCCCGCTCGAGGGCGCGCTCGGCTTGCAGCTTGCGAATGGCGATGGCCACATCGTTGAGCACGCAGAATCCCTCGCCGTGATCCGCGAACGCATGGTGCGTGCCGCCGGCCAGATTGGCCGCAAGCCCTTGGTCGAGCGCCGTCCGCGCAGCCAGCAAGGTTCCCGCCGAAGCAAGACGCGATCTTTGCCAAAGTGCATCTGACCACGGCAGCCCGAGCCGCCGTTGCTCCGCCGCCGAAAGCCCCGACGTGGCCAGCTTGGCCAAATACTCAGGCGTGTGCACCAGCCCCAGGATTGAAGCATCGAGCGGCTCCGGCTGCAGAATGTCGCCGGCCGCCACTATCCCTTCCGTCAGAAGCTGATCCCTGAGCAAGGAATACTTGCTCATCGGAAAGGGATGGCCGGGCGGCAGCGCCACCTGGTACGACGGGTGGTAGACGCATTTCATCGTTCGAGTATGGCTGCCCGCGGCGCATCCGTCGAACGGCGGGTGCAGCCGCGATCGCGTGTGGCAATACCGGATAGCAAAACGCCGGCAGGTTGCCGGCGCTTTGACCTCGACAACAGTAAAACTCTTACGCCGCGCGGCGCTTCATTGAAAGCACACCCAGACCGCCAAGCCCCGACAGCATCAGCCAGAGGCTGGCCGGCAACGGCACGGGCGTGGTCGCCAGATTCAGCTCACCCGAGTAGCTGCCGCCCGCTGTTCCGGTGACGGTACCGCGGATTTCCAGTGCGTAGGTTCCAGCCGCCAATTGCGTGGCGGGAATCACGGAAACGGTCCCCGAAACACCCGAACCGAGCGGGCTGCTCCAACCCGTGACGTCAGTCGAGCCGGCAGGCAGTGTCGTTCCGAACAGGGGAACAGACTCGCCCGGAACAACGCTGAACAGGGCCGCCTGCAAGCCGCTCACCTGGAGCATGTTGCTCAGATCGATGGTGGAGGTGACCGAGTCGGCCGTCGTCCCACCGACGGTAAAGATGTAGTCGTCGAAGAAGCCGTCGGGCTCGCCCGCCACCGGCGTGTTGCCGACGCCGGCGCCGAAGCTGTCGGCGTAGGTAAACGTACCCGGAGTTGTCAGGTTGCTGGTGATCCCGGAACTCGTGGTGCCGGTCGACGTCGTAGTGTCGCTGAGGGTCAGGGTCGAAGCCTGTGCCGAGCCGATACCCATCGAAACCAAGCCGGCCACGGCCAGCGCACCGGCCGACAACTTGCCGCGATTCGAGCAGGCACGTCCTGCTGGAACGTTCGTGAACTTACTGTGAGACATTCGGATGCATCCCGTAGTTGATTGACTGAAACCGATTGACCGGAACCCTGGTTACGATGGGCATGTAAACCCTGATGGGCGTGTAATTTATTCACGGCGTGTAACAGCCACTCGCACCTATCTTTACAGTTTGGCGGCATGGTCCACTAGTCGGATGCAGCGGCGCCGGTGCCTACTGGCGACCGTTCGCCGCATCCCAACACATACGCCGAGAACCGCCAGCATCCACCAATCCACCGCGCCGCCGCCGCCACTGCTGGATGTGGCCGCTGTAGTCGCCACCATGACCGATTGAGAGGCAGAGCCGCCGGCACCCGTACAGGTCAGGGTCAAGGTGACGTTTGCGTTGATGATCACTGCCGTGCTGCCGCTGGTCATTTCAGACCCGGTCCAGCCAGACGCGCCGCCGGCGGTGCAGCTGGTCGCATTGGTCGAGCTCCAGGTGAGCTCGACGGTCTGGCCCGCGGGCACCGAGGCGGCCGACGCGCTGAATGTCACCGTCGGTGCCGACGTGGCCATGGCGATGGAGTACAGGCCGTAGTTCGGGGTAATGGCCGCACCCTGGCTATTGGTCGCGGCGCTATTAGGGGTCGCAACGAATGTCAGAACGTACGGGCCGGGAGTCGCCGCCACACTGAACGTGCCACTGCCATAGATCTTGCCCAGCACCTGGCTGCCGCTGGACAGGACCACCGCCAGATTGTCAAACGCAGCGGGAAATGCAAGGTCGGTGAGCGTGACGGCATAGCTGCCCGAAGTGGGCACGGTCACGCTGTTCGTGGAGAACACTCCGCCCACGGCCTGAGTCTGATCGAGCAAGATTTGCGGCGTACTGCCGCTGGTTTCCACGGTCACGCCGAATATGCCGTTGCCGTTCTGCGGAGGCACGGCGTCGACGACCACCACCACATATCCCGCCGCAGCCGTGAAGCTCCCGGCCGAGGATTGCGTCAGCACGGCACCGTTCTGGGCAACGGTGGCGCTTATCGATTGCAGGGCCAGCGGAAACTGAAAGTCATTCGTGATCAGAGTGTAGGTGCCGGCGGACGGTAGATTGACGGCGAAGGCATAGCTCTGTCCGGTCACGCCGGCAGGATTGACCACCTTCGTGGCCGAGTACAGGCCGGTGCCGGCGGTGGTGCTCGATAGGTTGACGCTGTAAACACCCGGCTGTGCGCCCGCGAGCCCATACTGCCAAATGCTGATGCTGCCTGCAGGCGCCATGACATTGGACAGCGAGCCTTGCGCCGTCAGCTGCGCCAGCGAAGTCGAGCCCTCCGTGATGGCAACCCCCACACCGGCCAGCGCGGCCGGGTAGGCGAAATCGGTCAAGGTCAGGTTCAACCCCTGCGTCGAAGTGTTGTCGACGATGGTCGCTGCCGGCAGGATACCCACGGGCTGCGTGCTATTGAACACCGGGTTCCCGTTGGGATCGGTGATCTTGACTCCATAGAGTCCGGCCGGCACCGAGACGTTGGCCACGGCCGCCACCAATAGCTGGTAGTTGGTATTGGCGGCCGGCAGCGTCACCGGCGTGGTGACCGGCATGGTTGTTGTGCCGGAGGGAATGCTGGTTTGGATGGGCGTCGCGCCCTGAAATATGCCCGCTGACAAGATTTGCAGCGCCGCCGGAAAGGCATCGTCCGTCAGAGTGACCATGTAGGTGCCGGCCACGGTCGAGGTAAAGGCCGTGTTCAGTGTCGATGTGCCGGTGGGTGTCGTGGCCGGCGTCTGAATATTGCCGGAGAAGGAATCGGCGGCGATGCAACTCGTCGCATTGCTGGCCGGCGCGACGCAAACGCCGAAACTGCCGGAGCCCTGAGTGCTGGGCGCAACGATGGCTGGCGTCCCAATCACATTCAGCGTGTAGTTGCCCGCGGCGGCCGGCACCGGCAAGGTCGCGGTATGGGTGCTGGGATTGACACTGGCCGACCCGACCAGGGTATTGCCGACAGTCACGGCCACTTGCAGCGACGTAAACGCCGCCGGCACCTGGAAGTCGGTCAGCGTGACGGTGAGCGCCTGCGCGGTGGCGGCGGTGAATGAAAACTGCGATGGCTGGGCCACGGTGGGCAGCCCCACTAGATTGACCTGATCCAGAAGCACAGCCCCCTGCTGCGCCTGCAGCAGCGACGGCGTCAGCGCGATAGCGGCCGCAAGGAATTTCATCAATGTACGACTCATGAGTACTCCCTCACCCCAGTGTTGTTCTACGACCGCGGCGCGGGGGCCGCCGGCGACAATTTCGCGAGCTTATCGAGCTCCGCCTTCGCCTCATCCATCCCGAAGAATTTGTTGCCCGTCTTGAGCGAGCGGCTCAAGTTGTCGCGCGCCGCATCGGTCAGGCCCGCCAACGCTTGCGCCATCCCCAGGTGATACAGCGACACGGGCGAGTCCGGGGTCTTCGACAGAACGTTCTGCAGCGCCGCGACGGCAGCGGCGGTTTCGCCGCGTTTGTACAGCATCCAGCCATAGGTATCGAGGAAGGCCGGATTCGCAGCATCGGCAAAGCGTGCAGACAATTGTTTCGCGCGATCCAAGCTCGCCTTGTCCGTTTTGTACGTGATCAGGAGCATCACCAGATTGTTGGCGGCCACGTCGAAGCTGGAATTCTTGCTCAGCAGCGCCTCGTACATCTTGATGGCATCGTCGGGCTTGTTCGTGCGCTCGTATACGCCGGCGAGCTGAAGCTGCAGCATCTCCGGTTGATCCACCTTGGGTATGGCTGCCTGCAAGGTGGCGGCGGCGCCGGGGAAGTCGTTGTCCATGACCTGTGCCAGCGACAGATTCCGGTAAGGAGGCCACCACCGGGGCTCGCGCTCGATCGCGGCTTGGAAGGCCATCTTGGCATCGGCGAGGCGATGCGCGGAGAGCAGAGCCTCGCCCTTGATGTTGGATGGAAACGGCAACTTCGGATAGTGCGCCGACACCTCGTCGAGGCGCTTGAGCGCCTCCGGCAGGCGATTCAGCGCAATGAGCACGCGCGTGACGGCCTGCAAGGCGTTCTCCGCCTCCGGCTGCAGATCGAGCGCTTGTGAATAAAGTCGCAGCGCATCGTCCTCCCTCTTCTCGTTCTCCGCGACTTCACCTTGATAGAAGTACCCGACTGCCGACTTCGGCTGCAGTGCCACGATTGCGTCCGCTGCCGTTTTGGCCGCCCCGGTATCCTTGGTTGCCTCGGCGATCCGGAACTGCGCGTCGAGCGCGGTCGCATTGTTCGGCTCCTGTTTCACCAGCTCGTCGATCACGGGTTTTGCCTGTTCGGGCTTGTTCAACTGGATCAGCAGCTGCGCGAGATCGAGCCGCGCATTCAGGTCCTTCGGATTGGCCTCTACCGCGCGGCGCATGGTCTCCTCGGCCAGCGCCGGTTCACCGTTGGCGAGGTGCGCGCGCGCCAGCGAGCGCATCACGCCGACGGAGTTGGGCTGATCGCGTAGAACCGAACGCAAATCCGCAATCGCGCTCTTCGGGTCTTTCTGCGCCAGCGACAAATTGCCGCGCAGAATCAGCGCATCGTTGTCACGGGGACTCTTGGCCAGCACCTCTGCGATCAACTTTTCCGCGCCGGCCACATCGTTGCTCTGCACGCGCAGTGCGGCGAGGCGATCGCGCGCCGTGAGCCCCGCTGCGTCCAAGTCGGCCGCGGCGATGACTTCCTTGTAGATGTTCTCCGCCTTCGCCGGTTCCTTGCCTTCGATGTAGAACTGTGCCTGCGTAAACCGCAGCTCGTAGTCTTTGGGATTCGCGGCGATCATGGCGGACAGTTCCTTGTCCGCTGCATCGCGTCCGCGTCTCGTGGCGAGGAACTGCACCAGAGCGATCTTCAGATCGCGTTCGTCCGGCAGCGCTTTGACTGCCTCGCGCAGCGTCCGTTCCGCTTCGTCCAAGTGGTTCAAGCGTGCGTAGTACAGCGCCAGCCTCAGCCGATGCGATTTCTCCTTCGGTTTCAAGCGCGTGAGGTCGATCAGCAACGCCTCGACCTGGGGCTGCTGATTCAGGGTTGCATACAGCTGCGCGAGCGCCAGCCGCAAGTCGACGGTGTTCGGAATCGCCTTGATTGCGCCCTCGAGGAGCACGCGCGCTTTCTCGGGTTCATTTTTATCCTTGTAGATCGCGGCGAGCACCGCGATCGCGTCTTCGTTGCTGGGCGCCAGTTGAACGGCGTGTTCTGCGTCTTGCAGCGCGCCGTCGGGGTCTTTGAGCTGCACCCGCGCCGCCGCTCGCACCGTCAGCAGAGAGGCATCCGACGGGTGCTTATCGAGCGATGGCTTGATGGTCGTCATGGCCTTGTCGGCAGCTCCACCGAGCACGTATAAGCGGCCGAGCGCCGCCCGTGCGGGCACGTCGTCGGCATCGACATCGATCGCGCCCTGATAG
>Ga0302326_10013644_pt1 | contig 17206 bp, 13 predicted proteins | sample Palsa_T0_3_FD_202264 | JGI IMG/M metagenome (GOLD analysis project Ga0302326, IMG submission 202264) | Peat permafrost microbial communities from Stordalen Mire near Abisko, Sweden - Palsa_T0_3 | ecosystem: Environmental > Terrestrial > Soil > Palsa > Peat permafrost | place: Sweden: Abisko... | reverse complement strand
CCGGATCCGTGTGCCGTGGGAGCGGGTGTTCGTGCATAACGACGCGATCCTGGCCCGCAGCGTCTACCTCGAAACGCCGGGCCATTGTTACGGCAACCATCAGTCCAACGTGCGCTACTGGTCCAAGCTGCAGTTGATCGTGGGACTCGCGGCCAAGGTCACCGCGGCGACCGGCGCCGATCAGGTGCCAGCCACGCGCGAGGCGCTCGGACGCCTGGCCGGGCTCGAGGCTCTGCTGGGCGGTCTCATCCAGGGTCAGATTCACGCCGCCGAAGCGTGGCCGGAGGGCTTCGTCACCTTCAACCGGCGCTATATGTACGCGGCGCTGGCGTGGTGCACGGAAAATTATTCGGCGATTATCGATACGCTGCGTGAGATGTGCGGCGGCGGCTTTTTCCAGCTTCCGGCCGACACTTCGGTGCTGGACAATCCGGAGCTGGCCGAAACTTTTCAGACCTATTGGACAACCGCCCGAATGTCGGCGATGGACCGGATGAAACTCTACAAGCTCGCGTGGGACGTGGTCGGATCGGAATTCGCCGGACGTCATCAGCAGTATGAAAAGTTTTACGCCGGCAATTCGCTGATCGTGCGCAACTACAGTTACATGATGGCGCCGTGGGAGCATTTCGGCGCCGTCGTCGACAATTTGATTGGCAAAGACAAAAAGTCGATTGGCGGCGATAAGTAATCGGCGTAGCACGAACAGAAATCTCCGGAGCGCTGCGTGAGGCCGCGGAGATTCGGCGCGGAGGTTCGGATGGAACTCGAAGTAACCTGGCTCGGAGAGCACGGTCCGACCGTCGTGATGGTGCACGGGAGTCTCAACGACGGATCGGTCGCATGGCTCGCGCAAGTGCCGCTGGCTGAGCGATGGCGGCTGGTGATTCCCAACCGGCGCGGCTACGGCAAGAGCCCGCCGACCAGTCGCGTCGATATCGCCATGGACGCCGCCGACGTGGCGGAACTGCTCGGCGCGGGCTCTCATCTGGTCGGCACCTCGATGGGCGGCGTGGTCGCGGGTCATGCCGCCGCGATTGCGCCTGACAAGGTGCTGTCGCTGACGCTTATCGAGCCGCCCGCGTTCGTCAACGCCGCCGACGTTCCGATAGTGGCGGAGACCGGACGCTCGATGGAGGAGCATTGGCGGACGAGCGGAGGTCTCGCACCGGGCGATTTCATTCCGGGATTTCTGACCGCGCTTGGAATTAAAATCGCGCTGCCCTCGCCGCTGCCGCCGGGCGTCATAATCGCGGCGCGAAACCTGATGACGGAAGAGCCGTGGGCATGCTCGATTCCGGCGGCGGAAATTGCCCGCGCGAAATTTCCCAAGGCGGTAGTCTCGGGAACTTCGTGCGCGAGCTTGGAAGCGATTTGCGACCGGCTCGCCGAGCAGATGCCCGGCTCGATACGCCGGACTTTTCCCGGCGCCGGCCACGCCGTTCAGCGGATCGGAACTGCTTTCAACGAGTTTCTCGAAGGATTTCTCGCAAGTGCGCGCTCGTGACTGAGCCACGTCAGGTTTTGCGGCAAATGAGCCGATAGTTAATTCAAGGATCGGAACACTGAACTGAAAGGACGAGGGCAATGGCGATTACGACAGACCAGAAAATCGAGATGCACGAACTTCTCTCGCGGCTGTATGCGGCGCTCGACAGCCACGACGCCGAGGGCTTCGCGTCGTTTTTTACTCCCGACGGTGAATTCGACGCCTACGCATTATTCAAAGGGCGCAAGGCGATCGCGGATTTCCTCAAGGAGCATATCCGCAAGGGCAACGAGGATAACGCGCGGCACATCATTTCGAACCTGATCGTCGAGGAAGTCGGCGGCGCGCCGGTGATTCGGTCGTACATCAGCAAGCTGCGAATCCAGCCGCAAGTCGCGCTGGTCGCCTATGCGGATCTGCAGGCGAATATCGTCAAGGATGGCAGCGGCTGGAAGATGAGCCGGCTGAAATTGGCAATAACGCTCTCGCCGTCTTGAGAGACCTACAGTGCGGTTGCGCGTCGTCAGCGCGAATTAATGACGCGCGAGCGTATCGAATCCTTTACAGCCCAGCAGGGCGCGCGTAAATTCTCGGTAACCTTCGTCGGAGGACAATGGCATGGCTCGTAACGATAGCCGGGTTGTATATCCAATCGATCCCGCGACCACTGCGTTGGTGAGCGTGGATTTTCAAGTCGGGTTCGGCCGCGATAGTTGGGAGCCCGTGCCCCATGCCGATGCCGCCGTCAACAACTTCATCCGAGCGGCCAAGGTCTGGCGCGAGGTCGGCGGCACGGTGATCAACGTCCATACCTTCTTCACGCCGGAGAGCGGTCCTACCGGGCGCATGACGGACTTTGCGTCCGATATTGCCCGCGCGCTGGCCAAGGATTCCCCCGCCGCCGCTTTTTACGAGGGTGTCGTGGAAGACGGCGATCTCCTCGTCCGCAAGACCTGTTTTGGCGCAGTGATCAGCAGCGATCTTCTCGCCGTGGTCAAATCGCGCGGATTCGATACCGCGGTAGTATGCGGGCTGACCACGCCGGTCTGCGTGCAAGCCACCGTCGATGGGCTCACGATGAGCGGTATCAAGACGGCGCTGCTCGAGGACGCCTGCGCGTCGCAAGCGATGGGCCGGTGCTCCGCCGAGCAAGCCCACGACGCCGCAGTCGATCGGATGGGATATATCTTCGCCCAGATTGAAACGACTGACGGCTTTATCGCCAACGCCAGGGCGTGCGCTCCGAGGCTAAGGTCCGCGAGCTAGCCGATACAGACCCGCAAAGAATCAAATCCGCGACTGATTCAGAATTCACAAGTGAAGTTCAGGATCAGGCCGCGACCATTAATCGCTGCGATTTTCCTCGCGACGCTCGCCGTCGTGTTCGCACAAGTGCCGGGATCGTTCGCGCGGTCCGCCAGCAGGGTCCGGGTGGGCGAGACGTTCAGCGGCAGAGCGAGCTACTATGCGAGCACCCTGAGCGGCCGAAAAACCGCGAGCGGCGAGACTTTTCATCAGAACCGCTACACGGCGGCGTCGGACCGGTTTCCTATCGGGACGAAAGTCAGGGTGACTAACCGCAAGAACGGCAGAAGCGTGGACGTGACGATTATCGATCGCGGGCGCGGGCTTGGCTATCACCGGATCGATCTGTCACGGAGCGCCGCCATCCAAATCGACCTCACGCGCAGGGAAGGCACGGTGCCCGTCGAGATCAGGGTCATACGGATCGTCGACGGAAGCGAAGCTCAGTAACTGCCACGTCTGGGCCAAACACGCCTTCATTCCGATAAATCTATCGACGCCTGATACTGTTCATCGCTGACCTTTTCCATCCAGTCGACATTCTTGCCGTTGAGATGTTCCAGGATGGCGATGTGCGTCATGGCCGCGGTTGCGATCGCTCCGTGCCAATGCTTCTCACCCGGCGGGCACCAGATCACGTCACCCGGGCGAATCTTCTTGATCGGACCGCCCCAACTCTGCACCAGGCCGCAGCCAGCCGTCACGATAAGTGTCTGGCCGAGCGGATGGGTATGCCAGTGAGTGCGGGAGCAAGGCTCGAACGTTACAGTGATCCCTATCGCACGTGCCGGCTCGGAGGCCCTGAAAAGGGGGTCAATCCGAACAGGGCCGGTAAAATGCTCGGCCGGTGCTTTGCCTGAGGGCTGGGAGCCGCTTCGCTTTATTTCCATTTCTTTCGCCTCAATAGAGATATCACTTTTCCGTTAAGGTCCGAGTTTACGGATTTAAGGGGCACCGCACTGATGGCGATTCCGCGGCATGTGTTCGCGCAGCTCTTCTGATTGCGTGGCCAGTAGGCAGTCGCGCCGTCGGGATGGGTCAGCCATCGGAACTGCAATGCGAACGTCGTAGACGCGGAAACGATCGCGGCGAACAGAAGAATCGCGCCCGCAACGATCAGCTTACGTGTGCGAGGACAACTCTCAGCGTTGGCACTCATCGGAAATCGGCCCCGATGATCAGATGACGCGAGAGAATCCACGCGAGATTTCAGGATAATCCCGGATCACCCCAGAAACTCCCGGAATTGTGATGGTGGGCCGTTCCGGGCTCGAACCGGAGACCCGCTGATTAAGAGTCAGCTGCTCTACCAACTGAGCTAACGGCCCGCCGAAAAATACTCGCGGTCATCAAGTAGCAGTTATGTTGGGGTGAGTGAAGGGATTTGAACCCTCGACCACCGAGGCCACAACCCGGTGCTCTGCCAAGCTGAGCTACACTCACCTCTCGTGTGCCAAACTCTCCGGAACAACCGTCCGGTTATTCCCTATATGCGCGCCAGAAGGGACTCGAACCCCTGACCCGCGGCTTAGAAGGCCGCCGCTCTGTCCACCTGAGCTACTGGCGCAAAAATCGGGGCGAGCCGATTTGAACGGCCGACCCCCTGCTCCCAAGGCAGGTGCGCTACCAGGCTGCGCCACGCCCCGAACCCTAATGGGTTAACATACGGTTGCGGCGCTCTCAACTCAGGCGTCTTAATCAGCTCGGATCGACGCTCGTTATCGCCTGACGCATCTCGTACTACGAAGCATTGCCCTTGCCACGACGTCGTCGACGCCCGGCTTTCTTCTCTCTCGCGCCGACGTGTGACGATACCGCTGCGGCGGGCGTCGCGTCAGTAGACGACATCCAAATCGGTGTCTGTCAGTGTGCGAGCTTTATCAATTCCGTTTCATAATCGATGAGCGTTAGTTCAGCGCTGCTCATTTTGTTGGCCTTGTGCCTAAAATTGAAACTGCCTCTTGTTTTGCGAATACCCCGCTTATTTCAACGTTTAGGCGGGAAAACAATGCAATTTGCCCGAAATTTCTTGCATTTGCCTCGCATATATAGAAATCAAGCCGGTGCGCATCCTCGACTTTTAGGCTGTTTCCGCGTGGTACGCCGCTTGCTTCTAAATAGATTACGCTGCTTTCCCCGTCCCAAAAAAGCAGCACCTGTCCCCAAGCAAGGCCGGGCTATCGAGATGGCGGGGCTCCCCCAACCCCTATCTCAATGATAGCCCGGCCGTCCCTCTCCGGCCCCGTCGGTACCAAGAATCTCCATCGATTTCTCTACCGCGCCAGTTCGCGTCATGTCTAGTGCGGCCGGGCCTGATTGGGCACTGCGCCGGTTGCGAACGCGACTGCCGCCGCCGTGATAAGCAGATCCGCTTTGCTCTGGATTATCGTATAGCGCGCGTTGGCGAGGTCCCGTTCCGCCGTCAGCAGATCGATTATCGTGCTGAGTCCCATCCGATAGGTTTGATAGTTCGACTTGTACGCCGACTCCGAGGCCGCCAGCAGTGCCTGCGCATAGCCGTATTTCTTGCGCGCCGACTGGAAGTCGAAGTACGTTCGCCATACTGACGCGACCACATCAAGCTGAAGTGAATCCACTTCGGCGGCGCTCTCGCGCTCAGCGGCCTCGGTACTGCGCACTTCATTCAGGCGGCTGAAGCCGGTGAACAGGTCCCACTTCAGCGTCATCACGCCGCCATAAAGCGGCGCGTTGGCGGTAAAGGCCGTATGGTCGTGCGAAATCGTGTAGTTGAAGCCCTCATCACCGTAATAGGTGGTGAAATCGACGGTGGGATAGAACTGCGCACGCGCCAGATCTATATCCGCACGACGAGCCTTGACCGCCGCGATTCGCGCCGACAAGTCGGGACGACTCGCGATCGCCGTCGCGATCAGATCGTCAACCTGTCCGCCGAGCGTCGCCGGAACCGGAATGTTATCGAGGCTCTCGACCTCGGGCAGATCGTTGGCGCCGACGCCGAGCGCGACCGCCAGGTCCGCCTGCGCATCGCTAACCATTGTGCGCGCATTCTCCAGATCGTAAGTCGCCTGCGCCTCGCGCTGCACTGCGAGCAGAAGCTGCGGCTCGGTCGCGAGGCCGACCTGCCGGCGTTCTTGCGCGGCGATGCGGTCGGTGGTCGCGTAGGCGACAATAGCCTCGGCGGCGAGCACGCTGGCCTGGGCCGCATCGAGGGAGTAGAACGCCCGCTCGGTGTCGAAGACAACCTCCTGAATTTTACGGTTGAAGCCGTAATTCGCGACGATCAACTGATCGCGCGCCGCTTCGGCTTCGGCGTCGCGGCGGCCGAAGTCGAGCAAAGTGTAGTTCAGCCCGACGATCGATCGACTTTGCCATCGTTTGAGCACGCCCCAATGGACTGGCACCTGCGCGACATCGCGGACGTAGCCGTTTTCGCTGTTCATCCCAAGCGTCGGATAAAACGGGGCCTGCGCCTTGCCGTAGTCGGCCGCCGCCACCCGCGCTGCCTCCCAGGCGGCGTGAGTATCGGGATTTTCTGTCAGCGCAATATCGATCAATTCCGCAAGGCTGCGAGGGCCGCTCGCCGGTGCGGGCGCGATAGCGTGAGCCGCCGCGGACTGCCCCCCGATTCGCATCGCGGGCGGCGGCGCCCATTCATTACTCACAGCCGGTGGCGCCCAATGGTCGGGCCGCATTTCCGGCGAGTCGGAATAACCGGCGCATCCAGCAATTGAGCCCGCGATCGCGATTGCGATCGCGGCTGCTGCGGCAGCTCGCATCGTCCTGTTCGGCAGCAGCGCCATTACGGTCCGATCGCTTCCACGATTCCGACTTTTTTCTGACGGCTGGGCGGGTTTGAGGTAAGAAGGCTCGAATTCCATCGGCTCACCTGTCATTTGATTGAAGCGCTTCGTCGCGTGAGGAGCAGAGTCGCGGCTGTCGGTTTCCATTTGATCGGTAGCGGCGGTTGGCAGCGCCGCCGCCGATGAATAATTGAATTGAATGTGTCAATTTTGCAAAATGCTCACTCTGACGCCTCTCAAATGCTGACCGCTGATCATAGACAAAGTCTCACATGCGAAAATCGCCTTCTCGCATGAGACGATTGCCGCGCATGCGTACGCGAATGATATCGATGGGCGTGGCGATTATGGCGCCGGCGCTTTTCGGCGGATGTGACCCGATCATCACGATTGCCGGCGCGATGTTTCCGGCGTGGCTGTTCTGCGCGCTCGCGGGCCTTCTTACCGCTCTTATATGCCGCCCGCTCTTCGCTGCGTCAGGCGTCGAGCGATTCATGTGGCCGCTGGTACTGGTCTACCCGAGCATCGCGACAATCGCGGCAACCGCAACCTGGATGATTTTTTTCAATCGCCTTTGAATTCAGAAAATTACCGCCCGGAACACGATCGTCCGCTCGCGCGGATCGCGGGCCTGATCCTGTCGGCCGTAATCGTAGTCGGCGGCGTCATCTCGGTGGCCATACTGGCGACCCTGTACTTCAAGTTTCCGCGCACCGATGACGCCTACGTACGGGCCAACACAGTCGGAATTGCACCGCACGTCAGCGGACCGCTGGTCTCCCTCGACGTCGTCGATAACCAGTATGTGAAAAAGGGCGACCTGCTGTTTGTGGTCGATCCGCGGCCCTATCGATTCGCCTCCGAAAAGGCGCGCGCCGATCTCGGCCTGACCGATCTCGACATCAAATCGCTCGACGATTCCATCCGCGCCGGCCAGGCGCAGCAACAGCGGCTCGAGGCGCTTACCGCCTACGATCGCCAATATCTCGCTCGTATCGAACCGCTGCTGCCGCAGGGCTTTGTTACCGCCAACGACGTGTACAACGCGCGCAGCCGGCTCGACGCCGACCAGGCCGCCGTCGCCAATGCTTCCGCCGAGGTCAGCCGCGCCCGCAATCAGCTCGGCCAGCTCGGCGATATCAACGTCCGCCGGATGGCCGCGCAGGCCGCCGCCGACAACGCCGCGCTCAACGTCAGCTATTGCGAGGTACGCGCGCCCTTCAACGGTTACATCACGAATCTCAATATCGCGGTCGGCCAATACGCCAACGAGGGCAAGGACGTCCTGACGCTGGTGGACGATCGCACCTGGTACGTACTGGCGAACTTTCGTGAGACCTTCATGCCGCGGATCAAGCCCGGCATGACGGCGGTGGTTTATCTGCCGAGCCATCCGAACGAGCGCTTCAAAGGCACCGTGCAGGGAATCGGATGGGGCCTCTTTCAGACCAACGGCGCGACAGTCGAAGGCCTGCCGCAGGTCGAGCCGACGCTTAACTGGGTGCGGCTGGCGCAGCGTTTTCCGGTGAGGATCATCCTGGACAACCGCGACCCGTCGCATCCGTTCCGCATGGGCGCGACAGCAGTCGTGACGATTCGGGGCTTCGATTAAACCGGAGCTTCGACCGGAGCTTCAAATGAGCCTGGGCTTCAATTGAGCGGCGCGGCGCCGACCGCTGGGATGTCCGGGCAGCGCAAGCCCAGCCTCGCTATTGCGACGGCGTTTGTCGAACTCGGCCTACGCGGCGGCGATTTTATCGCGGCGATCGGCGCTGAGCTCGATCCATCGGCCATCCGGTTTCGCCGCGCCGCTCGGATGGGCCTCGTGACTGCCGTTGGCGCCGGCATCCTGGCGTCGATGCAGATTCCAAACGCCCTCGGCCTGACTCTGATCGTAAATTTCGCGGCGGCCGAGCTCGCGTTCGATTTGAAAACCGCCGTCCTGTTCGTTTGCGGATCGGCAATTATCGACGCGCTCGCACTACCGATCGCCGGCGCGACCGTCGATATGCCGGGGCTTCATCTAATTGTTTTTTTCACGCTCGCCGTCGCCACGACTTACGCCATCTATTCCAGCCGGCAACTCGGCCGATTGTGGGTGTGGGCGCAACTCCCCCTGTTAACCGCTTACTACATGATGGTTTACCAGCCGGACAGCTTCGGCGTGACGCTGACCGAGATGTGGTCCGGATGCGCGTTGGGCGTCGTTCTTCTGCTGATCGTAAACCGTCTTTTGTGGCCAGAGTCGCCGGCTCGCGTGCTGATAAGTTCGATCGCGGCGGCAGCGCGCCGCTCTGAGAGACGGCTGGCGAAGATCGTCGCAGGCGCAATCGTTGATCGGCGCGAGATGCGGCCGATTGCCTCGCGGCTGGGCCATCATCTCGAACTGCTTGGCGCGGCGGGTCGCCGCGACCCCAGTATTGATTTCAAGGGCCGCTACAATCGCATCGCCGCCGTGATCGCCGGCGAGCGGATAAGGATCGAACTCGACGCGGTCGCGCGGGAGATTTTTCAGCACGGCGGCTCAAACGACGTGACCGACATTTATAGGGACGCGGCGCGCACGGCCGATTCTGCGATTGCGGCATGGTGCACGATGCTCGTGGTATCAGACGGTCCCGCTAACGTGGCGGCACGCGGCAATCTCGCGGACGCGACCACCCAGCTCAATCGGGCGATCGAAGCGATCGCATCCGGCGATCCATCGGCGGTCTATTGGCGCAATATCGCGGACATCCTCGCGCGTCAGTCTGACGAGCCGCCGGAATTGCCGACTCCCGAAACGTACAATCGCGCACCCGTTGCGATTTTCAACCGCTTCGTCTTCCGCTTTTCGATTCGCCATTCGATAGCGCTGATAGCCGCCTTCATCTTCGGGCTCATCGAGCACGACCCGGCCGTTCATGCCGCGCTGTGGGTCCTGATGATCGGCGGCCCGCCGAGCCACGGCGCGACGGTGCGCAAGTTCACGGTGCGGATAATTGGTGCGGGGGTCGGCGGCCTGATGGCGGTGGTTGCGATTATCGTGTTTTCGCCAAACTTTACTTCGATACCGCCATACATGGCGGCGATCTTCGCGGGCGCGATGATCATGGCCTACATCGGACAGGGCGGCGGCCTGCTCGCCTACATGGCGATCGGCGCGACGGTCTTCCTGATCGCGCTCAGCGGCGTGGCGCCGCGCGATGACGTGTTCGCGTCGCTATGGACCGTATGGGGAATCATGATCGGGATAGCGGTGCGGGCGGCAATCTCGATGGTCTGGCGGGAGCGTCCGCCGCGCACGCTGGTGGAACAGTTCGAGCCGATTATTGCCGGCTTGATCGGGATGGTGGCCCTTTTTAGCGCGAGAGGTGATGCGGACAGGAGCAGTTCGCCCACGCTCACGCCCGGCCACAGCGCGGCGGCGATCGTCGACGGTGTCAGCGAGATGATCGCGATCGTCAACGACGCGGACATGGAGGGACCGGGCGCGGGGATCGATTCGGCGGCGCTGCTCGAAGTGCTCGAGAGCATTCTGATCGTGACCGACATCGCCGCACGCCCGCCGACGAGCGACGCGAGTGCGGATTCTTCGGTCGCTGCCGGCGCGATCTATCGCCGGATGGACGTATGGCGGGAATTTCTCCGCCGGGCTGCCCGGATGAGGCGTATCCCGCCGGCGCCGCTGCGCATGATGGTCCAAACGGGCCGCGCAGCCGGCCAAGCGGATGCGCTCTCAACTGGGTCTGATCCGCGCGCCAGCGGGAGCATTGAAGACCCGTCTCGAAACGCGCCCGATGACATCCGGCTGATAGCGGCATTCCTCACGCTCGAAGATCGCTTCGAGCGCGTCTGGATCGATCGCCCGTAGACCTGCCTAAACTTGCCTGACCGAGCCTGACCTCGCCTTCCCCGCGTGCTATCGACTGCGCGCTACGGCCCGGAGCATCCCTGGCCCGAAAAGGGTGGCGCGCCGACTCCGATAATCGCGACATTGGCGCCGCCGGGGCCCATCGCGCAGCAGTTCTCTCCCGATGCGCCCACCGGACTGCTCCACCCGGTCGCGGTGACCGTAAATGGCTGCGTGCACGAGCACGGCGCGGTCTTGCAGCCTGGGGCCGCCGCGTTGAGCGAATAGGTCTGCCCTTGCACGAGTTGATAGGTGGTGCCGCTCGGCGCGACCACGATCGGCGTCACGTTGGGCGTCAGCTTGAGCGATGTGATCACTCCGGGCACGCTTATCTGCAACGAATTGGGCACCGCCGCGGCCGGCGTCGGAGGCCACGCCGGGGTGGTTGGAACGTTGGTCGGGCAATAACCCGCGGGCGCGTTTGACGGCGCCTGATGGGGGAAGTTGCCGTTGGGCACCAACGTCGTCTGCACCACGGTTCCGTTGGAATAGGCGAGCTTACTGAAATTAGTCGGGTAGTCCTGCGTATAGTCGGGCGTGCCACCGTAAGGCGTGCAATCGGAACCGGAGCCAGGCGTATAGGCCGAACTGTCCACCATCACGGTGTAAAGCTCGCATCCAGGCCCCGGGCACGAGTAAAAGTCCTCTTTCGCGCACGCGGGGTCGCTGCTCGCCTTGGCGCCGGTGCAGCTTCCGAGGGGTGAGGTATAGGGAGCACCCGAATTGGGCTGCTCCTGCACGAGATTCAGGAACAACAGCCCCGAAGTCTGATCGTAAAAGTAGCATGTCCCGTTGGGACACTTGGCCGGATTCACCAGGTCGCTCACGTTGGCCGCCTGCGTCAACTGAGTCGGCCCCGGCGCGGTTCCGGATCCTGAGTAATAGGGCGCACTGGGGCATAGCTTCTCGTAGCAGAACGGATCCGTCGGCGCGCAGGAATTCCCCACGCTCTCGGTATAGACCTCATGGCGCAGGTCAACATTGTCGAAGGTCAGATTTTCGGTGTACTGGGTGGGCGGATAACTGTTGGCGTTGGACTGGAACCATCCGATCGCCGCGTCGCCCTCGTACTGGAACCTGCCCGGCGCGCCGCACGGCATGTTGTTGGTCAGCGAGAAGAAATTGAGGAACGACAAATCATCGGCGTCGAGGTATGGACGCACATCCTGATGGAAGTTGACGAACTTGGTGTTCTCGATCCGACCCGGTCCGTCATAGAACATCAGGCCAAAGGCGTTCCAGGTCGGCACGGGATAACCATTGCCGATGATCGGTTCGTAGCATCCAGCCGGTCCGCCGAATCCATTCTGTCCGGTAAACGGACAAGGGCCGAAGCGGTCGACGTTGTTCAGGCTCGCGCCGACGATTATCGCGCTTTTCACGAGACTCCAGACGCCCGGCGGCGATCCCTCGGTGCCGCCGCTTGAGACCACCGTGACGCAGTCCCGATTGGTCGCCATCCAGGTTATCCAGCGCGTACCAGCTCGCCCGCACCAGATGCCGCGGTTGCGGTTGCGCGAGGCGGTAAGATTCGTAAAGTGCGTGACCACGTCGCAATCATTAAGCGTGCCCTTACCGCTGCCGGCTTTGCAGGCGCCTTGCGGTATATAGAGCTGGCGCCAGTAACCCCGTCGTCAGAGGCAGTGTCGAAGCCGGTATAACATCCGTGCGCGCGGTTGCTGTCGAAGTTGCCGAGCGGCAGCGGCGTATGGGCGGCCGACGTGTTGGCCGGAAGGATCCAGAAGCCCCGGCCCGTACCCTGGCATCCGGCGACCGAGTTGCCGACGATTGTGTTGCTGCCCGGATTGGTTACCCAGTAGCCGGTCGGCGTCGTAGCCGTACCGATAACCTTGTGCTCGCCGTCGTCAGCTTCGGTAAACGGAATGTTGTTGCCGCTGTAGCCGTTGTACCAGGCGGCGGCCGGATCGTTGGTCAGATTGTCGCCATCCCAGAAGACACTCTGGCCGGCAGGTGTGGTCATGAAGGCGTTGTCCATTGCGCCGATACCGAGGTTGCCTTGCAGCGTATTGCCGGTCTCGGTGCCGGTCTCGAAGAAATACAGGTCGCCGACCGCGCGGGCGCATACCATGTTGGCGACGGTCACGCCGTTGGTATCGTGAATCGTCACGCACTTGTTGTAGCTGTGATGGATACTGTCGCTGTTGACGAGCACGGTGCCGGCCGCCACGGTCCCTGCCTTGTGAAAATGCAACGGATAGCTGCCGAGCTGACCCTTGCCGAACTTCTCGAGCTCGACGCCCCGGACGGCGACTTCTTTAAAGCCGCTCATGATCATTATCTCGCCGCCCCACGCCGGTTTGGCACTGGTGACCGTTGCGGTCAGCTTGACGTTGCGGCTGATCAATCCGACTTCCGCGCGCTCATCGACACCCCCGTTGCGCGCGGAGCCATCCTTGAAGGCCGCATCGCCCAAACTCGGCTTCGGACTGCCAAAGTGGTAGTGAATCAGCGGCGTGGCGGCGTCGAGAGTGACTGTGCATTCGCCGGAATCGGTGGCGGCGCAATTCGACGTGCTGGCGATTCGTACGAACTCGGCGCTGTCGGGAGCGAAGTCCGTTCCGGCGACGACGATCCATTGATTCGGCTGCCAATCAACCTTGCCGGAGAGCTTGAGTGTCGTGTCGCCACCGATACCCACTGGTGAACCGATTCCGCGGCCGACTCCATAAAGCCCCGGCGGTCCTGCTGGCTGACTCAGGTAAGTCCAGCTCGGCGCATGAGCTTCCGGATCGGCAGTCTTGATTGGCGCGACGCCGGTGGCGCCGTAGAGCAGCAGCGTGCCGCCTGAACCGACGACGATACCTTTAACCAGGCCCGCAACCGCATGCGTATCGGTAAAGTTGATCGTGACGACGGTGCTCGGACTCTTGGCGCCGATCTGGCAGGTGGCGTTGCCTGCCTCGAGCTTACCGTTGACGAGGATTCCCGCCGTGTCGAGCTGGATACTCTGGTTGTTCAGAAAAGCGAGCTGGCCGTCGGCATTGATCGTAATCCCGCCGAGACCGTTGGCGCCCATCAGGCTCTTGTCGACGTAAACGTCAGGACCGCATCCGGCCGAGCCGATTACCACGTCGCGGTTGGAATTGAGCGTGCACGATGACAGCGGGACCGGAGTGACAGCGACGTCACTGACCGCCCCTCTGAGCGTTTTCGGTGCTTTGAAAGAATCTTCACAGAGTCCCGGAATCGAAACCGCTTTGGCATCCGGAGAGACGGCGGCCCGGCCGAGTGTCGGAACGGCGAAGATCGCGAGCGTCGCGAGAAGAAGCAGATGGATCGAGGAAACGAAACGCGAACGAGCTCGGTCAGTCATCGTTTAGACTCATTTCTGCCCGTCGATTGGCCAACGCGCGGGATGTTGGCAATACATCAGGCGCTCCCTGTTTCGATCACCTGCTATTTCTTGCTTACAGGGTCTTTTGAGTCAATCCTTTGATGAGAATCAAGCAAATTGAATCGATGACATGGTAACAGTCACTGGAAGACATCAAGGATTACAATCGTTGCTCGCCGCTGGCCCACGCCAGATATGCCACCAATCCGACCGCGTAGACTATCGCTATCATATAGAAGACCGCCGTGAAGGAGCCGGTCGCGCGCACGATGAATCCGGCTGCCGCAACGCCGACGATCCCCGGAATCGTCGCGAAGGTGTTCGACACACCCATCAGGATACCCGCGTAGCTCGGCCCGACGTCGAGATGGTTGACGCCAACGGCGGAAAAGCTCATCCCTGTCGCGGCGGCGGCGAAACACAGGATCAGGACGGCCATCGCGGGCGAGTGCGCCATCGGCAGAATAAACAGCGCGAGACCACCCGGAATGAAACAAGCGGATTGCATGATCTTGCGGACGGCGGTGACGCTGATTCCGCGCGCGAGCATCCGGTCCGCGAACCATCCACCGCAATTGGCCATCGCGAAGGTCGCGATCCACGGTATCAGCGCGTAACTGCCGACCCATTTCAGCGGCACGGCGAACGTATGATGCAGATACGTTGGCATCCAGAGCAGCAGGATGTTGAAGCCGACGTTGGTGCAGAAGTGCGCGATTATAATCGCCCACATCGCGCGTTCGCGTGCGATCGCCCGCCACGGTATCGCTCCGGCGCGCGGCGCGGCGGTACGGGCCGCAAGAATCTGTTCGCGCTCGATCTCGCCGATTCGCGACGACTCCTCCGGACCGCTCGACGCGTAAAGAAACCAGAACGTGAGCCAGAGCCCCCCAAGCGCGCCGGAGAAGTAGAAGAGCGCCGACCATCCGAAGTTAACGATGATTATAGGGCTTACGATCAGCGCTATAATCGTGCCGAAGTGCATCCCGCTGAAGACCAGCGACAGCGCCCGCGCCCGTTCCGACGGCATCGTCCAGCGCGACGCAATACTGTGGATCGATGGAAAGTTCACGCCCTCGCCGATTCCCAGCACGACTCGCGCCGCCACCAGCGCGCTCAGAGACGAGGCCGCCGCAATTGGCGTCATTAGGGTCGCCATCGACCATACCCCGACGCCGGCCGCCAGCACGCGATGACCACCATAGCGATCGGCGACCCATCCGCCGGCGAGTTGCGGCAACAGGTAGCCCCAGAAAAACGCCGACAGGACGATTCCCTGCCAGGCTGCGTCATAATGGAACTGGGCCGCCAGCGGGATGATGGCGACCGAGATGCTGATTCGGTCGAGGTAGCACAGCGACGTGCCGGCAAACATCAGGCCGACCACCGAATAGCGATGCTGCCATCGGCGATCGCCGACCGGTCGGCCCGCCTCTCCGGCTAACGCTCCCCCTGCCATAAGTGGCGCCAGCTTATCCGCGCTTGCCCCGTAAAGCGACGGCCGGGAACCGGCATGCTGCCGCGGTGGTTTACCAATACATGCAGCTTGAGGATAATTCAGCAGGAGCCATTGATTATAAGATGAGGCGCGCGGACAGTTGGCAAAGGCTTGGGCGTCGCGATTTTATCGCCGTATTTATCACGGTGTCAGCCGCCGCGGCGGCGTCCACGCTGATTCCGTTAGGCGGCGCATTTGCCGACGACGATCAGAACGCTGCCTCCGCTTCAATCACTAAAGTCTCGGTAGTCGAATTTTCCGACACCGGGGAAAGGACGGGACTCGTGTCAGTCGACAAAGTTGTTAAGACCGATGCCGAATGGAAAGCCAGCCTCACGCCCGAGCAATATGAAGTGGCCCGGCGCAAAGGCACCGAACGTCCGTTTACCGGCAAGTATGCCGAAACCCACGACAAGGGCATCTACCGATGCGTCTGTTGCGGCAATGCGCTGTTCAACTCGGACACCAAGTTTGATTCGGGCACAGGATGGCCGAGCTTCTATCAGCCGATCGCAGCGGAAAATGTGGAGACCGAAACCGACCGTACTTACGGGATGTCGCGCACCGAAGTGATGTGCACGCAGTGTGACGCTCATCTGGGCCACGTGTTTAACGATGGCCCCGCACCCACCGGTCTACGCTACTGCATGAACTCGGCGTCGCTCAACTTCGTCCCTACGGACGACGCCAAGAAGTAATCGGCTCGCGGAATCGTGCACTCCTGATACCGTGCATCGCGTGGTATCAACATCGACTAGAGCAATAGCGAATCCCCGCGCTGCCAGCCGGCGGCGCGGGGATTCGCTATTTCGGAGACTTCGCGGCCGGCGCCGGCAGTCGGACGCATCCTCACTCTCTGTCTCGCTTTCTTAACGCAGCTCCAATGGGTTGGCCAAGTCTGCGAGGCGCAGCCCGCAGATCTTTATGCGCAGCTCGCGGACTCGCCTGCTCGCTCCGCGTCGAAACGCTCCGCTGATCTACTTTGAACGCAGCTCGCGGACTCGCCTGCTCGCTCCGCGTCGAAACGCTCCGCTGATCTACTTTGAACGCAACTCGCGGACTCGCCTGCTCGCTCCGCGTCGAAACGCTCCGCTGGCCGACGTTGGCCGCAGGTGCGCCGATGAGCTAGTTATCGGAGCGCGCCATCCAGGCCAGAGGAGAGAACGACCATGCTTAGACTCCACGTCTTCCCGGGATCGCCGCGCGCCTTCAAAGTGATCGCGCTGGCCCATCATCTGGGGATCGACTACGAAATGAAGTTCGTCGATCTTACCAAGGGCGAGCACACCCAGCCCGATCATACCGCCCTCAATATCAACGCCAAGATGCCGGTGCTGGAGCACGATGGCTTCGTGCTGTGGGAGTCCAACGCCATCCTGCAGTACCTGGCGGCGTTCAAGGGCGACGCAAACGTTCTGCCGCATGAGCGCCAGCCGTGGTCCACGGTCAACCAGTGGATGTTCTGGGAGTCCGCGCATTGGGACCCGGCCTGCGGCGCCCTGGCTTTCGAGAACTTCGCCAAGAGCCTGTTCGGTAAGGGCGGTCCCGACCCGGCAGAGGTAGCGAAGGCCGAACCGGTGTTCCATCGCTTCGCGACCGTCCTCGATCAGAGCCTCAAGGGCAACCGCTTCATCACTGGCGCCAATCTGACGGTGGCGGATTTTTCGATCGGCGCCTGGATGACGATCGCCGAGCCGGCGAAATATCCGGTCGGCGGCTATCGCGAGATCCTTCGATGGTACGCGGAGCTGAGCGAGCTGCCGGCGTGGCGCAAGGCGCTGGCGATCGCGCACGAGTAGATTTCGCGGCAGGTCGATTAGCGCCCGGTCCGGCGACGACGACATGGCCATCCGTCCAAAATAAAAGGCCGCGCGCGCCGCTCCCA
>Ga0302326_10013643_pt1 | contig 17206 bp, 18 predicted proteins | sample Palsa_T0_3_FD_202264 | JGI IMG/M metagenome (GOLD analysis project Ga0302326, IMG submission 202264) | Peat permafrost microbial communities from Stordalen Mire near Abisko, Sweden - Palsa_T0_3 | ecosystem: Environmental > Terrestrial > Soil > Palsa > Peat permafrost | place: Sweden: Abisko... | reverse complement strand
CACCCCAACGTCCCTGTCGCCTGCGCCAGCGACACCAACGGCCCCGCCTCGCCGCCCCTCCGCTCTTAACCCCACGTATCCCGCGCTCCCCACCCGCTACGGCCTCGGCTTAGCGCTGAAAGTTCAGCCGCCGATAGGCGGTCAAACTTTCAGCGCTAACCGTAAACCTCAGATAACAGCAAGAAGCGGGCGGAGATGCGCGGACGGACTCATTGCGCTCCGCCTATGGTCCAGCGGAACTGGTGAGAGTAACCCTGGGTGCGTTCGGGCGGATCTTCTTGGGCAGCCCCGCACCTGCGGCGCGCTCCGGCGGCCCCGCATCCGAGGCGCGTTCCGCGTCCGGCGCTGGGCCTCGGGTCAGACGTCAAAGCCCCCGGCGCCGGGACGGATATCGGGCGGAATGCTCCGATTACGTCGCCAGGGCCGGGGGCGTTGACGGGGGATGCTATCCCGGCCCGTTACGGGGGCCCGGGCCGGGAAGCCGGTCGCGCGCTACGCCTGGCGCAGCAGGTCGGTCAGCTCGGCGCCGACGTCGACGAAGTCGCTCTCGCCGCCTTCGGGGACAATGGCGTAGGTCCGCTCGAGGAAGTCGGAGATCTCCTTGATCGGCGCCTCGAAGTGCGCCTGGCCGAAGGGGGAGGAGAGCTCGATGTTCAGCACGCTGCCGGGCGCGCCGTCGGCGGAGCCGTTCGATGGCCAGACGACGACGTCGCCGAGGCCCTCGCGGCCCTCGATGCCCAGGGACAGCAGATCCCGCGCGAAGATCCACTCGACCGGCTCGTCGAGCCCGACGTGGAACGCGATGCGGATCGCGTAGGGATCTTCCTTGGAGTAGAACAGGCTCGCGACCAGAGGAACGATCGTCTGCTGGGGAACGACGAGTCGAAGTCCGAGTTCTGCTGAGACCGTGCTGCTGCTGTTCATCGTCAGGTCAACCTCAATCTGCTGGGTCCCGGAGGGGAGGCCGGGCTCTGTTTACTGACACGACCTGCGGGGCGGCTAGCGCGAATACGGAGCGTTAGACGACTCTATATGTCCGATTGCTTCCGTTTGCGCCAGCTTTGGCTGCGCGACCGCGGGGGGCGTCGTCACGGCATCCGTTGCGTCCGGAAGCCGTTAGTCAGGAACGGCACGCCCACAGTTTATTGTTCCTGCGTATCGATTGCATGGGCTGTGAGGTAGCTCGCATCCCTTTATTTGCCAGGCTTTACGCAAGGTGATCATTTGATAGCAACGCGTGATTCGAAGGTCATTTGTTGCTATCGATTGCACAACTGAGAGTAGCCGAACTCAACCTTACCTGCCAGTAGAGCGAACAACCTAGACCCACCTGCAACCGTCCTGCAACCCCGGAGCCACCGGCAGGCAACGCGCCCGTCGCGCTCCGATGCCGCGCGCGCAACACCCAAAGATGCGCTAATCTAAGTGAGCGCCGGGCGATTGGCGCAGCGGGAGCGCGCTTCGTTCACACCGAAGAGGTCACTGGTTCGATCCCAGTATCGCCCACCAGCAAGAAGGCGGCGGCTTCGCTATGGAAGCCGCCGCCTTCTGTCGTTTAGTAGCCACTGTCGTTGAGCAACCAACTGAGCGCGCTGCTGCGCGGTGGCTCGGTTACCCGGCCATGTCCAGCCGCGTGCGCTGCTCCGCGGTCAGCTCCAGGTCCACCGCCGCCAGGCTTTCCTCCAGTTGCGCGACCGAGGAGGCGCCGACCAGGGGGATCATCGGGATCTCGGCGCCGATCAGCCAGGCCAGCACCACCTGGTTGCCGGTCGCGCCGGTTTCTTCCGCCACCTCCCGCAGCGCCGCCAGCCGGGCGGGCGTGCCCGGGTGGGCGAACTCGGGGTCAAGGGGCCTGTCCTGGCGTGCGTAACTGCCCTTCAGCAGGGGCGAGTAGGCGACCATCGTGAGTTGCGGCTCGGCTCGCAGGTAGCTGAGCAGGTCGGCGCCCAGCACGGCCTGGTCGCCGTCGGGTGAGAACTGGCTCGGCCGGTCGGTGCGCGGCCGCAGGTAGCTGTAGTGGTACTGCAGCACCTCGTAGCCGGGCAGCCCGGCCGCCGCGGCCAGGCGGCGGGCCTGTTCCACCCGCCACGCCCAGTGGTTGCTCACGCCAAGCAGGCCCACGGTGCCCTCGGCCACCAGCGCGGCGAACGCCTGCACGGTCTCGGCCAGCGGCACCGCCGGATCCTCGATGTGCGCGTACAGCAGGTCCAGCCGGGCCAGGCCGAGTCGCTCCCGGCTGCGTTCGGCGGACTCGCGGATAACCGGGGCCGACAGGCCCTCGGCGTTGTCGGTGTAACTGGTGCCGGGAGCCAGCGGCCGGGCGCCGAGCTTGGTCGCGATGACGATCTCGTCGCCGACGCCGCGGCTGCGTCGCCAGCGGCCGAGCAGTTCCTCGCTCTCCCCGCCCTGGCCGCCGTTGGCCCAGAACGCGTAGTTGTCGGCGGTGTCGATGAAGGTGCCGCCGGCCTCCGCGTACCGGTCAAGGATCGCGAACGAGGTCGCCTCGTCGGTCGCCGTGCCGAAGTGCATGGCGCCCAGGCTGAGTACGCTCACCTCACGGCGGGTCGTGGGGTCCGTGCCAATCGTGCGGTATTTCATGCGTGGCTCCTCTTCAGCCGACCGGTCCGCCGGCGATGAGCACGAGTCTGGATGCTGGAGCGCGCTCGAGGTCAACCACGTCGGCTGGCCAGTTGACCTGGAGCGCACTCCAGGTGTCATGCTGGCGCACATGACCAGGAGCCTCTCGCCCGGCCAGGCCGCCGAACAGTCCGGCTTCAGCCTGGACACCCTGCGCTACTACGAGCGGATCGGCCTGCTCAACGGCGTCAGCCGGGCACCCAGCGGGCACCGCCGTTTCGGCGACGACGACCTCGAATGGCTGGGCGTGCTGCGCTGCCTGCGCGACACCGGGATGCCCATCGCCCGCATGCGCCGCTATGCCGAGCTGGCCAGAGCGGGGGAATCAACCCTGGCCGAGCGGCTGCGCCTGCTGACCGAGCACGACGCGCAGGTCAGCGAGCGAGTCGCCGTGCTGCAGGCCCAGCGCGTGCACCTCCAGGAGAAGATCGACTGGTACCGCGGCCAACTCTCAGCCAACGGCGGCTCCTGATCGGGCCTCGGGTCGCGCCGCGCCGCGATATGCCTGCGGGGAACGAAACCAGATGCCTCGCTGGGGTCGTCTAAGCACTCGGGTACGGCGACGGACGGGCGAACAGGCCGGTCGGCCTAGGCCCGGGCGGCGTCGGCCGCGCGGGCGCGAGATCTCCGAGAGGCAGTGGCGATGACCGGCAGAGAGCCTGGTAGAGAGCAGGGCACACGACGCAGGCAGCGCGGCTGGCGCACCGCCGCGATCGCCGCGACGATGGCCGCCGCGGCCGCCATCGGGCTTGTCGGCGCCTCACTCGCGTCGCCATCACGGGCGGCCGCCACCTCATCGACCGGGATCCGCAGCACCGGGCAGGCGGTCGGCCCGCTGACCGACGCATCCGGCACCCCGGCCGGCTGGTCGCCCGCCGCGTACGAGAACGCCCAGCTCTCGGTGCCTGGATCGTGGCTGGTCGAGAGCCCGCAGCAGTTCTTCTGCGGGCTTCAGCAGGTCAGCGGCATGATCTTCGTCGGCGTGAAGCCAGGATTCCCGAAGTCGTTTGGCTGCGACGTGCCCGCCAGCCTGGCCTGGATCGTGCCGGCCGGGAAGCTGCCGAAGGGGATCACCCACCGCAAGCCCACCGCGCTGATCCACGGGATTCCCGTCTACCGGCTGCCGAGCGCACAGGGCAGCGCGGCGTACCTCGTACCGGAACTAGGGGTGACCGTCGGGGCGCGCGGCAAGCTGGCCGCGCGCGTGCTCGCCACGCTGACCAGGTCGCCGCTTTCGGTTGTGCTCAGGCGAGGTCCAGCCGCCTCGGCGCCGGTTGGCTGGACCTGGCGGCAATTCGGCGGCGTCTTGTTCGCGACCCCGCGCTCCTGGAGCCTGCAGCGCGAGGATCAGTGGTCAACCTGCGGCACCGGGCTCGCGGCGAGCACGCTGCTGCTGATCGACGCGACCAAGCCGCCGCTCGCGCTGCCGTGCCCCTACCAGATTCCCAGCGCCGCCGCTGACCAGGCCCAGCCCGGCCTGACGGTGGTTTCAGGTAAGTACGCGGCCCAGTCCGTCGGCGAGAGCTACGCCAGCTGCCAGTCGCGGCGCGGCGTCCGGATCTGCCTGTCGACGGTCACCGGGCAGGGCGGGTTCCTCGGCGGCGTGCTGATCTTCTCGGTCTCCCGGCCGAACCACGCGACGACGTACTTCCTGCTCGGGCTGTCCGGATCCGGGGCCAGCGCGCGGGCGGTGTTCGACTCGGTCAAGGCCGCCTAGCACTGGCCGCGACCAGGGCGGCGACCTGATCCGGCAGCGGCACCTCGGCCGACAGGCGGTTGTCGATGACCGCGTGCGGGACCGGCGGGCTGTCGTCCGGGCGCATGCGGGCGGTGAACGCGGTGAAGTCCGTGAGCTTGGCCGCGTCCCGCTCCGATTCCCGGTCGATCAGCCGGCGCCGCAAGGTGGCCGCGTCCGAGCGGACCCAGACGAGGCGCACCGGGTCACCGCCTAGTTCGTCCGCCCACGCCCGCCATTGCCCCGCGTCGTGGATCTGCCGCGTGAACGGCCCCGACAGCAGGACCGGGCAGCCGTGGGAGCGGATCTCGCGGGCGGTCGCCGTCATCCCGGCGTACTCGTGGACCTTGACGTGCTCGTCGTACCACGTCCCCTCGCGCTCGCCGAGGGGCCGCCCGGCCGCCGCCAGCGTCGCCGCGACGAACGACCCGTACATCGTGTCCTTGTCCAGCAGCGCCGGCACCGGGTCGAGCTGCGCGAGCAGCAGGCGGGCAACCGTGCTCTTCCCCGCGCCCGGCGGGCCTGCCACCACCCACACCGGCGCTGCGACGACCATGCCAGCCAGAATAGGTCCGACTCAGCCAGCCAGAGTTGCTCCGGCCCGACTAGTGGCAGCCGGGATGCCGGCGGTGGTTGCGGGCGAGCATGATGGGGGGCGGGAAAGCTAGGTCCCGGGCCTGAGGAGGCTGACTGTTGACAACACTCGTGATCGGCAATGACGCTCTGTGCAGCGATGGGTACCGAGGCGAGGTGCGGGCCGTCGTCATCGACCCCGCCGCCCGGACCGTGACCCATATCGTGGTGGAGCCAAAAGGCCGCCGGGGGCTCGCCCGGCTGGTTCCGCTCGACCTGGTCGACGCGGAGTCGGATCAGGTCCGGCTCCGCTGCACCGAGGCGGAGTTCATGGACCTGGGCCCGGCCGAGGAGACCCTGGCCGAGTTCGCGCTCGGCCAGCCGGTGCCGGTCCAACTGCTTCCTCCCGGCTGGCGGGGAACGGGCGAACCCAGGACGGACGGCGGATCGATCCTCAGAATTGACGAGAAGGAGACGATCGACGTCGTCCCGGAGGGCGAGGTCGAGGAACACGGCGGCGATCACGTCCACGCCACCGACGGCGACACCGGGCAGGTCCGCGCCTTCCGGGTCGACCCGAACACCGGGGAGCTGACCCACGTGCTGGTCAGGGAGGGGCACGCCTGGGGCCGCCGGGATGTCGCCATCCCGTTCGACACGGTGACCGGGTTGGACGACGGCATCAGGCTCAGCCTCACCAGGGCGCAGGTACGGGACCTGCCGCCGGTCGACATCGAGCATCCGGCGGAGGGGAACCGCTAGCCCGCCGCTGCGGCGGCTGCGATTAGTTCCCGGGCCGGGGACGGTCTATCCCGGTACCGAGCGAGAGGAAGAACTGGTGGGCGCACCTGAGGTTCTGATGGAAGGCATCGTGTTCGGTGAGTCGCCGCGCTGGCACGATGAGCGGCTCTGGTTCTCCGACTGGGGCGCCCACCAGGTGATCGCGCTTGACCCCGGCGGCAGTCACGAGGTGGTGGTCACCGTCCCTTCGTTCCCGCTGTGCATCGACTTCCTGCCCGACGGGCGGCTGCTGGTCGTGGACTCGGCGCAGCGGCGGATACTGCGCCGTGAGCCCGACGGGTCGCTGGTCGAGCACGCCCGCCTGGCCGCGGTCGCGGACAAGCCGTGGAACGAGATCGTGGTCGACGATCGCGGCAACGCCTATGTCAACTCGATCGGATTCGAATTTCCCGGCGGTGATTTCGCGCCCGGCCTGATCGCGTTCGTGACCCCGGCCGGCGAGGTCGGCCAGGTGGCCGATGACCTCGCCTTTCCCAACGGGATGGCGATCAGCCCCGACGGCTCGACGCTGATCGTGGCCGAGTCGTACGCGAACCGGCTCACCGCCTACGACATCGGCGGCGACGGCGCCCTCGGCCGTCGCCGGGTGTGGGCGGAGACGCCGGGCGACCACCCGGACGGGATCTGCCTGGACGCAGAGGGCGCCGTCTGGTACGCCGACGTCGCCAACCAGCGCTGCGTTCGCGTCCGCGAGGGCGGCGCGGTGCTGGCCACGGCCGACACCGATCGCGGTGCCTTCTCCTGCGCGCTCAGCCGTGGCCGCGACCCGCGGTTGTTCGTCGTCGGCCAGGCCTGGGGCGGACCCGGCGCGCCCGGGCCGAGCGGGCAGGTGGTGGCGTTCCCGGCCCCCGCGCCGGGGGCCGGCCGGCCCTGACCGGCCGGCCCTGATTAGAAAGAGCCCGGCTCAGGCGGCGAGCCGACCGGACGGTGAGCCGCCATCCAGGCGGCCGCGAAATCGACCAGGGCGCGCTGCGGCGCCAGCCGCGCCGAAGCGCCGCCGACCTGGCCGGCCGACAATCCGACGGCGGACTCGAAGGCCGCGCCGATCTGCTCGAAGTCAGCCGTGCTCTCGATCACGTCGGTCCAGCTGATCCACTGGCTCGTTCCGTCCGGCCGCCGGACGGACGCCCCGGTGACCCCGCGCGGCGGTGACGGCTGCCGCCACTCGGCCAGGTGCAGGGACGTGTTCGAGTCGTGCCCGCAGCCGAGCAGCAGCACCTTCCCGTCGAGCCGGTAGATCGCGCCCAGCGGTGAGCGCTCGCCCAGGGCGTCGTCCAGCTCGTGCCCGCCGGTGACCTCGGCCGCCCGCGCGCCGAGGGCGGCGAAGGACACCTGCGGGTGATCGCTGCGCAACGCCCCCGGCCAGGTACGGACGGTCTCGGCGATGACGCCCATCCACCGGCTCGGGGTGCGGGCCCGGTCGAAGCCGGGCGCCTGCGCCCGGATCACCGGCCACCACGACGGGGGCACCGGCGGGTTGCCCCAGCGGGCCGGATCGCTGTTGTCGGGGGTGTGGGTCGGCACCACCAGGGTGCCGGCGGGCCCGAGGACGTCCAGCAGCGCCTGCACGATCCCCTGGCTGCCGCCGGCCACGAAGCCGAGACTGCTGGCGGAGGAGTGGACCAGCACCGTGTCGCCCGCATTCACGCCGAGCGCCCGCAGGTCCGACCCGAGCGACGCAACGGTGTAAGGCGCACGCTGATCCACCCGACCGACCCTACACACTGGATAGGCCACGCCGCCTGCCCGGAACCACCGGGCGGTGGCGGCGAAGCCACGGGATCGTTCAGAACGATCGTGTTTTTAAGCGCCCTCGGCCCGCAGGTCGTCGTATTCGGAGGGCTGGTTGCGGATGACGGCGAGCGAGACGATCTTCCCGTCCCTGACGGAGAAGTAGTTGCTCATGATGAGCTCGCCGGGCAGGTTGGTCTTGTCGTAGGTGCCGTCGTAGCGGCCGCGGACGATGGTGTCGCCGTAGTGGTCGAGCACCTCGATCGGCTCGATGGTGACGTTGTCGCCGACCATTTCCTTGTTCACCCAGCGGCGGATCGCGTCGGCGCCGCGAATCTCGCGGCGGTTGTCGTTGACGTAGGCGTCGTCGGCGAAGGTGGCGACGATCGCGTCGGCGTCGAAGTCGTTGACGGCGCGGATGTGCTCGGCGACAACCCCGGTGAGCTTGGTTGCGGTGGTCATGATGCGTGTCCTTCCGGTCGTTCCTGATCGATGACCCCAGCCTCGCCGCTGCTGGGGCGGGAGGGTCAAGGCCTTGATCGCGGGTTGACTCTCCCGCAGGGGGAGACCCGAGCCTGGGAGCATGCAGACTGGGAACGTGCAGACTGGGAACGTGCAGACGACCGTGCCCATCGGCGACTTCGCCCGCGCCACCCACCTGAGCGTGAAGGCGCTGCGCCACTACCACGAAGAGGGCCTGCTGGCGCCCGCCCAAGTCGATCCCGACTCCGGCTACCGCCGCTACGACCTCGCGCAGATCCCCACCGCGCAGGTCATCCGCAGGCTCCGTGACCTCGACATGCCGCTGGACGACATCCGCGGCGTCCTGCGCGCGACCGATCTGGCCGCGCGCAGCGAGCTGATCACCCGTCACCTGCGTCGGCTCGAGGAGGAGCTCAGCCGCACCCAGAGCGCCGTCGCCTCGCTGCGCGACCTGCTCGAGCACCCCGCGCCCGACCTCCCGGTCGAGCACCGGAGCGTCCCGCTCATGCGCGTCGCGGCGATCAGCGCGCAGGTCGCCATGGTCGACCTCGGCCCCTGGTACGACGGCGCGTTCGGCGAGCTCTACGCGACGCTGTCGGGTCAGGACGCGGCGCTGGCGGGGGCTGCGGGGGGAGTCTTCGCGGAGGCGCTGTTCAGCGACGAGCTCGGGCAGGCGACCGTCTACCTGCCGGTGCACGCGCCCTTCCGCGCGGCCGGCCGGGTCGAGGCGCTCGAGCTCCCGCCGGTCGAGCTGGCGGTCATCGCGCACAGCGGGCCGCACGACAGCATCGACCGCGCCTACGGCGCCCTGGCCGACCACGTCACCCGCCACGCGCTGGCGATCGACGGGCCGATCCGTGAGTTTTACCCGGTCAACCGGCACCACACCGGCGACTCCGCCCGCTGGCGGACCGAGATCGGGTGGCCCATCTTCGAGACCGCGCCGCGCTAGCGGCGGCGCGCGCCGCGCAAACGGCGCGCGCATAAGGGGTCTTATGCGGTGACCCTGATCCAGGTCTTGCCGGGTGTCTCCAGCGCCGCCCGGAACGCCTCGGGCGCCCCGTGCAGCGGATAGGCGGCGCGCAGGATCCGTTCCGGCTGGGGGATGGCCGAGGCGAGCGTGGCGCGGAAATCGCCCGGGTGGTCGTAAATGAGCGATCCCCGCAGGACCAGCTGCCGCCTGACCACCATCCGGGTATCGACCCGGGTCGCCTCGCCGCCGAGGCCGATCAGCACCACATCAGCGCCGGGGGCGGCCCGGCGGATCGCCTCGCCCAGGGCCGCCTCGGCCCCGGACGTCTCGAAGATCGTCTGGAAGTTCGCGTCGTCCGGCCCGGCCGCCTTGGCGCCGAGCGAGACCGCGAGCTGCAGCCGGCCGTCGTTCGGCTCGAGGACGTGCGGGGTGACGCCGCGGGCGGCCAGGGCCAGGCAGAGCAGGCCTCCCTGCGAACCCGCCCCGACGACCAGGCAGTTGCCGTCCGGCCGCATGCCGCTGCGCCTGATGGCGGCCAGCGCCACCGTGAGCGGCTCGGCGCAGACCGCGTCGCCGTCGGACCAGTGGGCGGGAACCGGCCACGCGTACGCGGCGGGCACGGCCGCGTACTCGGCCAGCAGCCCGGGGGCGGTGAAGCCGACCAGCACCCGGTCGGGGCACATCGAGGTCAGCCCGGTCCGGCAGGCGGGGCAGCGCAGGCACGGGTAGTTGGGCTCGATGACGACCCGCTGGCCGACCCGTCCCCGGTCCACGCCGTCCCCGGTGGCGACGATCTCGCCGAATGCCTCGTGCCCGAGCACCCACGGGTAGACGGGCGCCCGGCGCTGCTGGCGGATCAGCGCCAGGTCCGACCCGCAGATACCGACGCCGTGCACGCGCACCATGACCTGGCCGGAACCCAGTTCGGGTTCCGGCCAGCCGTCGGCGACGCGCAGCGACCAGGGGGTGTCTCCTAGGACGACCGCACGCAACGGATTCCGCCTCTTATCAAGGGATCATTCAGGGGACTTATCAGGGGATGTAAAAGTATTTCGTGTACGCGGACTGGCTTGCGTCGGCGGCGGTGATCAGCACGTCGGGAAGCTGGACCGAGGCGGTGATGCCGGACGTGGCGCCGGTGATCTTGTCGTAGGCGAACTGGGCGGCGTCCGCGCCCTCTTCCGCCGCGGGCTGCGCGATCGTCGCCTGGATCCCGCCCGACTTGAGCAGCCCGACCTCGGTCGGGCTGGCGTCGAAGCCCACGTTGATGACCTTGCCGGACTCGCCCAGCGCCTTGAGCGCGGCGGCGACGCCCTCCGCGTTCGGCTCGGCGCTGCCGAAGAAGGCCTTGACCCCGGGATGCGCGGCGAGGATCGAGCGCGCCACCGTCTCGCTGTCGCTGGTGGCCTGCGCGGTGTACTGGACCGGGAGGACGGTGATGCCCGGGTACGCGGCCTTGATCTCCTTCTCGAAGGACGCGATCCGCTCGACCTGGGTGGTGGCGGTCGGCGACAGGCTGAGCAGCGCGACCTCGCCCTTGCCGCCGAGCGCCTTCCCGACGAAGTCGGCCGCGTCCTTGCCGCCCGAGTCGTTGTCGGTCGTGATCGCGCTGGTGAGCTGGGACGTGTTGGACAGGCCGGTGTCGACCGTGATGACCGGGATGCCGTCGTTGAGGCAGGTGTTGATGGCGGGGGCCATGGCCACCGGGTCGGTGGGGGAGACGATCAGCGCGCTCGGGTGCTCGGTGCAGATCGCGTCGACGATCGGCGTCTGCGCGGCGGGCGCGAAGTTCGGCGAGCCCTGGTAGGTGACGCTCATGCCGAGCGCGGCGGCCTTGGCCTTCATGCCGGCCAGCAGCGTGTCGTAGAACGCGACGCCGGTCGCTCCCGGGACGTACGCGATCGTGTAATGCTTGGCCGAGCTCGCGCTGGGGCTCGCGGCGGCGGAACTGCTGCCAGCCGAGGACGCGCCCGAGGACGCCGGCGAGGACGCGGTCGCGGCCGAAGACGATGACGGCGACGACGAGGAAGAGCATGCGGACGCGCCGACGGTGACGAGGGCGACGACGGGTGCGAGCGCCCACAGGCGCCTTGTTCTCTTGCTAGACACTGTTCTCTTGCTAGACACTGGTTCCTCCCACGAGCACGGGGTTATTTCCTGCTTGTCTTGCGGTTGCGGAGCTGGTCGATGTAGACGGCGACGATGAGCACGACGCCGACCGCGACCTCCTGCCAGAACGGCGGGACGTTGATGAGGACGAGGCCGGTGAGCAGGACGGCGATGATGCCGGTGCCGATGACCGAGCCGATGATGGTGCCGCGGCCGCCGAACAGGCTCGCGCCGCCGATGACCACGGCCGCGATCGCGTTGAGGTTGTCGGTGGCGCCGGACGACGGGGAGCCCGCGCCCAGGCGGGCCATCACCAGCACCGCGGCCACCCCGGCCAGGACCCCGGACAGCGTGTAGATCTCCAGCAGGTAGCGACGGTCGTTGACGCCGGCCCGGACGACCGCCTCCCGGCTGTCGCCGATGCTCAGCGTGTAGGCGCCGAACCTCGTCTTGGCCAGCAGCAGGCCGCACCAGATCGTGATGACGGCCGTGATCAGGACGGGAACCGGTACCCACCCGCCGAGGTTGGTGTTGCCGAATGTGGCGACCGAGCCCGGGATCGCCGAGATCTCCTGCCCGTTGTTGAGCAGGAAGCCGAAGCCGGTCGCGACGCCGAGCGTGCCGAGGGTGACGACGAACGGCGGGATCCCCGCCCACGCCACCAGGAACCCGTTGACCAGGCCGAACGTCCCCCCGGCGAGAATCGCGGCGGCGAACCCGAGGGCGACCACCCCCGCCGCGGCGCCAGTCGGCGGGCCGGAGAGGACCTGCGTCATCACCCAGGCGCCGGCCGTCCCGGCGAAGCCGAGCACCGCCCCCACCGAAAGGTCGATGCCGCCCGCGCAGATGACGAACGTCTCGCCGACCGCGAGCAGCAGCACCTCGGTCGCCGTGCTCGAGGTGTTCAGCCAGTTCGCGCGGGTCAGGAAATACGGCGAGTCGAGGCTGAAACCCGCGATGAGCGCCAGCAGCGCCCCGCCGATCCACAGGTCGCGAACGACCGACCAGCTCCGCAGCCACAGCGCCCGGCGCCCGAGGATGGCCGGGACCCGCGGGTCGGCCTTGGTCCCGGCCATCAGGGCTCCCTTCCTGGCATCGCCCCGGTGATGTAGCCGACGAGGTTCGCGCTGGTCAGCTCGGTACCGGAGAGCGTGGCGGCGACCAGGCCGAGCCGCAGCACGACGACGCGGTCGCAGACCTTGAGCACGTCGGGCATCTGATGGGAGATCAGGATCACCGCGATGCCCTCGGCCGAGACGCGGCGGATCAGCTCGAGCACCTGCTCCTGCTGCTCCACCCCGAGCGCGCTGGTCGGCTCGTCAAGCAGCAGGACCTTGCCGGTCCAGGCGGCGGCGCGGGCGATCGCCAGCGCCTGCCGCTGGCCGCCGGACAGGTCCCGTGACGCGAGATGCACGTCGGGGATGCGGGTGTGCAGCCGGGCGAGCTCGCTGACGGTGTGCGCGGCCATCGCCTTCCCGTCCAGCCAGCCGATCCGCCGGGCCAGCCAGTGGCCGGACAGCGTCTCCCGGCCGAGGAAGAAGTTGGCGACCACGTCCCGCTGGCCCGCCAGCGCCAGGTCCTGGTAGACGGTCGCGATTCCCGCCTCGTGGGCGGCGGCGGGGTTGGCGAACCGCACCGGCTGGTCGTCGAGCAGCACCCGCCCCGAGGAGGGGAAGATCGCGCCGGACAGGATCTTCAGCATGGTCGACTTGCCCGCGCCGTTGTCGCCGACGACGCCGAGCACCTCGCCCGCGTCGACGTGCAGGGTGACGCCGCGCAGCGCCTGCACCCCGCCGTAGTGCTTGGTGAGATCGCGCACCGCGAGTCGAGCAGTCACGAGCGCCGCTCCTTCGCCTGCGACAGCACCGAATCCAGCGCCCGCCGCGCCCGCGCCGCGAACTCGGCCGGCGTCCCGGCCGGCGCCTCGGAAGGCGCCTCGACCGCGACCGCGACGTCGTCGGGCAGCGCGTCAAGCAGGTCGAGCAACGGCAGCTCGCCCGCGCCCGGCAGCAGCCGCCCCGCGCGCGCCTCGCGCTGCGGGTCGGCCGGCGCCCGCAGCGGCGCGTCGCACAGCTGGACGTAGGTGATCAGCCCGGGATCGGCCGCGCGCAGGTCGGCCAGGTCCGCCAGCCGCACCCCGCACCGCTGCACGTGCAGCGCGTCCACCAGGATGCCGCCGCCGCCCGACCGGGCCGCGATCGCCACCGCTTCCCGCAGGGTGGCGACGCTCCGGTAGGCCATGAACTCGACCACCGGGCGGATACCGTACGGCGCCGCCGCCGCGACCAGGGCCGTGAACGAATCGGAGAGCCGGCTCAGGTCGGGGTCGTCGCAGATCGCGTTGACGTAGCGCGCGCCGAGCGCCGCCGCCGCCTCAAGCACCGGCCCGTACGCCGGCGTCCGGTCCGTCCCCGCGGCCGGCGGCCCCAGCCGTACCGCTTCCACGTCGAGCACCGTTAGCCCGGTGTCCGCGCAGCGGCGGACGGTCTCGGCCAGCATCGGCGAGCCGGGCGCGACCGGCCACGGCCGCTCGCCGTCGGTGGCCGGGGAGATGCGCAGGCCCACCGCGGTGAAGCCGGCCTCGGCGGCGGTGGTGACGAAGTCGGGCGGCGAGACGCCGAGCAGCGTCAGGTGCTCAAGCCCGGTCAGTCCCATCAAAACGGCGCTCCCAGCTTATGAACTAACTCGATAGTTCATAATATGTACCGGATGAATCTGGAGCTGTAAAGACGCGGCTGCCCGGGTCACAGGTAGCGATATGGTCACGAGGAGAGGGGGCACGATGACAGGAGTTTCGCGTCCGGGCAGCGCGCCGGAGGGGCCGGAACGGCAGCGGGACGCCGAGCGGACGCGCCGGGAGATCCTTGAGGTCGCGATCGGCGAATTCGCGCGCAACGGCTACTCAGGGGCCCGGGTCGACGAGATCGCCGCCAGGACCAGCACCACCAAGCGGATGATCTACTACTACTTCGGCGGCAAGGAGCAGCTCTACATCGCCGCGCTCGAGCAGGCCTACGCGACCGCCCGGGCGGCGGAGCAGATGGACGTCGACCACCTTGACCCGGTGTCGGCGATGCGCACCCTGGCCGAGCTCACCTTCGATCACCAGGAGTCGCACCCCGATTTCGTCAGCCTCGTCGCCATCGAGAACATCCACCACGGCGAGTACATCGCCAAGTCGGCCGCCATCGCCGCCCTGAACAGCCCCGTCGTCGCGGTGATCGCCGGCATCCTCGAGCGCGGCTACGCCAGCGGCGCCTTCCTGCGGCCGGCTGAGGCGATCGACATCCACCTGATGATCAGCTCGTTCTGCTTCTTCCGTATGTCCAACCGGTACAGCTTCGGCGCCATCTTCGGCGTCGACCTGCTCGACACCGCGCGCCGTGACCACTACCGGCGGATGGCAGGGGACATGGTCGTCAGCTATCTCACCACCCCGCCCGACCCGCGCTGACCGACCCGCGCTGACCGACCCGCGCTGACCGACCCGCGCTGACCGACCCGCGCTGACCGATAGCATCGGTCCAGGCGACGGCGGCGGGAGGACTCATGGTGGCGGTGCTCGTCGGCTTCATGGGGGCCGGCAAGACCACGGTCGGGCACATCATCGCCGAACGGCTGGGCCAGCCGTTCGTGGACAGCGACGTGCTGATCGAGCAGCGCCTCGGCCGCAACATCCGCGAGATCTTCGCCACCGAGGGCGAGACCTACTTCCGCGAGCTCGAGCACGGCACGGTGGCCGATCTCATCCGCGGCCAGGAGGCGGTGATCGCGCTCGGCGGCGGCGCCGTCGAGGACCCGCGGACGCGCGCCCTGCTGCGCAACGCCCGCGTCATCTACCTGCGGGTCGACTACGACGAGGCGATAGCCCGGGTCCAGGGCGACGAGTACCGGCCGATGCTGCACCGGCCCGATCTCGACCAGGTGTACAAGCGGCGGCTGCCCGTCTACGAGGACCTCTCGGTGCTGACCATCGACACCGACGGCCGCCGGCCGGACGCGATCGCGCGCGAGGTGCTGGCCGAGCTCACCCGGCTGCCAACGCTGCCGCCCGACAGCTCAAGCGTGTTCGTCACCCCGGTCGGCGGCACCTACTACGCCCACGTCGGGCCGGGCCTGACCGGCCACGTCGGCTCGCTGCTGCCCGCGCTGCCCGAGGTCGAGCGGGGCATGATCATCGAGGCGGGCGAGGATGAGGGCGTCGCCGCCCGGGTCGCCGAGGGCTTCGCCGCGGCCGGCATCGGCGTCCATCGCATCGCCCTGCCCGACACCCAGGCGTCCAAGACCTTCCAGACCGCCGAGTACCTGGCCGACGCGTTCGCCGATCACGCCCTGCACCGGGACGACCTGGTCATCGCCGTGGGCGGGGAGGCGATCTGCGACGTGGCCGGCTTCGTGGCCGCGACGTTCAACCGCGGCATGCGCCTGTGCCTGGTGCCGACGACGCTGGCCGCCCAGGCCGACTCCGCCGTCGGCGGCAAGAACGCGATCAACCTGGGCCTCGGGCGCAACCTGGTGGGCACCATCCACCAGCCCGTCGTCGTGATCAGCGACATCGAGGTGGCCTGCGCCAACCCCGGGCGGGGGTTCAAGTCGGGCCTGGCCGAGATCGCCAAGCACGCCCTCATCAGCCCCTCGGACCTGCTCGGCTACCTGCACGGCGCCCGCGACCCGATCCTCGCGCGCGATCCGGCCGCCGTCTGCGCCGCCGCCACCCGCAGCATCGAGGTCAAGGCCGACATCGTCAGCCGCGACGAACGCGAGCAGGGCGACCGCCTCTTCCTCAACTACGGCCACACCTTCGCCCACGCCATCGAGCTCGTGCGCGACTCCACCGCCGACGACCAGGGCGAGTCGGTCGCCCTTGGCATGATGGCCGCCGCCTACCTGGCGTTCCGCCAGGGCCGCATCCCTGAGTCCGTGGTCGACCAGCACCGCCAGATCATCGCCGGCCTCGGCCTGCCGGTCCAGGGCGAGTTCAAACTCCAGGACATGGAGCAGGCCTGGGTGCGGGACAAAAAGTACCGCCACGGAATCCGCTTCGTGGTCCTGAACTCACTAGGCCGCCCCGAGAGCGGAGTCACCGCCGACGAGCCCACCCTCGAGCGGGTCCTGAGCGACCTGGCCGGCTAAAAATCAAAATCCTTCCCCTGAACGTACGGTGGTTACTCCCGCTGCCGACTGCGTGCACCCACCGTCAAATAGCCCCCCGGGAGGTATGCATTAGACGGCTGAGCGAGACCAGGGTCACCCACGCCTCCTAGGCAAACTGGCGGAGCGGTTCATCGACCGGAGCGCCGGTCAGCCGGTTGGCCAGCGTGCTCATGGTGTACGCGCCGATGCCGAGCACGACCTCAAGCGCGTTCCGCTCGGTGTAGCCCCGCGCGAGGAACGCCCGCAGCGCGGCGTCGCCGACGTCGCCCGAGGTCTCAAGCACCCGCAGCGTGAACAGCCGGATCGCGTCCAGCTGCGGGTCCGCCAGCGCCGCGCCCGTGCGGAGCGCCGTGACCAGCCCGGCATCGGCGTCCAGCGTCGTGAGCCTGGCGGTGTGCATGGCCGCGCAGAGGTGGCAGCCGTTCCTGGTGGCGATGGTCATGATGAGCACCTCGCGCGCGATCGGGTCAAGCGTGGTCCCCTCGAACATCGCGCTCAGCCTGAGGAAGCCGTCAAGCAGGTCCGGTGAGGTCGCCATGCGGGCGACGGCGGACGGGAGATAACCGAGGTGGCTGGTCGTGGTGGTCATGGCCCGGCGGGCCCCGGCCGGGGCGGACTCAACCGTGTGCTCGGTGAACAGGGTGTGCTCGGTGGGCAGGGTGTGCTCGGTGGGCAGGGTGTGCTCGGTAGACATGGCGGTATTCTCCGCTCTTAGAATGAAAGACAACTGGGTTGTCTAAAACGGTAAACGAGGTTGTCTAACTGTGTCAAGCGCCGGATACGAGCTGCCGCTCCTGCTCTTCGCCGGGTTCCGCTCGGTGATCGACGAGCTGCACGCCGAACTCGCCCGCCGGGGTCACCAGGACATGCGCCCCGCTCACGGCTTCGCGATGCAGGCCATCGGGTTCAGCGGCGCGACCGCGACCGAGGTCGGCCGGCGGCTCGGCATCTCCAAGCAGGCGGCGGGCAAGACCGTCGAGCGCTTGGAGGCGCTCGGCTACGTGGAACGG
>Ga0302326_10013641_pt1 | contig 17208 bp, 20 predicted proteins | sample Palsa_T0_3_FD_202264 | JGI IMG/M metagenome (GOLD analysis project Ga0302326, IMG submission 202264) | Peat permafrost microbial communities from Stordalen Mire near Abisko, Sweden - Palsa_T0_3 | ecosystem: Environmental > Terrestrial > Soil > Palsa > Peat permafrost | place: Sweden: Abisko... | reverse complement strand
GAAGGGACGCCCCGTGCGAGTCGACTTCAGGCTGCTCGAATCCAAGCCACCAGACGGTGTCGCCACAGCGGGAACGCGAAGCTGGGAGCAGGAACTGATCGGGAGCCCGTTCGAAAGAGTCCTTCGCGAGGCGGTCACCGAGATCCGGCTCGAGCCCGCCGACCAGGGCACACGGGTCACGATCGAGCAACGCCAGAAGCTCCGCGGCTACTCGCGAGGCCTCGGTGGCCTGATGCTGCGCCGGGCAACCAGGAAGCGGCTGGAGGAAGCGCTCGATGGGCTCGAGAGTGCCTGCGGGTGAGGCAGTGCGGGCTCGAGCCCGCTAGCCGCCGTTGAGCGACAGGGCGCCCTGGAGGACGATCGGCCCGGGAGTCTTCGTGTTCGTCGTCGTCTCGAGCGTGATCAGGATCTCCTTGAAGCTCGGGGCGTCCGAGGGAAGCTCGCCGGTCGTCTTCAGGTCGCCGTTCTTGCCGACGCCGGGGCTGACGTAGCCAAGCAGCCTGGACGAGCCTCCTGGGCTGAACAGCCAGATCGCGTAGGCGTTGTGCTTCGTATTGGGCGGCATGTGATCTGCGGCGACGATGAGGGCGGTCAGCTTGCCCTCGGTCACCACGTCGGCGATGCCGGCCGCCTTACTCGATGCGCTCGGCGGGTGCAGGTTGATCTGCGCGACGAGGTGCGGAGTCTTCGAGGTCGTCGTCGAGCCCGCCGTCGTCGTTCCTGTGCTGGCCGTCGTGCTCGTCTTCTTGCCGGTCGTGCTGGTGTTCGAGCCGCTGTTGGCCGCGATGACGACGATCACCACCGCGACCACGATCAGCGCGGCGATCGCCGCCAGCAAGATTGTGCCGCCTTGACGCGAGCTCGCGGGGTGGGGCGCAGGGTGCTCAGGAGCATCGGATCCGGCCCGAGCCGGCGACGTCTGCTCGGTTGCGGCGCTGACCGGCTCCGGCTTCGCCTCGGCTGGAGCGGCCGGCTCCTGCTCTGCGGCCGGCTCTGCGGCCGGCTCGGCGGCGTGACTGGCGGGAATCTCGGGCAGCGGCTTGCCGGCGATCGGAGCGAGCTCACCGGCGAGCACTCGTGCCCACACGCGCTCGCTCGCGGAGCTGGCCAAGCTCTCGCGCACCTGCGCCTTGACCCGGTCTGGGAGCTGCCCTAGGAGGTAGTCGGTGATCAGCGCGCGCTGGAGTGCCGGTAGGCGCGTGTTCGGCCCGAGTGCGTCCAGCGCACCGAGCGCACGATCCCTCACGGCGGCACGGTCGATCGAGAGCATGCTCGCGATCTCGTCGTAGCTGCGGCCGTTTTTCAGCACCAGCGTCAGGACGGCCTGCTGGTCGGGTGGGAGGCTCTCCAGGGAGGACATGCCGCCGTAGCGTAGTCAAGCCGGAGGCGATATGCGGCGCGCGATGTTTATCGTGCAGTCTCGATGGACCTGAACCTGCCCTATAAGCCCTCGGGCGGCTTCGATGCGCTGTACGGCCTCGAGTTGGTCGTCGCGGACGGCGAGACGGTCCGCGGAACCGTCCAGGTGCGCGATGAGCTCAAGCAGCCGGCGGGCCTCGTCCACGGCGGCGTGTACGCCTCGATCGCGGAGACGTTGGCGTCGATCGGAACGGCGGTCCAGGTCATTCCGGAGGGGAAAGTGGCGATGGGCCTGGCCAACAGCACGAGCTTCATGCGGCCGATCACGACCGGAGCGATCCACGCCGAGGCTCAGGTCCTGCACCGGGGCCGGACGACCTGGGTGTGGGACGTGCGGATGTCCGACGATCAAGGGCGCCTGTGCGCGATTACCCGGATGACCGTGGCGGTCAGGGATGGCGATTCGAGCCACTAGGAATGCCGGTGCCGCTGAGCGCCGGGGAGGGGGAGCTCGTGCCGGCTACGCTCGGCTGCTTGGAGGTGACGACGCTGCTACTGGTGTTGACGATCCCGAAGTGGACCGGTGTGGTGCGGACAGCGTGACCGTCAGACTCCTTGAAGACGAGCGTCAGGTCCCCGGCGATGGCGCCGCCGGACAGGAACGAGAACACGTTGTCCTGGACACGGACAGCGGTGAGCAGACGCCGCCCGCCGCGCGCATAGACGTCGACCGTCGCGATCCCGTCGCGGACGACTCCCGAAATGACTTGGGGCGGCACCGGGAACACGTGGGGATGGACCATCTCGTGGACACACGCCGCGAACTCTCTCTGCGTCAGCTTGACGGGCGCGTGCTTCGTCAACTGCCCGCACAGCCGGCGCGCGACCGTGGTGGTGATCGCGCGAGGCGTGGAGGCGGAGGCGGACAGGGCGTACGTGGCCCCTGCCGGACGCTCGATCTGCGGGAGCATCGAGCATGCAGTCGGCGGCTCGGAGCCACCGGCGGATTTGGCACCGATCGTGATCAGGCACGCCAAGGGCTCGTGGTTCAGGCGGGCTAGCACACTCACCGGAGCGCCCTTCGGCAAGCGAGGCAGCGTCCAGGTGCCGGGAACCAAGAAGACGCTGCCTCCGCGCACGCCCGGCCCGACGTAACGGACGTAGCGAACGTCGATCCTCGAATCTGGAAACAGCTGTGTCCCGGCCTTGCAGGCTCTGGCGGGTGCTGCGTCGGCGGGGCTCCACGGGCCGCGTAGCACGCCGAGCGCTGCCAGCAGCCGCGGGTCTGGCGACGCATCAGTGGTGTCGATCGTGCTTCCCCGTTGTTGTGAGCAAGACACAATCCGCGCCCACGCCGCGGCGTCGGCCGCCGGCGCGGGCTGGGACGACACCGCCGCGTGGATGGGGGCGCGGCGGCCGTGCAGCAGTACCACCGCCCCGACCGTGACCACCACCACCGTCGCGATCACAGCCGCGATCGCCACCGCGCCGGCAGCGCCTGCGGCTCGCCGTGGCCGCAGGCCCGCCGGCCGGCGCTGCGCCGCGGACTCCAGCTCGCGCTAGTGGGCGATCGTGCCGCCCCGCCCCAGGCACAGGGCTTGCGTTTCGGGGTGGGCTCGCTGCTCGTGTGCCGGGTTCACGCAATTGTGCCTCGTGCGAGGCCGCCCGCTCGCCTCGGAGCGTCCACGTGACCCTTTCTCAGCCGGTCTGGGCGTGGGTGGGGTCGTCGCCGATGGCAGGGGTAGCCCGGCCGGTGGCCTTGGTGTCGATGACGTGGTCGTCCCGGATCCCGCACTTGGGCTGCCGCCGCCGATGACGCCGACCACGACCGTAGCCAGGACGAGCGCGACGGCGACCGCGATCGCTCCGGTGGGTACCTTCCGCGCTTGACGATTCGGCGGTTCAGCCTCCATAGCGGTTCGTGATCGGGACCCGGCGATCACGCCCGAAAGCCTTCGTGCTGATCTTGATTCCGGGGGGTGCCTGGCGGCGCTTGTACTCGGCACGGTCGACGAGCGCGATCACGCGGTCGACGTCGGCGGCACGGAAGCCGCGCAGGATCAGCTGCTCGCGCCCGAGGTCGTTCTCGATGTAGCCGTCGAGGATCGGATCGAGCACGGAATAGGGGGGAAGGCTGTCGTCGTCGCGCTGGTCGGGGCGCAGCTCGGCGCTTGGCGGGCGCTCGATGATCGTCGCGGGAATCGGCGGCGCGGCGGCGAGCAGATTCCGGCGCCGTGCCAGCTCGTAGACGCGCGTCTTCGAGCAGTCCTTGATCACGGCGAACCCTCCCGCGGCATCGCCATACAGCGTCGAGTAGCCGACCGACATCTCGGACTTGTTGCCGGTTGTGAGCACGAGCCAGCCAAACTCGTTCGAGAGCGCCATCAGCAGGTTGCCGCGGATCCGCGCCTGCAGGTTCTCCTGCGTGATCCCAGGGGGGCGCCCTTGCAAGAGGTCCGCGAGCGTGTGCTCGTAGGCCAGCATCGCCGGCTCGATCGGCAGCTCGATCACCTCGACCCCCAGGTTCGAAGCGAGCTGCCGGGCGTCGTCCTGGGTCTCGGTGCTCGAATACGGCGATGGCATGATCACCGTGCAGACGCGTTCTGGGCCGAGCGCGTCAACGGCGATGCAAGCGACCAGCGCCGAGTCGATCCCACCTGAGAGACCGAGCACCACACGGCCGAAGCCGTTCTTCTCGACGTAGTCGCGCAGGCCGAGGAGCAGCGCCGCATATACCTCGTCTGAGGGCTCGAGCAACTCGGCGATCGGCCCACCGACGGCGCCGCCCTGCGCTTCGATCGAGCCGTTCGGCAGCCCGATCGCGGCAATCGTCGACACATCAGGTCGCCGGCGTCGTACCGCCGGGCGGTGCCGGGGGTCGCGCAGGCGCAGCGCACGCGGGCCCTCCGGATCGATCGTCGCCACGAGCAGCTCCTCCTCGAATTGCGAAGCTCGGGCGATCACTGCCCCCTCATGATCGATCACCAGCGAATGACCGTCGAACACGAGCTCGTCCTGCCCTCCAACGAGTGCGCAGAACGCCACCGCGGCGAGGTTGTCACGCGCACGCTGGACGAGCATCCGTTCCCGCTCGAGCCCCTTGCCGGCGTGGTAGGGCGACGCGGAGATATTGACCAGGACCGTGGCGCCGGCGAGCGCCTCGTCAGACGCGGGCGGCCCCGGCTCCCAGATGTCCTCGCAGATCGTCAGGCCGACGGTCACGTCGCCAACCGAGATCAGCGATCCCTGCGTCCCGGTCTGGAAGTAGCGGTGCTCGTCGAAGACGCCGTAGTTGGGGAGGAGCATCTTGCGGTAGATCCCTTGTACCGAGCCGTCGGCCAGCACTGCGCAGGTGTTGTACACGTCCTCGGCGAGCTCAGGGAAACCCACCAGCGCGATGATCCCGTGCGCCCTCGCCGCCAAGTGATCGAGCGCGTTGCGCGCATCGCGCAGGAAGTGCTCCTTCAGCAGCAGATCCTCGGGCGGATAACCGGTGATCGCCAGTTCGGGAAACAGCACCAGATGGGCGTGCGCGTCCACTGCGGCGTCGATCCCCGCGGCGATCTTCCGCTCGTTGCCGGCGATGTCCCCGACCGTCGGGTTCATCTGGCACAGCGCTAGTCTCAGGAGGCCAGACACGTCTCAATTATTCCTGCTGCCGGTGGCTCCGTTTCCGAGCCACGCGTCGATGAACTGGCTCAGCACGGTCTCGTCGCGCTCCGTCAAGTTGACGACTCCGGTGATCGAAAGCAGCCTTGTCCACGCGAGCGCCTCGATTCCGTTGATCCCCGGCAGCCGCGCGAGGATGACTGCCTGGCCCGTCTGGGCGAGCGCCGGGCTGAACGCTCCGCCAGCAGATCGGGCCAGCGCCGCGAGGCCCCGCGGGGGCGTCGCGCCCCCGTACATCAGGATGACATCGCCGCTCGCCAGCGCGGTCAGGATCTGGCCGTCGTCGAGGACCGATTCGTCGGACCGCACCGCCGTCGGAACGTGCGCACCGCTCGTTGGCGGGTTCGAGTCATACGCCGGAGGACGTTCGCCGGGCCGTAGCACCCGGTCGCCGAGGTCCCTGAAGATCAAGCCGGGGCCGGAGAGGACCCCGGTCACGCCGGCCTGGTCGCGCGCGGTGAAGTACCCGGACAGCAGCACGATCGCGCCGATCGCGATTACGAACGACACGACTACGATCGCGACGCGCTCGAGCGCCGTGCCCCAGCGGCTCACTCGGGGGTGCCGACCGCTCCGGCGGCGGGCGCCCGCCTCGACCCGGTGCTCTTCGGGTCGGGCACGGTCGCGGCGGCGGCGATCTCCTCGATGCAGGACTCGATCTCCTCCGCGAGCATCTCGACATCGGGTAGCGCATCGAAGTCGGCGGACAGGCCGAAGTTGAGCTGTCCGTTGTAGCTCATGATCGCGATCCCGAGCGCGGTGTTCGTCGCCAGCGGGACCAGCGGGAAGATGGCGTCGAGCTCGTGGCCGAGGAGGTAGAGAGGGAACTGAGGACCGGGGACGTTCGTCACCACAACGTTGAAGAAGCGTTGGCGGGCCTGCAGCCGCGCGGCCTGCGCGACGATCGTGGGTGGCGCGAACCCCGACAGGTGGGTGAGCACCTGGGCGCCGACGGCCTGCCCCGAGTCCTTGATGCCGTGCATCTCGTGGCGAATTCTGAGCAGTCGCTGGATCGGATCCGTCATGCCAACCGGCAGCGGCGCCCACATCGCCGACACCCGGTTACCGAGCGCACCGCGGTCCACATCGGCGCGAACCGATATCGGCACCATCGCCTTCAGGACGACATCGTCGGTCGGATGTCCATGCAGGCGCATGTAACGGCCGAGGGCGCCCGCCACCACAGTCAGGACGACATCGTTGACGGTTCCGCCGGTCGCGTCCTTGATCGCTTTGAACGTATCCAGATCGCCGCGAACCCAGGTGAACCGCCGGTGTGGCCCGATTCGTACGTTGAACGGGCTCGGCGGCGCCGGATTCATGCCCGCCCAGGCCATCGCCCCGACTCCGACCAGCCCCTCGCCGACCCGCCCGGCCAGGTGACGCGGTCCGCGCAGCGCGGCGCGTACGCCGCGGACGATCTCGCCCGGCGCCGTGGCGCGCTCGAGCAGCGCGTCCGCGAGCAGCTGCGACTGGCTTGGCGGCGGTCGCGGGATCCACTCCGCGTCGGGGCCAGTCACCGGCATCGGATCCGGCGCGGCATCGAACAGCACGGTCGCGATATCGACGCCGGAAATCCCGTCCACGAGCGCATGGTGGGTCTTCGACAGCAGCGCGAAGCGGCCGTCCTGCAGACCTTCCACCAGCCACAGTTCCCACAGCGGCCTGGAGCGGTCGAGCGCCTGCGAGAACACGCGGCCCGCGAGCCGCTTGAGCTCGTCCTCGCCGCCGGGTCGCGGCAGCGCCGTATCGCGAACGTGATACCGCGGATTGAAGTGGGGATCGTCCGCCCACACCGGCCGGCCCTGCTCGAACGGGACAAACGCGAGCCGCTGCCGGTAGCGGGGCACGAGATGCAGCCGCGCGACGATCGCCTCGATCAGCTGATCGTGGTCGGGCGCCGGCCCGTCGAAGATCGTGCACGCGCCAACATGCATATGCGCCGAGTCACGCTCCAAATGCAGGAACGATGAGTCGAGGCCGGTAAGCCGATCCGGGTTCGCCACGGTTGGGATTCTTGCAAAGGGCTCGTGTCGCATGACTGACGAGCGACGTGTGGATACTTCCGGCGCCGCGACCCGCTAACCGAGCCGTGGCGAGAAACGTGACTGTGGGTTGCGTTTCGCGCCACGCCCCGCCTGTGTGCGCGAGGTCACACTACGGCGCCCGACAGCGTGTACTCTCCGATCGTCGTTTCATCGACCTGCCGAATCGTCTCTGCCCGGTGCGGGGACGAACGGGGCCCACTCGTGCGGGTGTGTTCTATCCACCAGCACTTCGTGGCGAATCGGCCGCCGGCACAAATCCGGCGGCGACCGTAGCGACGGCGTTCAGAGCCAGAGGTCTGGCCTTGAACGACGCCGGCGAGCCCGTCAGCTGACCCCGTAGGCACCCGGTCGACAGACAAGAGGAGGACCTCGCGATGAGGCCTACAAACATGCGCTGCCCGCGCACGGTACGACTTACCGCGGGCGCGCTGGCAATCGTTGCTCCGACCTCGGCGGTAGCTCTCGCCGCGGGTCAGCCAGACGCCCAGACCACGCTTCAAATCACGCCGGCGTCGAGCCGGCTGCAGTACGGTCAGATGCTGACCGTGACCGGCCTGGCCCCCCGCGCGGACGGCGGGCAGCGACTCGCACTCGAGTTCTCCGGCGCCGGCTCGTCATGGCGCGCGTTGGCCCACACGAAGGTGCATTCCGACGGCGCGTTCCGGCTGCGCGCCCCGCTCACGCGGTCGGGTGCCGTGAGGGTCGCCGCCGTCCCCGCGATCGGCGCTACAGCCGCCGCCAAGCCGATCGGCGCCCCCACACCCGCGGCCGCCACGACCAGCGCCACGACGCGGGCCCTGCCCCCGCTCGCCGCCACCCCGTCCCAGCACGTGGCCGTCGCCGCGAAGCTGGTCGCCGCCAAGGGAGCGATCGACGCTCTGAGTGGCCAGCAGCTCGAGCTCGGCGGCACTCTGCTGCCTCGCCGTGCGGGTCGTCTCGTGCGGCTCCAGGCGTCCGCCCGGGGCGGCTGGCGGACGATCGCCGTGGCGCGCACAGCCGCCAACGGACGCTTCGTTCTGCTGTATCGCTCCGCCGCGACCGGCGAGCAGAGCGTGAGAGTGAGCTTCACCGGCGACTCCGGCAACGCGGCCGTCACCACCGCGAGGCGCGAGCTGGTCCTGTTCGAGCCGGCGGTGGCGTCCTGGTACGACGACGGCGGGAACACCGCATGCGGCTTCCACGCGGCCGACGGGATCGCCAGTAAGGGGCTGCCGTGTGGCACCAAGGTCACCCTCGACTACCACGGGCGGACCGTCGCTGCGGTCGTTGACGACCGCGGACCGTATGTTCCGGGCCGCGAATTCGACCTCGATCAGACCACGGCGTCGGTGCTCGGCTTCGACGGGGTCGACACCGTCGGGTCCTGGGTGCAGCCATCCTCGCAGCCATCCTCGTCTGCGGCACACCATCGGGCGCCGTCTGCCGGGCGGCGTAGGCTCGACCGGGAATGCTCGAGCGCTGCGTCTCCCACCTCGACATGGACGCTTTCTATGTGTCGGTGGAGCTTCGGCGGCGGCCCGAGCTCCGGGGCCAAGCCGTGGTGGTCGCGGGAAGCGGGCCGCGCTCGGTCGTGACGACGGCGTCGTACGAGGCCCGTCGGTTCGGCATCGGCTCGGCGATGCCGGCCGCGCGGGCGCGGCGGCTCTGCCCGGACGCCGTGTTCCTCGAGCCCGACTTCGCCTACTACCGGGCGGCGTCGGCCGAGGTGATGGCGATCATTCGGGCGAATGTCGAGACGGTCGAGGTGATCGGCCTCGATGAGGCCTACCTCGAGCTCACCGGGCTGCCCGCGCCGCACGCGTCGATGCGGAGGATCGTGGCCAGGATCCGTGACGGGACCAGACTTACGGCCTCGATCGGAATCGGGCCGAGCAAGCTGGTCGCAAAGGTGGCGTCCGATGCCGAGAAGCCTGCCGGGTTCGTGGTGCTCACCCGCGAGCAGGCGCGCACTCGATTCGCGGGCTCGCCACCAGGGCTGATCCCGGGAATCGGCCCGAAGACGGCGGAGCGCCTGCACGCGCTCGGGATCGACACGCTCGGCAAGCTCGCCGTCACCCCCGACGAGACGCTCGTAGGACCTTTCGGGGCGCGGCTTGCGGCTGAGCTGCGCCGGCGCGCCCGATTCGAGGACGACGCCCCGGTGACAGAGGAGCGCAAGGTGATCTCCGAGTCTCGTGAGCTGACGTTCGATCGCGACATCGCCGACGGCGCTGAGCTCGAGATCGTGCTCGAGCGCCTCGTCGAGCGCCTGTGCGGCGGCCTCGAGCGCCAGTGCCGCCGCGGTCGGACGATCGGTATCAAGGTCCGGCTCGACGACTTCTCCACCCATACGCGGAGCCGCACCCTTTCCGAGGCCGTCGACTCCGCCGACCGGGTCGGGCCGATCGCGCTCGACCTTCTGCGCCGGTTTGCCGCGCCGCGGCCGGTGCGGCTGCTCGGCGTCAGGGTCGCCGGGCTCGAGCCATCATCCGAGCATGCGGAGGACCAGCTCGTACTACCTTTCTAGCGCGGCGGGACTAGTACAGCGCGGCCGCCAGCCGCCGCCGCGCATCCCGGGCCAATGGGCTGTCGACCCCGAGCGCGTCGAGCACGCCGACCACCACTCGGCGGATGTCGTCGCGCGCGCCGTCAGCCTCGGGCAGCGTCTCGATCAGCAGGTCGAGAGCGCGAGCGTGATCGCCGGCGTCGAGGGCGGCGAACGCGTCGGTGAGGTCTGGGTCGCGCGCGCGCTCGAGCTCGATGCGCGCCGCGAGACCCTGGCCGGCGAAGCTGCCTGGAACTCGCTCGAGCAGCTCGAGAGCCGCTTCGTCTTCCTCACGTTCGTGCAGGATCTGCGCCAGCGGAACGACGGCGTCGGCCCGGGTCGGTTCGAGCTCTACGGCGCGCCGAAGTGATTCCTCGTCCCCATGCGCAAGCAGCTCCTGCGCTTCGGACGGCACCAGCTCATCGAGAAAGCGGTCGACCGCTGCGGGGGGCTGGGCACCGACGAACTCGGACACGATCGTGCCGCCCTTGAATGCCTTCACCGCGGGGATGCCCTGGACGCCGAAAGCGCGTGTGATCGTCGGATTCTCATCGACGTTGATCTTCGCGAGCTCGACCTTTCCCTCGCGTGCGGCGATCGAGCGCTCGAGCACCGGTCCAAGCTGAAGGCAAGGGCCACACCACTCGGCCCAGAAGTCCACGACGACGGGCACGGTCCGCGAGCGCTCGATGACGGCGGTGTCGAAATCCTGCTCGGAGACGTCCATACATGCAGCGTACAACGTGGCAGCATGGGCCTCGCGATGAACGAGATCACGGATGCAGGGACCAAGACTTCGACTTCGCCGGTCGCGGGCAGCGAGCCCTACTACGCCGCGAACCTGCTCGACCGGCTGACGAGCCGCTCGGCACTCCAGGCGCAATATCTCGCGCAGGAGCGGCGCGAGCGCGAGCTGGTGGAGCGCAAACTCGGACTCTCGAGCGGTGACGTGCTGTCGGTCGGCTGCGGATGGAATCCCGGCCGGCACCTGTTCGCGGCGCCCGCCTTCCGCTTGGTCGGGGTCGACGCCGACGCAGCCAAGGTGGCGGGCGTGATCGAGACGGGGCGCGCCGATGAAGCTCACGTCGGACATGCCGGTGCGCTTGCGTTGCCCGACGCGTCGTTCGACGTCGTCCTCTACCGGCTGGTGCTGCACCACGTCGTCTATCAGGGACCGATAGCGCCATGCTTCGAGGAAGCCGAGCGGCTGTTGCGGCCAGGCGGCGTCCTCGTCGCGATCGAGCCGGGGCTGTGGCACCCGATCGGCGCCGCCCTCGCGATCGCGAACCGAATCGGCATCGCGACCGCCATCCACGGCACCCCCGATGACGTGCCGCTGTCCCCCAGAAGGCTCATCGCCGAGGCGCGCGCCGCGCGTCTCGAGCCAGAGCTGCATGCGCTTACATACACATGGAGGCGCCTCCCGCCCCGCGTTCAGCGCGCCCTCGAGCCGCTCGACGGATTCGGCTCGCGGCCACGAGCCGCGTCGTTCGGACACACCTTGCTGCTGCTCGCTCGCAAGCCCACCGCTCGCGGCCAGGACGCCGCCGCCTGATAGGAACCCTGACGTGGCCACCCACGCCGTTCACCGAGCCGGCGTCACGCTGGCGGTGCAGGACACCGGCGAGCAGCCCGGCAACGGGATCCCGATCCTGCTCCTCCACGGGCTGACCGCGACCCACCGTTACGTCGTGATGGGCTCGACCCGGCTCGAGCGCGCCGGCCACCGAGTGATCTCCTTCGACGCGCGTGGGCACGGCGTTTCCTCGCCGGCGCCAGATCCGGCCGCGTACGGTTACGGCGAGCTCGCGCTGGACGCGGTCGCGGTGCTCGACGCCCTCGCGGTCCCCCGGGCGGTCCTGGCCGGCGCCTCGATGGGAGCGCATACGCTCCTGCGTGTCGCGCTCGAGCAGCCTGACCGGGCGGGTGGTGTGGTTGTCATAACACCGGCGTATGAGCCGGGAGACACCGAGAACGAGCTGCGGCTGGCGCGTTGGGATCAGCTCGCGGATGGTCTGCGCTCGGGTGGGGTAGAGGGCTTTCTCGCTGCCTACGGCGAGCCGCGCGTGCCGGCGGCGTGGCGGGACACCGTGTTGGCCGTGATCAGCCAGCGGCTCTCGCTACACAGATATCCAGACGCCGTCGCCGATGCGTTGTCCGCCGTGCCACGCTCGAGCCCATTCGCCACGATCGCGGAGCTTCAGCGCATCAGCGTGCCCGCTGCGATCGTCGCCAGCGCAGACGAGGCGGACCCGGAGCATCCGCAGGCTGTTGGCGAGGCTTACGCGAACGCGATCCCCGGCGCGCGCCTGATCACCGACGAGCCAGGGCGCTCGCCAGTGGCATGGCAGGGGAGCCAGCTCTCGGCGGTGATCGCTGAGGTTGCGGCCGACGCGGGGGGGAACGAACGTTGAGTCGAGGGCCCATAACATCAAGCGCCCGACCTGCACTGTCGAGAACGGAGTATGGGAGCGCACGGAAGCGCGATCTGCATGCCCACGGAGGGCTCCGGTGCAAGCGGTCGTCAGAGTTCTTGACGGCTGTCTCCAACAGTTGGCCGGGGGCGCGGCCGGGGAGCATCGGGGCCGTCCGTGGCAGTGCAGTCGGCTAGCGGTCGCACGCCGCTCCCTCGGAAGCTCGGAATCCGAGACGGGGACCGGCTCGCGCTGCTGAGAGCTCCGGACGGATTCGATCGGACGCTCGGCGAGCTTCCGCCCGGCGTCTCGGTGCGCCGACGGGCGCGAGGCCCGCTTGAGGTGATCGTCGCTTTCGTGCGCTCTCGCGACGAGCTCGACCGGGGCCTCAGTGGGTGGCGGGCTGCACTTGCTCCGGCGGGTGGTCTATGGATCGCGTGGCCGAAGCGGAGCTCCGGGGTCCTGACCGACCTCAGCGATACCGCGGTCCGCCGGGCGGGTCTCGCGATCGGGCTTGTCGACAACAAGGTGTGCGCGATCGACGCCACCTGGTCGGCGCTGCGGTTCGTCTCTCGAAGAGCCGTGCACTAGCATCGCGACCGTGACGACCGCCCAGGACTCCGGATCCGACATGCCGACCACGATCGCCGAGGTGATCGCGCGGATGGAGCAGATCGATGCTGCACTGCCGCGCAAGGACGGGGTCGCAGACTTCAACCGCCTGTATCTGCAGGTGACCAAGGCCGTGGACACGGCGACGGCAGGCGTCACGTTCGCGAAGCCTGCCTTCACCGAGCGGCTGGACGTCGTGTTCGCGAGCCTCTACTTCGCCGCGGAGTCAACGATCGAATCCGGCGCAACGTGCCCCGTGGCGTGGCGACCGCTGGTCGAGGAGCGCTCAGCTGATCGCGCCCCGATCCAGTTCGCGATCGTCGGCATGAACGCGCATATCAATCACGATCTGCCGATGGCGGTCGTGCAGACCTGCGAGGAGCTCGGCCTGGCGCCCGACAACGGCAGTCCGCAGCACGCCGACTACCAGCGGGTCAACACGCTGCTCGGACAGGTCGAAACCCAGGTCGCCGGCTGGTATGAGACGGGCCTGATCGGCGACATCACCGACGTCACCCCGAAGGACGTCGACAACGCGCTGGCGATGTGGTCGATCGTCGATGCTCGCGATCTCGCCTGGCACCACGCCCGGCAGCTCTGGCAGCTGCGTCACGCTCCGGTGCTCGCCGACGCGTACTGCGATGTGCTTGCGCGACTGGTCGAAATCTCAGGACGCGGGGTCCTGGTCTAACGGCCGCCCCTGCGGTCCGCCAGACCCCCGAGCGATTCTCAGGGGCCTGGCGGGGGCGGGGGGCCAGTGCAGTAAGGGGCTAGTGCAGCAGCTTCAGGGTGTTGTCGCCGTCGTCGACGTAGTAGATGCCGGTCCCGGCCGAGTTCACAACCAGGCCGAATAGCGAGCCGGCGCCCGTCTTCTTGTCGGCTGTTCGCGCGGTCAGCTGCTTGCCGGCGGGGGTCGTTTCGACGATGTTCCCGTTGCCGGCGTTGGCGCTCAGGATGTCGCCGTTCGGTGCCAGGGTCAGACCGAGTGGCTGGACCAGCTTGCCGCCGACCGACACGGTCCTGCCGCCATCCGCGGCGGGTGTCGTTCGCGTCATCGCCTGCGGAATCGCGGCGATCCGGTTGTCGAGCGTGTCGGCCAGATATAGCGTCCCGTCCGAGGCGAGCGCGACTCCGGTCGGGCCGATCACGAGCGCGTTCGGATCGTCGCGCCACGGGATCCGGTTGGCGATCACCGTCTCACTCAGGACCTTCGGCGGCTCGCCTGTACCGGACTGGACGGTGATGCGCAGCACCGTCGAGTTCTTGATCGTGTGTACGCCCGCGGCGGCTCCGCCGTTCAACGCGTTGCTGACGAACAGGGTGGTCGTACTGCCGTGTGTGATCGAGGTCATGTCCCAAGGCCCGGCGATCTTGGGCCCGGCGATCGTGCTTACGGGCTTGCCGCTGCTGTCGAGGACGATCAGGCACCCCAGCCGTGCCGTCGCCGACTTGCCATTGGTGGTCGGCAGGCTTCCGACGACGACGTATCCACCGGGCAGCACACTGAGGGCGGTCGTGAGTCCGACGCCGCCAGGACAGGCTCCAGGGAGCGTGCGGGCAGTGATCGTGGAGAACAGGGACCGCTTGCCGGCAGGCGAGACCTCGACGATGGTGGTGCCGGTGCCCTGGTTGTTGGCCTTGTCGTTGAAGTTACTTATCAGCAGGTCGCCGGCCTCCAGCTTGCCGATCGAGTCCGACAGCAGCACGATGCCGTAAGGGTTGACATCCCCGTTCGCGGGGACGGTGGAGGCCACCGTCGATACGGTCTTGAGGGGCACGAGGAATGCCGTGTTCGTCGTCGCCGCGGCGGTCGTCGCCGGCGCGCTCGGGGTTGCCGTAGCCGCGGCGCTCCGGTATTGGCTGGAGGTGCTCGTGCTGGTGCTCGAGCCGCCGCAGCCGGCCACTGCGAGCGCCATGATCGGGGCTGCCAAGATCAGTTTCTTCCTGCTCACTGATGATCCTCTCGGTTGGCGAGCCGTCACTTGGGACGAACTCGCAGAATCGGCTGAAGCAGGGCGCTTAACCAAACCCTGCTGCAGCTGATGACGCCCGGGCGTGCGGGTTCCTTCCCGAGCTCCGGTTGCGAGCGTTCTCGCCCGCAACCGGAGACGGGATGCCCGGCCGCGTTCAGCTGACGACGAGCGTCCCGTGCATGCCCGCCATGCGGTGGCCAGGTACCGAGCAGTAGTAGGTGTAGGTCCCGGGCTTGAGGTTGAGCGTGAGCGTCTTCGTCCCGCCCTCGAAGGTCGGTGTGGCTCCGAGTATCGTCCCGCTCGCGGTCGCGAGCGTGAAGTTGTGGTCGAGCGGGGCGTTGTTGGTGAAGGCAATCGTGACCCGGCCGGCCTTTGCGGTCAGCGAGTCGGTGCTGAACATCAGCATCCCGCTCGGATTCGCGGAGATCGACAGCGTGCCGGCACCCGTGGATGCCGGCTTGGCGGCGGCGGTGGGTGATGTCGACGCGGTAGTGCTGGTCGCGACCGTGGCGGTGCTCGGCGGGCTACTTGACGTCGTGCCTGAGCTACTCCCACAGCCGGCGACGGCGAGTGCGGCGACCGCGGTCACCGCGACGAGAATCCTGGTCATATGCGAGCTCCTTCTTGGGAACTGGATCGTGTTCCCCGTACGACGCGAGAAACCGCCGGTTCCTTCCCTGTAGAACGACGGTCGAATGACAGTTCGATGATACTAGGGCATACCGTGGTAGGTCAGACCATGGTATGATCGTTCCGATGAAGGTCGACAAACTCAGTGTGTCTTTCGACCCGGATCTCGGCGATGCTGTCCGCGACGCCGCGAAGCGCGGAGGGCGGGGGCTCTCGGGCTGGTTGGCCGAGGCAGCGGAGGCCAAGCTGCGCTCGGAGGCGCTCGGCGAGTTCTTGGACGACTGGGAGGCTGAGCACGGCGCGCCCAGCGCTGATCAGCTCGCGGCTGCCGCCGCCGAGCTTCATCTCGAGGCCACGAGCGTGCCGCCGGCGACGTGAGCGCGCTGATCCTCGATGCCGGGGCTCTGATAGCTGTCGATCGCGATGATCCGTCGATGATCGCGCGGCTGCGGGTCGTGCACTCAGCAGGTCTCGAGCTGCGTACTACCGGGGTCGTGGTAGCCGAGGTATGGCGCGATCCGACTGGCCGCCAGAGCAACCTCGCGCGGCTTCTGAAGTCCGTCGATGTCCGCGCCGTCGATGACCGGCTCGGTCGCACCGCGGGCGTGCTTTTGGGCCGCGCCCGGCGCGGTCACGCGGCGGACGCCACGATCGTCGCGATTGCCGCCGCCGGTGACCGCATCGTCACGGGCGATCCCGGTGACATCAGCGGGCTCGTAGCGGCGTCCGGGCGTCAGATTGCTGTCGTGGCGTGCTGAGGCTGCGTTCACACCGACGTGACGAGCGTCTCACCGCATCGTTCGCCAGCCCAGCCGAGCGAACAACGTGGCCAAACCGCTGACATCTAGGTCGTCGCTTGTTTCCACACGCACTCAGCTCCCTCGAACGGGTTGGAGTGTGTCGACGTCCCGTGGTCGTGATTCTGGTCGCCGGTCGTGTCTTGGGTGTCCATCGTGGTCTCACAAGTAGGGACAGGTACCTGAACGTCGGTGGCGCCGGCCCGCCTTCAATGCTCGATAATGGTGCTTATGTCCACTAGGGCTTGACAGTTCGAGGCCGTGCTCAATTGCGATCGCAGCGATGTACCCGTTACTCGCCGACCGGCCAGTGCTCGACGCTCAACTCGCTCATTGGAAAGTGCTTCGGATTGCCCGTCGCAAGCGGGACGCCGGTGGAGACAGCGGCGGCAGCAATAAGGCAGTCCGCCTGCGCGAGCGTGACGCCAGCTGAGGCGTGCTCGCGCCGCCAGTCACCGGCTCGAGCGCCCTCCGAGCGCCCGAGTGGCGCCAGGCGGAGTCCGTCGAGGAGTCGTGCGGCCGCGTCGTGCTCGCTCGGGCGCAGGCCACGGTGGATCTCCTCGACGTTGATCGTCGTCGTGAATGGGACGGATCCGTGGCGGCGAAGCACCATAAGTCGTTCGACGGTGCGGGGCCGGCCGCGCAGAAGGTCGATCAGGACAGTGGTGTCGAGCAGCACGCTCAATTCAAGTGCTATCCGACTCGGCGCGCGTCCCTGGTCCGCTGCTCGCGCACCCACGACGCCGGATCGGCGTCCCAGACATGGTCCGCGTCGGACAGCGCGCCGATGGTGCCTTCGATCTCTTCCCAGCGCCGTTCGTCATCTAGCGCCCGCACGACTGCTGCCGCGATAAACGTGCTGCGCCGCCGTTGCCCGACCCTGCCGTCGAGGGCTCGCACGATCTCGTCGTCCAGGCTTATGTGCAAACGCATGGCCACACGTTAGCACACACTGTTTCGACCGACGGACGCTCATTCGTCGGTCAGTGTGACTCTCAGTGGATGGCCGTCATGGTTGACCAAGTCAACCATATTTAGCTACACTGGAGTCATGTCCGAGCCGGTGCCCCTGAACGAAGCAAAGACGCGGCTGTCGGAGCTGATCAGGCGCGTCGAGGCTGGCGAGGAGATCGTCATCCGCCGGGGCTCTAAGCCCGTCGCCAGGCTCGTTCCCGAGCCGGC
>Ga0302326_10013640_pt1 | contig 17208 bp, 14 predicted proteins | sample Palsa_T0_3_FD_202264 | JGI IMG/M metagenome (GOLD analysis project Ga0302326, IMG submission 202264) | Peat permafrost microbial communities from Stordalen Mire near Abisko, Sweden - Palsa_T0_3 | ecosystem: Environmental > Terrestrial > Soil > Palsa > Peat permafrost | place: Sweden: Abisko... | reverse complement strand
CTCGCGTAAGACCAGCCGTGGTACTTCTCAAGTTGCAGGACTTAACTGAACACCATTGCCGCTAGATCTCTATAATGGGACATGCCGCCATGGCCGAAAATCGTCCTGCTGGCGCTGGCCTGTGGCGCATTACAATCGCAGGAACAGGCGGCCGGCCATGACACCTGGAAGGTGTACACCAATGTGCGCTTCAATTATAAGATCTGCTATCCGGACGATCTGTTAATCCCCCAGGGCGAGGCCGCGAATTCGGACGGGCAGACCTTTCTAGCGAAGGATGGGGCGAAGCTCCTCGTGTTTGGGCGCAACAATGCCTTGAATCAGACGCTCAAAAACGCGCTGGACGATACCGCTGCGCGCTTGGCCGGCCGATCGGGCAAGGTGACATACAAAGTAATGAAGCCCGGCTGGTTCGTGCTTTCGGGACAGGACCGCGAAACCATGTTCTACGCAAAAATGCTTTACGCCGACGACCAGTTCAAATCGTTCGAACTCACCTACGGCAGTTCGCAATCCGCAATCTATAAGCCGGTCGCCGGCCGGCTGACCGGTTGTTTCGCGAGTCTTACGCGCCGATAGCCGCTTCATATTGGTAGAGGTTGTAAGTTTTCATGAGCCCTTTTAACAACGTGCCGTAGTTGGGGTCCGTCGCGTAGACGCCGGTCAGTGCGTCCGCGAAGGCGTCCGGATCGCCGGCCAGGGTCCGCGCATGCGCATACGGACTGGCGGTCCCGAGCAGGCGCCCATGCTGGTCGAAAGCTTCGTTCAGCGAGGCGAATTGCCGGAATTGCGCCACCACCGTGACGGATTGGCCGTTAATCACTTCGCGGGTTTGGGCTTCCACAAAGGGCTGACCGGGTGCGGCCTTGATGCCGAACGGGTTGTTGCTCCCACTTGGCATGGCCCGTCCCCAACTGCTCTCCAGCGCCCATTGCGCGAGCGTGACGGAGGCGGGAATTGTCCAGGCCTGGTGCGAAGCTTGCGCGGCGGCGATCACGTCCGGCGGAAACGTGCCGGGACCGGAGGCCGATGCATGCCCCATCGCCGGACCGGCACCCGTAAGGAAGTTGAATGTGGCTCCGCCCGGATCCACCCTGCCGTCGGGCGGGTTCATGTTCAGACAGCGGCGCTGGATCTCCTCGATGGCGCCGACCGTCAACGGGCCGCAAGAGCCATCGACATCGATCGGGGTCCCGGGCGCCGCCAAATGGCCGTTAATGAGGCGCTGCACGGTAAGCACGTCATCGGATTGGTTCACGCCATTGCGTCCGACCGAAGCAGAAATAGCCGATCCCATCTTCGTCCTCCAACAAAAGTCATCGAGATTTTGTCTGGAATTTCTGGCGGTCTTCAGTATACATCGAATTGTCTTTATGAGCAGGCGGCGGCCCCGCCGAGTCTTTCCTCCCGCGTCACGCCATCGTCGGGCTGTAGGGGCGGATGCAGCTCGTTGAATCCGCCAGAGCCGAGCAACGAATTGGTGACGTTCCATACGGTCGAGGATGCGCCTGCGTCCGGACTCTTTAATAGCCTTCCGGGTCCGATTGACGGTTTCCGGTTCACCACCGCCCGGTTGGTGATCCCCCGATGCGTTCCGCAACCTCTTGAATCCTCAAAATTTCGGCGTCAAGCCGGTCCCCTCGCTTGGGGGTTCACCTGAGCGCCGGTACCTTATCAGGTGCAGGGCGTCTATCGGACAAGACTAACAGGAAAATACTAAAAAGGTTTGAAAAACTATTGACAGGAGAACGCACCTCAACATAATATCTGTGTAAACGTTTACAGCTTCTTAACATTTGCGGGCGAAAACGGCCATCCGGGCCGTGAAAGGATATTTGGAGGTTAAAATATGCCACGTAGCGTATGGTTGGTGCTTCTGGCGGTGCTGCTGCTGTTATGCGCGGCGCCCGTTTGGGGCCAAAGTCAAAACAGTAGCCTGAGCGGTCAGGTTACGGATAAAACCGGTGCGGCCATTCCACAGGCGAGCGTCAGCCTCAGTTCCACGGAACGGCACATCCCTCAGGCAACTGCAACGGATTCCGAGGGCCGTTACTCCTTTCCGAACAACCCGCCGGGCACGTACACTCTGACGATCGATGCGACTGGTTTCAAGAGTTACGTGAAGAACGGCATCGAACTGGTGGTCAGTTCTCCCAGGCGCGAGGATGCCCAACTGGAGGTCGGCGATGCCACCACCAAGATCGAGGTGACGGCCGAGGCCACGCAACTGAACGTGGACACCGGCGCCAAACAGGAAGGCGTAGCGCCCCAGATCGTCAACCAACTGCCCTTGTTGGTGTCTGCCGGCACGCCCCGGAACGTCTTACAGTTCGCAACGTTTCTGCCCGGTGTGAATACGGGCACCAGCGTGCAGACTTTCAATGCACGCATCAACGGCGGCCTGCGGATGGGCGATGAAGCGGTCATGGACGGCGTCAGCATGCAGGAAGGCACCATGTCGCAGAGCGGCATCGTGTCGTTCTTCGACTTCGCCCAAACGCCGGATATGACCCAGGAGGTTCACCTGATGACCTCCAGCTACGAGCCCGAGTATGGCACCACAACCGGCGGCGTGATGGTGGTTACCACCAAGAGCGGCACCGACCAGATCCACGCCAGCGCATTTGAATACCTGCGCAACCGGGACCTCAACGCACTGCAATTCACCAACAATCGTGGCCCTGGCGACCAGCGCCCGAAGGACAATGAAAACGAATACGGCTTTTCCGGGGGGCTCCCCATCAAGCTCAAATTCCTGCCTTTCGTCTGGGGACCGAAACACAAGACGTACTTCTTCAACGATACGGAGTTCTTGCGCTCTCTGGGTGGCGCCAGCCGCTCCCTGCTTACAATACCCTCGCTGCAAGACCGCACGGGCGACTTCTCCGACTGGAGCACGCCGATCTACGATCCAAGGTCGACGCAGAGCGTAAACGGCGTAGCCACGAAAACACCGTACCCCGGGAACATTATCCCAGCTTCGGACCAGAGCCAACTGGCGTTGCAATGGATGAAATACCTGCCGGCCCCCACGGCCCCGGGCCCCATCAACAATTTCCTGGCGCCAGCGGTTTCGGACGGCATTCTGTCGAACCTGAATGAATACCTGTTTCGGGTCGACCACTATTGGGGCGAGAAGGATCACTTCTTCGTCACCATCTGGCGGCAGGTGACCCAACCGATCGCGCAATGCCAGTTGCCGGTGCAACTCTGCACGGCGGATCCCGCGAATCCGGAGGACGCCTGGGTGAATCGCTTCAACTGGGACCACATCTTTACACCCACCCTGTTGAGCCACTTCGCCTATGGCTACTTGAACCGCAACGAGGGCTACGGGTCGGTTCCCGCCCAGAATCCCGCCGACCTTCCGCACATCCCGAACGCGGCTGCCTATCTGGCTTCACCCGCGGCCGGCTTCAGTGGAGGCGAAGCCTCGAACTACGCAGGCTTCGGGAATAGCGGCGGCATTGGCTCATTGAACAAGACCACGCGGCCCTCCCACATCCTCAATGAATTAATTACATCGGTACATGGCGCGCACACCATCAAGTTCGGCGGCGAATTCCGCCACCTGCAGCAAGTCTGGCGCCAGAACGGAAACCAGTCCGGCACGGTTAACTTCATTGCCAAATCCACCGGTGTGCCGGGCATAGACAGCGGAAACCCGTACGCCAGCTTTCTCGCCGGAGCCGTCGATAATGGCGGTCTGAATGTATACAATATCGACCATTACGGCGCCGAGCAGCACGCCTATTCCCTGCACGTAGGGGACACCTGGAAGATGTCGCCCAAACTGACTCTTAATTACGGTGTCCGCTGGGATAAGTTCTCACCGACTTGGGAAAGCAACAACTACCTCTCCTTCTTTTCCTTCGCGCCCAACCCCACCGCCGGAAACCTGCCGGGCAGTTTAGTGTTCGCCGGGAATAACCAGGGCTCCGCGAGCGCCGGTGTACGGTATCCGGAGAACGAGTGGAATGGCGGCATTGCCCCACGCGTGGGCGTGGCTTATGCGGTAAGCGACAAAACCGTTGTGCGTGCGGGCTACGGGCTCTTCTACACGCAGGCGTTCTATCCTGGGTGGGGCGGCGGCATGTCGCTCGACGGATTCAATCCGAGCATTGGTTTCGGCGATTCGCTGGCCGGCTACCAGCCGTCGTTTTACTTGGATAGCGGCTTTCCGGCTTACAGCAGGTCGGAGGATATCAGTTCAGGCGCCGACAACGGCCATAGCCCACTGTACCGTCCGGCGTATGCCAACCACCTTTCCAACACGCAGCAGTGGAACTTGACCATCGAACATAAGTTCGGTCAAAAGAGTTTCGCCAGCGTCGCGTACGTTGCCAGCAAGGGCACGCATCTACCCTCGCAGTTGCAGCCCCTGAACGTGTTGAATCCCTCGCTGCTATCCATGGGCAGTGCGCTGAACGCAGTGTTTGCACCGGGACAACAAACGCTCGACGGCGTCAATGCGCCATATGCCGGTTGGGCGCAGCAGTTGATTACCGCAGGCAGTTGCGCTCCTTCGGTGGCGCAGGCCTTAGTGGCCTACCCGCAATTCTGCGGCGGGCTCGTCGGAGAAAACGAAAACGAAGGAACCTCCCATTACAACTCGTTTCAGGCGAAGTGGGGAAGGAACCTCTCGAACGGTATCTACATAGAGGCCAATTACACCTACTCACACCTGACGACCGACGCTTCTTCGACCACCCAGGCCACCGCGGAGTACGGCGGGATCGGCGCAGTGATCAGCCCGTACCAGGGAAGCCGGAACATGTCGATTTCCCCGGACGACATCCCGAACGTCGCATCGATTATGGCGCTGTACGACGTGCCGTTCGGCAAAGGCAAACAGTTCCTGAACAACGAAGGCGCATTGGGGCGCATCGTGGGTGGCTGGACGCTGGCAACCACCATGAAGTTCACATCCGGCATGCCGTTCTATTTCCGCGATTCGGCAATCTGCGGAATCCCCTCCCAGTTCCAGGCAGCTTGTATTCCGGCGATCACGGGTAATGTGCTGGCACAATCGTGGGGGAACGTCAATGTAAACGAGCCGATGTTCAACGCCTCCGCCTTCACACCGGCTTCGGCTTTCAACGGGACCTACCTGGGCACCGGTCCTCGTGTCAGCGATGTGCGTGGTTCGCCCTACCGGGACGTCAACATATCGTTGTCGCGGAAGTTCATGATGAAGGAGCGCCTGGGCTTCGAAGTGCGCGCCGAAGCCTTCAATGCGTTCAACAATCACTACTTCACATGTGATGGGGAAGCATTCGGCGATTGCATTCCGTTTAACAACGATCCTTCCAGCGCCACTTTCGGCACGTGGAACGGTACGGTGACCCAGCCGCGCAACATTCAATTGGTAGGCAGAATCACGTTCTGATTTGCAGATGACGCCCAGGGACGTGCCGAAAGGCCCGTCCCTGGGCTTTGACTTTTTAGTGGGGCAGGCCCGCGGCCTGCGGCGGCCTCCCAGGCCGCCAGCGCGCGTTAGCGCGCTTTTTTTGCCTCCATCCCCCTCGTGCGACACCCTGAAAGATCGAAAAAGTGTCGCAGTGGTGCGCGTTTTGTTGCATTTCGTTGCATTTTGGCCGAATTTTTCCAGATACAGGAGGGGGAGGGGCTTTCCCTGGGCCACCCGAACTGGACGGCCCAGCAACCTCCCGGTTGTCCCAATCATCTACAGGATGGTACATTCTGTTATCCTGGTTTAATATTTTGCGATCCGATCTAAGACTGCGTTTTCTCTGTTTATTCGCTTTATCGTGTGGGGCTCTCAGCGCGGCGGCGGTGGTCGCAGCGCCGGATTCCATTGTCGAAAATTACCGGGCGGCTGCTGAGCGACAGGAACGTGCGCTCCAGGGCGCGTCCATGGAAGTGGATATCCAGGCATCCTTGCCCAGGCTCAAGAAAAACGGCCGCCTGCGCGCCCTGCGCCGCATCTCGCGCCTGGGCCGCATCACCTATGAAGTGCTGCACTTCGAGGGCGACAATACGGTCAAGAATCATGTGATCGCGAAATACCTCTCCGCCGAAACAGAGGCGCAGTCCGACGGTTCACCGTCGCTGGCGGTCACTCCGGCCAACTACAAGTTCAAGTACAAGGGACTCATCCAAACCGGCGATCGGGGAGTGCACGTGTTCGAGGTAACGCCGCGGCACAAGCTGGTGGGCCTTTTCAAGGGTGAAGTCTGGATCGACGCCGATACCTTCCTGCGCGTCAGGGAATCCGGCCGGTTCGTGAAGACTCCTTCCATCTTCTTGAAGAAGATCGAATTCGTCAGAGAGTATGAGATTCAAGCCGGCATTTCGGTTCCGCACCAGATCCGCACCGTGGTGGACACCCGGTTGGTGGGTCCGGCGGAACTCACGATCGATTTCCGGAACGTATCGCTAGCGGAGGGCCCCAGACGGGCGAGTCTGGTGGATGTAGGCGATCAATAGCGGCTCGCCCGCCGGTGACTAACTCATGAGAACACTGTTTCTGAATCCTCCTTCTTTCGAAGGCTTCGACGGGGGCGCCAGTTCGCGCTGGCCGGCGACGCGCGAGATCGAATCCTACTGGTATCCCGTGTGGCTGTGCTACCCGGCGGGCATGCTGCCCGACAGCAAAGTGGTGGATGCGCCGCCGCATAAGGTCTCCATCGAGCAGACCATCGCCATGGCCGACGATTTCGAACTGCTGGTGCTGTTCACCTCCACCCCCGGATTCCACGTGGATGTGAAGATGGCCGAAATGATGAAGGACTCCAACCCGAAGTTGAAGGTCGCCTTCGTCGGACCGCCCGTGACCGTGGAGCCCGAAAAATCCCTGCGCACCTCTCCAGCCATCGATTTCGTGGTGCGCCGCGAGTTCGATTACCAGATCGCCGATTATGCCCGCGGCACGCCGGTGGAAGATCTGCCCGGCGTCAGCTTCCGCAAGAACGGGCATATAGTCAATAACCCGGAGCGCGCGGCCATCGAGAACCTGGACGAGCTGCCGTGGGTGACCAAGGTCTACCAGCGCGACCTGGACGTGCGGCGCTACAACGTTCCGTTCCTGCTGAATCCCTACATTTCGTTGTACACCTCGCGCGGCTGCCCGGCCATGTGCACCTTCTGCCTCTGGCCGCAAACGCACTCCGGCCACCGCTGGCGTTTGCGCTCGTCCGACGATATCGCCCGCGAAGTGGCCTTTGCGAGGGAAGCATTCCCCTACGTCAAGGAAATCTTCTTCGACGACGATACGTTCAACTATCAGAAGGCCCGCACCATCGAGCTGTGCAAGAAACTGAAGCCGCTGAATTTCACATGGTCGTGCACTTCGCGCGTGACCACCGACTACGACACTCTCAAGGCCATGAAGGACGCCGGCTGCCGGCTGCTGATCGTGGGCTATGAATCGGGCGATCAGCAGATCTTGAAGAACATCAAGAAGGGCGCCACCATCGACATGGCCCTGCGCTTCACGGACAACTGCAAGAAGCTGGGTTTGATTGTGCACGGCGATTTCATCATCGGCCTGCCCGGCGAGACCCGCGAGAGCATCCGCAAGACCATCGATTTCGCCAAGCGGCTGGACACGGAAACCATCCAGGTTTCGCTCGCCCACCCTTACCCCGGCACCGAGTTCTACGACTACGTCAAGAACAACAACCTCATCACCATCGACGCCATGACCGACGAGACCGGGCATCAGCTTCCCAACATCATTTACCCGGGCCTCGACCGCGGTGAGCTAGTGGAATGGGTGGAGCGCTTCTACGGCGAATATTATTTCCGCCCGCGGGTGGTCTGGCGCGTGGTGCGGAAGGCCATCTTCGATTCCAGCGAGCGGAAACGTCTCTCCAAAGAGGCGCGCGAATACATGGCGTTGCGCGCCAAGCGCAAGAAGTTTGTAGCCTCCGAACGCCAGCGGCCGGCGCCCGTGACAGCCGGCTCCGGTGACTAGTTCGGCTTGTGGGGCAGGCCCTCGGCCTGCGGCGGCCTCCCAGGCCGCCCGTCTGAAGACGACCCTCTTCACCATCCTGGTAGTGCTAACCAGCGTATCCGGCAACTTTTGCCTAGGTTACGGAATGCACCAGTTCGGGAGATTGGACCCCCTAGGATACGTGCGCGCAGTCTTGAACCCCTGGGTGGTCCTGGGCATCTCTCTTCTAATTCTGTGGCTGTTCTCTCACATGACCCTGCTCAGTTGGGCGGATCTCACTTACGTGCTGCCAGTGACTTCCATCGGCTACGTGTTATCCGCCCTGGCCGGGAAGGTGTTTCTGCATGAAGCGATCTCCGTGTGGCGCTGGGCCGGCATCCTGGCGATCATGACGGGCGTGGCGCTGGTGGCCCGCACTGGACCACGCGAATCGGGAGCGGCTTCGTGAGGTGGCTGCTGGTAGCGATCATCGCGGCAACCACCACCATCTCCGATGTCATGCAAGCCGCGGCTATGAAACGGCATGGCGAAATCCACGATTTCAGGCCGGGCGCCATCCGCCGTCTGCTGGCTCGTCTGGCCCGCAATAAGCTCGTCGTGGCTTCGGTGGCCGCCATGACGGTCTCCTTCTTCGCCTTCATCGCGCTGCTTTCGGTGGCGGATCTGAGCTTCGCGGTGCCGGCGACCGCTGCCAGCTACGTGCTGGAGACCGTGCTGGCGAAGTATCTGCTTAAGGAGCGCGTGACGCCGGGGCGCTGGGCGGGCGCCATGCTGGTGGCTTGCGGCGTAGCGCTGCTCTCGCTGTGATCTGGCTGGCTGTCCCCGCCCTGGCCGCCACCGCTTATTGGCTGTTAGTGCTAGTCGCAGCCGCGAAGTGGCGTAAGCCAGCACCCATCACCCACCACCCATCACCGCTCCCCGCAGTTTCTGTCCTAAAGCCCGTACACGGCCGCGATCCGTACTTCTACGAAGCCATCCGCTCGCACGCCGTTCAGGATTATCCCCAATACGAAATCCTGTTCGGCATCCGCGATCCGGCCGATCCGGCGGCTGCGGACATCCGCCGGCTGATCGCCGAATTCCCCCAGCGGGAAATCCGGCTGCTGCTAGCTTCCACCCAAATGCCCAATGGCAAAGTGGGCGTGCTGGCGGATTTGGCCGCCGCGGCCCGCTACCCGCTCCTGCTCATCAACGATAGCGATATCCTGGTCGCGCCGGAGTATCTCCGCCAGGTGACCGCCATCCTCGATCGTCCCCTTACGGGACTGGTCACGTGCCTCTATCGCGCGCGATCCGCCCATTGGCCCGGCCGCTGGGAAGCCCTGGGCGTCGCCACCGAATTCGCCCCCAGCGTGCTGGTGGCGCGCATGCTCGGCTCGGTGGAATTCGCATTGGGATCCACCATGCTGCTGCGCGCCGCGGATCTCGCCCGCATCGGCGGCTTCGCGGCCATCGGCGATTACCTGGCGGACGATTACCAACTCGGGCGTCATATCCGCGGGCTAGGCCTGCAGGTTGCTTTTGCGCCCACGATTGTCGAGACCCAACTCGGCGGCGAAACCTGGGGCGAGGCGTGGCGCCATCAACTGCGCTGGTCGCGGACCATCCGCGCATCCCGGCCCGGCGGCTATTTCGGCTACCTGGTGACGCATGCCACTTTCTGGAGCTTGATCGCGGCGGCGGCGGGTTTCTGGCCCGTCGGCGCGGCCACGCTTGCCGTCCGCATTTTGGGCGGAATCGCGGTGGGAAGTGGCGTGCTGCGCGATTCCGGCACCCTCCGCCGCGCTTGCCTGATCCCTTTCCGCGACCTTTGGGGCTTCGCCGTCTGGGTGTGCGGCCTGGCCGGCAAAACGGTCGAATGGAGGGGGGCGCGCATTCGCATAGGTCGCGATGGTATAATATTAGAGGATCTGTAACTCCTTTGTAGATTTTTTGGAGGGTACCGTGATTGTCCTTATATTCGGCCCGCCCGGCTGTGGCAAAGGCACTCAGGCAACATTAATTTCCGAGCGCTTCCAAATTCCATCCATTTCCACCGGCGAGATGTTCCGCGCCGAATGCAGGTCCGGCACCGAACTGGGCCGGCTGGCCTGCTCCATTCTGAAATCCGGAGGGCTGGTGGGCGACGAAATTGTGAACCAGATTGTGGCCGGGCGGATCCGGCAACCGGACTGCGCCGGCGGCTTCCTGCTGGATGGCTATCCGCGCACGCTCGATCAGGCGCGCTTCCTGGACGAACAAGTGCAAAAGCTGGGCCTGCCCAAACCCATCGCCATCCATCTCGACGTGCCTGCGCAGGTGCTGGTCTCCCGCATCACGGCGCGGCGCCAATGCGGCCGTTGCGGGCACATCTACAACATGCTCTCGCAGCCGCCTAAGGTTGGCGAACTCTGCGACTTCGACCAAACCCCGTTGCTTCGCCGCGACGACGATACCGAAGAAGTCATCCTGGCGCGCCTGAAGGCTTACCACGACGCCACTGGTCCGGTGGTTGCGCACTATCATGACAGCTGCTACCACCGTGTGGACGCCAACGGCGCGCCGCAGCGGATTGCGTGGGAGATCGAACAAGTGCTCGCCCCCGAGCCCGTTTGCGCGGCCCGCTGAGATACCGAGTGGAACCGCGCACTAACTAAAGTTAATCGGCAAGGTTCTAGAAGTACCAGAACCCGCTTAATGCACAATTGTTTTTCTTTTTCCCATTCCCGTTTCTCCAAATCATGCGGTGGGGTGTATACTGGCCAGAACTGGGTATCCGAAATAACTCAAGATATGCCGCCTAGAAGCGCACCAGAAAGGGCCAAGAATGAAGAGAATCCTCCGCCAGTGCTTCGTCTCCGCCGGTCTTGCCTGCTTATCCGCGGGCGCGTATGCCGCAAACACCAGTTGTCCTACACAGTTCAATCCAAGTTCCTTCACAAAAGGTAATTTTTTTAGCAATTTCAACAACGATTGCTATTTGATTCCCTTCTCCACGGGATCCGGGTCCGCCCATCAGTGGGGCGATCTCGACACATATTACAACAAAATATATTTTCAAATTAATCCGGACTTACCCCCTTACCAGCTTGTTATTTTGGGAGAATTTCCAAATGCGCGCTACTTTTCGGTTGCGATCAACGACGACCATTCGGCCGTCAGCCAACATCTTACAGACGTAGACATCGTGCCGCTGACATCCGCCGACATCAATCCGTACCAGCCGGGCGTGGCGTACGTCGGCGGGCAGCAATATGCCGTACCCATTAATCTGGGCGGGACTCCCGGTACTTTGGAGCCGGGCTGCATGACCACCGGCACTAACTTCGATGTGAATGCCATGGACGGCACCCAGCGCCATCCGTTCATGAACTGGAATTTCGATACGGCATTCTTCCACGCTAACCCCACCATGCCCTTGCATGCGGTGGATACGCCGGAGCACTCCAATCCAAACACATCCGGGGTGCTTCTGATCCGCAACTATCTGGATCTTACTCCGATCGCTTCCGCCAACTTACCGCATATCATCGTGCGCGATGTAGCCTCCGGCTGCGCCTATCCGGCTTCCATGGTGAACACCATGAACATTCTGACTACGGTTGCCAGCACGGGTAATAGCTGGCTTACCCAGCAGCAGGTGCAGGAGCATAGTTTTTACGCAAGCTGGCAATCCACCCAATGCTGGGGAGTTAATTCCTCCAGTGCGATGCAAATAATAAGGGGCGACGAGTATATTCCGGGCCCCAATCCGGATGGGGCCTACCTCTACGCATACGTGCCCTCCGGGCTGCCGCAGACCCTGGCCAATGCAGGCGAGGTGATGCGCCTGCGCTTCCAAGTCGCCACCACGCCGCCGACCCCGTGTACGAATGGTTGTTCGCGCTCCGGGAACGAACAGATGCGATACATGAGTGTGTCGTTCGATATACCCGGAGGAACCACGCTGGCCAGCGTTCCGGACAGTTGCCCGCTCAACTCGCTCCTTCCATGTACGCCTTTAGTCCAGGATCCCAACGGCTATGTCACGCTGATCGTGGGTACGGGTGTGGCGCAACCCTCCTGGGTGACGCCCGCCAATGGATATACGTGGCTGGACCTGACCAAATCCACCACCGGGAATTACCAGATGTTGAATCAGCTCATGATTCGGAACATCCTGCCGGCCAGCACGTTCACTTGCGCAGGTGAGTACGTTCCTTACAAGAGCGGGCAAGCCACCGGCGCGGGCGCGGGCTTGATGGGTTTATACGCGCCGGTGATCGACTATCCGGTGGCGGCCAGTTTGCCGCCGGCCGCCAGTCCCATCACGGGTCCTAATTCCTGTGCGGTGTTTCCGGTGGGTCCGGGGCTGGCATCTCCCAGTTGCGGCGTTCAGCTTCCCAATGTGCCGCAGATCGCTAGCGTTAGCACACAATGCGCCAATCCAGGATGCAACCAGGTGGTGGCACAGCCCCAGCCGCCCATCGGCATTCTCGCCACCGCCGGCGGATTCGGCGGCTTTCCGCTGGGACTCCCCTACTGGGGCAATTCGAACTTCATCCAGATTACCGACGCCACCCAGAACTGGAGCGCCGGTTACACCGGCGACCCCTGCACGCTCGAAGTCGGCGAGTGGTCGGACACCGCCATATCGGTAATCGCGAACGTAAGTCAAAACGGAATGTGTCCCCTGGCGGCCGGCGACCAACTGACCGTGACTGTCTGGAATCCGCAAACGCTCAACAGCGCTTCGTCGACCGTCACGGTAGCCGCGCAGAGCGATACTGCTCCCCGCCAGCGATAGGCGCCGCCAACGGCGTCCCTGGCGCCTGCGTTTGCGCCATTGTAAGCCGGCACATACTTTTCGTACCGTGGGGCGGGCAATTCTGCCCGCAGCCGGCTGTCAGCCGGCTTTGGCCGCCTGAAAAGGCGGCTGCGGCCATGATTGGCCGCCCTATAATTAATGCGGAATCGCGTATCTGTCAAAAAGTATGTGGCATCGCGTTGCCGCGCAAAGCGAAGCTACAGCGCCGCCACGATAATGGGCGTGCTGGTGGGTTGCGGTACACCCGCTTCCGGCTCCAGCGTGACCGCCACGACGCCGGTGCCGGCGACATCCACCGGACCCGACAGCACATGCAGCGCGGTCCCATCCCCCGCGGACTGGAACAGACCGGCGGGCACCGGCTTGCTGCCTTTCGCTTTGGGGATCACCCACATCTCGTAAGCCTTGCCCGCCGGCGCGGGCGGCAGGTTGGATGCGAGCAGCAGCACACCGCGCTTGGGATCGAGGAACACGCGTCCGCGCGGAGGCTGCGGTGCGGCGCCGCCGAATACCACCTGCCTGGCATCCGGCTGGTTCAGGATAGTCATGGCCTCGTTCAGGCGCACCAGTTCGCGCGTCCGCGCGGCCACTTCGGATTCGACGCGTACCAGTTGCGATTGCGCCTGCGCCAGGTCTGCGGCCACCCGATGCTCGCGCGTATTAAAGACAATCGCGGCGACCAAGGCGCCGGCCGCCACCGCGGCCCACACCGGCGACCAATTCCAGCGTTTGGAGGCTGGTTCACCGGCGATCGCCAGCACGCGCTTGCGCAGCCGTGCCGGCGGCTCGGCGGCGGGCGCTGTGGCGCCGATCAAGGCGATCAGCTCGCGCGCGCCGCGCACGCCTGGCACGCAGGTGGGGCAATCGCGGTTCAGGTGCGCATGGATCTCGCTCCGCTCGGGCTCCTCGGCGATACCCAGCGCGTACAGTTCGTAGGCGTCGCGCAGTTCGTCGCAGCTCATGCCGGCACCGCCGTTCCGAGCTCGTCGCGCAGGCTCTTCAATGCCGATCGCACCCAGGTCTTGACGGTGCCCAGCGGCTGCCCCATGCGCTCCGCCATCTCCGCCTGCGACAGGCCTTCGAAGTAGGCCAGTTCGATCACCGTTTTCTGATTGGCGGACAGCTTCTCCAGCGCCACCCGCACCCGCCGCACTCGATCCGAATTGAGCAACTCCTTTTCCATGTTGGTAAACAGGGCGGGATGTTCGGTATCCTGCAGATCCGTCGCATTGCGCATGCGGCCGGCAGCCGAGCGCAAATAGTCGATCGCGCGATTGCGCGCCACCGCCAGCAGCCACGGACCGATTCCGCCCTTATCGGCCTCGAATCCCTGCACCCGGTTCCAGACGCGGAGGAAGGTTTCCTGCACCAGATCCTCGGCGATGCCACCGTCGCGAACAATGCGCAGGATCAGCGCGTAAACCAGCCGGCCGTAGCGGTCGTAAAGCTCCGCCAGGGCCCGCGGATCGCGGCTTTTCAAACGCCGGGCCAGCTCCGCGTCGTCCTCTCCGAATTCGATCGCCAGCAAAAGGGGCAGCAGCAGAATGATGCTCCGAATACGATTAAACCATGCTGCCAGTAGGGACACAATTATTCATACGCTGAAAGCCCGGTGGTTGGATGAGTAGCCACTGGTGCATTATACTGCGGGGACATGCCGGCAGGAATACGCACGATTTTGATACTGGTGGCCACCGCGGCGCTGCTCGCGGCGCGCGCCCGCGATTTGGGCGTTCCGTTCGATGGCACGCCGGGCCCGTTGAATGCCATCACCGATATTGCGGGCATCGAAGTGGGCCACACCACGCTCATCTCCGGCGAAGGGCCACAAGCCGTGCGCACCGGCGTGACGGCCATCTGGCCGCGCGGCAATCAGTCCGGCGCGCCGGTCTTCAGTGGCTGGTTCTCGCTGAACGGCAACGGCGAGATGACCGGCACCACCTGGGTGGAGGAGTCCGGGCTGCTGGATGGGCCGGTGATGATCACCAACACGCACAGCGTGGGGACTGTGCGCGATTCTTACATCAAGTGGCGGGTGGCGCGCGCGCGCAAGGCTGGCATCGAACTGACCGACGAATGGTCGTTGCCGGTGGTGGCGGAGACTTGGGACGGATTCCTGAACGATATCAACGGATTCCATGTGCACGAGGCGGACGCGGTCGCCGCGATCGAAGCGGCCAAGGGCGGGCCAGTGGCCGAGGGCAACGTGGGCGGCGGCACGGGCATGGTCTGCTACGGGTTCAAAGGCGGCATTGGCACAAGCTCGCGCAAGGCCGGCGCGTACACCGTGGGCGTGCTGGTGCAGTGCAATTGCGGACGGCGCGCGCAGTTGCGCATCGGCGGCGCGCCAGTGGGGCAGGAGATTCCGGGCAACGAGCCTTACGCCGCCAACTTCCGCCACTCAGGCGAAGACGTGGGATCGATCATTATAGTGGTGGCTACGGATGCGCCGCTGCTGCCGCACCAGATGAAGCGCCTGGCGCGGCGCGCCTCGATGGGCTTGGCGCGCACCGGGTCGAGTTCCGGTAATGGGTCCGGCGATATCTTCATCGCCTTTTCGACGGCCAACGCGGATGCCGGCCGTACCAAGGGCTTGGTGAATGTGACTATGGTGCCCAACGATGAGATGAACCCGCTGTTCGAGGCCACCGTGCAGGCGACCGAGGAAGCTATCGTCAACGCCATGGTGGGGGCCGAGACCATGACCGGCTTCGAGGGTCACACGGTAATCGCGCTGCCGCACGACCGGCTGCGGGAGGTGCTGAAGAAGTACAATCGGTTGGGGTCCGAACGAACGCGAATCGTCACGCCGTGAATTAGCCGGGGTAATGACGGTCGCTCTAAGCCGCCGCCCGCGCCTCCTAAACCGCCACATCCACGCCAATCGCGTCGTGGTCCGACAGCGGCGCCGCGCGGCCTTCCCGCACCTCGTGAATCACCAGCGGATGCTCGCCGCGCACGCCGCGGGTGGCGAACCAATCCAGCTTCACGGGGCAGCGCCCGCCGTGGTTGCGCAACGACCAGCGGATGAAGTGGAAGCACCAGCCGGGTACCCAGTCGCGCAGGGCTTTGGTGGCGCGCAGATCCTCCACGTCGTAAGAAACGGTATGCTCGCCCAGGCGGTTGCAGGCGCGATAATCGAAACCGCGCTCTTCCAGCAGGCGGAACAGATCGCGTTCGAAGCGCCGGTAGGGATGCAGATAATGGTTGCGGATCACGTTATCCACGCCCATCAGCACGCGCAGCCAGAAGCCCAGGATGGCATGTATGGCGCGCGAGGAATTGTAGGTGCTGGTGTTCCAATCGCCTCCCACCACTACCGCCTGCGCGCCGCCGATGCTATCGAGCACATCGCGCAGTTGCAGGTAGCGGTGGCGCTGCGTGGAGTGCGCGTCCAGATGCACCGAGAGCGCCGTTACGGTAAGGTTCGGGAAACAAATATCGGCCGCCACGGCCGCCTGCCGGCCGATGCGCTTCTCGCGCGACGCCATGATGTCCACGCCGTTTTCGAGAAAAATCGGCCGCACGTTGGCTAGCGGATAGCGGCTCAACAAGGCGTTGCCGTGCAGGCCCAATTCGTTTTCACCGGGAAGATCCTGCTCGATGCCCGACCCTTTGGTCAGGTTCAGATAGCAGGGCACGAAGGCGTAGTGCATGCCGAGGGCGCGGGCCAGGTCGCGGGCCACGTTGCGGTTGCCGGACCGCACCATGCCGGCGTCGGTTTCCGTGAGCAGCAGGACGTCGGCTTCCCGCAAATACGGGTGCGTCCGCAACGCATCCACCTGGCCGTCGAATTGGGCGCCACGCTCCACGTTCCAGGCCACGAAGCGGTAGCGCGAGCGGGCGCGGCTCTCGGCGTGGGCGAAGTTGCCGGTCTCCGGGATGTCGAGCACGCGGCGGATGTCCGGCTCCAGGGCGCGATAGAGATCGGAGCCCCATAACTCGGCGCTGTTGCGGCAGGCGGCCAGCACGGGCAGATGCGGAGCGATGCGTTCGCGAATGAGGTCGTGAAGTTCTTGGGTTTCCGCGGAGTGCATTGGTACGATTGTAGCGGGTTCAAACAGATTGCTATGCGAAGGTCGCTATTTCAGAGACTGTTGTGGGGCGTGCTGCTGCTGGCAGTTGTCGAGTGGGTGCTGCTGAATCTCGGTCCCACGACGGCGGATCAGCGCGGGCGCACGGCGCAGATCACCGCGGCGGTGGCTCTGGTGGGGGTGGCCGGCGTGTGGCTGTTCGCGCGGCGATTGCGGCGGCGCATCGGGCGGTTGCGGGGCTATGCGGAAGGCATGGTCAGCGGGCCGGCACAAATTCCGCGGCCCGAAGCTTCCGACGAGTTGGGCGCACTGGCGGAGTCGCTGGGCCGCGTGGCGGCGCAAGTGAACGACCTGGTGGACCGGGTGCGGCTGGAGGGCGCGCGGCGGGATGCCATCCTGACCGGGATGGTGGAGGGCGTACTCGCCGTGGACAAGGAGCTGCACGTGACCTTTTGCAATGCGGCTTTCGA
>Ga0302326_10013639_pt1 | contig 17210 bp, 19 predicted proteins | sample Palsa_T0_3_FD_202264 | JGI IMG/M metagenome (GOLD analysis project Ga0302326, IMG submission 202264) | Peat permafrost microbial communities from Stordalen Mire near Abisko, Sweden - Palsa_T0_3 | ecosystem: Environmental > Terrestrial > Soil > Palsa > Peat permafrost | place: Sweden: Abisko... | reverse complement strand
GTAGACCGACACGTGCTTGACGCTCGTCGCCGCAAAGGCCGAGCGGTTCCAGTCGCCCCAGCGTTCGCGCAGCTCCAGCCCCGCCAATTGCGCCATCAGGTCGATCTCTGCCGGCCAGGCGTAGCGCAGCGGCAGCGGCGTCATCCGCACGCCCCGCGGTGTCGTCACCACATACTGGTAGCGGATGGTCTGGGTGACGGGGTCGTGTAGCGAGGCCTCCACGACCAGCTGGTCCAGCGTGACATGCACGGTGCGGGTCCGCTGGCCGTCCGCATAGGCGGCGATCTCCGGGACGAAGGCTTCGATGACGAAGACGCCACGATCCGTCAAATGGTCGGCGGCGTTCTGGAAGCACCGCACCTGCGCCGCCTGCGAGGTCAGGTTGAACAGGGTGTTGAAGACCAGGAACACTAGGTCGAACGCGCCGCCCGCGCGGGTGTCCGCCATATCGCCAACGACGACCGGGACGGCCGCGCCGCCGGGCTTTTCGCGCAGCTTGGCGACCATCTCCGGCGAGGCCTCGATGCCCGCCACCGCCAGCCCGCGCGCCGCGAGGGGCAGGGCGATGCGACCGGTGCCGATCGCGAACTCCAACACCGAGCCGCCGGCCGCCAGGTCGAACAGGGTTTGCACGGCGGCGAGCGTCTCGGCTCCGTGCGGCGCGTCGTGCTCGGCGTCGTAGGTCTCGGCGTTCAGCTGGCCGAAGGTCTCGGGTCCATAGCTCTTCATGGCGGCGCTCCTCAGGTGGCGTTGCGGTGGTCGGCGATGACGTCGCCGATGATGCGTTGGCATTCGTCGGCCCCGGCCTGGTTGGCGCTGAGGCCGGCAAGGACGATCAGGGCTTTCCACACGCACCAGCCGCGCCCGCGAGCCCAGGTCCCGGCATCGAGCGGCAGTTCGGCGCGGAAGGCCGCGCGGCTCTCGCCTGCGAAGAAGGTCCAGGCGATGGCGAGGTCGCAGGCAGGGTCGCCGACGCAGGCCTGGCCGAAGTCGATCACCGCGCTCAGGCGGCCATCGCGGACCAGCAGGTTGCCGGGCGCGATGTCGCCGTGCACCCAGACTGGCGGCCCAGTCCAGGCAGAGGCGATGGCGGCGTCCCAGACCTCCGTCGCCGCATCGCCGTCTATCCTCTCGCCGAGCCCGCCGATCGCCTTGCGAGTCTCACCGTCATAGGTCGCGAGCGGCCCGCCGCGCCAGAAACTGTGTCGCCCGGCTGGGGGACCATCCTCGGCGTCGATGCGTTGAAGAGCGGCCAAGAACGCCGCCAGGTCCGCCGCGAACTGGCGCCGGTCGTCGATCGGCCCGGCCAAGGCGCTCTGGCCGTCCAGCCAGCGATTGACCGACCAGGACCAGGGATAGCCATCGCCCGGCGCGCCGATCGCCAGCGGCGCCGGGATCGGCAGCGGGAGCTGAGGCGCCAGCGGCGGCAGCCAGGCGTGCTCCTTCTCGATCGCCGCGACGTAGCGCCGGTGGCTGGGCAAGCGCACCGACATGTCGTCGCCGAGCCGGAAGGTGCGGTTGTCCCAGCCCTGGCTGGCGACCGGGGCGACCGGCAGGTCGGCCCAGCGGGGAAACTGCGCGGCAACCAGCCGGCGCACGAGGGCGACGTCGATTTCGCCCGCAAGCGCGGTATCGTTCGAATTCATGGGATCGGCTCTGAATTCCGGGCGTCAAAACGCACCGAGTTGGCTCAGTGCGGGCGGCTCAATGTGGAATTCAGCGGGTCATAATGAGCGAAGCTAGCATGACGCAGCGGCGGTGCGAAGGCGCGCCTTCAGTATCCCTCTCCCCATCGGGATGGGGAGAGGGATTGCCGATGCAGCTCGGCCTCAGCTCGCCGGAGCGTGTTCGGCGGCCTGGGACATGCTCGGGAACGGCCGAGCGAGGGGGTAGAACTTCTCGCTCATCTTCGGGAAGCACTCCGAGAGGATCGTCGCCGTGGTCCAGCCTTCCGGCTTGGTCAGGGTCTCGATCGGACGCGGCTGGCTGTAGAGGATGATGTTCTCGCCGCTGGCGCCGAAGATCTGGCCGCTGACGTTCTTGGCGGCCTCCGAGACCAGCGCCACCGAGAGGCGGGCCGGCTGGTCGGGGCGGATCGCCTGGGCCATCTGCTGGCGGCGCGCGGCGGCGGCTTCGTCCTTCACCGGCACCGACTGCGTCATCCGGGTCCAGGCCACCGGGGCCAGGGCGTTGGCGCGGATGTTGTTGCGCGCCCCTTCCATGGCGATGATCCGCGACAGACCGGCGATGCCCATCTTGGCCGCGCCGTAGTTGGTCTGGCCGATGTTGCCGAGGAGGCCCGAGGTCGAGGTGAAGAAGACGTAGGCGCCGTCGTTCTGCTCGCGGAAGTGCTCGATGGTGGCGCGGGCGACGTTGAACGAGCCCTTCAGGTGCACCTCGATCACCTTGTCCCAGTCGGACTCTTCCATCTTGTGGAACATGCCGTCGCGCAGGATGCCGGCCGGATTGATCACCGCGTGCAGGCCGCCAAAGGTGTCGATCGCCTGCTGCACCATGCCCTGCACGGATTTCAGCGAGGTGACGCTTTCCGAGTTCGAGACCGCTTCGCCGCCCGCGGCGCGGATCTCCTGGCAGACCATTTCGGCCGGGCCGGCCGAGCCTTCGTCGCCGCCGGCGAGGCTGCCGCCGAGGTCGTTGACGAGGACCTTTGCGCCCTCCTGAGCCGCGATCAGAGCGCAGTCGCGGCCGATGCCATTTCCGCCGCCGGTGACCAGAACAACCTTCCCGTCCAAAATGCCCATGGGTCTATCTCCTCGCTGAAAAACGGAATTGGCCGAATGCTCTATTCGAGGCGGTCGGCCGTGCGCAAGGCGGGAAACAGCCGCGCCCAGAGGCCGGTCACGATCAGCGCGCCGATCCCGCCGTAGACCACCGCATTGATCGGACCGATGAAGCGCGCCACCAGCCCGCCGCGGAATTCGCCGAGCTCGTTGGAGGCGGAGATGAACAGGGTGGAGACCGCTGCCACCCGACCGCGCATCGGGTCCGGCGTCACCAGCTGCACCAGCGTCTGGCGCACGAACACCGACATCATGTCCGCCGCGCCCAGCGCCGCCAGGGCGGCGGCCGAGAGCCACAGCGTGCGCGAAAGCCCGAAGACGATCGTGGCGATCGAGAACGCCGCGACACAGGCGAACATCTTCAGGCCTGCCTTCGAGCGGATCGGGCTGATCGAGAGGTAGATCGCCACCACCGCAGCGCCGGCCGCGGGCGCCGAGCGCAGCAGGCCGAAACCCTCCGGCCCCACCTTCAGCACGTCGCGGGCGAAGGCCGGCAACAACGCCGTCGCGCCGCCCAGGATCACCGCCGCCAGGTCCAGCGAGATGGCGCCAAACACCACCTTGGTGGTCCAGACGTAGGCCAGACCCTCCTTGATCAGGTTCCATCGCGAGCCCGGCTGGGACTGCGGCGTAGTGTTGGCGCGGATCATGGCGATCGAGACCAGGGTCGCCAGGTAGAGCCCGAACGAACCCTCGAACGCCGCGGCCGGCGATAGGGCGATCAGTAGGCCGGCGATGGCCGGGCCGATGATCGAGCCGAACTGGCCGGCCAGCGAATTCCAGGCGATCGCGCGGGGCAGCAGTTCGCGCGGCACCAGCATCGGTCCGAGCGCCGTCGACGCGGGCTGCAGAAAGGCTCGCGACATGCCGAAGATTACCGCCACGCTCAGCAAAAGCGGCACTGAAGCGAAGTGGAACACCTCCGCCGCCGCCAGGATCGCCGAGGGCGCCAGCTCGCCGATGTAGCAGAGCATCATGATCCGCTTGCGGTCGTAGCGGTCGGCCGACATGCCGGCCGGCAGGGCCAGAAAGAACAGCGGCGCGAAGGTGATCAGGCCGATCAGGCTGACGTTGAACGAGGCGTGGTTGATGTCCAGGTGCTGCTGGCGCGAGAGGTCGTAGACCTGCCAGCCCATGGCCACCGACTGGATCTGCACGCCCAGTCCGCCCATCCAGCGCGAGGCCCAGAAGAAGATGTAGTTCCGCTGGCGCAGCAGGTCGCGGAAAGACGAGGCGGTCGGGGCGGAGTCTGACACGGATGCGTGGCAATGCCCGAGCTCGGCGCCAACCGCAATCGCCCGTTCGCAATCGCGTCGTTGACCGCTGCTACGGATGACCCTATGTGCGCGCCCCTTCCCCCATGACCCTCGCCACAGCACCCGCGACGCCGACGCTGACCGCGGAACGGCCCGAAGACGCCGCCGCCGTCGAGCAGCTGGTGCTGCGCGCCTTCGGCCCCGGACGCTTCGCCAAGGCGGCCGAGCGGCTGCGGGAAGGCCGCGCGCCGCGGCTGGAGGTCTCGGTAGTGGCCAAGCACGGCGGCAAGCTGGTCGGCTCCGTGCGGCAGTGTGCGGTGAAGGTCGGCGAGACGCCGGCGATCTTCCTCGGCCCGATCGCCGTCGAGCTGGACTACCGCAGCCACGGCCTGGGCGCGGCGCTGATCGAGCAGGCCTGCGCGGCGGCGTCCCGAGCGGGCCATGCGGTGATCGTGCTGGTCGGCGACATGCCCTTTTTCGGCCCGCTCGGCTTCGCCCCGGCGCCCGGCGTGATCATGCCCGGCCCGGTCGACCAGACACGGGTGCTGGCCAGGGCGCTGCTTCCTGGCGGGACCGCGGGACTGAAGGGCCTGGTCGTCGCCGCTTGAGCCACCCGGCGCTTCGTCTTACCTACCCCGCATGGCCGAGGCGGTGAGCGGTGGGCTAGAGAGGGTGACGCAGGCGGCCAGGCAGGCCCCCGGCCGCGGCCTGCCGCCGGTGCACCTGTGGAATCCGGCCCACTGCGGCGAGATCGACATCGTCATTAAGAAGAACGGCCTGTGGTTTCACGAGGGGACGCCGATAGGCCGCGAGGCGCTGGTGCGGCTGTTCTCCACCGTGCTGCGCAAGGATGAGGACGGCATCTATCTCGTCACCCCGGTCGAGAAGATGAAGATCACGGTCGAGGACGCGCCGTTCGTCGCGGTGCGGGTCGACCGCGTCAAAAACGAATTTGGGGGCGAGGCGTTGCGGTTCCTGACCAACGTCGGCGACGAGGTCGAGGCTGGCCCGGACAACGCGATCCGGGTCGAGATGGACCCCGGCGGCGAACCGCACCCCTATCTGCACGTCCGCCGCGGGCTCGACGCGCTGATCGCCCGGCCGGTGTTCTACGAACTGGTCGAGATGGCGCAGGAGCGCGAGACGGCCGACGGCCCGCAGCTCGGCGTCAGCTCCAACGGCGCCTGGTTCGCGGTCGGCCCGGCCCGGGCGCACGAGGTATGAGCCTCGACGCCTCGCCGGCCGAGGTGCGCGAGTGGATCACCCGCCATCTCGACCCGCTCGACGAGAGCATCATCGGCGGCATGGAGGTGCGCGGCGACATCAACCTCGACCCGGCGCAGGCGTCCGACCCGAACCGCACCTGGACCCCGGCCGCGGTGCTGGTGGGCCTGGTGCAGCGCGAGCACGGCTTCTCGGTGCTGCTGACGCGCCGCGCCGACACCTTGCGCAGCCATACCGGCCAGGTCGCCTTTCCCGGCGGCCGCTGCGATCCCGGCGAGACGCCCTGGGCGACAGCGCTACGCGAAGCCGAGGAGGAGATCGGGCTCGATCCCGCCTGCGTCGAACTGGCGGGCCTGTCGACGCCCTACCGCACCGCCGTGACTGGCTTCCAGATCATGCCGGTGGTCGGCTTCGTCTCGCCGCAGATGTCGCTCACGCCCAACCCCGACGAGGTGGCCGACATCTTCGAGACCCCGTTTGGCTTCCTGATGGACCCGAAGAACCTCGAGCAGCAGGAGCGCGAGACCCCAGCCGGCGAGCGCCGCCGCTTCTACGCCGCCACCTGGGAAGGCCAGTACATCTGGGGCGCGACGGCGGGCATGCTGCGGGCGCTGTACGATCGGCTGTACGGGGCGTCGGTTGCATGATCGAGTCGCTCGGCGCCCTGCCCTGGATGACCCACCCGGCCACCCGCGCGGTGATCGCCGCGCTCGAAGCGGCCGGCGGCGCCGGCTGCGCCAGGTTCGTCGGCGGCTGCGTGCGCAATGCGATCCTGAAGCAGCCGATCGGCGACATCGACCTCGCCACCACCCTGACGCCGGACGCGGTGAGCAAGGCCCTGACCGACGCAGGCCTAAAGGCGGTTCCGACCGGGATCGACCACGGCACCATCACCGCCATCGCTCAGGGCAAGCCGTTCGAGATCACCACCTTGCGCCGCGACGTCGAGACCGACGGCCGCCGGGCCGTGGTGGCCTACACCATCGACTGGGTCGAGGACGCGCAGCGGCGCGATTTTCGCCTCAACGCCCTCTACGCCGACCCGACCGGCCGGCTCTACGACCCGACCGCTGGCGGCCTGGCCGACGCCCACGCCGGCCGCATCGTCTTCGTCGGGGACGCCGAGACCCGCATCCGCGAGGATGCCCTGCGCATCCTGCGCTTCTTCCGCTTCAACGCCTGGTATGGCCGGACCGAGCCTGACGCGGCCGGCCTGGCGGCCTGCGCCAAGTTGCGGGAGCTGATCGGCAACCTCTCCGCCGAACGGGTCTCGGCCGAGCTGCTGAAGCTGCTGGCGGCGGAGGATCCGCGCGGCGTGGTGCGGCTGATGGCCCAGACCGGCGTGCTGGCCGTCGTGCTGCCCGAGGCGCAGGGGCTGGAGCGGTTCGAGAAGCTGGTCGGCATCGAGACCGAGATGCTGTTCAGCGAAGACGCCCTGCTGCGCCTGGCCGCCCTGCTGCCGGACGACCCGGCCAAGGCTGCGGCCCTGGCCGAGCGGTTGCGGCTCTCTGGCGCCCAGCGCGACCGTCTGGTCGCCGCGCTGGACCCTGAGCCGCGGCTGGTGTCGTGGATGAGCCCGAAGGAGACCCGGCGGCTGGTCTATCGGCTGGGCGCCGAGACGCTGTGCGACCGCGTCACCCTGGCCTGGGCCGCCTCCGAGCGGCCGGCGGCGACGACCCAGTTCCGCGCCCTGCTGCCCACCGCCCGCAGCTGGACGCCGCCGCGCTTCCCGCTCACCGGTGACGAGGTAATGGCGGCCGGCGTCGCCAAGGGTCCGCTGGTCGGCGAGGTGCTGCGCGAGGTGGAGGCCTGGTGGGTCGAGAGCGATTTTCCCAACGACAAGCTGGCGCTGATCGAGCGACTCAAGTCAGTGGCGCAAGGGATGGCCTACTGAGGAGGTTGGCGCTTTGAAGATCGGCATCCTCGCCGCCGGCCGCCCGCCGCGGTCGCTCATCCCCGAGCACGGCGACTACGTCTTGATGTTCGAGGGGCTGCTGGCCGGCCACGGCTACGACTGGGTCAGCTACGACGTCGCCGCCGGCGATTGTCCGGACCGGCCCGAAGCGTGCGACGGCTACATCCTCACCGGCGCGGCGGCCGGCGTCTACGACGGCGATCCCTGGATCGACCAGCTACTGGCCTTCCTGCGCGCCGCCAAGGGCCGGGCCAAGCTGGTCGGGGTCTGCTTCGGCCACCAGGCGATGGCGCAGGCGTTCGGCGGCAATGTGGTCAAGTCGCCCAAGGGCTGGGGCGTCGGCCTGCACACCTATGGCGTCGAAGCCCATCGGCCGTGGATGGACCAGAAGCCGGCCTTCGCGCTGTCCGCCTCGCACCAGGACCAGGTGGTCGAGCTGCCGCCGGCGGCGACCGTGATCGCCGGCAACGAGTTCTGCCCGATGGGGACGCTGGCCTACGACGACGGCATGGCGATCTCGTGCCAGCTGCATCCGGAGTTCGCGCCCGACTTCTCGATCGCGCTGATCGAGGGCCGGCGCGGCCCGCGGATCCCCAACGAGCAGGCGGCGCAGGCGATCGCGAGCCTGAAGGCCCCGGACGACCACGCCAGGTTCGCCGACTGGATCGCGCGGTTCCTGGAAGTGCGTTAGGCGCTGACCTTCGCGCGCGCCACGGCCGACAGAATGCCGGCCACGAACTGATCCAGCACCGCCGCTGGCATCTCGTGGCCCACGCCCGGCACGACCATCAGCTCTGCACCGGGGATGTTCTCGGCGGTGTCCTTGCCGCCGGCGAGCGGCACCAGCGGATCGGCCTCGCCGTGGATCACCACGGTCGGTGCGGTGATGGTCTTCAGCTTTGGCCGTCGATCGGGGGAGGCCACGACGCCGGCGTACTGGCGCTGGAAGCCGACCGGATAGTAACACCGGCGGAAGTCGTTCAGCGATGATTCCCGCACCTTGGCCTCGTCGACCGGGTAGCTGCCGGCCATCACCTTGGCCCCCGCCACGGCGCTGGCGAGGAAACCCTCAAGGTCCTTGGTCGGATCCGGCGCTGGGGTGTTGAGCCTGGCCAGCGCTTCCGGCGTCGCGCGCGGCAGCGCCGGGTTGCCAGTGGTGGACATGATCGACGTCAGCGAGAGCGTCTTGCCCGGGAAGTCCGCGGCGACCAGTTGGGCGATCATGCCGCCCATCGACGCGCCGACGATGTGCGCCCGTTCGATGCCAAGCGCGTCGAGCAACCCGGCGGCGTCGGCGGCCATGTGCTCGAGCGTATAGCTCACCGGCGGCCGCTGGCCGTCGCGCATGGCGATCGCCACCGCGTGCATGTCCGGCGCGCCCGCATCCTCGAGTTTTTCCGACAGCCCGACGTCACGGTTGTCGAACGCGATCACCCGGTGGCCGGCGGCGGTGAGCTTGCCGATCAGCTCCGGCGACCAGCGGCTCATCTGCGCGCCCAGCCCCATGATCAGCAGGATCGGCTCCGCGCTCTCCGCGCCGTGGCTTTCGTAGTAGATATCGAGGCCATTGGCCTGCACGTGGGGCATGGGATCCTCCGTTGTTTTGGCCACCCTCTGCCCGCGCCGAACCGTTGTCGAGCGTGACGCGGGGGCGCCTACGATTGCCCCAGCGCCCGGTCATGGCCGAAGTTGGGGGGTGGCCTCTAGGGCCAGCTCACCAGCGGCGGCATCGAGGAGAGCAGGGTCTCGATGTTGGCGCCCTGTTTGAAGCCGAACATGGTGCCGCGGTCGTAGAGCAGGTTGAACTCGACGTAGCGGCCGCGCCGCATCAGCTGCTCGGCGCGGTCGGCATCGGTCCAGGGTTCGTCCATCCGATGGCGGACGATCTTGGGATAGACGTCGAGGAAGGCTTCGCCGACCGCGCGGGTGAAGGCGAAGTCGCGCTCGAAATCGCCGCTGCTTAGGCGATCGTAGAAGATGCCGCCGACGCCGCGGGGCTCCTTGCGATGCGGCAGGAAGAAGTAGGCCTCGGCCTCGGCCTTGTAGGTCGGATACCATTCCGGATCGAACGGATCGCAGGCACCCTGCATCGCCGCGTGGAACAGCACCGCGTCGTCGGCGTCCTGGCTGCGCTGCTCGGCGATCAGCGGCGTCAGGTCCGCGCCGCCGCCGAACCAGCTCTGCGCGGTCGAGAGGAACCGAGTGTTCATATGCACGGTCGGCACGCGCGGCGAACGCGGGTGGACGATCACGCTGATGCTGGCCGAAACGTAGGTGGGGTCGACGTCGGCGCCTGGCATGGTCTTGGCCAGTTCGGGCGAGAAGCGAGCCACCGCCGCGGAGGTGTGCACCGCCGCCTTCTCGAGCAGACGCCCGGCGAGGAAGGCGCCCAGCCCGCCGCCTTCGCCGGTCTCGCGCGTCCAGGGCCGGAAATCGAATCGGCCCGCGGCTTCCGGGTAGAGCTCGGCGGGCGCCTCGTCCTCTAGCCGCTCCAGTTCAGCGCAAATCCGCTGTTGCAGCGCCTCGAACCAGGCCTTGGCCCTGGCGCGGCGCTCGTGGATTTCTGGCGCTAACCCTAGGGCGTTTTCCGGTGCGATTGTGCTCATCGGGAGGGCGGGGTCCGGGTTTTGCCGATTGGCTGGTTGAAAAAGCCAATGACGCATTCTAGGGAACCGCCACAAGAGCTTGCTGGGGCCGGGGCGGCGGTCTTATCTGAGCGCTCCCTTGCGGCGCTCTGCCGCAGGATGTCCTTTTCGTCCGCGCCAGCTTGGTCTTGCGACGCGCGCCGTTCCGGCCGATGCGGGGCGGGCGTGAATTTTGGATGCGGCCGGCGGCCCGAGATGGTCGCCAGCGCCGAAGCGAGGTGAGCCAAAGGTGGCCGAAAGCGTAGCGGGCTCTAGCGCCGATCACAGCCCGGATCCGAGCCGGCGCGACTTTATCCATATCGCCGTGGTCGCGGCCGCCGCAGGGGGCGTGGCGGCGATCGCGTGGCCGTTCGTCGACCAGATGAACCCGTCCTCGGACACGCTGGCGCTTTCCTCGATCGAGTACGACGTCGCCAAGGTGCCGCTCGGCCAGCAGGTGACGGTGCTCTATCGCAAGCAGCCGCTGTTCGTGCGCCACCGCACGCCGGTGGAAATCGCCAAGGCGGTGGCCGACGACCACGCCGATCTGCGCGACCCCGCCACCGACGCCTCGCGGGTGAAGCCCGGCAAGTCGGAATGGCTGATCCTGATCGGGGTCTGCACCCATCTCGGCTGCACGCCCAACTTCGGCGGCGGCGAGTGGGGCGGCTGGTTCTGCCCCTGCCACGGCTCGCAGTACGACACCTCGGGGCGCATCCGCAAAGGTCCGGCGCCGAAGAATCTGGCGGTGCCGGACTACGTGTTCGAGACCGGCACCAAGATCAAAGTCGGCTGAGAGAGATCATGAGCGGACCCTCGACCTACGAGCCGAAGACGGCCTTCGAGCGCTGGCTGGATGTGCGCCTGCCGATCGTGCGCTTCAGCGCCGACCTGCTGGACTTCCCCACTCCGAAGAACCTGAACTACTGGTGGACGTTCGGCGGCATCCTGGCCTTCTGCCTGATCGCCCAGATCGTCACCGGCATCATCCTGGCGATGCACTTCGATCCGTCGGGAGCCGGCGCGTTCAACTCCGTCGATCACATTATGCGCGACGTGAACTATGGCTGGCTGATCCGCTACATCCACACCAGCGGCGCCTCGATGTTCTTCGTGGCGGTCTACATCCACATCTTCCGCGGCATCTACTACGGCTCCTTCAAGGCGCCGCGCGAGCTGCTGTGGCTGATCGGCGCGACGATCTACCTGGTGATGATGGCCACGGCCTTCTTCGGCTACGTGCTGCCGTGGGGCCAGATGAGCTTCTGGGGCGCGAAGGTGATCACCAGTCTGTTCGGCGCCATCCCGGTGATCGGGCCCTCGCTCGCCACCTGGCTCTGGGGTGGGTTCACCGTCGACGCGCCGACGCTGAACCGGTTCTATTCGCTGCACTATCTGCTGCCGTTCGTGATCGCCGGCCTGGTCGCTTTGCACATCTGGGCGCTGCACGTGCCTGGCAACAACAACCCGACCGGCGTCAACGTGAAGAGCCAGTCGGACACTCTGCCGTTCCACCCCTACTACACGGTCAAGGACGGCTTCGCGGCCTCGGTCTTCGCGATCATGTTCGCGATCTTCGTCTTCTTCCTGCCGACCGCGCTCTTGTCGCCCGACAACTCAATCCCGGCCAATCCGATCGCGACGCCCGCGCACATCATCCCCGAGTGGTACCTGCTGCCCTACTACGCGATCCTGCGCGCCGTGCCGGACAAGGTGCTTGGCGTGTTCCTGATGGGCGCCGCGATCGCCTGCATTTTCGCTCTGCCGTGGCTCGACACATCGCGGGTGCGCTCGATGCGCTATCGGCCGCAGGCGAAGCTCTACTTCTTCATCTTCGCAGCGGATTGCCTCCTGCTGGGCTTCTGCGGCGCCCACGAGCCGGATGAGCAGTTCATCCGCGGCCTCGCCGGCTTCACCCTGGGCGACTCGAACATCAACAGCTTCGTCTGGGTCAGCCGCGTCGCCGCGCTCTACTACTTCGCCTATTTCGTCCTCATCACTCCGATCCTCGGCCTGCGCGAGAAACCCTTGCCAGCGCCGGAGTCAATCTCGTCACCGGTGCTGTCGCACCCCGCGGCCGCGCCCACCGGCGCAGCGGCCGCGCCTGAAAAGAAGGGTTGATCGGCCGATGCTGCGCAAGCTTCTCGCCCTGGCCGGTCTGTTCGCGCTCGCCAGCGTTCCGGCGTTCGCCGAAACCACCCAGGCCCCGCTGAAGGCGCCGGGCTGGTCGTTCAGCGGCCCGTTCGGCCTGTATGACCAGGCCCAGCTGCAACGCGGGTTCAAGGTCTACAGCGAGGTCTGTTCCCAGTGCCACTCGCTGAACCTGGTCCAGTTCCACAATCTGGGTGACCCGGGCGGCCCGTTCTATAACGCCAAGTACCCGAACCCGAACGAGAACCCGGTGGTGAAGGCGGTGGCCGCCGGCTGGCCCCGCCAGGTGCCGGACATCGACGCCGACACCGGCGATCCGATCCACCGCCCGGCCACCACCGCTGATGTGCCAACCCCGCCGTTTCCGAACGAGCCGGCCGCCCGCGCCAGCAACGGCGGCGCGCTGCCGCCGGACATGTCGCTGCTGGCCGCGGCGCGCGAGGGCGGGCCGAACTACATCTATTCGCTGGTCGCTTACGGCTACAAGCCGACGCCGGCCGGGATCACGAACCCGCCGCCTGGCAAATACTACAACGAGATCTACCCGGGCGACCTCAGTTCGACGTGGGCCGGCAAGGGTGACGTGCCGCCCGGCGGCTTCATCGGCATGCCGCCGCCGCTGACCAATTGCAAGGTCACCTTCGACGACGGCTCCCCCTGCGACGTCGATCACGAAGCCAAGGACGTCGCGGCCTTCCTGACCTGGGCCTCGGACCCGCACATGGACCAGCGCAAGCAGACCGGCAGCGCCGTGGTCATCTACCTGCTGATCTTCTCCGGGCTGCTGTACGGAAGCTACCGGGCGATCTGGAAGAACGTGGCGCACTGACCTTCGCCGGTGCGATCAGCGATAGCCGGCCGCGCCTGAGGTCGAGCCGCAGCACGTAGCGCGACCAGATGTCCGTCCCGATCCCTCCCAGCAGGCCGGCCGGCGCGTCGGTCTCCAGCGCCGCCGGCTGGTTCTGAAACACGCGCCCGGCGAGCGACAGAGCCGCGAGCCGCGCTGGCGGGTGATCCCTCGAGACCGGGTCGACGCGCGCGGAGAGGCGGCTGAAGCGCGCCCGATCGGCGCCGATCCGCACGCCGGCCGCGCCGGTGTCGATCGCGAACTGGCCGCGACGCCGCTTTGTCCCGTCGAAGATCGAGGCGGCGATGCTGGGAATTCCCGCGACCATCGTGACCGGCAACGTGGCCAAGGCGGTCGCCGGCGGCGCCCGGCGCCACAGCGTCAGCCGGCAGGGGGAAAGGCGCAGCTCGACCACGTAGCCGGCCAGGACGTCGGCGCCGATTAGGCCGTTCAGCGTGGTCGGAAATCCCCACTGGCGGTCATCGAGGTCGGCGACCGCGAGGCGGGCGGCGATGTGCTCGCCGGCCAAGGTCAGCGCGCCCTGGGCCTCGGTCGCATCGCCCAGACCGTCGCTCTGCGCAGTGGTCAGGTGCAGCTGGCTATGCGGCGCCGACAGATCGAGGATGAAGTCGCCGGTGATGTCGCCCAACCCCGGCTGAGCGAGCGCCGCCGGGACCACCACCGCGCCGTTGTCGATCCAGCACTCGGTCTCGCCGGCCCACGCCGGCCAGGCGGCGGCGCTGACGACAGCAAGTGCAATCGTGGCGGCGACTCGGCGCATCTGGTCTCGACCATAGCCAAGCCCTCTCCGCTCGGCGATAAGCGCCGGCCGCGCCTTTCTCAACCCGCGGCGACTTGAGACAAGACCCGGACCATGGACCTCGCCCAGATCATCCGCACCATTCCCGACTATCCCAAGCCTGGGATCATGTTCCGCGACATCACCACCCTGCTGGGCGACGCCCGCGCCTTCCGCCGCGCCGTCGACGAAATGGTGCAGCCGTTCGCGGGGATGAAGATCGACAAGGTGGCCGGCATCGAGGCGCGAGGCTTCATCCTGGGCGGCGCGGTGGCGCACCAGCTTTCCGCCGGCTTCGTGCCGCTGCGCAAGAAAGGCAAGCTGCCGCACCAGACCCGGGCGGTCGAATACGCGCTCGAATACGGCTTCGACTCGATGGAGATGCATATCGACGCGGTGGCTTGCGGCGAGAAGGTGATGCTGGTCGACGACCTGATCGCCACCGGCGGCACGGCCCTGGCCGCGGTGCAGCTGCTCAAGCAGGCCGGCGCGCAGATCATGGCCGCCGCTTTCGTCGTCGACCTGCCCGAGCTGGGCGGGGCGGCTAAGCTGCGCGCGGCCGGTGTTCCGGTCTCGACGCTGGTCGCTTTTGAAGGCCATTAGGCCCTTCCCTCGCCACGCGAAAGCGCCACATTGGGACTATGGGTGTGAGCGCTTCCTGGCGGATGTTCCGCCGCATGCAGTACTCGGCTTTCGCCGTCGGCGCGCTGATCTACGCGGCCGGCGCGGTCCACGCCTGGGCGGTGCTACCGGGGCCACCGAGGTTGAAGCTGGAGGGCATGGCGCTCTGGCCGGCGCTGTATTTCGCGACGACGCTGGCGATCCCGCTGCTGGCGCCGCCGGTGCGGCACGTGCTGAAGACCCACATCTGGATCAGCTTCCGCACCGGGTTTGGCCAGAGCGTGGTCTCGGTGCTGGCGGTGGTGTTCGTGCTGGCGACCGCGGCGGCGTTCATCTACGCCGACACCGCCCACGCAGCCCGGAGCGGCCGCTTCCCGCAGAGCGCCTTCTCGGCCTACGCCGCCGGCCTCGGCGTGCTGCTGGCCCAGGCGCTGCTGGTCCGCCGTATCGAGCGCGACCCGACGCTACGGCTCCGGATCGAGGGCGCGGCGCAGTGATCTGCGAGCATGCTGCGCGCATCGGATTGAGCTACAGTCCGTGTTGCGGCGCGTCGCCGGAATTGGGCGAGGACTGGACATGAGACTGACCATCGCGGCGTCAATCGCGGTCGCAACTTGCCTGTTAATCGCCAGCGCCGCTGGCGCGGCGCCGGCGGTGACCGGCGTCGGCCAAGGGGCCAGCCACCCGGTTCAATACGTGCCGCCCGGTCCCTGCGGCTATGGTCGGGTTCAGAAGCTGGCGTGCGAGGTCCACAACCATCCGCCCGCAAAGCCGATCAAGACCTGCAAGAAGATCTGCGTTCCCGGCTAGATGTCGCCTCGGCCGCCGCCGTTCAACGCGAACAGTTGCAAGGTGCGCAGCCGCGCCAGGCGGGCGGCGTCGGGATTGTAGTCGGCGCGACGGTCGGAGACGAAGCCGTGGCCGGCATCGTAGAGGTGGATCGGGACGTCGGGATATTTGTCGGCGATCTGCTCCACTGTGGCCGGTGGGATGGTAGGGTCGGTGCGGCCGAAATGCAGGATGATCGGGCAGCGCGGCGGCTCGTTCACCAGCTCCGGGATGCGCCGGCCGTAGAAGGCCGACGCCGCCGCCACGCCCTGGCAGCGGCAGGCCGCCAGCCAAGTCGCCGCGCCGCCCCAGCAGTAGCCTATGACGAACACCGGCGGCGCCAGGGCGGCGATGGCGGCCGAGAGGTCCGCAGCCACCTCGTCCCACGGCGCGGCCTCGGAGTAGCGCCGCCCGGCCGCCACGCCCTCGGCGTCGTAGCCGGCTTCGAAGCCGCGCTGCTGGCGGTCGTAGAGCGCCGGGGCGATGGTCTCGTAGCCGTCGGCGGCGAAACCGTCGGCCAGCTCGCGGATGTGGTCGGTGACGCCGAAGATCTCCTGGATCAGCACCAGCCCGCCGCGGCGGGCGTCCTCGGTCGGCGCGCGATAGGCGCCGAAGACGAAGCCATCCTGGCCGCTGGTCAGCGAGATTGCCTCGCCCACGGGCTCACGCCTGCTCGAACAGCTCCAGCGTCCGCTTTCGCGCCAAATCGGCGCTGTCGGCGGAATGGCGGGCCGGGTCCTCGTTGTTGAACCCGTGGCCGGCGTCTTCGTAGATGTAGACCGGCACCTGCGGGTTGGCCGCGCCCACCGCCTCCTTCACCGCGTCAGCGGGGATGCCGGCGTCGAGGCGGCCGAGGTGGACGATGGTCGGGCACATCGGCTTCAGCGCCGCGTTCGCCTGCACCATGCTGCCGTAGTAGCTCGACGCCGCCGCCAGGCCGCCGACCTCGCAGGCCGCGAGCCAGGTGTAGGAGCCGCCGTAGCAATAGCCGACCACGCAGACCTTGCCATTGGGCGAGAGCAGGTCGCGGCAGGCGGCGATGTCGGCCAGCACCTGCTCGCGGGGGCTGCCCATGGCGTGGGCGATGCCGGCCTTGATGCCCGCCTCGTCGTGATGGGCGACGAAGCCGGGTTCGCGCCGATCGTACAGCCCCGGCGCCACCGCCTCGAAGCCGAGCGCGGCCCAGCGGTCGACGTCGCGGCGCACGTGCTCGTCGATGCCGAAGATCTCCTGGATCACGATCACCCCGCCCTTGCGCTCGCCGGTCGGTGCGGCGTGGTAGGCTGGAAACTCGAAGTGGTCGGTTGCGACCGACTTGATCTTGATCATCTCGCCCATGGTGTTCTCCCTCGGTCTTAGACGTTGAAGCGGAAGTGCATCACGTCGCCGTCCTTGACGACGTATTCCTTGCCCTCGGCGCGCAGCTTGCCGGCGTCGCGCGCGCCGGCCTCGCCGTTCAGCCGCACGTAGTCGTCGTAGGCGATGGTCTCGGCGCGGATGAAGCCCTTCTCGAAGTCGGTGTGGATCACGCCGGCGGCCTGGGGCGCGGTGGCGCCGACCGGCACGGTCCAGGCCCGCGATTCCTTCGGTCCGGCGGTGAAGTAGGTCTGCAGGCCGAGCAGCGCATAAGCCTCGCGGATCAGCCGGTTGAGGCCGGGCTCGGTGAGGCCCAGTGTCTCCAGGAATTCGGCCCGTTCGTCCGGGTCGAGCAGGGCGATCTCGCTTTCGATCTTGGCCGAGATCACCACGGAGTTGGCTTTGTCGCGCTTGGCCCGCTCGGCGACCAGGTCGGACAGGGCGTTGCCGTGCTCGGCGGAGGCCTCATCGACGTTGCAGACGTAGAGCGTCGGCTTGGAGGTCAGCAGCTGCAGCATGCGCCAGGCCTTCTCGTCGTCGGCCGAGACCTTGGCGGCGCGGGCAGGGCGGCCGGCGTTCAGCTCCGCCAGGGCGAGGTTGACCAGGCGCAGGGTGGTGGCGCTCTCCTTGTCGCCGCCCTTGGCCCGCTTCTCGAGGTTGCTGACCCGTTTTTCCAGGCTCTCCAGGTCGGCCAGCATCAATTCGGTCTCGATGATCTCGAGGTCGTCGATCGGATCGACCCGGCCCTCGACATGGGTCACGTCGGTGTCCTCGAAACAGCGGGCGAC
>Ga0302326_10013638_pt1 | contig 17210 bp, 18 predicted proteins | sample Palsa_T0_3_FD_202264 | JGI IMG/M metagenome (GOLD analysis project Ga0302326, IMG submission 202264) | Peat permafrost microbial communities from Stordalen Mire near Abisko, Sweden - Palsa_T0_3 | ecosystem: Environmental > Terrestrial > Soil > Palsa > Peat permafrost | place: Sweden: Abisko... | reverse complement strand
ATGCAAATCGTCTTGATGGCACGCGGAAAGTAGCCGCTCAGGTCAAACCGATGCCCGTAACCGCGCGAAAAGGACGGCACGCAATAAGTGTAAAGGCTGTGCGTATCGGAGTCAAAGAACAGAAGGGGGTGGTACCCTTCGGGAAAAATTCGGCTACACCCCAGGCCCTCGGGGATAGCGGCGCGGATCGGCTACCCGATGTCGATGAAAAATTTCAACGCAATGAAAATGTTTGTTTTCTGTGATAGGGAATGAAGTTGGTCGACGACGGCGATCCTGTCATCGCCATCTTCAAAGGCGTCCACTTCACAAATCCGCTGCTAGCGCTCACACTCTTGCCAGACAAGCCTTTCCAGCTCAGGATGCTCACTGTAGGGTGCGTTAAGCCACACGCAATCGATGACTTCGTTTGACTTTCCGTATGAATCAGTCCACCGGGCCTTGCTAATGACGTAAAGAAGAGCTTGATTACGCATGATGCCATTTACCATTTGTTGCGTGAGTTCCACAGGTAATGAAGGTGAGGTCCACAAAAGATTGTCAGACCCCAACGGAGATCCCTTATCTTCTTGGTTAGAGGATGATCGTAGTGCCGACTGAAAACTTCGCAGGGCGTCGGCGTCGATAGCCTTTTGCGCCCGGCTATTTCTACCCGCTAGCACCAGTGAAGCGGTGATGTCGGCATTTTGTACAGGCACCGGTCCCTTGTTGATATAGTAGACGTTGAGTTGTAATGGTTTACCGACCGTGAAGAGTTCGTCCCCGGTCACGTACTGAATCTTTTTGAATTGCAAGAAACCGTTCGGTAAAGTGGGTTTTGTGTAATGAGGTGTTGCCTGCGTTGCCGCCGGAGCACTGCTTCCTGCCGGTATGGAATCGACTGAAGTTTGGACGGAAGTTACTGCGCCCAAAATATGCTCCGCCGTACTCTGAAGTGTCGTCTGTGCTGCTGCGCCCCTTTTAGCAACCCAGACAGCGAGCCCCAAAGCAAGCACACAAGCTGCAAAGCAACAGAACAGAATGCGTTTCTTGCTCTTTTCTTGTTCGACTGGCCGAATTGCCACGAAAAGACCGAGAAAAGTGAGTACGAGGTTAAGCAACGCGGCAATCCCGATAAGGACTGTGTCGGACATGCTGGCAGATTGTACCTTGACGATTACGCCTCTAAGTCGTTGCTCAGTGCTTCTGCCCGGTGGGTGACTTTTTTGGCTTCCTCAACCGCCTTCAGGAAATGGTTCACCATTCTGGCTATATCGTTCTCAAGCGTGACAACATCGCGGTACTCCTGGTACATAAAGTTGTTGTTGTCTGCGTCCCTCACAGAAAATGAGATGGTGCCGTCCGTTCCAGACGCGTTCTTCACAGTGAACTCAAGGATCGCGTCTGCCTTCGGAGCGTCAGCTTTCTCGAAGTGTTGCCAGAGAGCGGTGCCATCCACGATGTCGGTCACTTTTTTCACGACGTCTGGGTCCTGTCTCACGCAGGAACCTTCAGAGCCGTCGCCACAAGAGACCGACGTAGTCGCTTTGACTACCAATGCGGCTGTTTTTATTTTTGCCAAACCGGACGGATCGGCTTTTTGGGCGTGCAATGGAAGGCCGCTAAGGAGGAATATGGCTACAGAGACTAGAGCTGTTCTCATCCGAAAGTCAGTTTGTCGGTTCATTTGACAACTCAGCGAATACGATCCGCTTTCCATCAGAGAGGTGCGCTTCTAAGAAGCACTCGAAGTCTTCATCCATTCTTCGTGGCTTGAAGAAGGATGAAGGCTCTCGGCCATCTCGATATTCAAATTTGGCATTATGTAGCGAAAAAGAGATTAAGAAACTCTTTGAGTCAATTCCCGGTATCTCTACATGTACTTCTGCTTTGGAAGCATGCGAGATCCTACCTTCTAGACATAATGTCACAATACCTGTACTCGAAATGTAAACTTTAATGCCTTCGCTTTTCCACTTATTTAGTTGTGATACGGCCTCTTCCAACGATGAGCGCATGTCGATTCTTCACTTCGAGAGCACGCCTAAAATCTTGTAGGTCTCCGACGCCATCTTCTTTCCGTCGAGGCTCACGGGCCAGATCAACTTTGCCTTGTCGCCATTAAACTCCGCCTGTATGTCGTCCACTATCGGCATGCGACAACTCCGGTGATTCCCCGCACGGCCCGCCATGTGCTCAGCAAACTTACTTTCACAGTTGACGACCGCCACGCGACCGTCCGGCAACTGAAGAGAATATGTCGCTCCACGCACACTGAAAGACACCGCATGGCCAGGCGTGCTCAAGCCCGTTGTCTCAGTTGACCCGTTGCAGTTCAGGTTATTGCCGTTCTCGGAGCAATTGATGTTCGTGTTCGAGTTTGAACTGGAGTATCCGGGCACGACGTACGTGTACTCTGTTTCGTTGTCCTCGCGATTGATTATCTTCACGGAAAGTTTCTGTGCGAACGCTGGTACGGCCGTGTAGAGAATGAAGACCCCGATGAGAAACTTCATGCGTTCACTTCCCTTGCTTTACTCACGTCGGCGCTTTTCTAGACAGAGAGTATATGATGCTTCTGACAATATGGCTAAAGCTCCGTTCCTTCTGCCCACGGCGTTTGTCGGTTGCCCGTATGGCGGCAGGTTTAAGTTCACTGAGTTTAAGGCGAGGCTGGACCGACTGCCGTTCGATTGGTATTACGCGGACACTGGCCTGAAGACACGACAGCTGTTATCGATCCTGACCACCAACATCAAAGCCGCCCACTTTGGTCTTTTTGACCTCTCATACTGGAATACAACCGTGGCGTAGGAGCTTGGATTGGCCGAAGGCTTGGGACAGGATTACTACATCCTGGTCAATCACGAACAGTCTAAAGACGTAGCGAAAACGGATTGTGAGCGCATCGGAGGTCCGTGATGACAGCGAGGTTTAATCCTTTTCGACCAGGGAATATTGTCAATGCTGGAATGTTTTCAGGCCGAGGAGCAGAACTTTTGGCGCTAGAGAGAGTCCTTTTTCAGACTAAGAACGGGAATCCCCACCATTTTATAGTTACGGGGGAGCGCGGCATCGGCAAAACTTCGCTCTTCTTCTATTTGAATCTAGTCGCGAATGGTGAAATCAACTCGCTCGAAGATACTCGGTTCAATTTCCTTGTCATCAGCATTGAACTGCAACCCACGACGACGTATGCCGAAATCATTAAAAAGATTGGCTCTGAGCTTCAAAGGACCCTTTCATCTCATCAAAAAGCGGCAGAGTTACTCAAGACGGTATGGGATTTTGTGAAACGCTGGGAAGCGTTCGGCGTTAGTTATACTGCGCCAGTTAAAGGCGAAACCCCTCACCAACTGCTGGAAGACCTAACCCAGACAGTTGCCCAAGTCGTGGAAAAGACGGCCCTACATTTCGACGGCATTCTCTTTCTGATAGATGAAGCTGATAAGCCGCCCGCAGAATCACATCTAGGAGAATTTGTTAAGTTATTTAGCGAAAGGCTAATTAAACGTGGCTGTGAGCGATTTTCTATTGGCCTTTCGGGGTTACCGACCTTAGTTAAGAAGCTTCGCGATAGCCACGAATCTGCTCCTAGAATATTCCAAATCTTGAGTTTAGAACCACTCCTTCCCGAGGAGCGAATTGATGTAGTTAGACGAGGGTTAACACAGGCAACAGAGAAAGGCTCTAACGTAACAATTATCGCTTCCGCTGAAAAGATGATAGCGGATTTGTCTGAAGGGTTTCCTCATTTCATCCAACAATTCGCGTATTGCGCATTCGAAGCGGACCAAGATGACGTTATTGATGATCGCGACGTTCAGGTGGGCGCGTTCAACGAGGACAGTGGAGCAATTCAGCAGTTGGGTCTGAAATACTATGAAGACCCCTTCTTTGGTCAAATTTCATCTGAAGAGTACCGGGAAGTCCTACGTGCCATGTCAATGCACTCGGACGACTGGATAAGTAAGACCACGATCCGGAAAGAGACGGGCCTTAGAGAACTAACCCTGACGAATGCCTTGAGAGCGCTGAAGAATAAGAATATCATTCTTTGTAAGAAAGGCCGCAAAGGGGTCTATCGACTTCCCACGAAGTCTTTTGCGGTTTGGATTCGTGCCTTTACCCAGCGACCTTCAGGAACAGGTAGCGTCGCCGGGAGCTGAAAGTAAAAGCTAGATCAAAGCCGAATTGTTTGTCGCACGCGCACCCGTAGCTCAGTTGGATGAGCGCCTGGGCCTTCTAATCAAGAGGGTCGGGCGTTCGAACTTTGCGGGCGTATCGTGTTTTCTCGACACTCCTCAAACCAGGGAACTAGTCCTCATCTTATTACCCGGGCGAAATACCCACGAGATGTGCGAGAGTCTCCCAGTGCCGTGGATGCGGAACCCGCCTTGCGGATCGAACTTGGACCGCATACGGTATCGAAATGCGAAGTTTTGAGGCCATGACGGAGAGGGTGATCCCTTTGAGTCGAGGTTGAATTTCCCGAATGTAGGTATCCTTATTAAGCCAAGCTGGGAGGTCAGATGTCTGCCAGGTGGCCCTCGCCGTGGCATGCTGGCGTTGTGTTTCAGCCCGGCGGCCTTCCGCTTGGTCAGTGTGGGAAGCAACGCGCCCGAGTTCCGCCGCTTTGATCAGTCCAGCGGTATTTAGAGTATTGCTGCAAGGCGCACAGTAAGTCCGTCCTCGGCCTATGGTTGCGCCACAATTCCTGCAAAAACTTTGTGGGTGGGGCGGTGGTTCCGCTGGCAAACGGGCCGGCACGCCCTTCGCTTCACGCCGAGCGGCTTGAGTCAGGCGGGAAGCGGGTTGGTCTCGCCGACGATATGTCGGTATTGTCGACCAAATTATTTGAGACACCCGTTCAGCTACCGGCGCAACGGCGCGACACCAGGTTGGCGCAGTTTCGGACAGCTGAACCGCAAGCGATCCCGCCAGTCGACAGTTACCGTCTCGCTGTTCAAAAAACCACTCGCGCTTGAAAGTCTGGCGCTGAATCCAATTCAATATATACGCGTCAACCAGGGGCCGCACAGGTTCCATGACATCAAGGGCTAGGCTATCGCGGCACTGCACGTCGACGTGTAAGACACCGAGACCAGGATCAAGCCCGAGCGCCCCTACGGCGAGTCGCGCCTCCGACTCCAACACGGCGTACGTGTAGTTCAGGAGGGCGTTAACGGGATTCGCTGCGAGTCGCGGAGAACCAGTCAACGGTGAGACGCGATTGCCAAAGTTGCGCCAGTGATCTGGAACGCAATGAAGATCGCGGTTGGGAAAGTTGATCGGCAGAAGTCTCCAAGCGCTCCAGTAAGCAAGTGCTCCGCGCGATTCGAGCAAACGGATCGCTCCTAGTGTCCGCGCTGTTGGTATCGCTTCCCGGCTGCGAGCAATCATCTGCGCTGCCGCTGAGTCATTCAGACCGTCGCGCGCAAGTCTCTCTTGCGCTGCCAATTTTTCGCTTATCAATTCGCGCGCGATCTCCACGGCGATTTCGGACTGGTGGGCAAGAGCCTGGGCACGTCGAAGCCGAGCATCAGACGACCGGACTGGACCCGTGGTAACGAGCACGGTACCGTCTCGTTCAAGCATGACAAAAGCGGCGTCCTGGTCGGAAAGCCATCGCAGAGCGGCAAGCGAGATCGTCCCGTCACTTCCGATTACAATTAACCGCTTAAGGCCATGTCGCACCCGCGGTAATCGTGCGGCTCGACGATTATTTGCTATGCCATCCTCAATCGCTAAGTGCCCTCGGTCGACTCGGACTTTGATCCCAAATCCAAATAGGGTTAAAACTCCTCGTCGCGGCGTTAGCAACTCGATGGAATTGTGGGATTGCGGGAGTTGATGTACGGTTTGCGCAGCTGCCATGGGAGCTTCATCTCCTTGGTGGTCAGGGGCGCGTTCGGTGTTCAAGCACCGGCGCGTCCCGTTTCGTCAAGTATTGGTCTTTGTTGCGGTGCCTACCTCTGTTAAGTTTTGCGCGACTCAGCGCGATTGAGCAGGAATTGCGCAAGACTGCACCGATAGCGTGGCGCGATGTTCAATTCGCATCGCCAACAGCTGCATTCGTCCGAGTGCTTCATCTTTCGGAGCAACTCGATGCTGTAAGACGGTGATATCGGTTTCGGTAGACTAAGGCCGGCCATCACACGGGCGAGATACTCAATTCGTCGATAGTCTCCCGATCTCCGCTCATCGCGGCCCGGATAGCGGCTGTCGAGCTTCGCGCGGCAAAAGCTTTCCGCATGTTCGTGCAACGCCTTCGGATAAGGTAAGAATGACCAGTCCATATAGCTACCGTCTGGAAATTCACGGCGAGGCTTAAGCCATAAATTAGAACGGCTGTAAGTTCTCCGAACCTGGACCGCTGTGCGGGCACGCTTCAAGGATTCCCATAAGTGACGTTCGGCGGGGAATTCTGCAACCCTCGCCATAATGGTTTCCTCTCCGGTCGTTACTCGTTCGAAGTCTTTCTCTACCTTTTTCACTTGGGTGCGCCAGCTTCGTATTTCGTCCGGTGTAGTTGTAAGTTTAGGTCGGCGAATCGTCCGAGCCGCCGCTCCTGAGATAATGCTGTTCACCTTCTCACGTGCTTGACCACCGCTCGCTTTGATGAATACCCCGGACGTGCCGCGAATCTCCCTTTCAGTTACAGGAAGCCCATCGCGCAAGTTACAAAATATCTCAACCCACGTCCTCTCGTAGCCCAGAAGCTCGTCTATGCTGACTAACATTCTCAGTCTACCAGACTGTGTATTTTCAGCAATATAGCACGCCTTTATCCCCAAATGCTTAGGAAAGTTTACTCTCGAAGAATCGGACCTGGGGTAATGGTCTCCACCCCAGATTGACGGGGAAGACGTGCCACCGAGATGAGGAAATGAAAAAAGAAAAATCAAAGCGTCGAAGGCGACGAACAAGGAGCAGAGGGCGCCGGTCTACGGGTCACAAACTGTCACGCCACGCTGTTACCCAGAAACGCTCTAAATTGAAGAACCTTCCCACCAGTATTCGAACGGCCCGAGTGCGCGGGTTGAACGCCATTAGCCGCGTCCGGCGGGGTGACTCAAAAACGTTTTCCCATGCGGCGCGGCTGGAAGGTACCTCCGTTACAACTGCTCGCAGGTTGCTGCCCGCAGCATTCCTTCACCTGGGTCCCGGCAAGCGCATACGCGTAAAGGCGAGCGATCCATATTCTGCGAGGGTCGAAATCGTAACGGACCTAGGTCCTCTTGAAGTAAGCGCACGCGGATCGCGTGAGCGCGAACTTGCCGGGCGCCACCGCGCCGCTGTCTTTCACGTCCTTCGAGGGCACCAACCTGCTTCCATCCTTAAGGAATTCCGAGGTAAGAAAGTTGGTGGCCATAAGTTAGCTAGTGACATTGATCGGATTTCGGCAATTGCGCATGGAGGCGGTCTCGATCAACTCGACAGCCTGTATGTAAGCCCCGAGACGCGTGGGTGAAGAATCCCTGCCCCATTAAGCGCGCGTGGCGGCTCGAAAGACGTCGCAAGGAGCTACGCTCGGATAATCCCCACTGCCTTCATTGTGGGGAAACGGACATCGAGTGTCTTGAACTCGACCACCCGGTAACAGTAGAACTTGACCCGAAATTTACGCAAATCGAATGCCGCAATGATCATCGCAAGCTTGAACTAAAAAGGGATTTAGCGGGTCTCACAAAAAATGGCCGTCACGATGTCAAGGAGTCGAAGCGCGCCCAGCTGCGTCGTTATTTATTGCTCCACGCGGAAGATATAGAGTCGAAATCGGATTTGCTGAAGTCACGAAAAATCTCACGGCGGTTGATAGCAGAAGCGCTACAAGCAACATCAGCTTCACTGCGTCGCAAGGCTAACTCGCTATAATTCTTCCCTAGTTCCACAATCCCCACGACTACCGTGGAACACTGCGCACCCTGTGTGCCCTAACAATTGGTGATAGATGGTACTGCCGCAACGAAAGTGTTCGGCGAATCGTATGGAAACGACTGCCGAGCTCGCCCCTATCTATGTGCGTGTTCATACGCGCGTAAAAAATGAGAAATCCCGCGCTGAATGGAAACCACCAGGCAAGTGGGCTAACTTCGCGCTGGTGTTCGATTGTGAGACCACCACCGACATTCGACAGGACCTCAACTTCTCGTGGTGGAGGTTCTGTGAGCTCAAGAACAACGTATACGTGTGTCAACAGGAAGGTGTTGTTTATGCAGACGCCCTGGATAAAAAATCAATAAAGCTGATATCCGACTATGCGCGCCGCAAGCGCGCGAACGTGGAAGACGGCTGTCCAGAGAACATTCGGATAGAAACGCGAGCAGAGTTTGTGAATGGAGAATTTTGGATGGGGCTGCGCGCTGGGGCTGTCATTGTTTGCTTCAACGCCCCATTCGACCTTAGCCGACTGGCGTTGGAGTATCGCGGAGCGCAGAAGAAGAACACGGGTTGGTCGATGGTGCTGTGGAAATACAACGGTAAACCGGACAAGCTCAAGCCCAAGCTAAGAATCAAACCCAAAGATTCGCGTTCGGCATTCATCAACCTCGCCGGTGGCGACCCTTACAACCGCTTAATATACCAGGGGCGTTTCCTCGATCTTTCAATCTTGGGTTGGGCGCTACGAAATAAACATTTGGATCTCAATGGATTCTTGCGCTCGTTTGGCCTCAAAGGAAAGATGGAACACGAGCCAACCGGCCGCGTCACTAAAAAAGAACTACAGTATGGGCGCCGAGATGTCGAGCGAACCGTTGAGTTGCTAAACGCAATGAAACGCGAATACGACGGTTTTAAGCTCGAACTGGCGCCGGAAACAGCTATGAGCGCGGCTAGTATCACAAAAGCGTTTCTGGAGAAAATGCAAGTAAAGCGACCAGCAAAGAAATTCAACCTGACGGACGCGGATTACGGCAAATGTATGCAGGGTTACTACGGCGGTCGCAGCGAAATTCGTATCCGACACCAACAGATGCCGGTGGTGGTCTGCGACACGACCTCGGAATATCCCTCAGTTGCTGCGTTGCTAAACTTGTGGCCGCTGCTGGTTGCGGCCGACCTGAAGGTTGAGAAATGCACTGTCGAAGCACGCAATATTCTAGATCGCATAAGCTCGGAGACATTGCTGGACCCATCTATGTGGCAGGACTTGGCATTCTTCGCTTGTATCAAGCCTGCTGGCGACAATTTGCCCGTTCGCTCGCTCTACGGCGAAACAGGGAATACTAATATCGGCTTAAATCCGCTCACTTCCAAGGAGCCTATTTGGTACGCCGGACCCGATCTCGCGGCGTCGAAACTGAAGACAGGGCACGCCCCAACGGTTATCCAAGCTTTCAAGGTTATCCCTCAAGGTTTGCAAGAGGGTATAAAGGCCACTCACATCGGCACACGGAAATTCAATCCATCAACCGACGACTTTTTCCGCATCATTATTGAGGAACGCAAAAGTCTGCCTGAGAGCCATCCTCATTCCTTGCTCCTGAAAATAATCGCCAATTCTTTGTACGGAATTTTTGCGGAGCTAAATAAAGACGAGTACGGCAAAAACAGCGCCAAGCGACTGGCTGTATTTTCGGGCAAGCATGAGCACAACGAGACAACACGCGTCATCGAGCGTCCAGGCAAATGGTACTTTCCGCCCGCTGCGGCATTGATTACCGCTGGCGGACGACTCATGTTGGGGATTTTGGAGCACATGGTTGAAGAATTAAAAGGAACGTATCTCCTCACGGACACGGATTCCATGCTGTTTGTTGCGTCCCACAAAGGTGGATTGGTCCCATGCCCGGGCGGTCCTCACAAGATGACCGACGGAACTCAAGCAGTCCGGGCGATCACGTGGAAACAAGTCAAGCAGATTTGCGCTAAGCTCAACAGCCTAAATCCTTACAAACGAAGTGTCGTCGGGGAAATTCTCAAAATTGAACATTGCAATTATGATCGCGCTGGAAAGCAGCATCAACTGTACGGTCTGGCGGTCTCCGCGAAGCGCTATGTCGTTTACACGCGCAACAACTCTACGTTTCGGATCATTAAACCCAGCGAGCACGGTTTGGGTGTGGTGTATGTTCCTGACAAACGCAAGCGTTACAAACCGGCAGATTGCAAAGACCGAAAAACTTCTTATCCTCGATGGATCGCTGAAGCGTGGGAGCGGCTTCTGAGCAACCATTTCCGAAATATCAAAGATTCTGAAAATGCGCTCGTAACGAGGAATCTATGGTTCGGAGAGTTACCTGCCGTCATGCGCGTCCGCGTCACAACACCGAACGTGATGATAGCTCTGCGCAAACGTGATCCTGGAGCAGCTAAACCCTACAATTTCGCTCTTTCGCCAATACTTATTCAGCCTGACCCAGATTGCACGTTGATCGCACCATTCAGCAAGCATCCAGAAGATTGGTTGACGCAGGACTATACTGAAATTCACAGCGGAGACACAGTCAACTTGTTCGGCGAATATCACGGCAAAAAGCTCTCGCCCCAGACTCTTTCAACCATTCTTTGGCGCCACTATCTGCACCCGGAAGACAAGTCCCTTTCACCTGATGGAGAGCGCTGCCAGGCTTATACCAGTGGGTTGCTTCTCCGGCGGCCAATTCAGGCGATGGAGCCGTTCATCTTCATTGGTAAAGAGGTAGAGCGAAAGACGCAAGAGGGTGAAGATATAAGCGTGCTCGAAAACACTGGACCCCCTAAATATCAGGCTGGCCGCACAGTAAAAACTCACGCCGCCGATGCCGGCCTGATACTCAGAGCGAAGCGGTTTCCAATGCGGCGACTAATGCGTGAGTCCGGAGTATCCCAACATGCGGTGGAACGTTTTCTTCACGGCGCACGCCTTCACCCGTCCACTCGCGCGAGACTTGCACAGGTCGTTGAGAGGTTGGAACGGCTAATGGTCAAACGGACGCATTCAGGCTGAAGTCGGCACTAACACGCACCATCCATGTGAAGTATTACTTCACTTGTCCGGTAATCCGACTTACCAAGGAGTTGTGTCGTTTTCGACGTTCGATCGGAGTCGGAATGCCGGACAGAACTGAATAACGTTGCGAAGGCCGTCGGCCTTGACACATTGAGATTGCCGGGCTAGTCTCCACTCCAGTTTCCCCTAACAGTTACTGATATGAGAGGAATCACATGATGTACCGTTGTGTAAGTGTGTTCTGCTGTCTTCTTATGACCTTTCCGACGATTGAAGTGTCTACGGCTGCTCAGCAGAAAAGCACCCAAGCCTCGTCAGATCAGACTCAACTCGCGACGTGCAAGCAGCCGTGCCTGGAAGACGGAACCCCGATCAAGCTGCGAATTGCTCAAACCGTTTCTTCGGCAGACGCTCATGTTGACGACCGAGTGGAATTTGAAGTTCTAGAAGAAATCAGAATTTCGGGAGTCTTAATTGTCCCGAAAGGTGGCATTGCACTGGGAACGGTCACCGAAGCGCAACCCAAGAGGCGGATGGCACGCGGCGGCAAACTCGAAATCGTGATGGACTCGGTCCGGCTAGCAGACGGGGAAAAGGCCGCGCTGCGCGCCACTAAAGGCGGACAGGGAGGCGGACACACAGGCGCAATGACCGCCGGGATCGTGGCGACAGCGCTGATTTTCTGGCCAGCCGCTCCGTTCTTTCTGTTCATGCACGGCAAAGACATTACGATCCCGAAAGGCGCGGATGTTCCGACGTTTGTGAATGGAAACCTCCCGTTGGACTTGGCGAAGTTTCAGCAAGCCGCGTCCGCGTCACAGGAGGTCCAAGCGAACCCACCGCCATCGGGCGTGCCGTCAAGTTCCGTGGCGCAAGCCCAATCAAGCGGCAGTGCACAACTTGAGGTTACTTCCATACCCAGTGGTGCGGATGTTGAGTTGGACGGGGATTTTGTGGGAAACAGTCCTTCCACTATTGGCGTTTCGCCGGGCGATCACACTATTGGTGTGAAAAAGAATGGATACAAGCCTTGGGAAAGGAAAATCAAAGTCAGCAGTGGAAGTGTCAGGGTCTTCGCCGAATTGGAGGCAGACGTTAAACAGAATTCCGTCGAAGGGGCCGCAACCGCAATACCGGGGTCAGAAGAATCGAAACAGAAAACTGAACCTGCTGTCTCGGAACATCCAGTCCCGCCCGTCGCATCGGCTAATGGAATAGCCAGCGCAAGCACTTCGGAAATCCTCGGTGCTGTTTCTTTTACATCCGACCCAAGCGGGGCCGAAGTCTATGTTGACGATGCCTTTGTGGGAAAAGCTCCCATCACATTGAATCTCAAGCTCGGACACCACTACGTCCGTATGTTTGCAAAGGACTATAAGAATTGGTCCGAGCAATTCACCATAGTTACCGGTCCGGAATTGCGGCTAACGGCGGTTTTGGAAAAGGCGAACTAGCTAGTCAGTGGAATTGAATGTGGAATTCGGGTGAGTCAGGGGCACTTGTCCGGTTATCCGACTTATCAGGCACTGAGACTGGGTCGGGTGATTATGCACTTCACACGGGACAACGTTCCTGATAGCGTTTTTGCATGGAACGAGTCAAGAAGTCGCGACTATTCGGCTTTTTCGCATTGGTCGCATGCATCATCGCACTTCAAGGCTCCCATTATTATCCCTTTCTTTTTCCCGTTGGCACCGTCATTTGGCTTGGACTCACCGCTACCACTTTGTACTTCTATCGAAAAGGAATGTAGCCACGCCCGGCGGCGCTTATTGCTTGTCGTAGACGAGCACGACCTTCTGGTTCGGCCAAGCGGGTGCCCAATACGAATTAGTAAGCGAACGTCCATCGGCACTGATTCGCCAGTATCCAACGCTGACGACTTGGCCATTCCGTTTCTTTTTCAAGTCAATCTCTCGCGGACCGCGCCCTTTGAGTGCAATTGAGGTCATTTTCGTGCTATCGGGAGAACGCAAGACTGCATCACTGCCGTCAAGAAGGGCGTCTCCATGCTGGTCCTGTTCCGGAAACGACCAGTGTAGTCCGTGACCGTCCAAGCTTATTTGCCATGTTAAGGGTGTCGATTCAAAGGGATTCTCGCTTCTCCACGCCCCGGCAAAGCCGGTCGATCCGGAAGTACGCGTGTATGTCTTAGATTTCACCGAGCCATCCGCTTGAAAAGTTTTGATCGTCAGAACCTTTTCGTCGGGAGACAATTCCAATCTCTGTGTGTGCGATTTCGACCCATTCTTAAAGATGGAGACTTCTAGGTCGGAACTGCTCTTTTGTGTGCAGTAGAAAGTAACGGGTCCGCTTACGGTTCCGGTTCCGAGTGCGTTTTCCTTGCCATCGCAACGAAAGCTGACGTCGCCGCCGGAGCTTGCGCTGTTATATACGCCGTCGGGAGTGATCGAGATTATAATCGTCGGCCCGGGAAGGTCGCTCTTGGCCGGGTTCAACTGCCACGTGCCATTCCAGTCGGGCGAAGGAGGACCGCCGCAGGCTGTGGCCGCTGCCATGACCAGTCCTATCGAGACACAACGTAGAAAATTGTGAGCCAGAGGTTTTGATGCTCTGGGCACTCTGCTTGCGGTCAATCGCATACCTACGCAGCAGTATACGCCGCCTTTTTCCTCGTCGGTACGTGCCTAAGTCCTGATAAACGCGCTTACCGGACAAGTGGAGTACTAGCCCGGCACATATCCGGTAACCCCCGCCGCTAATTAGTCTAGTAACTGGACTTTGCTGCCGAGTAGGGGGTGGGACTCTTCAAGGGTGCCCCACGAATCCAGCCGGACTTGGCGCGACGAGCCGTCCGATCCGCTCAACGTGACGATGCCAGCAGTCCGGTCTATGTGCGTCACCGTATGAACTGGGAGCGACGCCTTGAACATTCCGGGATTGGTTTGTATTATCACGATCTTAAACCTACAACCTTCGAATCAGTCTGCAAGCTTTCTTTAAGGTATCGGCGGGCGCTCAGTTGATCCCACCCACTTGAAGGTGGTTTTGTCGGACGGATGTCTCCGTTTGAATTGATCGACAAGGATAATCCTGCCCGTAAAGTCTTTTCCTCCTTCGCCGACTACTGGCGCGGAAAACACGCCGACAATGTTCCTGAGCATTGTTGTCGCAGGCGGGATTTCGATATGGCTCGTAAGGGGAAACTTTGATTTCGTCCCTTTGACGTAGGCGTCAAGGATCAGCACCCCCTCATGGTCGCTGTCATTCGTGATGTCAGCTTCGAAACGCACTTGCATGACGGGATTCTGATTGGCTCCGTCCCATGCGTAGCACCAAATGTTAGTTACCGGGTGAATGTGAATGTACAGTTTGGGCTTGCGCTTCAATCTGTTGCCGATTCGTTCGGCTATCGGATTAAAGATCAGCGTAAACGGCTTAAGCAGCGTCTCGGCGACGGTCTTGATGATGCCGGGTTCGGGCAGCGTATGCATTGACTGAATCTAGTGCAAGTACGTCGCAGCGGGAATATCCTGCTGCTTCGGAGCCTGCTGCGTGCCGCCCTTTCGCCCGCTCGGCACGAAGAGTGCATACAAGAGCAGCCCGATGTAAAGCACAGCGAAGGCGACCGGAACCCACCGTTCGAGATGCGTCAGCGGGACGTACGTGTCTTCGACTGGCTTGTCCTTCTTTTTCCTGTTGTGACCGCAGACGAACCACTCACGGCGGAACAGCGCGACAGGAAGCTGCTCTTCAAGCTCGTGGATCACCGCAAACTTCGCCGTGTTCAAGTCCTTGTAAGAGTCCACCAAAGACCACCAGATGAAACACACGATTAGCCCCGTGCCGGGTATCAACGCGTTCCACCGCTGGCTTCCGAACGTGGAGTGGAAGACCACGAACAGCGTTACCAGACTGGAATTTAGCGTGAGTAGGTAGTTGTTTGCGTTCTGCCGCTTGTCGCTGGTGTGCTGTGCGGTCTCGACGAACAGCTTGTACTGCTCCAGCAGGTGGTCTTGATATTTGTCGCCGTATTCCTCTGGCGTCCGGCTTTGCAGCTTGCTCGATGCCAAATCAGCGTTCCCCCCGAACCAATTTTTTCAGAAGCTCCCATTCCCACTTGTAAATCTTATCGGTCGCCAGAGCAGTCGTCGGCTTGTAACACGTCTTGTCGCTGTATCCCCAGAGCAGGAAGTATGGCACCTTTTCATCGCGGGCGATCTTAAGCTCGGTAGCTACTCCCGTCGCCGTGTGGGTGTGCTCACCGCAGATGACGATCACGAGATTAGTCTGCCTGATCCGGGTGCGGACTTTCTTCTCCCAGTCGCGTTCTGCGAACGGCTCCTTGACCGACCAGTCGGCTATGTCGAAGTCCGTGTCCGGGTGCTTCGACTGTCCGACCAGCGCGGTACGGAGAAATTCATCGTGATCGTAGTCAAACGCTATGAACGCTCTGGGATTCGGCATAGGCGTTTTATACCCTAAAAGTTACGTTACACCAAGATCTACCGCCAACGCGACCGAAGCGATGGAGAGAAGTGTGATTCCAATACCCTCATGTCAGTTACAGGTTTGTCCGAAAAGATGTCGTTACCTCGTGGCGGCAGCAGCGCATCACCCAGATAGAGAGATAATAAAATTGTGCAAGGAAATGAGAGTAGAAATTACGCTAATTAGCAAAGTCGCCAGTTAAACCTTTTTTGGTGCGAGAACTAAATCTAACGCAGCAAGAAATTCTCGCGTATCCGCATAATAATTAGGATACGCACCTTTTAAATTCGAGATTGATCCCACCCATACAAGCACTGCATCGAGTGATTCACTTCGCCCAGATTTTTCTATGGAAGCAAGCTCCTGCCTCGCCTTGCGTGGTTCCGAAAATCCCTTAACGCTGATCGTATTTTGGGGCACATTGAGAACGAGAAGTAGCCATTTAGCACCATAGATAGTTTGACGCGGCAGCTCCTTAATAGCGTTAGTCCAATTTTGGAGCCGTTGACGGACATGTAAGGATGCAGTGAGTTCTCCAAGTTCGCGTATCAATTCTTTTTCGTCTGCCGGAGTATTTGACACCAGCGGTGTTCCTTCCATCATGGCAAATGCACTACCCATTAAAGCGAAGAATCTCCGCCAGTCGTCCTCACCAGCACCAAATTTCAATGGTTGACGCGTAAATGTTGTGACCGTCTCAACAGCAGTTGCGAAAATGTGTTGAAGCTTTGAGCGCAACTGAAGTTCTATTCTTTGTCCGTTCCAAAATTTGTTTGTTTCAGCTCTTGCGCTATAGCGACCAACAATGTGAATTCCACGATAGCCGTCTGGTTTAGGATGGCGAATGTAATCGTCACAATTTAGTTTCCCTTCTGGTTGATCGCCGCGATACATCTCAAACAATTTATCCACAGCCTCGACATTCGACACAATTGCACGGCATCCTCCTAAATCCTGCATCTGGGATAACTGCATGGTTTCTTCGCGCGAAAGCTTATTCATTATGGAGGAAAATCTTTTCAATCGTTGGGCAATGATAGCGTCCGCCTCAACCCGTTGCGCCCTCCGCTGCAATCCATTGCGGAATACCAAGAGAGGCATTGAGTGTGAGTTGCGCCAATTTACAATAATGTTGTAGGCCGATGTGAAATTGGGAGGCGGGTCTTCGCTAGCTAGCCACCACGGAATTAGGAGTTTTCCAGCACGGTCAATTGCACCCTTGCTGAACTGTCGCTTTACTCGATCGGCCATATCCCGGTCCTTATCAGGCTCACCAAGGTACAGCGATTCTTCCGCCCTGTCACCACCCTCAAAGGTTAAGGTTAGGTGGATTTCATTCGTCTGGCCACTTTGAATTTCACTGCTGTGAAATATGGCGCATAAAAACCCAAGCCCCGCTTTAATTATTTAGGCAATTTTTGCAACTCACTGCAAACAGGGAAGATAGAAATATGAGACCCGCGAGAATTAATTTCCAATGTAATTTATTAAACGGAGTCAGCGAATAATCGCTAGATATCGCCGCTCGCGGTGATCCTCGGCGAACATTAATTTCCGTTAAAATTTCTACCACCGTCGTCGCCCCCACTACCTGTCACAGAAAAATAAAATCTCCATCGCGTTTGAAATTTTATCATCGACATCGCGATGCCGATCCGCGCCACTATCCCGGGCGGTTAGGGGGTGTAGCCGAATTTTTCCCCAAGGATACTACCCCGTCAAAGAACAGAAGGAGTGAGCTTTCGATGGCCAAGCTTCTGGCGCGCCCGCGCGAGCCCGACCTGGAATAGCCTAGATTCGCCCGTCGTTACAGTTGAACTCGTTAACCACTTCGTTTGTAAAG
>Ga0302326_10013637_pt1 | contig 17210 bp, 11 predicted proteins | sample Palsa_T0_3_FD_202264 | JGI IMG/M metagenome (GOLD analysis project Ga0302326, IMG submission 202264) | Peat permafrost microbial communities from Stordalen Mire near Abisko, Sweden - Palsa_T0_3 | ecosystem: Environmental > Terrestrial > Soil > Palsa > Peat permafrost | place: Sweden: Abisko... | reverse complement strand
GTGTCTTGACTGCGCGCGGACAGCGATGCTATCGTCACCCAGTCGACTGTCAACAGTCAGCGAGACGGATGTCATCCAGAGGGGGCCGGGGCCGGTCGAGGGACCGGGCCGGAGGAAGGACCGACGATGATCCTGTGGCGGGGCGGCGGTCGTTTTTGCCGGTCAAATTTGGGGCAATCGAGCCTGTTGCGAGCTGTCGATGGGGGGTGCCGGTGAACCTTCGGCGAGCCCGCGAATGGAGGATCTGCCTCGACCCGGCGAACGAGGGCATCGCGGGCAACTGGTCGGGTCGCGTCCCCCACGACGCCGTGGCCGCCCCGGTGCCCGGGATAATCCAGCAGGTCTTCCCCGACCACCACGGTGTCGCGTGGTACTGGTGCGAGCTCGCCCCGTTCCCCGTCCCCCCGGGCCACCGGGCTCTGGTCCGCTTTGAGTCGGTCGATTACGCGGCGAAGGTATGGCTGAACGGTCACGAGATCGGCTCTCATGAAGGCGAAGGGCCGTTCGAGCTCGATGCCACCGAGCGGGTGCAACCCGAACAGGTGAACCTGCTGGCCGTGCGCGTCGTCAACCCGACCGGCGAGGCGATCGACGGTCTGGTGCTGTCCGAGGTACCGCACGCCAACAAGACGCTGCCAGCGGACTTCAGGCCCGGGTGGGCCTACAACTTCGGAGGGATCCTTGGCGATGTAGTGGTGCACGTCGAGCCCGAAGCGCGCTTGCTCGAGGTTGTCGTCCGCTGCCAGCTGGCAACGGGTGAGATCAGTGTCGACGTCACCGTGTCGCCTGCTGCGTCACGCCGTGCACCCATGACAGTCAACGTTTTGGTCAGCGAAGCCGCCAGTGGGCTCAGCGTGGCCGGTGCGCAGGAGAGCGTCCCGGCGGGGGGCCTGCCTGATGAGCCGACCATTGTCCGAGTCGTGCTGCAGGTACCGCCGGGCGAGGTGAGGCCCTGGCACGTCGACGACCCCTTCCTCTATCTCGTCCGAGTGCGCCTCCAGCCAGCAGGAGGAGGGGCCATAGGGGACGAGCGAAGCGTACGCACCGGGTTCCGCGAGCTGCGTGTCCGCGATGGATGGTTCGAGCTGAACGGCCAGCGCATCTACCTCCGTTCGACACATACCGGCAACCACTACCCGATCGGCCAGCTCGTGCCTCAGGCCCCCGCGCTCGTGCGCCAGGACCTTGTCTACGCCAAAGCTGCCGGGTTTAACACGGTCCGTTTCATCGCCGGCGTGGCGCGAGAGGACCAGCTCGATTTCTGCGATGAGCTCGGCCTAATGGTGTACGAGGAGACGCACGCGGCTTGGCTGCTCGGAAGTTCCCCGCGGCTCGGGGAGCACTTCGACCGCTCCAATGACGAGATGGTGCGGCGCGACCGTAACCACCCAAGCGTGGTGATCTGGGGCCTGCTCAACGAAACCTACGAGGGGCCAGTCTTTCGCCACGCCGTCGGGTACCTTCCCAGGCTGCGGGAGCTCGATGACACCCGGCTCGTGCTGCTCAGCAGCGGGCGCTGGGACGGCGACCTGGCCGTCGGCTCGGTCAGCAACCCGGGCGAGGCAACCTGGCGACACGAATGGGGCTTGGAACAAGCCGAAGCCGCCCCCGTTGAGGTGGGATGGGCGCACCAACCCGACCGCGGCGCTTACGTGCCCGGTGCCGGCGACCTCCACCTCTACCCCGCTCTCCCGGAGTCGATCGGCGCCAAGCAGTTGCTGCGGACGATGGGTGCGGGTCAGAAGCCGGTGTTCCTTTCCGAGTACGGTGTCGGCAGCCTCTTCGACGCGGTCACGGCGCTAGCCGACGCGACCTGCTACACCACCTCGGCGAACGGGGGAGCAGCGCAATTTCCTGAAGCCCCAGATGTCGCGTATGTCCGGTCCATGGCGGAGCGCTTCGTCTCTGACTGGGAGCGGTTCGGGATGGACCGGGTGTACTGCTTCCCAGAGGACGCGCTCGCCGAGGGCCAGCTCAACCAGTCCCTCCACCGGGCGGCCACGTTCGACCTCATTAGGGCGAACGGGAACATCTCGGGCTACAACCTCACTGGGATGCTGGACCACGCCCTCACCGGTGAGGGCGCTTGGACCTTCTGGCGTAGATGGAAGCCCTCCGGTATGGACACCATGGCCGCGGGATGGTCGCCGTTGCGCTGGTGCCTCGACGTGACCCCAGCGGTGACTTTTCCGGGCGGCGAAGTCGCGTTGGACCTCTCACTCGCTAACGAGGACGTGCTCCTGCCCGGTAGCTACACGGCCCGCGTCGCTATCGTCGGACCGGAGGGCTGGCGCTGGGAACGCTCGGTCGACGTTGAAGTCCACGGGGGCCGCGGGCCGCTCGCCGTTGCGGTGCTCGACGACCAAGTCGTACTCGACGGAGTGCCGGGTCGGTACCGCTGCGCAGCGTCGCTCGGTACCGCTGCGGCGCCGGCAGCAGGCCGCGCCAGTGTCGACGTAATCAGGCGCCCGGAGCCGATGACGCCGCGACTGAGCGCCGGTGCGATCGGCTTCTACGAGGCAGAGATGAACTGGCTGGAGGAACACGGCCTTGACACAGGGCGCGGTGCCGAAGGGCTCAAAAATTTCGCACTAATGCTTGTCGGGCATGCTGGCGAGCTCGACGAGGACAACTGGCGAAGCGTTTCTGCCGCGGTCGACCGCGGGGCTACGGCGGTAGTGCTCAACCCCTGGGAGCTGATCGCGCCGGGCGAGACCTCCGTAGCACTCCCCTTCGCGACGCCGATCTCGTGCACGAGCTTTCGGGATTGGCTCTACCACAAGGAATGTTTCGCGACGGAGCCCGATCTCGTCGAGGGTTTGGCGGGCCCGGGCCTCATGGACTGGCGTCGCTTCGGCCCCGTCCTGCCCCGGCACCTCTTGCAAGGCGACGCCGACAAAGTGGCCGCCTTCGCCGCCGCTGTCGGGTTCCCCTGTCCAGGAGGGTACGCATCGGGCTTGCTCGCGGCCAGCTTCCGCCAGGGGCCAGGCCGAGTCGTCGTAAGTACTTTCGACCTGTTGGCCCATCTCGGCTCACTTGCCGTTGCCGACCACTTGACCACCAACCTCCTGCGGTACGCCACGTCATGACCCACCGTTCATCAGATCCCCTGTCTGCGCCTGGTCTGCTTGCCAACCCCTGGCAGCGACATAACCCAAGGGCGATGTCGCGCCGACGCCACCCAAGTACAAAAAGCCCTAGTGCCCTCACAACTACCCCAGATTGGAAATAAATGGTCTCCATCACTAGCGCGAACCCTCTCGCCCTCGACGACGAAGCCCGGCGAGCGGAGCGGCGGGCTTCGTCTCGCCGAAAGAAACGCATTATAAACCTGAAAGGCTGGGCCTTCCTGGCCCCCACGTTCGTCTTCGTCGGCATCTTCTGCTATTGGCCGGCGGTACGGGCCCTCGAAGGAGCGTTCACAACGTGGGACGGGGTATCAGCTCCCAAATGGGTCGGGCTCCACAACTTCGACCAGCTCCTACATGACACTGTATTCCTACAATCGTTCCTCCACTTGCTCTGGTGGTCGCTATTCGGGATCCCAGTTGGTATGGGGGCGAGCTTGCTCGTCGCGCTGCTCATTTACCGCTTAGACAGTAAAAGGGCGCAGTACTGGTTCCGCGTGGCTTTCAGCCTCACACTTTGCTTGCCCGGGATAGTTGGCATCCTCACATGGTCGAACTTCTACGAGATCGGCGGCGTAATCGACGCTCTCCTCAGCGACGTCGGGCTTGGACGATTTGGGACTGCCTGGCTAGCAAACCCCCACACGGCTCTCGGCGCGCTCATCTTCATGGGCTTCCCTTTCGTGGGGGCCTTCGCAATGCTGGTGTTCTACGCCGGCCTGCAGAGCATTCCTGGAGAGATCCTTGACGCCGCCGCCGTCGATGGCGTCTCATCTATGAGGCGGGTCTGGCACGTAGAACTGCCCCTGATAAAGGGCCAGCTGAAGGTGATCCTCATCCTGTCTATCATTGCGATCACACAAAATCTTCTTCCACCCTTGCTCCTTACCCAAGGAGGCCCTGCTAACGAAACTTACGTACCAGTGTTATACATGTACGAAAACGCGTTTCAGTACGCTCAGATGGGTTACGCCCTCTCGATCGCCTTTGTATTGTTCGTGGCCTCATTGGTCCTAGCTCTCCTCACCATGCGGTACCTCCGTACCGATGCCGAAACGCGGAAGAAGGTTGCATGACAAATCGTCGGAGCAGTAGCCTCCGGGTTAGGATCCCCCACTACGTGGCCCTAACCGTCATCGGGGCACTTTCGCTTTTCCCTATGTACTTCATGGCCATCACGGGGCTGAAGAACGGGATACAGTTAGAGGAGAACCCGTTCAGCTTGGCCATAAACCACCCGTTCGGGATCTTCTACAGGCAGGCCTGGGACTACGTAGATGGTGACCTGCTGCGCACGGTCCTGATAACGGCAGCCAGCGTGGCGGGCATAACAGTCCTCGGGATGCTGAGCGCCTACGCGTTCGCCCGTATCGAGTTCCTTGGGACCGGCCTCCTGTTTTACCTAATTTTTGGGCTCTTGTTGATACCCAGCTTCCTCACTCTCATACCGCTGTTCCTTGAGGTGAGGTCTATGGGCCTCGTGGATAACCCGCTGGCGTTGATCCTGCCCTATATAGCTGGCGGGCAGGCCTTTGCAGTTTTCGTGTTCCGCTCGAATATACAAGGTATCCCAGAGGAACTGTTCGAGGCTGCGCGGATCGATGGGGCCAGCCATCTCAGGATGCTGCTCCACATTGCCACACCTCTGTCGCGACCGATCATGATCGCCGTCGGGCTCCTCAACGTAACTTCGATCTGGGGCGATTACGTCTTCCCGAGCCTCGTGCTGCCGGTCTCTCGGCAGACAGCAGCCATGGCGGTCGGTAACTTTCAGCCGCCGCCTTCGGTCCCGGACATTAATGTCGTCAACCTGCAGTTCGCCGCCTACACGATCGTCTCGGTGCCAATAATACTGCTATTCATCTTTTTCATTCGCTACTTCATCGCTGGGCTGGCTACAGGTGCAGTGAAGATGTGACCTCTCACCACGTAACAAATCAATGCAACAACAACTAAGGAGGAACAGCTAGCGTCATGACAACACACCCATCACCAACTAAGACAATAAAACGGGCATCAAAGCCCTTGAGTTGTGCTATCAGCGCCGCAGTACTTGCTGGCAGCATGACGGCCGCCCTGTCCAGCACGGCGAGCGCGCAATCGGGGATACCCAACCTGAGCTACAAGGGTACGATCACCATGTTCGCCTCCACCTACACACCCCCGATCACCGGGGTCAAACAGGCGCCGGGTACTATCGCGGACCCCGAGATGCAGGCCGCCGCGAACGCGTTCCAAAAACTTTACCCCGGGATCAAGATCGACTTCGTGCCGGGAGCCCGCGAGTTCGGGACCCCTACCTGGTATGTTTCCGAAGCAGCCGCCGGTAACCTGCCCGATGTTACTTGGGTGCCAGGTTACTATGTTAACGTAACTTTGCCCGTAGGCCTGTTCCAGGACTTGACGCCGGCGTTCAATCAACCAAACCCGTTCATCCCTGGTAACACGAAATGGGTCAGCACGATGAACGCGGTTGCCTTGCGTGCGGATACCGTGCCCGGGAACACGCCCGGTTCCAGTGGGGTATTCGTGGTGAACGGGGACTGGGGCGGGATCGGCTTTTATTACAATAAAAACCTGTTCCGTGAGGCGGGCATCACCGCTGCCCCGACGTCGTGGAACCAGCTCCAGGCAGACTCCGTACAGATAGACGTGCGCTTGGCCTCAAAGCACGTTTACGCCGGTGCGGCGATCGCTCCGTACATGTACAACTGGCTTGCGCACATTCTCGGGGCAAACTACCTGGGTTTGGCCAGGATGCAGACAATATTCAAGATGCCCGCTCCCTATGCCGCCGCTTATAACTCGTATTTCTTCACCGATGATGGCGGCTGGTTGAACCCTGCTAAGAACCCGGAGTTGACCACTTGGTTCCCATTGGGCAAGGCGCTGATGGACACCTGGGACCCCAAGGACCTAGACGTCCCCTTCACCAGCGGTGCCTCGGTGGACGGGAGCACGTTCTTCCTAGGCCAGCAGGTGGCGTACGTGTTCATCAACGGGTACGCCATTCCGAGGGAAGTGGCCTCTCTTCCGAAGTCCCAGCAGTTCCCGGTCGGGTACTTCGAGCTCACGAACCTGAAAGGGACCTCGCCCTATGCGACGGATCTGTCGACATGGCAGGACAACGGGGGGCCGACCCAGAGCTTCCAATACGGCATTTCGTCGTCCAAAGCCGATCGTTCGATGACCCCAGCGAAAACCCAGGCTGCCACGGCGTGGCTCCAGTTCATTTCGTCCCCCAAGTGGAACTCGCTCATCGTGAACGCCGAAGGTAACGACCTACCGATCATCAAGGGCGCGACGTCATCGCCGCAACTGCAGCCGATCCTGAACCAGCTGAACTCGGAGTCGAAGTATTATTACCCCTTTGCCCCCTTCGACAGCTTGACGTCGTCCTCCTTCCAAGAAATTGATGGCCTCTACCTCGAGTACGCACAGGGTTATATCTCCTTGGGGACGGCCTTGTCGGAGTACGACTCCGATGCGGCGTCGATCATCAAGGCCTACAACGCGTTGCACCCCCAGCTGGTGGCGGAGACCGTCGCCTACGAGAACAAGGTGCTCGGGGTCAAGTAGTAGCTAGGTAGTAGTTGCACTACCGGTTAGGCCCGCGTTGATATCGCGGGTGTTGGGGGGGGGGACGGGTCTTTGCGACCGTCCCCTCCCGCTTTAGTCGGCCCATCAGTTCAGTCGGCCTCGTCGCTTGAAGCGTGTTGGCCGTAGTTAGCTTTGAGCAGGAGAACACCATGGGTACAGGGGACTGCGGCGGGGCATACAAGGCGACGGAGCTCGGGCTATGACGCGAGGGGACGGGCAAGGACGCACAGTGGTGGTCACCGGCGCCGGCAACGGGATAGGGCGAGCGATTGCGGCCCGAGTGGCGGCCGACGGGTGGACGGTTGTTGGCGTAGACCGGGACCAGGCGGCACTAGCCGAGGTGTTCAGGGGCATCGACGGTGAAGGGGTTGCCGGAGACGTACGGGACCTCGACGTCTTGGCTGAGGCGCGACGTGCGGCGGAGGAGCGGGGTCAGCTGGCCGCCTGGGTCAATAACGCCGGCATCGTGCGCTTAGCGCCCATCCACCTGATGGAGCCCGCCGTTATTGACGAGACGCTCGATATCAACCTGCGGGCGGTGGTTTTTGGGGCTCGCGAGGCGCTTCGGTCGTTCCTGGCTCACAGCGTGGCGGGCTCGATAGTCAACATTTCCTCGGTCCATGCCAGCGGCGGCTTCCCCGGTTATGGGCCCTACGACGCGACCAAGGGCGGCATCGAGGCTTTCACCCGTTATGTCTGTGTCGAATACGGGCACTTAGGGATCCGCTGCAACGCTGTTGCTCCCGGGGCGGTGAACACACAGATCATGGCGTCGGCAAAAGTCGGTGGGCCTGAGCCGCCATCGTTTTTTCCTGACGCGGCGGAGCTGGCACCCATGAGGCGCGTCAGCGAACCCGCCGAAATAGCGGAGACAGTGGCGTTTTTGCTCGACAGCGCATCAAGGTCCATCAACGGCCACTGCCTGGCGGTGGACAACGGGATGTCGGCCTGGCACCACGAGTTCCCACCGGACAAGAGCGTCGTTTTCGCCGATGCCATTGAGCCGCAGAACCCGGCTACAGAGGGGGGCCGACCGGGGAGTGCAGGTTCGTGAGCCCGAAGGCCAGTGCCGCGGCGCTAGGGGAGCGGGGGAGGGGGCACGACACGACTTCCGACCGCAGGTTGGCGCCAGCGAGCCGGCGCGTGCTTGCCGACGAGGTCGCCGACGCAATACGTGAGGCCATTTTCAGCGGGCGGATCGACCTCGGGCAGCGGCTCATCGAAGAGGACTTGGCGACGATGCTGAACGTCAGCCGTGGCCCGGTGCGGGAAGCCCTCGCACTCCTGACCCAGGAGGGCCTTACCAAGATAGAACGCCACCGGGGGACGACCGTAGCCCCGCTGTCGGTCGGCGAGCTTCACGAGATTTATAGCCTTAGGTCGTCCCTGGAGAGCCTCGCCGCCGATTGGGTTTGCCGAAATGCGACCGACGAGGACTTCGCGCACATTGCATCGGTGCTCGGCGGATTTGACGCGCTCCCGTCCCCTCCCACCCGCCCTGCGGTTGCCGCTCTGGACGTGGAGTTCCACGACGCAATCTTTCTGGCCGCCCACCACGAGCGCCTGTACCGGGCATGGGGCGGCATACGTTCACAGATATTCCTGTACCTCGTCAATAGGGGCGCGCTACGGGTGGATTTCGCCCTTACCTGGCGAGGTGACCACGATGAGCTGCTCCAGGTCCTGCGGCAGCGCAAGCTGGTGGCAGCTAGGAAGTTCGTCGAAGTGCACATCGACGGGAGCTACAAGCGTGCCCTGGCGGCGAGCGGAGCGCAGAAGGCACAAGCCGACGACGGGGATATCAAAGGACCGGCCTAAGGTCACTGCTAGCAACCTGGTTAGAGAACCTTGGCCCGCAGGAACTTCCCGATCTGCTCGGTGGCCTCGGCTGCCTCGGGGGTGCCAAGCATTAGCTGGAAGACGTGGGGCAGGCCGTCGCCGATCTCCAGGGTGACGTCGACCCCGGCTTCGGCTGCCGCTCCGGCCAGGCGTTCAGAATCGCTAAGCAGCACGTCAGCGGTGCCTACCTGCACAAGTAGCGGCGGGAGCCCGGCTAATGAGGCGAACAGTGGCGACGCCAGGGGCGTCTTTGGGTCAGCCCCGTCCAGGTAGTCAGAGGCTAACTGACGGAGAAGGGCGGGGGTTGAGATCGGATCCTGATCGGCGCGCTCGGTCATCGAGGCCCCCGAGCTGGTCAGATCCACCGTCGGGGACATCAGTGCGGCTGCCGCAGGCGATGCGTCGCCCGTGTCACGCGTGGCCACGAGCAGGGCGGCGGCGAGCCCTCCGCCAGCCGAGTCACCGGCCACCGCCATGGATCTTGCGCTCAGGTCCTGGTCGGTGCAGAGCCAGCGCCATGCGGCCAGGACGTCGTCCAGGGCGGCGGGAAAGGGATGCTCAGGGGCCAGGCGATATTCAAGGAACAGCACTCGCATCCCGCTGGCGCGTCCCAGCCGGGCGGCCAGCTCGCCGTCGCTGCGAAGCGACCCAAGCTCGTAACCTCCGCCGTGGAGAAAGAGGAGCACCCGACCGGTGTCCACCCCTGGGGCCACGAGCCAATAAGCCGTGACCCCGCCAGCGGTTACCTCCATCACTTCTACATCGTCAGGCATCGGGTAAAGGCGGCCCGCGGGCACGAAGGCGGCACGCCGTTCATCTAGCGTCAGAGGAGGCTGGCTGGCGCTAGCCTTCTGCCGTTGCCTGAGGCTGTCAATCAGGTCCTGCATCGCCCGGCTGGGCATCTCGGCATCTCCTTTAGCGTGGGTTACTGGATGGCGCTTCGGCGGCCAACCCCAGTCGGGGTGCCCGTATTAACCAACCACGGCCACCGCGTCCGCAAACACTTCGCTCAGTCGCCCGGTCTTGACGTCGTACACGAACCCTCTGATGGGGACCTCTTGCGAGATCCATGGGTGCGACCTCGCCTTCTGAACCTGTTCCCTGGTGTTCTTCTCGGCGTCGGTGAAACTGTAGAACCTGGCCGGCGCAATCGGCGCCTGCCCTGTCTCCTTGCGGAGCCGGTCCTCCAAATCGCTGTCGACGAACCTGAGCATCCCGCAGTCCGTATGGTTGATAATCATTATCTCTCGAGTCCCCAGCAACCTGGTCGAGAGAACAAGCGACCGGACAGCGTCGTCATCGATCACGGTGCCAAAGTTCCTGATCACGTCCACGTCCTTATCGGCGAGACCCAACATCTGCAAGATGCTGCTTAGCCGGGGATCTGCACAGGTAACGATCGCGATCTTGGGCGCCGGTGGGTTTCCCCGGCTGGGGTCGAAGTCCCTGGCGATGGTTGCGTTGACGTTCAATGCCTCATCGATAATGCTCATAACCCTTCTCCTTTTCTCTGGGGGCCCCGGGAGCCCCGGTATGCCTGTCACTGTCACCGCGAGAATGTCGAACGGTTGAGGACGCTGCCTCCAGCATCACGCGGGCACCTGTTAAGGAGGTTCGCGCTTTGGGCGACCTATCGGGCCCTTGGAACTCCCTAGTCAATGAGTGGTCTCTGGCCGGCTAGCGGCTCTTTTTTGACCCCAAATTTGCGCTAGCAAGGGGTCGGCTCCTCTGGCGGTGCAGACACTGACAACAGTGGGAGGTGTTCCCCAGACGTGAGGCCTGACCTGCGGATCCTTGCGGCCCTGGCCGCGCTGCTGTCCGGGGCCGCCGGCGTCGGCGCCGGCCCCGGCTCCTTCGGCTGTGCCCGCCTCCTCCCACCTGCATTGGCATATCTGCAAGAGCTTCGACCAGAGCTTCCTTTGCAGTGAGCTGGCGGTCCCCATTGATTACACCAGGCCCTCCGCCGGCAACCTCAACCTGGCTCTGATAGAGCGTCCGGCCACCGACGCCCCCGTGCTCGGGGATATCGTCATCAACCCGGGCGGCCCGGGAGGCTCCGGGGTGCAATATCTGGAATACGAAAGCTACTACTTTCCTGCCGAGCTGACCGACCATTTCAACCTTGTCAGCTTTGACCCGCGCGGCGTTGGCCAGAGCGACCCGGTGGCCTGTTTGGGAGCTTCGGCGCTCGTCCATAATGTGTTGAGCTTCGACCCCGACCCGGTCACCGTCGCCCAGGTGTCTACCCGGGTCTCCGACGAAAAAGCATTTGCCCGCTCCTGCGCCGAGCACACGTCAATGACCCTGCTCGACAACATCGGCACCGCCGCCACCAGCCGGGACCTTGACCGTATCAGGGCCGCGCTCGGCCAGAGCAAGCTCAATTACCTCGGGGTCGGCTACGGGACCTACCTGGGAGAGCTCTACGACCAGGAGTACCCGGGCCACGTCAGGGCCATGGTGCTCGACGGGGTGATAGACCCGGCCCTCTCCAGCACAGCGTGGAGCGAGCAACAAGCAGAAGCCCTCGAAGGCGAACCTGGGGATTTCTTCGCTTGGTGCGACGGGAAGTCTCTCGGCCGGCTCCAGGCCACGTGGCCGTGCCGGGCGACACTGCCCCAAGGGGCCGAACAGGCTTACCACCACCTCATGGCCCGGCTGGCCGACGGCTACCGGCCAGATGCGGAGCTGCCGCCCTTGGACGGCGAGGCGCAGAAAGTGACCCTCGGGGTCGCCGATGAGGCCGTCTTGGCCTTGCTCCCTTATCCGGCGGATTGGACGTATTTGGCCCAGGCGATCGAAGAGGCCCTGGCCGGTTATGGCGGGTCGCTCGTCTCGGCCGCATACGGCGGCAGTGGCCTGACGGCGGACGGCCAGTTGTCCTCCAACTACGTGGCCGCTAATACCGCCATTGTGTGTGTGGACGGACCTTTTCCCTCGGCTGTAACTGGCTACGAGCACCTCGCCGCCCAGCTGGCCAAGGTGGCCCCTGATTTCGGTTCCATCTTGGCCTGGAGAGGGTCCGGGTGCGCATACTGGCCCGTCAAGGGCGAGGAAAAGCCGGCCGACATCCACGTCACAGGTGGGCGTCCCGTCCTCCTCATCGGCTCGACCGGCGACCCCCTCACTCCTTATTCGTGGGCCCAGGCGGTGGCTCGCCAGCTTGGGAGCGCTCGCCTGCTCACTAGGGATGGCCCCGGCCATACCGCCTACTTCAACAGCACGTGCGTACAGACCTGGACCGACCAGTTTTTCGGAACGCTCACGCTCCCTCCGAAGGGCATGGTGTGCAATAGCAACAACCTGAACGTCATTGAGCCCTGAGCTACGCGAGGTGCGGCCCCTTTGGCTTGCCAGGGGCCCGCGGCTTGTAATCGTTGTGCAGCCGAGCACGCCCGTTCGCGAGTATGTGGAAATGAGCGTCTTGCCAGAACGGCAACGTCACGCGGCACCTTACTGTGCTCATCCGTCGCTTAAACGGTACGTTCGAAGGCGCGGGAGGGCGCGGCCGCCCTCTCCGGCTGGTCGCCGAGGCGTCGGTGGGGTCTACCGCGCAGCTGTTTGGGGGATCCTGGCCAGGTCGAGCGCTTCGTTGATCGTGAGCCTGGCGCCGGTCTCCGGGGCGCTTGCTACATCCTGGGCCGAGAGGGCCGCCCGTGCCCGATCGACAAACGCTCGGCCCGGCGTCTCGTCGGAATAGACGTTGACGATGCCCTCCTGTTGGGCGTAGACCTCTGCCGCGGCGGCTATTTGCGCTGCCCTTGCGGGCCGGTGCTCGACTGCCTCGATGGCCGCGAGCCCGATCAGTGAGAGGCCGACCCCACGAACGCTCGCCACGTCGGTGTACGCCTGCACCGAGTCAAGAAAGCACCGCCGGGCCCGCACATGGTCTTCGTGCTGAAGCTGCGCCCACGCCATTTCGGACAGGATCCTGGCCTCTTCGGCTCGGTCGCCGACAACTTCGAACGCAGCCAGGGACTGCCCGTAGAGACCGAGAGCCTCGGCCAAGTCGCCGGCACCGGCTGCCAGTTGGGCGAGGCCACCGAGTGACAAGCCGGCTCCTTCCTCGTCGCCCAAGCGCCTCTGGATCTCGAGTGCCTGGGAGTACCTCGTCTTCGCCATGCCGAGGTCGCCGGCGATGGCGCGAAGGACTCCGTCGAAGGTCAAGGCAAGCGACTCGGCCCAGGTGAAGCCAACGGAGCGGCTCCGCTCGATGCTCTCCCCAGTCCACCCGAGCGCGGCCTGCAGATCGAACCCGAGCAGCCCGACGCCCTGCAGGCATGCAGCGAGGCAGAGCTCACGATCAGCTCCTAGCTCCGCAGCGACACGGTACGCCTCGCCCCATTCTTCGTTGGCCCGCTCGAACTGGCCCAGCACCCACGATGCCAACGCTGCCGTGAGAAATGCGCCCGCCCTCCCGACGGTTGGGGTGCCACCGCTACAAGCGCCGACGAAGAAGGTGGCATATTCCCGGGCGCTCAGGTTCTTGCCCCGAACGTGCCAGTACAGCATTAGGTCGCCGCAGATCTGCATTCCCTTCTCGCCAGCATCCGCCTTGCCGTTCCGCGCCGAGGCTAGGAGCGTCTCCAGAGCGGCCTGGAGGGTGGCCTCCTCGGCAATACCGCGTTCGAGCGATGCGATCTGACTGGTTCCTTCCATACCGTCGCGGATCTCCCCGCCAACTGCCGCGTACCGGTGGGCGTGGTTTAGCGCCAGTTCGCCAGCCTCGGCGGAGGCCTCGAGCCGCTCCCGAGCGTATTGCCTGATCGTCTCCAGCATCCGGAAGCGCTCAACCTGGCCGTCGACCTGCACGAGGGCCTTGTCGACGAGCGACTCCAACTCGTCGAGCACGGTCTCGCCGGGGCCTGCGCAAACGGCCTCGAGATCGGCCAGGGTGCACCCCCCGGCGAAGACCGCCGCGCACCGGAACAGGCGCTGCTCCGACGGGGTGAGGAGCGAGTGGCTCCAATCGATCGTGGCGCGCAGCGTCTGGTGCCGCTCGGGACTGTCACGAGGGCCAGAAGTGAGCACGTCAAGGGCTCGGTCGAGCCGCTCGAGCAGGGCTCCGGGGGCCAAGAGCCGCAGTCGGGCGGCGGCGAGCTCAAGGGCCAGCGGCAGGCCGTCCAAGCGTCGGCAGATGGCGGCAACGGCCCCAGCATTTTCAGGGGTCAACTCGAAGGAGCCCTGGGCCGTTCTGCCGCGCTCGACGAACAGAGCGATGGCGGAACGCGCCAGGAGCGACCCGGTCGGTTCGGTCCAGCCCGGCCCCAAAGGCGGCGGTAGGCCGAGCGGAGCGAGCGGGTACTCTCGTTCCGCGCTGATGCGCAGCGGTGCCCTGCTTGTGGTTACGACCCGTAGCCCCGGACAATTCTGGACCAGCCCGGCCACCTCTGGAGCGGCCAGCAAGATCTGCTCCAGGTTGTCAAGGAGCAGAAGCGCCTTCTTATCGCCGATGAGTGAGAAGACCCCGTCGCCGAGCGTCCGTCCCTCGGCCTCCTTGACGTCAAGTGCGACCGCAAGGGCAGGCAGAAACTCCGCAGCATCGGTGAGGTCAGCCAACGCGATGAACGCGACACCGTCAAGGAACTCGGGTGCGAGGAGCCGGCCGAGCTCGATGACGATGCGGGTCTTCCCGACACCGCCGGGGCCCGTGATCGTGACGACCGGATGCTCCCGGACGAGCTCGATGAGCGACGCCAGATCGGCTGACCGACCTAGCAGTGGCGTGGCCGGGTCGGGCAGGTTGCCCGGGAGGCTGGCAAATCGCCCACCCTTGCCCTCGAGCGCCCCCGGCGCCGGCACGACGATGCCCTCGGCCGACACCGCGTAAAGCTCGAACGGGCGCCCGACATTTTTGAGCCTGAACCGCCCGAGGCTGACGACTTCGACTTCGCTCCGGTTCTTGAGCTGATCGCAGGCAGAGTCGGACAACATCACCCCACCAGGTACTGCGAAAGACTCGATCCGAGAAGCGATGTTCACGGCGTCGCCGATCATGTCCCCAGGCTCGAGAATCACCTCCCCCACGTGGATGCCGATGCGGACCGGGACTTCCTGGGCTGCGAGCTCCCGCTGGATGGCGACTGCGGCGAGCACCGCAGCCAATGAGCTCGGGAACGTGCTCATGGTGCCGTCCCCCATCCGTTTGACGATCGTGCCACCGAAGGCTTCGTGGCGAACCTCGAGCGCCCTCATATATCTGTCGCGCTTGTCGAGCCCGAGCCCCTCGTCAGTCTGCATCAGCGCCGTATAACCGACGATGTCCGTGAACATCACGGCGACGATCTGTCGGTCTAGCCGCTTGCTCATGTCTGCTCCGTTCGGCACGCTCTTTGAACGCGAGGAGCTCCCGATCTGGTGCCGCTCCCAGCGGCCCGTCTTCTAAGGCAGGACCAGTGCAGAGGTGGGCGTTATGGCACGCGTCGCATCACCGCCGACCGACGGGGAGATCCCCAGAGACCAGGTCTCACCGCGGCCCGATGACTCGGACCTCATCTAGTGCGCTCGAAGAGATTCGAACTCCCAACCTTCTGATCCGTAGTAATCACGCTTATTGCGACGTACTAAACGAAATATGCGCAGTTCAGCCCACTGGTCGTGCCAACCGAACTCGCAATAGTCAGATGCTGTCCGTTCGACGTCCCAGAGCGCTCTACGGCGCAACCTATGGGGCTAGGTCAATGACGGCGTAGCTCATCGCGGGTCCCAGAGGTCGCGGTCGTCAAGCCGGTCAACCTTCACGCCGCCCAATCACTGTGGTCCTGTAACCAGCTCGCATCGATGCCTGGTTGTCGGCGGCTATCGAAAACTGCGCTGGCGGCCAGCAGGAACCTCCGGCAAGCGGCCACGGATTGTGGTGGCCTCCCGTGACCTCACCCGAGCGTCCTGGGCGCAGATCGCCGAATCGGTATTGGATCGACACTCGCCGTCAACGAGATCGCCAGCGCTCGGGAAATCCAATTATGCGCTCATGACGAGACTACCGACAACGTCCCTCCACTCGGGCCAGTGAGCCCGTTGCCTTTGTACATGGCGGCGTTTCCGCTGGCTCAGACCGCTGCCAGCAGCTTCGCACGCAGTGTCTTAGCGCAGAATGAACTTGTGAAGTTCTACCACTTCTGCTGTCATCCCAAGATCTTCGGCGGCAAGCTCAACATCGACCTTTGGTCGGTATCTATCATCGAACTCTCGCCACTGATCGACCGTTTCCCAAATCTCGACGGCACCCAGCCCATCGGCCGTGGCGTACACAGCCTGCATTATAAACCCCGGTTGCCTCCGAAGTTCCTCTTCTTCGTGCAGCCCTCCCGCGATGCGATCGAACACTTCAGTGCTCATTCCGGGGACAGAAAACCTGAGAAGAACGGCCATTACGAACCCCTCTCACTTTGTGGGATGGAAGCGTACCAGCCCAGACCAATATCCGGGAGGGCCTGGGCCTTCAAGGGAGTAGCGAGGAACTCTAGTGCCGTCTGTTGTTGAGGGCGGCGCCGTTTGGGCTGGTCGGGGTCAGTTCGGCTTGGGCGGCGACGTGCTCTTGTGACCCACGCCAGGGCCTCCGTAACTTCGCGCCGCTCCACCTGTCATTCCTGTCGATAGGCACCGCCACTTTGTCGCGCCGGCAGGCAACGATTAGCTCGCTTAGGTGGCTCGGCCAGACCGAGCTGTCCCCGGTGACCTCGAGCCGTTCCTGGAATGGTTCCCGTCGAAGGAGCGGGGCTCTCGGGCCAAGGTGTGCGCTCGTGGCACGGCACAGGCCAAGACACTGAGTGCCTGCTGGACCCAGTTGCGATCCACACCGATGAGTCAATCTCGGGAGGCTCTGCTGCGCAGGCCTGATCCGCGGGCCGCGTGCAGTGCGACGGTTCGGGGGCAAAGCGTAGATGTCTCTTGAAGAACGGCGCGGTCCAGAACGCGCACCCCGAAAACCAGCCCAGAACGACGTACTTCTGCTCAGGCCGTCGCGCACTGAACGGACTTATGCCGGTCAACCGGTCGCGAAGCGCAGACGCACTGACTGTCGCCGCACCTATCGTTCGACCTCCTCCTGTGCTCGACTCACGAGCTGTCGTGCCCAGCGAATGGCGAGGTTGGCGCTGGGCTGAGCGACGAGAGCCGCCCCGTAGTGGGCAGTGTCCTTAAGCCCCAGGAGGCGCTCGAGGCGGACAGCGAGGTCTCGGCCGTCTGGCGTTGCAGTTTCTAGGAGCTCAGTGGCACGCCTATGGTCGTCCCCACGGTGGTAGCGACCGAGACGCACACAGCAAATGGCGTCGGACGCCGCGATGCCGGCCAGGACGGCGAGGCCGGCGGTGACATTGGAGAAACCTTGTCTGCGCTCGTTCGCCACGAGCTCGGCCGTTTCGAGGTAGGCGCGGGCCATGTTGAGACGGCCGGCCGCCTCCGTCGGCCCTCCACTTGATGAGCGGGCTGCTCTAGGCACGGGCCGGGACCATCAGCAGGATTGGCGCCCCCGCAACTGCTATGCCGTGGCGGCGTATGTCGTCGTACAACGCCGGGTCGCTGGTGGGCAGTTTGAACCACTGCCAGGTCGACAGTTCGACCGCGTGAAGGGGGTTCCCCGTCCAACGCTGCACGCTTCGATGGAGGGCATCAACGGAAGCGTGCCAGGCCTTTGTGTCGGGG
>Ga0302326_10013634_pt1 | contig 17213 bp, 18 predicted proteins | sample Palsa_T0_3_FD_202264 | JGI IMG/M metagenome (GOLD analysis project Ga0302326, IMG submission 202264) | Peat permafrost microbial communities from Stordalen Mire near Abisko, Sweden - Palsa_T0_3 | ecosystem: Environmental > Terrestrial > Soil > Palsa > Peat permafrost | place: Sweden: Abisko... | reverse complement strand
TTCGCGCTCTTCCCAAAAACACATCGGATCGGTAGACCCTTATGCCTTGAAAATCCCCGCCCCGAAGGGGCGGAATACTCACTAACGGAGAGCCGCCCACTCTCCATTTCACGCTGAACCGGCACACTTTTAGTTCGTAGAAGCGCCCCTGAAGACCTAGTCGACTCTGAACATAAGGCAGAAGAATCGTATCGTTATACGGTACAGGATTTGGGGTCAACAATTCATACCCATGAAACGAACGAAAGTCTCCGTCTAGCTAGGGAGTCCTCTGACGTCGAGAAAAGCTGTATTCCCCCTCTGGGCCATCTGTGACTCGGGCGATAAGGAGATGGTTGGATTTTGGCTGGTGCGGGTACAAGAGATAATCTCCGCCCTTGACCCGATCAAGAAAGCCCCTACACTTGGCTGCCTCCTGTTGATCTGGTCTGAGTCCAGCCCACGCCCCACGGCCAATCTTCTCTTTCAGTAGCCGGAGATCGTGGTCATCCAAGGATGACCAGCCAATTCTAGCTTTCCCATTTCGAAGTGATTCGTCGACGCCGGGGCACGAAAATCGTGCACCATCTTCGTAATAGATGGTCTTCACCACATAGGCTTTGGACATTCTTCCTCTATTCTTTCCCGGTCACGTAATGGCCTTACTAATGTTCTTTGCGTTCTTCTTCCTTCGGTTTTGGCGCTGGGCGCGGGGCGGGCTTGGCGGTTTCTTGAGGACGTGCTTGCGGCCGAGCCTCCGGCTTAGCGGCTTCCTGAGGACGCGGCTGCGGACGGGGTGCCGGCTTGGCAGCTTCCTCGGGACGAGTCGGCGCTGGGCGCGGCGGAGTTGGACGGGCCGATTCTTCAGGGCGAGGCTGGGGTTTCGCCTGCGGCGTCGGGTGGGACGGAGCAGCAGGCCGAGCTTCCTGCGGATGCGCCTCAGGCACTTGTGGACGGGCTTCGGGACGTGTTTCCGGCCGCTGGGGAACCGGCGATCGCTGCGCCGTGTTCCTCTCAGGCGCCGGACGGGCTGCCGGCCCCGCAGCGGGAGCTTTGTAAGGCGTAGCGATCGGACGCGCCGCTACCAATGCCGCCGGATGCCCGCCATTGGTTTTTGCAAATTGCGCGCGATTGGTGGAAGCTTGGCGAGCATGCTGAATCTGAGCGCTCACGGGCGGCCTTCGCGGATCGCGCACCACGGCCAGCTCCTGCGGCGTGGGCCGAACGTCGATTCCGCCATGCCCGCCGTTGTAACTCACCCGATTGCCCCGGTTGTTCGGCACCGAGTAGTTGTAAACGTTGTGAACGATCGAAACATTCACATTCGTCACCGACCGGTTGTAGTACACAGCGCCGTTGTTCCAATACGCGCCGTAATAGCCACGACCGGTGTATCCGAAGCCGTAATCGATTCCGCCATAAAATCCAATGTGCGGACCCCAGTAGCCCGAGTGCCACAGGTAGGCGTTGTTGTCGAAGCCCCACCAGGGTGGCGTCCACAGGGCCCCCACAAAAGGCGCTACGATCCAGGCCCCCGGCACCCAGTAGTAATCGGAGTTTGCATAATCCCAAGAACCTGGCGTCCAGATGTAATTGTCGCCGGGAGCGGGAGGCTGGCTGTAATCGGGTAGAGGCGGCGGAGGTTCGGACGCTTGGACCGGGGGCTGATCGGAAGAAATTTGACCGTCATCCGGCGGGGCATTGTAAGAAACACCGGTTGGCGGCGCGTAGCTTTGGCCGGAGGATGATGCCGGGGGCGTCTGGTCCGTTGAAGCGAGATTTCCGCCGGCGGGATCGCCGTTGGCGACGGGCGCACTCTGGTCCGGGGCGCTCTGGCCCGCAGGCGCCGCAGCCTGATTTTGGGGTTTGTTGCAAGCGGCCAAGCCCACTAACAGCAGGCCCGTAACAATGGTGAAACGTAGACGTTCAGCGGATGTGCTCATGCGTGTTTCCTCCCACACGCAATTCGCTGTGGCACGTGGAGTGCCACTGTTTCAGCAGGCTGAGTCGAAAGTCCGAAAAGACCGCTTGCTCACGCGCGCGGCTCAGTAGATTGTGCGCGTTGCAGGGCCGGGAGGCGGTTTCGACGCAGTCCGCTAAAAAGATACCTTGGGAGCGTTGCGAGCGCCGGGTTCGGTCTTGAAATAAGCGTCGTTGCGCTGGAAACCGAACATGGATGCCGCAATGTTGTTGGGGAACAATTCGATGTCCGTGTTGTAACGCTGCACTGTTTCGTTATACTTGCGCCGCTCCACGGCGATGCGGTTTTCGGTGCCGGCCAGTTCATCCTGCAAACGCAGGAAATTTTCGTTGGATTTCAATTGCGGATAATTTTCCACCACCACCAGCAGGCGGCTGAGAGCGCCGTCCAATTGCGAATTGGCCTGGATCTTGTCAGACGGCGTCCGGGCGCCACCCAAGGCCGCGCGAGCGTCCGTGACTTCCTTGATCACGGCCTGTTCCTGCTTGGCGAAACCTTTGACAGTTTCCACCAGGTTCGGAATCAAATCCGAACGGCGCTGCAAAGCAACGTCCACCTGTGACCAGGCCGCGTTGACTGCTTCGCGCTCTGTAACCAGGGTGTTCCGCGATCCGGCGGCCCAGCCGAAAACGGCGAGAACGGCCAAAACGACCACGCCAATGACAACCAATGCGATTTTCATCGAATTTCCCTCATTTCGTCATTCTTTACCGAGGCGATCTACACGAGAGACCAGCGCCTCAATCTGTTTCAAATAGCTCGCAAACAGCGCCTGGGGATCCACGTCCCTGGCCAGCTTGCTTTGGTCCCGCAGGTCGAGCAGGGTATCGAACGGCGTTGCATCCGCGCCAATATCGGGAAGGTGCCGGACCACCTCGCGCTTGCGCCATCCGGACGGTATTTCCGATAGCAGCAACGCGTGGCGCGCAAGCACCAGGAAATTGGGAACGGAATCGATCATCAGGCGCAGCAGCGCGGGCGCGTTCGAAAGGACATCGGCGGCCTTCTGCCGCAAGCGCAGCAGTTTGGAACGCAGCTCCATTTCCACTTGGGCGCGATAGAAGGTCCGGTCGATTTCCAGATTTTGGATCAGATCCTGGCCGAACAGCACGCGCCGCCGCTCCTGCATGTCGTGAAACTCGATGGGGAAACAATCTGTGGAAGTGCGTAGTTCCTCTTCGCTCAACAGGAGCGGAGATGGATTGCCGAGCTTACGCCACCATTCGAAGATCGGCCCGGCGCCAGCCAGCTCGGCAGGCGTGACGCGGGTGAGCACGCACAAAACGTTCAAGTCCGAAAAGTGCTCGTTGTGCTCGCCGGCCGCAGCGGAGCCGTACAAGATGACGGATCGCAGGCGCTCGCGCTGGGCCTGCTTCAGGCGATCGACCAGTTCTAGGAGTTTGTCTTCCATATTCCGCCGCTACCAGCTACCCGAAGCGCCACCTCCGCCTGAATCCCCTCCGCCAAAACCGCCAAAGCCTCCACCACCACCGCCGCCACCGCCGAAGCCGCCGCCGCCCCAGCCACTTCCGCCTCCACCGCCGCGTCCTAATAGGTTACCGAGAATCAGGCCGGTAAGCAGACCACCGCCGCTGCCTCCTCCGCGGAAGAGCAGGAGCAGAACGATGATGCCGATTACGATGACCGGCCACGGAAGACCGCGCGAGCGCGTGGAGACTGTCCGATCGCGCGTGCGCGGGGCACCTTCGGGAGTTACGTTCTTGGCCCGGTCTATGTAGGCGCTCATTTGCGCCGCAGCCGAGATCAGGGCTTGGCCGTATGCGCCCTGCCGCAAAAGCGGATTAATGCCGCGCAGTATGCTGCCGTCGAAGCCGTCGGGAAGGATCGGTTCCAGGCCGTAACCTACTTCGATGCGATCATGATGGTCCTGGACGGACAGAAGCAGCATGATCCCCTCGTCCTTGCCCTTCTTGCCGATGCCCCATTGACGGAACAATTCATTGGACACATCTTCGATGGGATTCCCGTCCAGGGAGGGCAAGGTGACGAGCGCCATTTGGACGCCGGTGGACTGTTCCAATTGGCCGCAGTAGGCTTCGAGCTCCGCTCGCGACTGGGGATCGAGCACATGAGCAAAGTCGCTGACGTAGCCCTGCGGTTTTAGCGATTTCAAGTCGAGGGCGAATAGCGAGGCGGAAAGAGCGCAAACAAGCAGCACGGCGCGCGCCAGTTGGCCCAAACCTCGTCCTTGAACAGGACGCGCGAGACGGACTGGCGCGCGGATGAGTTCCGGGGCCTGTTGGCGGCGTGCGCCACAGGCTTCGACCTCTTGCACAGGACCCGCAAAACGGCCTGGGGCGCGGACGAGTTCCGGGTCCTTTTGGCGGCGTGCGCCACAGGCTTCGACCTCTTGCACAGGACCCGCAAAACGGCCTGGGGCGCGGACGAGTTCCGGGTCCTTTTGGCGGCGTGCGCCGCACTCTGTGCGCTTTAGCTTTAGCAGTCGAGTTCCTCGCGTTTAATGCGGAAGTCGCCCAGATTGCCGAGCACGGCGAGAGTAATGTTCTTGGGATTGAAGAATTCGCGCGAGATATCGCGCACCTGCTCGGCGGTGACGGCTTCGATGCTTTCCAGCATTTCGTCCAGAGTGAAGAAGCGCTGGAAATAGAGATCCTGGCGAGCTAGATTGCCCATGCGGCTGGAAGTGGATTCCAGGCCCAGCATGAAGGAGCCTTTCAGATTGTCCTTGGCGCGGCGCAACTCTTCGGCGGGAACCAGATTTTCTTTCAGCTCACGGAACTCCTTGACGATGGAGTCGATCACTTTGGCGGCGGTTTCCACGGCGGTGCCGGCATAGATCGCCATGTAGCCGGTGTCGCGATACATCGCCAACTCGGAATAGACGGCGTAAGCCAAACCCTGCTTTTCACGGATGTTTTGGAACAGGCGCGAGCTCATGCCGCCGCCCAGGATGGTATTCAGCGTATAGCAGGCGAAGCGCAATTCGTGCGGAAAAGGATAAGCGGGCACGCCCATATAGAGATGGGTCTGTTCGAGCGACGTCTTGTTTCGAAATACCAGGCGCGCGTGCGGCACCGGCGCCACCTCGGGAGCAAGCTGGCCGTTGACCGGCAGATCTTCGAAGTGCTGGCGCGCCAGATCCACCAATTGCGCGTGATTCAGATTGCCCGCCGCGGTGATCAAAATATTGGACGGCGAATAGTAGCGCTGAAAGTACGAATCGATCATTTCGCGGTCGAAGGCGCGAATGGTATCCTTGCTGCCGATGATGGGCTTGCCGAGCGGATGGTCTTTCCAGAAATTGCTGGAGAAGATATCGTGCAAAAGATATTCGGGGTTGTCCACGTCCATCTTCAGCTCTTCCAGGATCACGCCCTTTTCTTTTTCGATATCTTCCGCGCGGAACAAAGGATTGCGAACCATGTCCGCCAGAACATCGAAAGCGATGGGCAGGTGTTCATCCAGCACCTTGGTGTTGTAACTCACCATCTCTTTGGCGGTGAAGGCATCCAGGCCGCCGCCGATGGAATCCACGGAGCGCGCGATCTCCTCAGCCGAACGGTTCTTGGTGCCTTTGAAGAGCATGTGCTCGATGAAGTGGGAGATGCCGTTCTCTTCCGAAGTCTCGCGGCGCGAGCCGGTGCGGATCCAGACGCCGAGCGAAACGGAACGGACATGGCCCATCTCCTCGCTGATTACCCGGACCCCGTTCTTGAGGGTTGCAATCTCGATATCGCGGAGAGTTTGAACTGCGTCTGCCATTTTGCCTGTTCTTATTTTATCGCGTTTTATCGCGGTTTCGGGCATTTCCGGGAGCGAATCTAGTGTTATGCGGCGTGGTCCACTATACTGAATATATGGGCCAAGCTATTGTGGGACTTGAACTTCCGGACCTGCAAGCCACTTTGGGGCCGGAACAACCCGCGTTTCGGGCCCGCCAGATATATGACGCGGTGTACCGGCAGAAGGTACCGGAACTGGCTCAGATCACGAATCTTCCCGCAAGTCTCAGAAAAGAATTGGCTTCCAGGCTTGAAATGGGGTGGCCTGCGCTCGCCGCCGAGTATAGGAGTACGGATGGGACCCGGCGCTATCTGTTGGAATTACGGGACCATAGGACGGTGGAGACGGTCCTGATGCCGGAGGAAGGTCCAGACACCAGACGGGATACGATTTGCATCTCGAGCCAGGTGGGTTGCCCGGTTAATTGCCAGTTTTGCCTTACTGCGCTGATGGGGTTGGACCGCAATCTGACGGCGGGCGAGATTGTGGGTCAGGTGCTGTTCGTCATGCGCGCGAACAAGATCTCGACGGAGACAGACCGGCTGAACATCGTGATGATGGGGATGGGCGAGCCGCTGTTGAATCTGCCCAACGTGATCAAAGCGACGCGGATTTTGACCGATCCAGAGGGGATCGGGCTGTCGCCGAAGAGGATCACGCTTTCCACCGCCGGCATCGTTCCGAAGATCGCCGAACTGGGCCGCGAGCCGGTGCGGCCGAAGCTGGCGATTTCGCTGAACGCATCGACAGAAGAGCAGCGGCGGGAGCTGATGCCGATCACGCGCAAGTATTCGCTGAAGGATTTGCTCGCGGCGTGCAAGGCCTATCCGCTGCGGCCGTGGGAGAAGCTGTCGTTTGAATATGTGCTGCTCAAGGACGTGAACGATTCGGATGCAGACGCGCGGCGGGTGGTAAAGCTGCTGGCTTATTTGAACGCGAAGGTGAATTTGATCGCGATGAATCCGGGGCCGGGGATTGCGTTTGAGACGCCGGATGCCGAACGGGTGCTGGCGTTTCAAGCGATCGTTCGGAGGGCCATGCCGTGCTTTGTGAGGAAGCCCAGAGGTCGGGATATTTTTGCGGCTTGCGGGCAGTTGAAGCGGCAAGAATTGGTTGGGGTTGGGGATTAGAGCCAATTTCCCTTACAGCGAAAAGGTTGCCGATAAGAGCCTAATACGCGTAGTTGCTCTCGTTTTCAGGCTGTTCTTCATAACGCAAGTTGGGATAGAGGGCGGCCGGTGGCGATCGCGTCCCTGAAGAAGATCGCCTTCACCGCGATTGCGGCGGCGCTCTAGCTAGGTAGACGCCACTTCTTCCGTGGCCGAGCCCAGTTCACTCTCCAGTTCTTCAATTTGTCGGCAAACTTCCCTTCAGCATTTCGGGAAGACTTTCAGCGAGCCGGTATTCGGATATGCCGATGGGCTTGTCGATGTCCCGGAGCGCGTATTCGGCGACAAACCGGTCATTCGTCTTGCAAAGGATGAGACCGATGCTGGGCTGGTCGTCGGGGTGCCGCAGGAGGTCGTTTACGGCAGAGAGATAGAAGTTCATCTTGCCGGCGAACTCGGGCTCGAACGATCTCATCTTTAGGTCGATCACCACGTAAGCACGGAGCTTCAGGTGGTAGAAAAGAAGATCGAAGTAGAATTCCTGGCCGCCCACGGCGAGCCGGTACTGGCTGCCCACAAATGCGAACCCGACGCCGAGTTCGAGAAGAAACTGGCGCCGGTGGTCGAGCAGGCCACGCTCCAGATCGCGCTCGTGGGCATCGTCGCCGAGGGTGAGAAAATCGAAGTTTTATGGATCTTTGGTGATGTCCCGCGCGAGGTCGGATTGCGGCGCTGGCAAAGTGCGGTCGAAGTTGGCGACGGCTTTCCCCTGCCGGTGCAGGCGCCCGGATTCAATCTGGTGAACCAGGACGTTGCGGCTCCAGCCATGCTGAATGGTCGCTTGGGCGCACCGGATGCGATCCTCGGTAGCCTTGACGAGGTCGAGGATGCGGACGTTATGGCCCCACGGAATTTGTGCAACAAGCTGTTGCACAATTGCTTCATCCGGCCAGGCCTCCGCGAATGCCCGCATGTATTTCAGGTTTCGCGGCGAGAATCCTTTCATGTCCGGGAACGCTCGCTTGAGGTCTGACGCCAGACGGTCGATCACTTTCGCGCCCCAGTTTTCCCGTTCCTGCCGGTCGAGGATATCGCGGCCGATCTGCCAGTAGAGCAGGACCAGATCCCGGTTGACGGCCATCGACGCGCGAAGCTGCGCCGCTCGAATCCGCCCCTTCAGGTCGGCGAGAAACTGTCCGTAGCTGTCTGGCGCGAGCGGTTCTGGCATAGGTTCCCGGCGATTCTTCATTGTCGTTGATCGCTCAGCCGCGCGGTCGGACGTTGGCGGCGTCCTTGGCGGATCTGCAGAACAGAAACCGTATCGACAGCGACGGTGAAGAGAACGCGGTACACGTGCGGCTTGCGTCCATAGAGCAACTGACGCACACCGAAAGGAAATACGTCGTTTCGGGGGCGAATGCACAGCGTTCGGGAGAATGGGCCAGAGAAAGCTACTGCTTTCCGCAACCCTTCGAACCAGCGTAATCGGGCTTAGTCGCGTTTTGCCTTGGTGGTGGTCCTAGCGTGGAAGGGCACGCTTGACGCGCAACTCTTCAAAGGCCGCCTCGGCGGATTGGGTGCGCCCAGCCTTCAGGTCCTCGTAGCCTGCCGGATTGCTTCAATGGCTTCCTGATAGTCCTGCCGCTCCCATTCCAGATACTCGGCCAAGGCGTGTTCGAGCGCGGCGGCAGTGTCCTGGCCACGACATTGCGCGTACTCTTCCAGTTGGGCTTTACGTTCCGGTTTAATAGGTCTTACATCCATGCGCATTCAGGCTAGCTGTTGGGGCCGCTTCTGTCAACGTGCTTATCGCGCGCAGCCCGTATAGTTTCCTTGGCTTGTCGCCGTCGCGTGGATGGGCGCTCTATTCCTTCAAGACGTGAATCGCTCCGTGCACGTCCGCGGTGACCGCGCGCCCGAGTTCCAGTTTGTTCGAGCGGACAAAGTGGCGGCTCACATAAGCCGTGAGCGGAGCCGGCAACCCGGTAACTCGGAGTTGAACGGCAACGAAGTTGCCCTCATCGGTCAGCGCGGTCACTACGCCGCACAGCTGGTTCGATTTCCCGGTTGGCTCAACCGGAATGAGAACCACCTCATCGGGATGGATCATCAGATGAAGTCCGTCGCCAGCGAGATCCGACTCCGCGACGATGGGGCCGGCCACCACGCGAGATCCTCCGGCCATTTGCGAGGCCTCCGCTTTGTACAGATTCACCGCGCCGAAAAACGTGGCCGCGAACACGGTGGGCGGGCGGCGCAGCAAATCGTCCGCGGTTCCTAGAGCGTCCAGACGTCCCTCCTTAATCAGGGCGATGGGGCCTTCCATGTGCCGCGCCTCCGACAGGTCGTGCGTGACGTGCAGAATGGTAAGTTTCTTCGCAGCGTGCAGCAACTTCAGCTCACTACGCAGCCGCGCCGCCGTCCCGCGATCCAATGCGCTCAACGGTTCATCGAGAAGAAGAACGCGAGGCTCGGTAACCAGCGCTCTTCCAATGGCCACGCGCTGCTTTTCTCCGCCACTGAGGGTATACGGAAAGCGGTGCAGCAGGTGTTGAATGCCGAGCAACTGCGCAATCTCTTGCACTCTGCGCCGGGCGTGCTCCGGCTCGCACTGGCGATAACGTAAACCGAACGCGAGATTGCGAGCCACATCCAGATGCGGAAACAGCAGGTAATCCTGGTAAACCATCCCAATGCCGCGTTTCTCCGGCGGCATTCCCGTCACTTCTCTATCGCCCACGAAAATGCGGCCCGCATCGGGACGGTGAACTCCCAGCAGAAGCTCCAAAAGGAGCGTCTTGCCCGCGCCGGTGGGTCCCACGATGACAAGATACTGGCCCTCGCTCACGTGCAGGGAAACGTCCTGAATCGCGAATTCCGGCCAGACGCGGCTCACTCCCTCGAGTTTGATCAATATTCCGCCCGCTTCAGGGTAGCAACCGCTCTGAGGCTGACAAATATGGCCAGAGCAACCAGCAAAAGCAATGTCGAAAGGGGCTTGGTATAGGTGTATCCGAAAAAGTTGTACCACTCGAAAAGCAGCGTGTTGATGGTTTTCGGGTAATAGGCGATGATAGCCACCGATCCAAATTCGCTGATGGCGCGCGCCCAGGTCATGATGGCGCCCGAGAGCAGAGCGCGCAGCGTGAGCGGAATGGTGACGTGGAAGAATGCCCCCAGCCAGCTCGCGCCCAGGCTGCGAGCGACGTATTCCATCCTGGGATCCACTTTCAGAAATCCATCGCGGCAGTGGTTCACGACGAAAGGTAAACCCACGAACAGCATCGCCAGCACTATGCCCCAATAGGTGTCGCTCAGTAGAATATCGAAGTGCGTTTTGAGGGGGGCGCCCAGGATGCCGCCGCGCCCGAAAATAAAAAGCAGCGCAATGCCGGCGATGGTGTGCGGAATCACCACCGGCATATCGACGATCCCTTCCACCACGGATTTTCCGGCAAACTGTTCCCGCGCGAGAACGTAGCCAAGAGGAATCCCAAACAGCAGCGAGACGCAGGTAGCGATCAGCGCCGCACTCAGCGTGATGAACAGAGCGCTTTGCACTGCCGGGTCCAGCGCCGTGCTCACCACGCGGGACGGCTCGGTGGTGAAGAGCAGGTTCAGGATCGGCAGGATGATGAAAAAAATAAGAAGGCCGCCGGAGACGGAGAAAACAGCCAACGGCGCAAGCGGCAGCCGCTCCGATTTCCGGTCCTTCACTGCCCACAGGATCGTGACGGCCAGCACCACGCCGGCAATTAAATAGCGGCCAATCAGGAGAAAGACGACGACAAAAGGAATGAAGATCAGCAGCCACGATACGGCCGAAACTCCGCCACGCTTGGCCGGTTCCCGGGCTGCTGGCTGGACGGCGGCTACGTTCACTGCGCCTGTTTAAGGAGCGGGCGCAAACTCTCGGGCACTTTCGAGAGGTCGTTGGTTTCAGCGGGAATCAAAGGGGTGATGTGAACCTTCCGGAGAGCTTCTTGTCCCACCGGACCGAGAAATATCTGGAGATAATCTGCAGCCCCTGGCTTGTTGGGCGCATTCAGCGGAATGGTCAGGCCGTTGGCCTTGGCGCCCAAAGTCACGCTGATTTTGCGCTCCGGCTTATCGTTGAATAAATTTATCGTCACGCGATTGTAGAGGCTGGCGACCAACGACAGATCGGAGAGATTCACTTGCGCGGGCAGCTTCACCGTCTTGATGCCCGCGGGACCCTCGCCGATTACCGACCCCATGTATCCGAACGCGTAATCGATGTCGCCCGCCAGAATCATCGGATACAGCGTCTCCGGGTCCGGCCGTACGATTACTCGCGCAGACTTCGGATTCAGGTTCTCAGGACAATCCACCGTGTAGCGCCCGCCCGACTCCGTGGCGGTAATGGCGGTATTGTTGGCGATCAGATTTTTGAAAATGGTGTTGTCCTTGTAATAAATATTCGACAACATAATCTGCCCGAGCGAAAAATAGCCGTCGGGACCGGCATTTGGATCGGCTATGCCCCATTTCACGTCCGGCCGCTGCAGGATCTTGTACCAGTTGTCGCCGTTGATTTCGTTCGCGTACTTGGAGTTGGCCGCGTAGGCAATGGTCATCTCATCGTGAGCGTAGCGAATCCAGGCATCGGCGTATTTCGGGAACATCACGGGAGGAATGATCGAATAGTCGTCGGTATAGACAATGTCGGCAAGCTTTCCCAGGTCGGTAACCTTGCGCATGTTGGCGAGCGCGTCGTCTTTTTCGCGCAGAACCTTGACGCCTGGATATTTCTCCTCGAATACCTTCTCGGCGGCCTCAATGGCCGGCGTCGGCGAGCCGTGATGGAAGATGACTAAGGTCTTTTGTTCCGGCTGCGCGGCGGGTTTGGAGCAGCCGGCGAGTATTGCGCACACGATGGGCGCAACCAATTGGATGTAGTTGCGAAAACGCATAGAAGCTGTGACTTCCAACCGAATGTATTACCATACCAGTTTCACATGAGTTCCGGCCTTCAAGAACCGCGCGCGCAAGGCAAACCCGCTGTAAACCGCAGCGGAAAGCTGGTGGAAGCCATGGGCTTGCGCCGCAGCATCGTCGGCATTTTGTGCATGGCGGTGCTGGTGGGGATGGGCGAAAGAATGTCGGAACGATTTCTGCCCATTTATCTGGTTGCGCTGGGCAGCGGGATGCTCTGGCCCGGCTTTCTTAACGCCATTAACAATCTGGTTTCGGCGCTTTATTCCTTCCCGGGCGGCTGGCTGGCGGAGCGCATCGGACCAAAACGGTCGCTGCTGGTTTTCAATCTGATGGCTATCGCGGGGTTCGCGCTGGTGGCGGCGATTCCGAAGTGGCAGGCCGTGGTGGCCGGCTCATTCCTCTTTCTTTCCTGGTCCGCGATTTCACTGCCTGGAACCATGGGACTGGTTTCGAAGACGCTGCCCAAGCAAAAACACGTCATGGGCGTTACGCTGCATTCCCTGGTGCGGCGCTTTCCCATGGCGCTGGGACCCATTGTGGGCGGTATATTTATCGACCGTTTTGGTCCCGTCGCCGGCGTGCGCCTGGCCTTCGGCGCGGCCATTCTAATGGCGGTCGTAGCGCTGGTGGCGCAGCAGATTCTGATCGCCGATGACGAGAAACCCGCGGCATCTCTTGAGCTTGAAAACAATCCACTGAAGCTGGCGCGACAATTCGCTCCGGCGCTGCGAAATTTGCTGGTTTCCGACATCCTGATCCGTTTCTGCGAGCAGATTCCATACGCCTATGTGGTGCTGTGGTGCATGACGAGCGTGACCGGGCACTCCACCGCGCACATCACTGCCACCGAGTTTGGCGAGCTGACGGGCATCGAGATGCTGACGGCCGTCCTGTGCTACATCCCGGTTGCCAGATCGGCGGATAAAGTGGGGAAGAAGCCGTTTGTAGTAATCACATTCATCAATTTCGCTTGTTTCCCGCTGGTGCTTTACTTCTGCCATTCTTTTACGGCCTTGATATTCGCATTTATTGTGCGCGGCCTGAAAGAATTTGGCGAACCGACGCGCAAAGCGTTAATCATGCACTTGGCGCCGGAGGATCGCAAGGCGGCTGCATTCGGCGCTTATTATCTCTGCCGCGACACCATCGTCTGCCTGTCGGCATTCGCCGGGGCCTTTCTGTGGAAAGCGGGAGCCGAAGCGAACTTCATGACGGCCTTCGCTTTTGGAGTTCTGGGGGCAATCTGGTTCGCCGCCAGGGGCCGGGAGAACGCCGAGCACGCGGCTCTTTAACGGCTGCGCGCTCAGGACAGGCGGGAATTAGGCGAAGGATAAAAACGAACCAGCCACTCGGCGACAACGGCCGGTTTGGGCATCCGGTCGCACTCAATGATGCAGTCCCAAGTGAGCTGGACGCCCTCGCCCGCGTCCCGCACCTCGCGCAGCGTCAAATCCAGACGGACCTTCGAACCGGCTGGTACGGCCGCCGGAAAACGAAGGCGGTTGAACCCATAATTCAGGCCCATGCCGATGCCTTCCAGCTTGTAGATGTCGTGAACCATCGGAATGATCAGGGACAGCGTCAGAAATCCATGCGCGATGGTGCCCCCGAAAGGACTGGTCTTGGCTTTCTCCACGTCCAGGTGCACCCAATCCCAATCCTCCGTCACATCCGCAAACCGGTTGATCCGATCCTGAGCCACTTCAATCCACCGGCTCTTGCCGAGATTCTGTCCGGCGAGTTTCTTCAGGCCTTCAATTCCTTCGATAATCATTGGCATATATATTCGCTCCTTAATTAGTTTCCTTCCATTGCACTGTGTCGAAAGTCCCAAAAGACCGCTTGCTCACGCGCGCGGCTCGGTAGATTCAGACAGAATCCTGCGCCTCAGCTCGCGCCGGTCCTTTTTGCCGTTCGCGAGAAGCGGAAGTTCGCTCCATTGCCAGAACCGTTTCGGCACCTTGTAGCCCGCCAGACGCTCGCGGGCGGCTTCTCCGTACTCAGGATCGGAGACCCCGAGCACAACCCCAAACGCCACGCCGGGATGGGTTGCGAGAACGTTCTCCACGTCGGTGGGTGAGATGTTGTAGCCGCCGGACCGGATCTGTTCCTTCTCGCGCCCTACGATGCTGAGAAAGCCGTTGCGCAGGATGCCGACACGATCGCCATGACGCACACCGCTTTGCTCCAAAAGTTCCGCGCAGCGATCCACCAGGGCTGCCAATTCACCATATGCGATCCGGATGTCGCCCGAAACGATGGCCTCCGCGGCAGGCGATTGTTGCGCGGCGGTTTGGAACGCTTCAAACAGCGTCGAGACGCCGGGTGCTGCCAACAGAGCGTTCATTCCCTCCTCCTTCGGCTCATGTCCGGGCATGCTCAATACGTTGGTTTGCCCGGGCGGCCTCGCCCATCGCCGCCGTTCGGGCCAGTGGACAGCCAGTGACCGGCAGGCGCGTAGTAAGGCGCCACGATGCCGGCGAGACGCCGCCGCAGCTTGGCCCGGAAAGTCGCCGGAGCCAGCATTTCCAATCCGAAAGCCGCTGCTCCTTTATTGAAAAGCGCCGCCTGGCGCCGGTCGTCGGAAAATTCGTCCACGGCCTGCCGCGCTTCCGCCGCAGTCTTGGCTTGCAAGGCCTTATGAATGGCTCTCGCGGCGCTCGCCGCATCCATGATTCCGGAGTTCAATCCCCGGCCCCCCCACGGCGCAAAAAGATGAGCCGCCTCGCCGACGAGCAACACGCGGCGCGTCTCATCCGCCATGCGGGACGCGACAAGTTGATGGAAGCGGTACGTGGAGATCCACTGGATTTCGCCGGCATAACGAGGGTCGGCCACCTGGGACAGCCACTTCGCGATTCCCGCTTCGGAGCTCCACGCTGCAACGTCGTCGCCCGGCCGTAATTGGACATCGATGCGCCATGCGCCTTGCATGGGGACCATGAGCAGATTACGCCCGCCCAGCGCGGGATGCTCGTAGTGAAAGGACAGTTCCGGAGGAAGAGGATGGTCCGGCAGTTCGCCGAAATCGGCAACCACGAAGGGAACATCGGAAGAGCTTCCTTCCATGGCAATCCCCAGCGACTTGCGCACCGCGGAACGTCCCCCATCTGCGCCGACGACGTAGGCCGCGTGAAGGACTTGTCCGGACTCGGTCCGTACCGCTGCTGCGTCGGCCGACGGCTGGACGCCTGCCACCGCTGTTCCCCATTGAAACCGCACGCCCAGGCTGACGGCCGCCTCCATCAGGATGCGCTCCGTCTCCCGCTGCGACTGGCTGGTTCCGTAGGTCTTAGCGCCTTGAGGCGGGCGCTTATATTCGCGCAGGTAAATCTGGCGGCCGCGATAGGTGTAGCGGCGCTTGGTCCACAGGATGCCCCCGTCAAGAATGCGCCGGGCAATGCCGGGATGAAAGGAATCCAATACGGCCAGGGGCTCATGATGAACGAAGATGGCGCGGCTCCCGGGCCGCGTACGATCGGAAGGCTCCGCTTCGAGCACCAGGACGTCCACGCCCAGGCTCCGCAACGCCAGCGCCGCCGACAGGCCCACCGGCCCTGCGCCCACTACAATCGCCTGCGCTGCAAGCGACATGTTACCCGACGACCCGTCTCGGCTTTTTTGCGGAGCGGCCCTGCGCCGCCGGAAATGCCAGAACGTCCGGCCTGCGGTGCGCGCGCGTCAGCTTCTGCAGCAACTCGCGGAAGGTTTTCCTCTCGCCGGCGCTCAGAGGGTGGAGAAGTTCGCGCTCCAGCGCAGGCATGATGCTCCGCGCGCGCTGCAGCAAGCGGGCTCCGGGGTCGCTCAACCGGACCATTTGTGCCCGCCGGTCGCTCTCGCTGCGCGCTCTCACTACCAGATCGCGGGACTCCATTCGCTCCATTATCACCGTGAGGTTCTGCATCGGGATATCCAGCTCTACGCTGATCGGCGCCTGATGCATGCCCTTGCCGCCCACCAGCGCCAGAATGGAATACTCGAGTGGGCTGAGTTCCAGAGCGGACATGCGTTTTTTGTATAGGCGCCTGGCTTGCAGATAAGCGCTCCCGAGACTGAATCCGACCAGCCCGGTCAGTGCGTTCGATTTCCCGGCGTCCCGCATAGCCACTCGTTCATTACTAACAGATCGTTAGTATTTAATCAAAACGCAAGGAGCGTGTCAAGGCGGCGCGGAGACATACAACTTGACGGCAGCGCATGAAGGCTTCGAACCAGGATCGGCGATCAGACCACAAGCATCCGGTGGAAGGGGTTTTGGTTACCGATGGCGCCCAGGACCTCAAACATCAAATCGCCGAATTTGTACGCCGCGCTCATATAGTCAGCGCTGGTGGCTTTGTCCATAAATTTGTCGATCAATCCGGCCTCGCTCATGTTTGTGGTTTCCAGGAAAGTCTCGTACTGGGTCAAAAGGCGTTTCACTAGGCCATTTGCGTTGGCTAGATGTGGCTGGACGATGAGCCATTCCATACGTTGGCTCGGGCTCCTGCTGATCATCTCGATGGCGTCCGAAGGATGAACACTCCCCTGCTCCCCGTAAATCGCAAGGAGGTAAAGAAGCGCCGAGTAACAAGTCAACAGCCGGCTATGTTTCAGTTTGTAATTCTTGAGTTTCCCCTTAGCCTTCGCCTCGTCTGGCGCTCTTTCGCTCCGGGCCTCATAGTTGACACAAAATGTTCTCCAGAGGCGGAGAATATCGTTCGCTAGGAACGCGGGAATGAAGTTCGTTTTGTGATCGGCGTAGTCTCTCCAGTAGCTTGCGATGACGTCCTTCGTTATGGGCCCGTATACGTCTGATTCAAGAAGCGGTCGACTTTCCAGTAACAACAGTAGCCGCGCTGTGAAAGTATTTGTCACGTCGTCTTCTGGTGTGCCGAGCGTTTTCGTTAATTGCGAAACGGAGTAGTGGGTCAGATAACGACCATCGCCCGAAAATTCCTGGATTTTGAGCTCTCGAATGACCTGAATAAGGTCAGCCTTGATGCAGATTTCATCTAAGCGAGTTAGTAGGCTACCCTCTTTACCGTCAGGTCCAGGCCTTCCGTCGTTCTTTCCTGCGATGAAGACATCCAGATCGCTGTGACTACTTGCTTCGTGCCTTCCAAAAGAGCCAGTCGCGTAGATGCAGGCCTTACCTTCCGCAAGGGCATGGGCTTCTTTGAGACGTTCCCGGAGCCGGTGAATTCGGGTCTCTGTTTCTGATCGACGATCAGCGAGTTCGCCCACAAACGCCCTCCCACTCAAACACATTGGCGAAAATTTCTGCTTGCGCTATAGCGTCGTCCAAAGCATTATGAGTATGACGGTGTCCGGGCTGAAGTGAGGAGTCGATTCGAGAGCGCCCAGACTGGGAGATAGGAATGGAGGCCTTGACGGCCAGAGCGGTCTTTATATCGAAGCAGCGGGAGTAGCCGAATGGG
>Ga0302326_10013631_pt1 | contig 17217 bp, 12 predicted proteins | sample Palsa_T0_3_FD_202264 | JGI IMG/M metagenome (GOLD analysis project Ga0302326, IMG submission 202264) | Peat permafrost microbial communities from Stordalen Mire near Abisko, Sweden - Palsa_T0_3 | ecosystem: Environmental > Terrestrial > Soil > Palsa > Peat permafrost | place: Sweden: Abisko... | reverse complement strand
TGCCCAAATCGCCTTGTGTGCGTCCCCCGGCCCGCCGGGCACTGCGGGCCATATATGCAGGGCGCCTCGATGAGCCGCAGAAGCGGGTTCTCGATTTGCCACTCATCATGCGGGCCGCGGCCGAACTGGGTATCCATGTCGAACTGACTGTCGCGGGCGGCGGACCGGAGGAAGAAGTGCTGCGAAGGGCTTTCCGTGATGCCGGCCAGTCCGCAGGGGTTCGATTTGTTGGAATAGTGGACGCGGACCGCATGGGAGAGGTTTACGCGGAACATGACGTCTTCTTACTGACATCCGCGTTCGAGGGGTTGCCCTTGGGACTGATTGAAGCGATGGGACGCGGCTGTGTCCCGCTCGTGACAGATTTGCGCAGCGGAATTCCCGAAGTAATTCAGCATGGCCTTAACGGATTTGTCTGCAAGGTGGGCGATGCCGCAGGGTACGCTCGACACCTGTGTACCCTGCACGGTGCGCCCGCATTGCGTGTGGAAATGGCGTTGCGAGCCTGGGAGACGGTGGAGGCGCGTTTCCGTCTGGAGACAATGACAGACCGCTACGTTAGTCTCTGCGAACGGCTGCTCTCCGAAGGATTTGTGCGGCCGGCCGGAAGGAGCAAACCTTCGCCCTCCGCGCCGCGGACAGAACTTCTACCCGGTCCCGTTCAGATGCTTGGGTACTACTCACATAAGCTGTCCCGGTTACTGGGGCGCTGAGTGAGGGTCGCAATTTTCGTAACCGGGTTTCCTATACCGTCTGAGACTTTCATACGGGACCAAATCGCGGGAATGGCGGCGCGCGGGTGCGACATTACGATCTTTGCCGAGCATGACGTCGTGCCCTACGGGACAGAGGCCGGAGCGTCAGCATTGGCCCGGCGTACGCAGGTGTTGGCTCTTCCCCAAACCTGCGTGGCTCGGCTTCGGGGAGCCATTCAGATCTTGGCGTCTCAATGGCCAAAGCTGCCGTGGAAGTCTTTGAACGCAGTGCGCTATGGACGAAGGGCCGCCTCACTCCGCCTGTTCTTTGAGGCGACAGCATGCGTAAACCACCCGCCGTTCGACGTCGTACACTGTCACTTCGGACCCAACGGTATCAGAGCGGCGGCGCTGCGGGAGATCGGAGCGATCCGGACTCGTGTGCTGCTTACTTCGTTCTACGGGTATGATGTTTCCGAGTTCATTCGACGTCGAAATCCATACTCACGCCTATTCCGACAGTGTGAATGGTTTCTGCCTCTGAGCGAGGCGATGCGCGAACGGCTTATCTCAATCGGCTGCCCGAAAGAACGAATCCTGATTCACCGCCTGGGAGTGACTCCGTCCACTTTCCCCGGCAGAGCACGGTGCGGCGGCGGTCCTGTTCAGATTGTTTCCATCGCGCGGCTGGTCGAGAAGAAGGGTCTCGAATATGGGATCCGGGCGGTTGCGCATGTTGTCAAAGCAAGGGGCGCTGCTCTGCGATACAGCATTGTGGGAGAAGGGCCCCTCAGGCTTAGGCTGGAAGAACTGATCAGTAGCTTGGGCTTGCAGGGCGTGGTGAGGCTGGCGGGATGGCACGACCGAACGGCAGTCCGGCAGGATATTGCGGAGTCGGATATATTGCTTGCTCCCAGCGTGACATCCCATACGGGGGACGAGGAGGGTACTCCGACCGCGATCCTGGAGGCGATGGGGTCTGGACTGCCGGTTGTTGCCACTTTTCATGGCGGGATCCCGGAGTTGGTGGCCGATGGCGTGTCGGGTATCCTGGTTCGGGAGCGCGACACCGATGCAACGTCGAGTGCGCTCATCCGGCTCATCGACGATGCCGGACTGCGGCGGTCGATGGGTTTAGCGGGCCGTGAATTCGTGTCGAGGCTGCATGATATTGAGAGGTTAAACGACCGGCTGCTGGAAATTTATCGGGAAGCGGGCCGGCAGTGGATTCCAAGATCGATGTCTCGCAGGACGCGCTCGAACAGCATTGAGTAACTGGCGGTAAAGACTTCAACGGTCTCAAAGGCGCTCGAGGAAGCGAAAGCCCTGAGAGAAACGGAGCGTAGCAGTACCGGGTTTGACTGCAGAGCGCACAACCGCGCGGCAAAGCCCTGTGCGTCGCCGTCCGGAAGCACATAGCCGCTGTCGCGATCCTTGACCAATTCCGCCAAGGTACCGTCGCCCCGCGCGACAACGGGAACGCAACCTCGTCCCATGGCTTCCAGGAGACGCATCCTGTCCCTCTCGGATTCCGAGAGGACAAGGAACACGTCGGCGGAGTCGAAGATGACCGATTCGGAGCCATCTTCAACGGCGGTGAATTCGACCGGTACATTGCGCTCAAGCATGGCGGCTACGACGCGCTCAAGAAATGCCGGATGGATTGGGCCTGCTGATTTCAACCAGGCTAACCGGAGTGGCGTATCCCACGTGAAAGGGCGCTCCGGCGGATGTTTCGGAATCTCGAAAGGCAGAGGGATCGTGACCACACGCGGGGCGAGGCTGGGTTTCAACCGGATGAGCCGTTCAGCGATCCCCATGCTGCCGGCCACGACAGCATCCCAGTGGATCGCCCATTTCGCTGCGCGCGCAAGGTTCCGCGGGTCGATGTCGTCCACCCGGCCAATCACACCGACTCGATTGGACAGGGCCGGGCAGACCGACCGGTGCAGCCGTTCGTCGGCCGTCAAATACAGGCACGGCGCCTGGCTCTCCAGATAATCGGCTAATGCCCGGTGCCGTGGGCGCCATAATGCTTTTTCGATCGGCGTAGCAAGCACGCGGACTGGCTCGCCGCATTCCATCGAATCGGGCGATACGCCGGGCGGGAGAAGAATCTGCGCGGGCCGGTCACTCCCTTGCAATCCCTGCGCAAGCGCCGCCGCGAAATCGACTTTCGTCCTACTCGGCTCTGTTGAGGCGATGATCACCGGATACGGATTCACGATATCCTCACGCCATGCGGGCAGACGCCCGGTGCGCGGCTCTCCTACCGCCTGTCGATAGTCTTCATAATCCGCACGATACGAAGGGAAGACGCCCACTTTTTCTATGCCCCGGAAATAGCGAACCGGGAAAACCTCTCTTCCCGCCGCTTGGTAAGGCGGGGTGCGCAGGAGCCCCTGTGGGCGGTGAAAGGTACCGCTGGCGCTTTCGGCGGCAATCTTCCCGAAGAGCGCCAGGTATGCGTCAACCATGTCTTCGGAGCGGAATCCACGCTCAATGACGGTCTGCCGCGCAGCGCGCGATAACTGGCCGCGCCGGACGGGTTCACGATAGAGCTCTTCCAGTTGCCGGCAGAAACCTTTCAGGTCGCCTACCGGCACGCGGTAGCCATTGATATCGTCCCGCACCAGCTCGGACAGGCTGGCGGTATCGCTCAAAACAGGGACACAGCCGCTTGCCATGGCTTCAATTACCGCCTGTGGCAACCCCTCCAAACTCGACGTCAGAAGGCAAACATCGTACCGATGCAGTTGTTCCAGGACCTGCTGATGCGGGAGAAGGCCGAGGAAGCGGATTGCGCCTATTTCCATGAGAGGCTGGGATGCGGCCATCAGCTCATCCTTATCGGGACCGTCGCCGATGATGGTCAACTCAACAGGCACGCCGCGGTCGAGCAGAGCTTCGACGATAGGCGGCAATTCGAAGATTCGTTTCTGGCGATGAGTGAAGCGGCCGTGATAGACGATTCGGAGCGGATCTCCGCCAGCCGGAGCGGGCTCCCTGAACGGCCCGCCGGGAACTTCGGTGCCGTGAGGAATCCGCACGATCCGGCTGGCCAGTTCCGGATGTAGCTCCGCCACGCGGGCCGCGATTTCCCCTGTTGGCGCCACGATCGCGTTCCAATAGCGGCCAAGCCGTTCTACCTGGTCGTAGTGGAATGGGTCGCCATTCTGCACGATGCCCACGATCCCTACCTGAGCGGAGAGATGCGGAGTTACATTTGAGTTCCGCCAATCGGCGGCCGGCACATAAATGCAAGGAGCCCGTTCCTCCAGGTAACGGACGAGCGTTCCCCACCGGGAGCCCCAACTGGCATCGCGGGCCGCGGGCAGCAAGTCAAAAGGCAACCCCGCCGGCAACGGTAGCAACGGCCCGTCACCGGAAGCGCGATCGGTATCCTCCTCAGTAAGCAGAACCCGGGCGTCCACGCCTCGCTGTCGCAGGCCGCGCACCAGCGTTTCGGACAAAACGCTTTCGCCGCTCAACCACCAGCGCGGGCGCCCAACAATCACGCGGTAGTCAACCGGGGACCGGTTAACCAGGGGCTGATTAACCAGGGCGGGTTTGAAGTCAGCCGATTTACGCGGTGAGGATCTTCGAGCGAGGCGGTCCGCAATCACCGGCAGGACGGGTCCCGGGTCAACCGGCCGAACGCCAAGGTGCCTGGAACGCTCTTCGAGCATGTCCTCGACGTCGCGCGCCAGGCTCCAACCGGGACGATCGATGCCGGCCTGAACCAGATGCAGGAGAGTGGGGTGAATGCGCGGAAGCGAATCGTTCAACGTATAACCGGCCGTCCGGTCAAAGCGCAGATCCTGATTCCTCCGATCGACGATGAAGTTGTATTCGGGAGGAAGCCGCGCCTGCTGCTGCAGGCCGAGTTTCCAAACGGTGGCGATGAGCGTTCCCTGGTCTCTAATCCTCCAGTACGGGTCTTCAAAGATCCGCAGGGTCAGGGTGTGCCACAAATCCATGAACGTGACGGCGCCCGGGCCGAAGAGGAAGACTCCGCCATTCCAGTGAACCCATTGGTCCGGCACGGAGACGCCGAACTTGCGCTGAATTGCCTGCGTCAGGTGGGAACAACTGGCCTTGCGCTCTTCCAGGCACGAACAGTTCACGGCGAATGGACTGAACATCCCGGCACAGCTTTCGAGGAAAGTGAAGTCGGAGGCAAATGTCACGGAGCCCGCCCGTCGATCGAAAATGAGGCCGACTCCATCCGCGGCGGCGATGACGTCGGTATCGAGGTATGCGTACTCGCGGTTCTGTGGGAGGAACTTATGAAGCCCCGTCTTGAGGAAGATGCTGGCCTGGTGATGATTCAAGCGGACTGGCGTTTCGACGTCGATTACAGTGGGGTGATCGATGACGATTTCGTTGCGGCGCGTATCGGTGACAACGAGGATGGGGAGAGTGGTTCGGGGACGGAGATAGTCCAGCGAACGGTGCAGCGTTCGGATGTGGCCCGCGGAACCGCAGACAGCGTAGACGAAGGCGCGGTCCCTAAACACGAAGTGCCTTCATCATTTTGGTAATCCCCCACGGGATGGACTTGAGGTCGTGCCGGATCAGGTGGCCGAGTCCGGTTTTGAAGAATGCAAAGTGCATGACGGCGAGGGCCAGGTACATCGGGCTGCGAAGACACAGCGGCGCCAGCATGATGACGGGGAACCAAGCGGGATAGAAATCTCCCAGGAACCGGAAGCCGTAGAGCGTGACGGCCTGTTCGGAAGGCATTTTCCAGGGAAGGCCGACTGGAATGTTCCACAGCCAGGCAAGTTGAAAGCCCCGCCAGCAGAAAAACAATGCCACGGCAACCGGGTAGAACCTGAGTTCGCGCGAGAACGCGAAGGTCATGAGAATAAAAAATGCCAACTCGGCTGGAACGACGATCCGGGACAGGAGCCAAAGCGTCCGCGCATGGCCGTACCGCGTGACGAATGTGTTGAGCCCGGACGCCGCATCGCTCTCGGCGTCCGCGACCTGATGCACGAGGATTCCTTTTACACCGACGAATAGCGACCAGGGAATCAAAGCGACGAGAAGCAGCGGCTGTGGCTTCGCCAGACCACTAAGACGGCTCCAGGTGGTCCAGGTGATAAGCACGGGAACGGTGAAGGCGTACAGCGCATCCGTGAGGACGCCGGAAACCGGACGAGCCTTCAGCCGCAGCGGAGGTGCCGCGTAGATCGTGAGAAGCAACAACTGGACGCTGATGAACGAGAGGTTCCAGGGATTGGCAGGCAGAATGAGCCAGGGCAGCCAGGCCATTGCAAGAAGCGCCACTGTCATGAGCGCAATGTGGAGGGGTTTTCTCCCTTGCATCGTGTTGAGCTTGCCGGCGGCCCGGTCTACCTCGAGGTCGCCAAGGTCGTTGACCACGTGCCCGAATCCGGCGACGCCGATGAAAGCGGTAATGAAGGCGAGCATGGCGATAAGAGAGCGACCGAGCGGCACGAAATTCGTGCCAGTGGCCAGCAGGTAGTAGGCGAGGCCAAGTACGGGCGGCGCCTTGTCGTCCCACCATTTCTCGGCTTTCAGGACCTTGCCGGCAGCGAGCACGCGTGTCCTCCCATCCAGAGCGCAAGAACAAGCAGGCTCCAGGTCTGTTGAGTGTTTCGCCCAACGAAGTTCTGGACACCCTCGAAATCGAGTACGCTGAAGATCTTCTGGGCGCGGTCCTCGAGGAAATCCCGTTTCAGTTCGGACATGCCTGGCGTCCGGAGCCACGCGGCCATTGGGCCGCCGAATCCCTGCTTGGGCCGCGCGCGAACTTCGGGTGTCCACATGGGCGCATAAGCCTGCCGCAGCAGGATTTTCTCCCGGTCCAAATCCACCTTGAGAGTGTCCGGGAGCGACAGGCAGAAATTAGCCAGGTCCACGTCCAGAAAAGGCGTGCGCAATTCCAGGCTATTGGCCATGGAGGCGCGATCCGTCTTGACTAGGATGTCCCCGGGCAGATACAGTTCCATGTCGAAGCGCAACATATCGTCTACGGTGTCGCGCCGGTAGCGGGAGTGGTCGATTAACCCATTGCTCCCGGCGGAGATCCCCAGGCTCTTCTGTTCCTCGAGAGTGAAGTAATTGCGGAAGCCTTGCGAGTAGCGGCGAACGGTAGGGCTTCCCACAGGGGTGTTCGGGAGCCACCGCCGCCCGAGCCAACGGGAAACCCGCTGCATCGCCGACTGCATCTTTGGGGGCGAGGGAGGTTCGAGGAATTGCCGCGCCCAGAACACGTACCCGCCGAGCAGTTCATCCGCGCCATCGCCGCCGAGCGCGACGGTCACGTGCTGCCGGGCCGCCTCGCAGATGAGGAAGGTGGGGATGTTGGAGGAATCCGCAAACGGCTCATCGTAGATCGTCTGCATGCGCATCAGGAGGGCCGGGATGTCGGCGTTATCGTCATCGAGCTCAAAATGGGAGGTCCGGCAGCGATCCGCCATGCCGCGCGCGAAAGGCAGTTCGTTTTCGACTCCCTCCCTGAACCCGAACGAGAATGTGCGGACGGCCGGTTGATGCCGGCTGGCGGCCGCGGCGACGGTGCTGGAATCCACTCCTCCGCTGAGCAGCACACCGACCGGCACGTCAGCCACGAGCTGCCGCCGGACGGCCGTGTCGAAGAGATGGCGGAAGCGCTCGACGGCATCTTCCATGGGCACGTCTTCGAGGACGTCGGGCGGTTGCCAATAGCGCTCCACTCGGAGGCGACCGTTCCGGAACCGCAGCATGTGCGCCGGAGGCAGGATGTGCACGTTGGTGTAGATCGTGTGCGAAGGATGGACATGGAGCCGTACCAGGTAGTGGCTTACAGCGCACGCGTTCAGGATCGGATCGATCAGGCCGGAGGCGAGAAGGGACTTGATCTCGGAAGCAACCAGGAACTCTCCCGTGGGAGCGAATGCATAGTACAGGGGCTTTTCGCCGAAGCGATCCCTGGCGCAGATCAACGTCTGCCGGCGGTCGTCCCAGAGCGCAAACGCGAACATTCCCGGCAGGTGGCGGAGAAAACCGTCGCCGTGTTTCGCATACAGAGCCAGGATCACTTCCGTATCGGTGCCGGTCCGGAACGGATAGTCACACAGATGGCGCTTCAGTTCGCGGAAGCCATAGATCGCGCCGTTGAATGTGATGCCCAAAGCGGCGTCGTTCGACAGGATCGGCTGGCGGCCCCCCTCAATGTCGACGACGCTAAGGCGGGCGCTGCCGAGCGTGCAACGTTTAAAGCGATGGACGCCCTGGCTGTCCGGCCCGCGGTGGCGCAGAGCGGCGACCATTCGGGAGACGGGATCCTCCAGGTAGAGATCCGCCCCAGGCGTCACTACAGCGGCTATGCCGCACATGGCAAGAGTCCTTTCGCGGCAGGAGGTTTAGGCTGGCGCCCCAGTTGTTTGCCGCAAATTCGATCTACCGCCGGAGGTGCTTTTTGCGTGATCGGCAGACTCGCACAGGCGGGTGTTGTATTGCATGACCGCCTCCACTAGCGGAGCCTCGCCGTAGGGCTTCATTGCCGCCACCAATGCCGATATGTCCTTTGGCAGGCAGCGGCCGCGAAAACCTCGCTCCGCCGTGACGCTCGAATGCGATGAGCCGACACGGGGGTCCGCAAGCCAAAGTTCACGCAGTTCGCTGAAGTCGACATTCAACGCCGCGGCGATATCGAAAAACTGATTCACGAAGGCGACTTTCGTAGCAAGGAAGCAGTTTTCCATGTATTTGCACAATTCCGCTGTGCGAGCAGTTGTGCAATAGCTTTTCAGCTTCAATCCCGTAACCGACGCATAGGTGGAGACAACAAATTCGCAAGCAGCCGAAGGACCCCCGACGATGAGAAACCCGCAATCGCCCTCATTTCGCCACGGGTGTCCAGGTTGCTCGCCAAGGTACTCCGGACTGAACGTGATGGACTTGCCGGTCGCGGCGGCCAAACGATCTACCGTGCCAGGAGGAATCGTGGATCGAACGCAGATTGGACCGGTTATCCAGGCGACACACTCCTCGACTATGGAAACATCGCAACTCACGGTGTCTTTCCCAATCGGGGTGGGTACGCAGACAAATACCAAATCGCAATGATTTATGGCGTTTTTTCGCTGCGCTGTGTCGTGGGGTGGCTGGAATTTATCGTAAATCGCCACTTCGAAATGGCAATCGCGGGAAAATATGCGCTCCATCGCCGAGCCTACAACTCCGTGACCGACGATCCCTATCCTGATGCTTTGCCTTAATTCCACTGGGATTCACGCAATTCTATCCGATGAACGATTAGTCTATCATGTGCATCCAACCACTAAAGTTCGATAATACCGGGCGAATTGCAATCATCGTATGTTATCGTTCGTAACAAGAAGTGACCCCAATCGCTCGCAACGAATCGCTCACCGTCGCGGTTCATACGCCAGGAAGCGCGCTGACGTCGCCTCTCGCTCTGATCCGGCAGCTCGTCATGGATTCCATTCGGTCACGCCATGTGATCTGGGAAATGTTTAAGCGGGACCTCACCAGCCAATACCGGCAGTCTCTCCTGGGAGTACTGTTCTCTCTGCTCCCTCCCCTGGCGACCACGGCGTGGGCCATTCTTTTTCGTAACGCTCATTTGATCAATGTAGGCAGGTCCAGCGTCCCCTATCCTTTCTTCGTGCTCTGCGGGATGATGATTTGGGCGGCGTTTCTGGAGGCGCTCGATGCTCCGATTTCAGGTATATTGTCCGAGCAGTCGTTACTCTCCAAAGCCTCGATTCCGCCGGAAGCGGTTACTTTCGCCCGCTTAGGACAGGTATTCTTCAACTTTGGCGTAAAATCGCTGGTCGTGGCCGCGGCCGCGGTCTTTTACCGTATCCATGTGCCCTGGACCGTTGTGTTGGCGCCTTTCGGCGTCGCGCTGATCGTTGCGCTGGGCGCGGGCGTCGGTCTGATTCTGGCCCCGCTGAATTTTCTCTACCGGGATATCTCTAAGGCATTGCCGGTTATCACGACATTCTGGTTTTTTCTGACTCCCATTATTTTCGTATCGCCCGGCCAGGGAATCGCCTCGGTTATCATGGACAAAATCAATCCGGTTACCCAGATCCTGATGGCCACACGCGATTTGATTTTCCCTGGAAGCGGGGGGACACGGGAGGGCTTGATTGCCGCCTCCCTCTTTGCAATAATCCTGTTCTTCGCGGGGCTCATTTTCCACCGGTTAGCCATGCCCGTTGTGCTTGACCGGGCGAATTCCTGATGAGCGCTCCGGCGCTCCCGGTATTTGCTGCCCCCCAGGCTCTGGAATCGGCGTACCTTATCGAAGCCGAGGGCGTGTCGAAGAAATACTGCCGCAATTTCCGTAAATCGCTTTCATACGCTGCGCGAGACGTTCTGCGGAGTCTTTTTCCAGGGAAAAAACGGGCGATCCTGCGCCCGGACGAATTCTGGGCCGTAAAGGACGTTACGTTCACGTTGAGCCGCGGAGATAGTCTTGGGCTCATTGGTCAGAACGGAGCGGGCAAGTCGACACTCCTTAAGCTTCTGACGGGACAGCGCGCATTGACGGCTGGAAAGGTGACCGTGCGCGGGCGTGTGGTAGCTCTCACCGAACTTGGCCTGGGCTTCGACCCAGTACTGAGCGGGCGGGAAAACGCCTACATAAACGCCGCCGTGTTCGGCGTACCGCGTGCAAAACTCGATCCGATCATCGAGGACATCATCGATTTCTCCGGCATTCGGGAGTTCATCGATTCCGCAGTGCAAACGTATAGCTCGGGGATGAAGGCGCGGCTGGGATTTTCAGTTGCCACCCACCTCAATCCGGATATTCTGATCGTCGACGAAGTGCTGGCGGTGGGCGATCTGTCCTTCCGGCGCAAGTGCGTGGAGCACATTCAGGGCTTTCTGCGCCGTGGTGGCTCCCTGTTGCTGGTGGCCCACGATCCCTATCTGGTTCAAACGATATGCAATCGCTGCCTGGTGATGGAAAAAGGGCGGCTGATTTTCAATGGAGGGTCAGTGGAAGGCGTGAACCTGCACTTTGAAATGGGGCACGCCGGAAGGCTGGAGGCAGTCGGTGGATCGACGCTTCCCGGATCGACTCTTCCCATCGATACCGGCGACGGACAAACCGACGAGCGAAATTGGCTTTCTCCTTCCAGCGGCGGGAAGGCGCCGGCAGTTTCTCCCGAACACAGCCCAGGGGTTTCCCTGCGCCCCACCCTGACCGGCGAGCACCCGGTTGTCGTGGATCGGTTCGAAGTCCTGCCGGAATCGGATACTGTACTGATGACCGGCCGTTCCGCAATCGTCACGATCTATTGCCGGTCGCAGGTTACTGTCGCCGCGGGCTGGGGCTTCCTGATCTGCACGGCGGATCTGGTAACGAGTATCTTCTCCTGCTCGATCGGGCTCGATGGGCGCAGTGTAGTGATTCAACCTGGCGAAAACCAGTTCCGCTGCCGCATCCCGAGTCTGCCGCTCTGTCCCGGGAATTACGCGATTCGGGGTGGAGTTTCCGATCTTAGTACATCGATGGCCATAGCATTGCTCGGATTTCGGGATGCCCCTCATTTCTTCGCCGTAAAAGGCGCCCAGGTGGACAAGAAAAGCAATTGGCACGCTTTGCTCAATGATCTGGTCTCGGTTCCCGTCGAATGGCCGGATACCGATCAGGAGGGACCGCCTTCCTCGTAATGAAGTAGGAATATGCACATAGAACAAAACTTTCCGCCCGTGTTCGCCGATCCGGTAGTAGAAAGCAAATTCACGAAGGATGGCTATGTGGTTCAGCCATTTTTCGAAGAGGCCGAGGTGGAGGCGTGCAGAAAACTGTATTTCGACACGATGCCGGAACCTCCTTCCGATTTTTTTACGACGGCCTTTTTACCGGACGGCGAAACCCGGCGCAGGGTGAAAGAGGGCCTGGAGAAGGTGATCGCACCCCATGTCAAGACCTTGATGCCCAACTACAGTACATGTGTACGGCACTTTATAGTAAAGCGGGGAAGACCCGATGCCGGCCCCCTGCAACTTCACCAGGATTTTAACTTTGTAGACCATACCCTGCACCGGTCCGTTCATGTCTGGATTGCTCTGGAGGATGTCGACCAACATAACGGATGCCTCACAGTGCTGCCCGGCTCGCATAGGTTGACCCACCATATCTCCGCCATGGGACTCAATGCGACACCTTACGATCCTTACCGCCAGATACTGGAGGACGATTGTAAGGCCGGAATACCGATGAAGGCCGGCGAGGCTCTGTTCTTCGACGAACGGACCTTGCATGGCTCGTATCCAAACAAGTCGCCCAATGTGAGGATTGCGATGGGCGCCGTCTTTTTGCCTAAGGGCGTAAAGCAGCGCCTGTATGTGGCGGATGACGCAAAATCGCCTGTCCTGGACATACTTGAGGTCGAGAGGGAGACTTCGCTGAATTACAGCGCAGTGCTGCGGCCGCCGTACCCGGAAGGCTTCAAGAAAATAGGTACCGTCGAATATACCGCGCAGATGCTGAGCCCGGAAGTAGTCCAGAGCCTCCGGCGCATGCCGGCGAAGGCAGATCCCATTCCACAGTCCTCCGGACCCGTACAGGTTCCGGTTGCTCTGCTGGGCACGAGGCCCGGTTTCTTTTCCCGATTATTCGGTCGCTCCTGAACATGAACATCGCAGAGAGGGATGCTCCTATCCGTGACGCGCGCAAGCCCTTGGCGGTCCACACCTCGGACGACGTAAAGCGCTATTACAATGAGAGAACCGGAGCCTACCTGGAGGGATTCGGCGAGGTCTTTCAGGGGAGCCGTCCCGCGTCCACCACCGACCTCCTGAACTACATCGTCGAAGCCGCCGAACTGTGGAGCGGCATCCGGATCCTCGATGCGGGATGCGGTATCTGCGGACCGGCCATCTTCTTCGCGCAGAACCGCAACCTGGCCGTGGAGGCCCTGACCATCTCCGCCGTTCAGGTCGCGGAGGCCCTGAAACGGGTACAGGCTGAGGGTCTCGAAAAGCGGATAACCGTTCGCGAAGGCGATTTCCATAACCTGGCGACGATTTACGATGCCGACTCGTTCGACCGCATCCTGTTCCTCGAAACGATCTGTCACGCCCGGGACTACCGGACCGTACTCGAACAAGCTATGAAGATCCTCAAGCCGGGCGGACTGCTTTACATCAAGGACTTTTACTGCCAGGACTTTCGCTCGAAACCGGCTCTTCTCGAAATTCAACTGGAAGATCTCAGAGCGCTCAATCGGTGTTATTGTCTGGTTCTGCCGGACCTGCCTTCGCTCCTCGATCTGGTCTCAGAGCTCGGCTTTGTGCTGGAGTATCTGCGGAAGCCGGGCTATAACGCGGTGTTTGAGCCGTGGATCAGCTTCGATCGAATCACCGGTCAGCCGTGGACGCCCAGGCTCCCATACTTCGAACTGATTGCCGGCGTGGAACTCTGCTGCAGTAAACCGGTTTCCCATGCTTGAGAATCTACTCAGCTTCTGCGTCCTGTGGGCACTGGCGGCTCAGTCTACCTCGGCCGCTCCCACGTTCAACCGGGATATCGCTCCCATCCTGTACCAGCAGTGCGCCCCCTGTCACCATAGCGGGGAGGTGGCCCCTTTCTCACTGATTTCGTACGAGGACGCCGTGCGCCACGCGCCGACCATCGCTGCCGTGACGCAGCAGCGGAGTATGCCGCCCTGGAAAGCTGAGCCAGGCCCGCACTTCAGGCGCGAGCGGCGGCTCACCGACGAGCAGATCGCGTTGATCGCAGACTGGGTCGCGCATGGCGTGCCCGAAGGCGACCCTGCAGCCAGGCCGGTGCCACCGGTGTTCCCGGATGGCTGGCAGGCCGGCCAACCTGACCAGGTCTTCACGATGCCGGCCAACTTCACCGTGCCCGCCGAGGGGTCGGACCAACTGCGATGTTTCGTGATCCCGATGAATTCGAATCGCGAACTGTATCTCAAATCGGTCGAGTTCCGGCCCGGCAACCCCCACATCGTGCATCACGCCGCGTTCTTCATCGATATCACCGGGGGCGCGCGGAAACGGGCAGGCTCATCCGGAAGCTACTCATGCTTTGGAGGGCCGGGATTTTCGCCGGTGGTGGTGCTGGGAGGCTGGGCACCTGGCGGCGGACCGGATATCCAGGACGACGGACTTGCGATTACCGTTCCCAAGAATGCCGATCTGGTGATGCAACTGCATTACCATCCCTCAGCGAAGCCGGAGTCGGACCGGAGTTCGGTAGCATTGAGGTTCGGCGAGCGATCCCGCGTACCTCTGAGTCAGGTGTTGATTGTTGGTAACGTCGACATTCCCGCAGGCGCGGCCCGGCATGTGGTCAGAACCGGTCTGACGATTCCGTGGGATGTAGAGGTGCTGGCGGTTGGACCGCACGCGCACTACCTTGGCAAAGACCTGAATGTGACCGCGCATCTGCCCGATGGGACTATACGATCGTTGGTCCATATCAAAGATTGGAGTTTCCACTGGCAAATCGAATACTTCTACGAAACCCCAGTCAAGCTGCCAAAGGGTACAAGGGTGGAGATCGAATATAGCTACGACAATTCGGCGAAGAATCCGGACAACCCGTCGCATCCCCCGGTCAGAGTGCGCACGGGAGAGCAGACCACGGACGAGATGGCGGTGCTGTACATGAGTGTTGAACTTCCCCAAGGCACGGAGGAATTCGATTTTCAACGGGCACTCGCCGTAGAGTATGTAGACCAATACCTGGAGCAGGGATTGGACCCCAGGTACCTTTACCCACAAGTTATGCTCGACGCGCCGAAGCGGGCATGGCTGGTCGGCGCGACAAAAGCGTATGCCCATGATCGGAGCGGAAAGCTGACGGGGCCCGGACGCCAGGCCTTGGTTGCTGAATTGCGAAAGCGATTGGAGCTGCCGGCTCAGCCGTAGACTTCTACCTATGGAAACTTTCGCGCAAATTGTCCAGGAGTACAACGTCTCCCGCCAATGCGTCGATAAAGGCAGCATCTGCCATGCCCCGGAAAGCAGTATGTATTTCGGACGCGACGGAATGGTTAGTGCCTGCTGCTATAGCAGATCGGGTTTGTGGGGGAGTTATCCCGTCAACTCCATCGCCGAGATCTGGACCAGCGCGCAGGCAAATTCCATGCGGCAGGCAATGCGCCGCAATGAGCTTCCCTTCGGCTGCTCCCTGTGCGCGGACCAGTTTCTCGCCAGGAATTTCGACGGCTTGCTTGCGCGCCAGTTCGACCAAAATGCGCGCCTTCCTGGGATCGCGCGCTATCCTGTCCGTCTCGAATTTGAACTCTCAAACAAGTGCAATCTGGAATGCACTATGTGCTCAGGTTTCTATTCGTCCAGCATACGCGCTAACCGTGAGAACCTGCCGCCGCTGCCTCAACTGTACGACAAGGAGTTCGTTCAACAGCTTGTTCCGTTCCTTCCCCACCTTACCCACGCTAAGTTCCTGGGAGGCGAGCCCTTTCTGGTCGACATCTACTATGACATTTGGGAAAAGTTGATCGAACTGAATCCCGTGTGCAAGGTATCGATCACAACGAACGGAACGGTTTTCACAGACAAAGTCAAACGCGTTCTGGAGAAGCTGAACTGCGAGATCATCGTTTCGCTCGACAGCGTCAACCAGGCAACCTACGAATCGATCCGCAGGAATGCGTCGCTGGAGCGTACGCTCAACAACCTGGAAATCTTTTCTGAGATAAACCGGCTCAAGGGCAAGCGCCTCACCATCGCCACCTGCCCGATAGTTTCGAACTGGCGCGAGATGCCGGAACTGGTCTCCTTCGCCAACCGCCGTGGCATGAGAATTTTTCTGAACACCGTTGTGTTCCCTGCCGTGCACTCTCTAAAGACTTTGCCGGTGGCAACGCAGCGCGAGGTCCTCGAAGTATACCGGGCATACAGGCCGGAGTTACGTAGCGAAATCGAGTACATCAATCGCGAAGCGCTCGAAAGCTTTTGCCGCCAGATTGATTTCTGGATCGCGGAAAGCACTCCCGGGCCCAGCGAGGAAGGTCCTCGAAGCCCACTGGAAAAGCGTTACATAGGCCTATTGGCGAGCCACGAAACTTCCGCTTCCGCCAGATGTTTTCTCTCAGACCTTTTGGGGGGAACCGGCCGCCCGGAAGGTCCGGCAGCCTCGGAGACCGCGGAGGATCCGGTACGAGAGCTGCGCGGTTATTTTCAGGCCATCTGGGAGGTAGGCGCCACGCTGCAATCGGAGGGACTGCTGGAGCGGCTGAATTTCGACAATAACGAACTCGTAAGTTTTCTTCAGCTTGTGGAGGGCAGAGTAAGCCCTGATGAGGCCGGCAGAATCCTTTACGAGGTACGAAGATTTTCCGGGCAGATGCTCCAGTTTGCCGGTTCCGTTACTGGTTTGAGAATGTTCGAAATGCTGGAGCAGCATCTCTCAGCGGGAGCGGCAACGACAGAATAAACAGCCATGTCTTCAATCTCCTCCGCGGAATTTATTAACGCTCGGCCAGTGAACTTCGTCCTTCTTGGCCACCAGCGGTGTGGCTCCAACCTGCTCCTGCGGGCGTTGACGGAGCATCCGCAGATTCGCATGCTTGGAGAGGTAATGGCCTCCGACCCGAAAACCCGGAAGATGGCCTGGGCCTGGACGGCTCCCGAATTCGACGGCTACCAGAGCGGACACGACGGCGGAGAATTTCTGGAGCGAACGGTGTTTGGCTCGCCGCCCCTCGAAAACCTCCGTGCATTCGGGTTCAAACTCTTCTACGATCAGGCCCGGTTCGACGAGTTTAGCCAAACTGCATGGGACTACATCCTTGGACATGACGTTCGGATCGTGCATCTGATCAGACGGAATCTCTTCTACGCGCTCATTTCACTGGAAGTCGCGGAACGAACCAACCGGTGGCATCAGGCGATCGAACAGGCTGGTCAGCAATTTCCAGATCTTCCGCCTTTTGAACTCGACCCCGCCCGGTGCCGCACATATTTCGACAGCATCACCGAGTGGAGGACATCGGTGCTGAAAGAATTTTCAGCCAAAGATGTTCTTACCATCGATTACGAGAATAACCTCTGCAAAGAATTCCGGGAAACCGCGTTTCGGGTGTTTCGTTTCCTGGGAACCATTCCCTGGCATGTCCGTCCCGGCATGATCAAGCAGCAGACGGTTACGGCTTCCCGGCAAATCGCTAACTTCGACGATTTACGGGGTTATTTCCGGCACACCCCCTACCAGGAGTTTTTCGAAAACGGCGACTCTCCCGACGGAATCAGGCCAGCTACACTGACTAGAATATCGTTTCGGTAAAACATAGTCGTTTTAATCCTGTGCTCCAAGCCTTGAAGTTCTTCCATCGATGGGCGACGGGAGCGGCATTCGTTTCGGCGATGCCCTTGAGAATACGGGTTTTGAGTTCCTCGAACCTAGTTGCTGAACCTCGACACTGAGAACACGGCTCGCGGATCTCCTCGTTGCGCCGGAACTGATGGGTGGACGGGACGTTGGGTGTTGCTTCATGCGCCAATCCGTGGCAGCGAAATCGATCTGATCTCT
>Ga0302326_10013630_pt1 | contig 17218 bp, 11 predicted proteins | sample Palsa_T0_3_FD_202264 | JGI IMG/M metagenome (GOLD analysis project Ga0302326, IMG submission 202264) | Peat permafrost microbial communities from Stordalen Mire near Abisko, Sweden - Palsa_T0_3 | ecosystem: Environmental > Terrestrial > Soil > Palsa > Peat permafrost | place: Sweden: Abisko... | reverse complement strand
CGGGGAGGAAGGTCCGGGCTCCGCAGGGCAGGGTGGTCGGTAACGCCGACCCGGGGTGACCCGCGGGAAAGTGCCACAGAAAACAGACCGCCTCCGGCCTGGCCGGGGGTAAGGGTGAAACGGTGGTGTAAGAGACCACCAGCGCCCGGGGTGACCCGGGCGGCTTGGCAAACCCCACCCGGAGCAAGGTCAAGAAGGGCCGTGCGGTTCCGGCCGCGGGGCCTGCGCGAGTGCTTGAGGGCGGCCCGCCCGATGCTCGCGGGTAGACCGCACGAGGCTGTCAGCAATGGCAGTCCCAGATGGATGGCCGCCGGCCCGCGCGAGCGGGTGCACAGAACCCGGCCTACAGGCCGACTCGCCCGCCGCCTGACCTGGTAAGACGTTGCTGCGTCCCGGCGTTGGCTCAACGGCCGGAAATGGCTCCCGCTGGCCGTGCGGCAGCCTGCTTCGCGCCGTCCCGCAGCGGGGACCGGGCTCTGGCAAGATCACCTTGAAGGGCGGAATTGGCATGCCTGTGCCCGCGCTTCCGGATCGACGGGCGGTGGTTCCTGGTCGTGATTTCGCTCTGGATCCGGCTGCCGGGTGTCCGGTGGCGTCCGGCCCTGAACGTGGTTCTACGGCTGCTCACGGACAAGGGGCGGACAAGAATTCGGGGAATCTGGCGGCAGATCATCGCGCCCGTGGCGGAGCCTCGGGGTCAGGCGTCGGTGCCCGGCTCCAGGCCGAGAATGCTCTCGATCCGGCGCCTGGCTATCTCGTCGCGGCCGACGATGCACTTGGCGTACACGGCAAGGAGGACCTCGACACTGTGGCCGGCCCACGACGCTACCTGGGTGGGGTCCACGCCGGCGTTGAGCCAGGTGGACACCGCGGCATGGCGCAAGTCGTATGGACGCCGCGCGAGTTCCGATGCTGCCTCCTGCGGGGTGAGCGCAGCCTGGCGCGCGGCGCGCCAGATATCGCCATACATCTTGTCGCCCAGCAGACCGCCCCGGGTAGCGCGGAAAAGACGCCCATCCGGGGCGGTCCCGAACTCATCCAGGTGATCACTGAGCAGCACGGTCAGCGGCGGCGGCACAGGCACGACGCGGACGTCTCCTTTTGCGCGATGCTTGAGCTGGCGCCGATCGCGTGATTGACCGTTGTCCGACCATCGGGCCCCCGACAGCGGCGCGGACTCGCGAAGGCGGAACTCGCCCCATCCCGCGGCGGGCAGCCGGAGAGCCGACTTGAGCAGGGGCACGGCCTCGCTCGGCCGTAGCGCGGCGTAGTACATGCACCCGTAGAAGGCCTTGAGGTGCCTGCCCATGCGACCTTGCGCGGCGACTGCTGCCAGCAGCGCACGCGCCTGGTCGTGGTTGATCACGACGTCGGGATCCACCGTGCGAACGGCGTCGGGAGTGGACCAGTTGCTCCGGTCCAGCGGGTTCGCGTCAAGCAAGCCGTCGTCGACCGCGAGCCCCAGCACGCTGGAGAGCACTGATCGCCTCCGGCCGATCGTGTTCGCGGCAGCGGGCTTTCCGTCCAGCCTGACCGCCAGCCGATCGAGCGCCGATTCGAGCAAGTCTTGATCGGTGAGAGCCGATACCTGCACAGTGTTGTCCGCCAGCCAGGTGAGCGCTCCAGCGACGTCCTGGGGCACTATGCCGCTTCGCCGTCGTGGCGGGTTGCACGCCCATGCGTACATCGCCCGACGGAGGAGATCGGGCTCAGGCTGGTCGTGGTCGGCCGTAAGCAAGGCCGGGGTGGCTGTCGCGATCGCGTCGGCTATGGACCGCCGCTGGCCACCGCCGATCTTCGACCAGCGCTTCTCCACGTAAATACTGGCATGCTCATACCAGGCGCGATCGCCCTGCTCGAGCTCATTCTCCAGCTCAGTGACGGGCAGGCCGGTCTTGACGTCGAAGGCTTCACCTTTCCTTGCAGACGTCCGGAGCTCGGCAAGGCGGCTTTCCGCAAGAGCCTTTGTCCCGTAGGTCTGGTGAAATTCCTCGCCAGCGACCGTCCAGCGGATGGAGTACATCGTCTTGCGCTTGCCTGGACGGACGCGGATCTTCCAGAACCGCACGTCATACGACGCCCGGCGGTCAGCCGATGATGACGGGGAAGCCGGGCCAGCGCTCGGTCGGCTCATATGGCCTGCGCTCCGAGCCACGCGTCGAGGTCCCGGCGGCTAACACGAAGATCACCGTTCGGCAGCCGGATGCACCGTGGCCCTCGGCCCTTCTGCCGCCAGTCGTAGAAGGTCGATCGCGATATTTTTAGCTCGGTGCAGATATCGCGCACCGTCAGCTTCTCGCTGGTGTCGCTTTCCCTGGGTGGCGGAACGGCCGGAGCCTTACGCGGCATGATCCGTAGCCTCCTTCCGCGCAGTGAACGGGTCCAGGTAGCTGTCGCGGACCGTCATCGCTGCCTCCGGCGGTACTGGCCGGGTCACGGCTCGTCCCATTGGGCTTCCCAGGCGGTGATTGCAGCGGCCAGGCGTCGGCAGCCGTCCTCATGGCCCTGCTCGTCATCGGCCGGCCCACTCGATGGCCCGCGATCCCTGACCGTGGCCTGGCAGCTGGGGCACGTCCATGCGAACGTGCGACCGTAACGCCGGGCGTATTCGCCGTCTGGGTCGCCCGCTGCCTCGTCATAGGCAGCGTCCGCGAGGGGGATGCCGCGGCGGGCGGCGGTAGCGGCCAAGTCGAGGGCCATCCCGATCTGGTCCCACGTGCGGCCGTCCTCGCGGGCGCAGCGGATGTACTCGCGAGTGAGTCCTCGGGCAGCGTGCTCAAGATGACGGGCCGCTGCGATGCCCGTCATCGGCTCGGCCTGGGCGATCGTCATATCGAGCGTCGGCCGGCCGCGGAACATTGGCCGGGTGACGACGCGAGCGCCCGCTTGGCGAGCGATGTCGAGCACGGCGCGGCGGGTCCACTGGCGAGCGGCGTCGGCCAGTTTGGCAGGTTCCTGCCGGCTGTCAGGTTCAGCTTGATCGATCATCGTCATTTCCTTCGTGACGGGCGGGCGGCGCACCTGGGACAAGATGCTGTTCGCGGGCGGTCTGGCCGATGCAGTAGCGCGTGGCAACGTGCTCGCTGATAGCTGATCCTGTCGCCTCAACGTAAAGGTTACTAGGTTTTTGTGACAGTTTCTAGTCTAGACACATCGCCGTCTGCGTAGCTGGACTGGGACCGTGGCAGACATGTTGTGCCGATGCCGTAGCAGCGACCGTGTGGGATTTCTCGTGGCCGTCGGCGGATGCGACACTAGAGTGACACGGCAATGGGAGGTGGTCGCAATGAGTACGAGTGCCGAGCAACCGCAGCGCCGGGGCAGTGAGGATCTGGTGCCGCTTGAGGAGCTGATCCTGGACACTCCCGGTGCGCACCCGATCAGCTCCGTCGACGAGCTGCTCTGCGATGCGTTCGAGACCGACCAGGAACTCGACGAGTTCCTGGCCTTCGTCGCCGAGTCGCGTCACGCCGACCTTGCCTGAGCTGCCCTATCGCGTGGTCGTCCTTGACACCGATGTCGCGTCGCGCTCGTTCAAGGGCCGGCTTCCACCAACGCTGGCCGCCCGTCTGGCCGGGGCGCAGCTGCTGGTGACATTCGTAGCCGTCGGGGAACTGACCCAGTGGACGAGGCTCCGGCAGTGGGGGCCACGAAATCGGGCGCTGCTTGAGTCGTGGTTGTCCGACAAACCCGTGCTCCCCGGCGGCAAGGGCATCGCCGTCGTCTGGGGTGAGTTGTCTGCCGCAGCCACCAAGCGCGGCCGCCCCCGCCCGGTCAATGACACCTGGGTTGCTGCATGCTGCGTTGCCTACGGCCTGCCGCTCGCGACGCTGAACATCAAGGATTTCGCCGACTTCGCTGAGCACGATGGACTGACCCTGATTAGGGCGTAAGGCGGCGGGCTGCCGCTCGAGATGGCGGACCGCCAGAATGCGCGCCATCGGCTCACTATCGCTGGCGGTCATGTCAAGTTCGAGCCAACCGCGGGATATCGGCCGGGTGACGGCGTCCACCATACTTGCGGCCGAGGTCGAGCACCGCACGGGTCGCGTCCACTGGCGGGCGGCTTCGCGGTTGGCCTCGTCTGTGCCTGGCGACAACCTGACGCAGCTTGATCAAAGGGGTCCCACAGATCGGACGGTCTTAGTCGAACATGCCGACGGATTTGCGGTTGCGGAAGGGCCCGAGCGCGCTAATGCGGAGGTCCTGGTGATCCTGGAGGCTGGCGAGCCGGTTGCGATCATCGGGGTGGGCGATCAGCAGCTCGATGTAGGGGTCGTCCCAGGCGGCAGCGTTGAGGTAGTCGATCGTGCTCTGGCACAGGTCGAGGTGCTCCTCGAACGCGGGGCGGGAGGCCGGGGTCATCGAGGTAGCCGAGAATCGCGACCCGCGGACCCATCGGGAGGAGCAGCCCATGGGTGGGCCAGTTCTCCTGTCCAACGTAAATCCAGCCTCGATCGGTGATCATGAACCTCGGCGTGTCCACCGGGCTGTGCAGCACCCGCCACCGCAATGTCGGCAGCACCGGAAGCTGGTTACAGAGTGCGTGTACCCGCGTGTACTGCACGTCGTCGCCCACGGGGCAGGCAGGCCCTGCCGTGCCTGGGGGTCGGCGGCCACGTCCTAGAACGAGGGGTGGCGCACGCCGGCAGCCGCCGCGAACGCGAACAGAAGCTGGTCGTCCCCAGACTGCAGGCGCTTGTCATTGAGTCGGCCGATTAGGTCGCAGAGACCCTTCTCGACCGGATCCCACAGCTTGTCCACGATGTCGGGGTCGACACCCGCGTGAGGTGACGAGGCTACACATTCCCGGCCGGTAGGCGAGCGTTTCCGCCTTCGGGAATCCGCTGTCCACGACGCCGGTCGCCTTCCGGCGCACCGCGACCCTGGCTTCGCGGAGCTTGCCGCTGGCCGCCGACAGTCCGAAGCCGCCGATCAGGGCCGCCGGCAGGTAGTGCTGTTTCTCCCGCTCGCCTGCTTGAGGATGCCAGGCGGATCCGGGTACCGCGAATCATCCTGAACCCGAAGAATAAGGTCTAATCCGGGCGTTCTGGCAGCGGGACATCTGCCCTGCGGCATCACACGGGGCCGCGGGTCTAGCGGTCTGCGCGGCCGGCTGACGGCCAGGGTAGGACTTCCATGCCTCGTCCAGCATCGGGTTCTGGGTGCGGGCATGGCCGCGCAGGACGGTGTCGAAGGAGCAAGTGGAGCGCTCGGTATCGGCTGTGTGTTCAAAGCAGTAGCCGGCTGCGTGGCGTGTCGGTGATCGTGACCAGGCTCTGGATCTCGGCTGAGCCCACCAACGGTGACGCGTATCCGGGCGGTGGGCACTAGGTGGGGTCGGCCGCTGGTAGCGCTTGCGCGTGCGGAGTCCCAGGCTGAGCGCGAGCCGGGGGCGCTTTGCCAGGCTTGCGACACATCCGGTCCGGGCTGGATAATAACAGCGGCCCTCGCCCTGGGCATTTCGCAGGCTGATGCCCCCTTGGTGTATGCACAGGCCGCGCAGGATGAGTGACGGGGTATCGGGTAGCACGGTGGGCGTTGGGGAGGCAGGGTGAGCGAGGACTTCCCGCGGGGAGCGGGCGGGCTCTTAGCCGGACTCACCGCTGGCTCGTGGGTCGGCGGGTACGTGCTGGAGGAGCAGGTCGGCGCGGGCGGGATGGCGGTGGTGTTCCGGGCGCGTGATGAGCGGCTGGGCCGGCGGGTGGCGCTGAAGGTGCTGGCTCCGGCTTTCGCCACCGATGAGGCGTTCCGGCAGCGGTTCATCCGGGAGTCGCGGGCGGCGGCGGCGGTGGATGACCCGCACATCATCCCGGTGCATGACGCCGGGGCGGCGGGCGGGGTGCTGTTCATCGCGATGCGGTACGTGCCGGGCGGGGATGTGCGGACCCTGCTGCACCGGCAGGGCCCGCTGTCCCCGGCGCGGGCGGCGGCGATCATCTCCCCGGTGGCCTCGGCGCTGGACGCGGCGCACGCGGCGGGGCTGGTGCACCGGGACGTCAAGCCGGCGAACATGCTCGTGGATGTCCGCCCGGACCGGCCCGATCACGTGTACCTGTCGGATTTCGGGCTGAGCAAAGGGACGCTGTCCTCGGCCGGGCTGACCGGCTCCGGTCAGTCCCTGGGCACGCCGGACTACATGGCGCCGGAGCAGATCGAAGGCCGGGCGGTGGACGGGCGCACCGATCAGTATGCGCTGGCGTGCGCGGCGTTCGAGCTGCTGGCCGGCGTGGCGCCGTTCCAGCGGGATCAGGGCATGGCGGTGATCTGGGCGCACCTGCAGCAGCCGCCGCCGTCACTGGGCTCGCGGCGGCCGGGCCTGCCGGCGGCGGCCGATGAGGTGTTCGCCCGGGCGCTGGCCAAGGCGCCGGACGACAGATATGCCTCTTGCCGCCAGTTCGCTGACGCGCTCCGCGAGGCGCTCGGCGTGACGGCGTATCACTCTGGTCCCAGTGCCAGCCCAGCGGCGGGCCGCCCGGCGACCGGGCACCCGGCCACAGAGATCGCTGATTTGGATACGGGGGAAGCGGCCGTCCCGGCGGGCGCCGCGGGCGTCAGCACCATGGGCCCGGCGCCCGCCCGGGCGAGCGCGCCCGCCGACCCCGGCCGTTCAGGCCCGGTCGCGGACCGCCCGGCAGCCGAGCGCCCGGCGACGGAGATCGCCGAGCAGCCCGGCCAGGGTACTGGGGAAGCGTCGGTCCCGGCGGGTGTGGCGGCCGCGAGCACCATAGGACCGGCACCTGCCAGGGCGAGCACGGCCGCCGAGGCGGCGAGCATTACCCCCGCACCGGGTACTCCGGTTGGCCCCGGCCGTTCCGGCCCGGATCCCGACGGCGCCCAGCTGGCCCGGCGACGTCGCCGGATCGTCCAGATCACAATCGCTGGTGTCAGCATTGTGGCAGCCGTGGTAGTTGCCGCAGCCTTCTTGATAGGCACACCTGGTGCGAGCTTGCCCATGCGACTCGTAGCTACCTTCGCCGACCCCGGGAGCGCTGGCGTCTATGCGGTGGCGTTCAGCCCGGACGGCCGCACGCTGGCCATGGGCGATGATGGCGGCAGCACCTACTTGTGGGATGTGGCCACTCGCAGCCGGATCGCCACCCTCACCGACCCCCGGAGCGCTGGCGTCAACGCGGTGGCGTTCAGCCCGGACGGCCGCACGCTGGCCATGGGCGATGATGGCGGCAGCACCTACTTGTGGGATGTGGCCACTCGCAGCCGGATCGCCACCCTCACCGACCCCGGGAGCGGTGGCGTCAACGCGGTGGCGTTCAGCCCGGTCGGCAAAACGCTGGCCACCGGCGACGGTGACGGCAGCACCTACTTGTGGGATGTGGCCACCGGACGCCGGATCGCTATCCTCGCCGACCCCCGGAGCGCTGGCGTCAAAGCGGTGGCGTTCAGCCGGGACGGCAAAACGCTGGTGACCGGCGACGGTGACGGCAACGCCTACCTTTGGGGTGCCCGCTGACTGCGCTGCCCATCCGTTTGGCTGGGTTAGCCGACCTACTGCGCTACGGGCGTCGATGCGAGTGGCCGTGAAGGTCGATGAAGGCCCGAGACCGGTCGTAGCGCATGGTGGCCTGCTGTACCTGATCGTCGCCCGGCTTGCTGCTTGACCCGTCGGCCTGTTCGCGGTGCCAGAGAACGCTGCCGTCCCGCCGCGATGACTGCCACAGTTCGAACAGGCCAACCTCGTCGCCAGCCTGGTAGAGCCGGATGCCCTCGGAGCGCTCGGCCGGTACGGTTGGCCGCAGCCGACCGATCCGGGATCGGGCGGCCCAAGGCGGCGTCACAAAGTCAGGAAGCGGTGTGGCTCGGCGAGGGCGATCTGGGCGCCGTCAAGATCTGCGAGCCGTGCAGCTAGCGTTGCCTCGGCTAGGTGGCGGGGGAGGGCGACGCTGAACTTGAGGCCGTCGAGGGCCTTGTCGTCGACGGCTGGCAGGCACAGCCGCTCGTCAATGTCGGTCAGGGCGGCCTTCCATGCCTGCGGCGTCGCGTCGCTGCGTAGCCGCACGAAGAATTCCTCGACGCGCTGCGCGCTGTCGGCCATGTCCCCCAGCGTGGCGATCAAGGTGGCGTTGGCCCGCCAGCCCGCCCAGGTCCACCAGCAGACATCGCCACTGGGGCTGCGGGAGATGACGGTCCCGCCTGGATGCACCAGTTCGGGCGCGGTCTCTCGGGCCTCGGCCAGCGCGGCTTGCGCGCGGCGGGTGAGCCGGACCGGGGGATCCTCGCCGAGCAGCACGTCCCGGATCGCGCGGCTCAGCGCGAAGGACGCGCCGCCCATGCCAGGGAAGATCCAGCGGGCCTTACCGCCCCCTTCAGCGGGCTCAACGAGGCAGCGGCGTCGTTTCCAATCGATCCAGGTGACCCGCCAGCTATGGCCGGCGAGCAGCAGCAGCCGCGGCCCATCGGTCTTCGTGGTGAGCAGCGCGGGATCGGTGCGGCCGATCTCCTCCTTGCCGTTCAGCACGGTGAACTGCGGCATGACGGTGAACGCCGTCGTCAGCTCCATGAAATGGCGGCGGCCGAAGCGCTTTTCGGCCTCGGGGCCGATGAACAGCATCCCGGCGTCGGAGTTGAGATATCCCTCGCGGACCAGGTGCGCGAGGATCGGCCGTGCGGACGGCCCGAACGGCCCGAGCCCGTTCCACCACTGCGGCAGCAGGTTCTCGCCCACCTGGTGCTCCTGCAGGCACAGGGCCAGGATCTGCTGGGCGACGATATGGCGCGGGTCAGGCGGCGGCACCACCGGCTCGACGAACCCGCGCCCCCACAGGACCAGCAGCCCCGCGGCGTCCAGCAGGCCGCCCTGGTCAAGCGCGAGGAACAGGCAGTTACGGGCCAGCCCCGCCCGCCGCCCGCTGCGCCCGAGCCGCTGCAGCAGTGAGGCGACCGTGGCGGGCGCGTTGATCTGGATGACCCGGTCGAGGTCACCGACGTCGACGCCGAGTTCCAGCGTGCTGGTCGCCACGATCACGCAGTCCCGCGAGTCGGCGAACGCCTGCTCCGCGCGGCGCCGTTCATCCAGCGACAACGACGCGTGCGACAGGAACGCGGTCACCCCCCGGGCCCGCAACGCCGCGCCCAGCTCCTCCACCAGGCGCCGCGAGTCGCAGAACACCAGCCGTTTCTCGCCCTGGTGCAGCGCCGCGATGACCTTGGCCGCGTTGTCCACCGACCCGACGTAGTCAAGCTGCAGGTCACCGGGCGGTGCGGCAGGCAAGGCAGATGCCGGCTCGGCCCCGGCATCGCCCGGCTCAAGCCCTACGTCAGCCGGCTCCGGCCCGCTCGTCACCCCCCCGGGCAGGTCCACGGCCACGCCGTCAGCCACACCGGCGGCCACACCGGCGGCCAGGCTAAGGGACAGATCAGCGTCCGGCGCGATGACCCGGCCCGCTCGCCGTCCCGCGCCCGAGCCCTGCAGCCAGGACAGCAACTCGGCCGGGTTCCCGACGGTGGCCGACAAGCCAACCCGCTGTAGCGGCTGCCCAGTCAGCCGGGTCAGCCGTTCCAGCACCGCGAGCAGGTGCCAGCCGCGGTCATCGCCGGCGAAGGCGTGCACCTCGTCGACAACCAAGGCCCGCAGCGGGCCGAACAGCCGGTAGTGGTCGACGTTGACGCTGACCAGCATCGACTCCAGTGACTCCGGCGTCGTCAGCAGCACGTCCGGCGGATCGCGCAGCAGCCGCGACCGCGCCCCCGAGGTCACGTCCCCATGCCACAGCGCCGCCCGCCGCCCGGCCCACCCGCCGTATGTCTCCAGCCGGGGCAGCAGGTTGTTCAGCAGCGCCTTCAGCGGCGCCAGGTAGATCAGCGACGGCGCGCCCCAGCCTTCCGCCGTCATCCGGGACAGCAGCGGGAACACTGCTGCCTCGGTCTTGCCGCCCGCGGTCGGCGCGAGCAGCAGCGCGTCCTCGCCGGCCAGCAGCGGCCCGATGGCCTCGGACTGCAAAGGCCGCAGGTCCGCCCAGCCGAGCGTGTTGACGATGTGGTGCGCCAGCGACGGGTTCAGCCGGCCCAGGCCCACCGCGCCGCCAGCGTGCTCGCCGCCCTCGCCAGCGGCCACGCCGGCCGCCGCCCCGGAAGCGGCCGCTGCGTCGCCAGGCCCGCCGGGATCACTCATAGCTCCAGGTCCACGTCATCCGCGTCGCCGGCCCGCTGCTGCCAGGCATTCCGCTCGACGTCGGTCAGCTCGCTGCCCGACAGCGTCAGCGCGTAGTGCGCCCGCGGGTCGAAGTCGGGGAACTGGTCGACCCGATCGAGCACCTGCTCGACCAGCTTGCGCAGGAAGATCCGCGGCGCGATGCCCGCCTGCCCGCCCAGCCTGCCGGTAACGGCCGATGCCAGGTCCGCCACGTACGCGTCGGACACGACGGTTCGCAGCCGGGCAGGATCGGCGGCTCCCGAGGCGTACAGGTCGCGCACCACGCAGCCGAGCGTGACCAGCGCGGCGATGTCGAACCCGGTCAGCCGGATCTGCACGGCGCGCGGGTTGTCGAACCGAGGATCGCCGAAGTCGGTTGCCAGCCGCTGCGCGAGCGGCGCCAGCCGCTGCACTCCCTGCTGCCCGTCAAAGAACGCGGGCGTCCCGGTGATCATCAGGTACAGCCCGGGGAACCGGCCGCCGTCGACCTCGTCGAGCAGCTGCCGCAGCGCGTTCAGCCCCTTCTCCCGCACGTCGCTGCGCACCCGCTGCAAGGTCTCGGTCTCGTCGATCGTGACCAGCAGCCCCGCGTGACCGGAATCGCGCAGCACGGTCAGCAGCCCCTGCAGGAACCCAAGCGCCCCGAAATGATCCAGGTCACCCTTGATCCCCGCGGCCCGCTTGGCCCCCGCAGCCACGTTGGGCTGACCGCCGAGCCACGCAATCAGCCCCTCGGCGGTAGCCGTATCACCGGCGATAACGGAGCGCCGGTACGACCGTAGGGCCGCGGCGAATGCCGGAGTGGTGCGCGCGACGGCGGCGAGCCGCCGTTCCATCAGCTCGCTGGTGCCGCGTTCCAGCGCGGCCGCGTCGCCGGGACTGACCTCCCCGGCGGACAGCACGTCCTCCTCGAGCGTGTAGAACCAGCCGTCGATCACGTCCCGCAGCGCGCTGGCCGGGTGCGAGGAGGTGGCCAGCCGCTCGGCCAGCCGCCGGTACACGGTCTCCAGCCGGTGCAGCGGCGTCTCGGTCTCCGAGATCTGGATCTCGGTGACGGCGAAGCCCTGCCGCTTGGCCCGCTCGGCCAGCCACCGGGCGAAGAACGTCTTGCCGGACCCATACTCACCGCGGACCGCCTTGAACGCCGCCCCGCCCGCCGCGACCGCGGCCAGCTCGCCGTCGATGGCGCTCTCGAACCGCTCCAGCCCGACTGCGAACAGGTCAAGCCCGGCCTGCGGCACAGTGCCCCGGCGCAGCGCGTCGATCACCTCGCGGCGACGGGCGGCGCTGATGGCCGTGGCGTGCTCGGTCATCGCGGGCCGAGGAATTGCTCGGTCAGCAGGGCGGCGTTCAGCTCGACCGTGCGGCCGCCGTCGGCGTCGCCGATTACGGGGTAGCCGTCGACATTGAGCAGTCGCCCGAGCTGAGCCAGATAACCTGCCATCCGGAACGGGGCCTGCCCGGCGAGTCCCGCCACGCTGGTGACGGGCAGCTTGCCGCCAGCCGCGGAAAGGCCGTCGATGATCGCGGCCACGGCGGCATCAGCGGGTGCCTTGCGGACGAACGCCCGCTGCGCGGCGAACCGCTCGCTGGCCACCACCCTGGCCCCCAGCGTCACCTGCCCGGCGCCAGCCCCGGACCTGGCTTCGCCAGCCCCGACCTCACTGGCGCTGAACAGCGCGTCCTCCTGAACAGGCGGCCGCCTGGCTGGTTTCCTGGCCCGGCTGGCCTGCCCGGCCGGCATGGCCGCCGCCTGGCTGGCGGCGTCCGGTCGGCCGGACGCCGCGTCGGGGTTCCACCAGGCGGGCTCGTGCAGGACCGGGTTGTCATACAGCGTCCAGCCCTTCGGGCAGGGCGACCCTGCGGGCACAAACGCCAGTACCGGGATGATGACCTCCGCGAGTGACGCGCCGCCGTGGTAACCGGCCTTGCGCGGCGCGTACCGGATTCGCTCGTCCCACGGCAGCACTGCGGTGCCGCCAGCCGACAGCACTCTCGGCCCGCTGAGCAGCACTTCGCCGTCGCCGGGCTGGCCCTGCCGGTACCGCGCCGAGTCGCTCTGGACCGGGTGGATGCCCTCGCCCTGGTCCAGGATGTGCCCATGATCGGAGGTGAGGATCACCGGGCGCCCGGCGCCCGCCGCGGCCGCCAGCAGTTCCCGCAGGTAGGTGATGTCATCCAGCCGCCAGACGGGCGTGCTGCCTTCCCGGCCGTCGCGCAGCGCGTCGTCGATGGTGTTGAGCACGACGCCGACCACGGTGCCAGCGTCGCCGATGACGGCCTGGACATCCTCGTTGAGCACGGCGCCGGGCCCGGCGGCGAGGCCGGCCTTGTGGAACAGCGCGGACTTGCGCCCGCGCCAGAAGGCGGCGAACCCGGCTCGTTCCTCCGGCTGCGACCCTGCCCGCAGCTGCCCGCAGAGCAGGCTGGTGCGGGAGAACGTGGTGGCGGACGGCAGCACCGCGAGGGCACCTTCGCGGCCGTCGGGGTGCCGGCCAGCCTCGGTCCAGATCCGGCTGGCGGTGATCTCCTCGGCTAGCTCGCAAGCGACCGCGGCGCTCATCCCGTCCAGCACGATGATCAGCGGCGCGCGGCGCTCAGCCAGCGGCCGGGCTATACGTTCCAGCAGGTTCTCGGCGAGCAGCAGATCGTCGGTCGGCCCGGCTACCGGGCTCCAGCTGGCCAGCCGCTGCGCGAACGCCTCATCCAGGCCGGCCCGCTGTTCCCGCACCGCCTCGTAGAGAGCCGCGTACGCGGCGCGGACCCGCGGGGTCCTGGTCGTGTCGGCGGTCTTGATCAGCGCCAGCGCGCGGTCGGCCCACGCCCAGCAGCGGACCTGCCGGAGCGCGCCCTCGGCCACAGTCGCCGGCGCCGCGTCGGCGGTCGCGAGCCAGCGAGCGAGCCGCACCGCCGCGACCCCGGCCTCGACCTCGGCCGCTCGGGCGCCGGAGCGCCGGTGCTCGTGCAGCCGGCCCAGCGCGGCTTCGGCCGCCGTGAGATCAGCCGGTCGCGGCGCGGGCAGCGCGGTAGCGATCAGATCGGCCAGCGCGGTGATCCGGGCATCAAGCCCCGCATCCAGGACCTTGCTGTCGCCCGGCAGGTCCGCCACGCCGAGCTCACGCAGGATCTGCTCGGCCCTGTCGCACATGGCCTGCGCGTCGTCGGCGTGGCCGTTCTCGCTCCACCGCAGCGTGAGTGACTCGGCAGCCTCGCCGAACGCCCGCAGCGTCGCCTCGCCAGGCGCCTGCCGGCCGAGGAACCGCTCCTCGGCCCGGACCCTGGCCGCCAGCACCGCCTGATGGCTGCCCGCCCCGGCTCCCCACAACTCGGCCGCGGCCAGGCCGAACGGGATCGCGTCGGTTACCTGCCCGGCCCGCAGCAGCCGGAACACGATCTCCGCGACGGGCCCGGCTGACTCTTCCAGCCATCCGGCCAGGCCGTCCTGCTCGTCCTGCCGCAGCGCGACGAACCAGGCCACCCTGGTCTCGTCCCGGCTCCAGTCCAGCAGCGCTGCGGCGTCGATGCGCTCGTCCTCGCCGCGGCCGAGGCGCACGGATGCGAGCCGCGACAGCGCGGTGTCGAACTGCAGGACGGTGCTGGTGATGCGCCGCCACCCGCCACTCGGCTGGGCGTCCAGCAGTGCCTCGGCGAGCCACCGGTACTCCCGTCCGGTCAGGCGCGGGTCGAGCCTGCGGGCATCGAAGGCGTCGGCGATCAGGTCCCATCGATGCACCGGGCGGACCTCCCCGCCGAGCGCGCTGGCCAGCACCGAGCTGCCGAGTTCCCGGTCATCGCACGGTGTCAGCACCACCAGATAAGTGCCGTTGGCGCGAGGCTCGCTGACCGCGTCGAGCACCGCGAGCACAGTGCCGCAGCCGCGGACATCGGCCGTCACCGGGCCGCTGCCGGCATCGACGGTCACCGTCGCCGGCCCACGCCACTGCGGTGCGGCACGGAGCAGCAGCAGCCGCTGGTTGCCGTCGGCCGGGCCGTGCTTCTCCCGGCGGGCCGCCGCCCACTTGAGGGCCTGCTTCAGCGCGCTCTCCACGACGGTCTTGCTGGCCTCGGGAGCGCTCGTCTTGACAGCTTGCTCGGTCATTCCGTCACGATCCGCCAGCTGATGTCGAAGCTCGCCCCGGGATTCCTATCGACGGTCTCGCACAGTTCTTCCACGACGGCGGCGACCTCGGGCGCGGTGACCCGCCGCGCGAAACGCCCCGGGCCGTTCTCGGTCGCCGGCGGCGGGCCGCTGGGCGGGCGAACCTCGACACGGTTGGACTCAGGAAGCCCGGCGTCTGGTGGCGGCGGCTGGATCAGCAGGTCGATGGCGGCCCGCTCAGCCTGATCGAGAGCGCCGCGCAGCTCAACCTGATGCTCGTCGTGGCGGGCCGCACTACCGAGCTGGCCCCTGATCGACGCGGCGACCTCGGCCGTCGGCCCGGCCGCGCCGTCAGCCGCCGCCGCGAGCTGATCAAGAATCTGCCAGCGCACCCGACCCAGGCTGGCGGTCAGCTCGGCCGCGCTGGCCAGGCTGGCCCGGTAGACCGCGCCCTCTCGCGGCAGGTCGCTCGCGGCGAGCGCGCGCAGCAGCGCGGTCGAGTCCGCCAGCCCGGTCAGCCGGTTCAGCAGCTCCGCTGACGTCCGGGCCGTGACCAGCCGCGGGGAGTCATCCGAGAGCCCCAGCGTCTCCGCGTGCCGCTCAAGCTCGGTCACCAGCGACTCGGCGGCAGGTAGCAGGCTCCCGGCCCGCGACCGGAGCTCAGCCGCGAGCGCCTGAACTGCCCGCGCGCTGCGCACCGGCTGGCTGCCCAGGCCGAACACGCTGCTCGCCCGCTCACCGGCCAGAGCGAATTCCTCATCGTCCGGCAGTTCCTGCCGCCGCAGCACCATGTCCGGCGTGATCCGGCCGATCTCCGGCGGCGGCAGTACCGGCTGCCCGGCGCGGAACCAGGCCCGGTCCGACTGCACCGCGAAGCAGGCCACCAGCAGGTCGCTGACCAGCACGGGCAGGTCAGGCTGCTCCTCGGCGATCCACCGCCGGATGTCACCAACCTTCAGCTCGCCCGTCGGCCCCTCGCCCGCCGCCCGGCGCTCGATCAGCAGCTTCCAGTCGTCCCGCAGCACCAGGACCTCGCCGACCGTGGCGATGTCCAGCGGGTTCGCGATCCGGCGCAGCACCGGCAAGTCGGTGGACGGAACCTCGAGCCGCCCGACCTTGTCCTGCGCCGCCCGCTCCACGGCGGCAAGTACGGCCGACAGCTCGGTCTTCCGCAGGACCTGGCGCCGGCCTTGCCGGTCGAAGTCGGGGTGCTTCGGGTAGGCGTGGTCGAGTAGCTGGCCGCAGATCCGCGGCAGCGCCTCGCCGAGCCGCAGCCCGACAGGCGGCCGGATCACCAGCCCCGGGTCCAGCGCCATGATGTGATCCTCGGCCGCCGCTCCGAGATCGGCGTCGTCCGGACTGAGCAGCCCGTACGCGCGCTGGAGGGCATCCCGCAGCTTGCTCGTCAGGGCGGCCTTCCTGGCTTCCAGCTGGGCGCGGGCATGATGCCGGTCGTCGGCGGCCAGATACGGGGTCAGCTCCTCCAGCCGGTCCCGGCGCTCCAGGACGTACGAGATCCGGACTAGGTCGCCGAGGTCGGTGAGCCGGTCGCGGGACAGGAACGACGGCAGCCAGGCCAAGGTCAGCGGCCGGTTTAGTCGGCCCTGAAGGGTCTGGACCCGGTGACGGTCATCGGACGGGTAATGATTGCCCTCGTCGAACGGGTAGTCGATGATCACCCGGATCGCGCTCGGCATCTCCGGCTCGAACTGGCTGTCCGCCAGCTCAGGATCCCGCACGTTGCCGAACACCAGCTCCGCGACCCGGTCCGTGCCGCGCCAGATCACCGGGCAGGTCGTAACGAACTCGCCCTTGTCAGTGACCCCGAACTCCTCCCACAGCAGCCCCTTGATCAGGCGCCGCCGGGCGGCATCGTCGTCGACGTTGATGACCTTCCGCAGGATCTCGCTGGTGTCGACGCCGATCAGCGCGATCTCCACCGACGGGTCGTCGGCGCCGGACACCCGGATCTCGCCGAACTCACCGCTCAGCTCCCGCAGCGTCCTGGCCACGGCCGCCCGGTCCTGGCCGGGGATCATGACCGCGATCGAGCCGTGATTGAGCGCGGCGAGCCGGCTCGCGGTCATCGCGCGCAGTGCGGGCACGTTGGGCACTAGCGCGGACAGCAGCAGCGTCTTGACGATCAGGTCATCAGCCCTGAACGCGTGCCGCGACGGCAGCACGGCGGCCTGTTCCTCGGTCAGGTCGTGCCGCCGCAGCAGGTACTCCCGCACCCGCTGGTAGAACCGTTTCGCCTGGTCGAACTCGTCCCGCAGCTTGTCGCTGAACGGCCGGTCGCCGCCGGCCGCGAGCGCGTCGAAGATTGCGCCGAGCGGCATCAGCTGCCCGACTGGCAGCGTGTCCCGGTAGTCGACCAGCAGTTGCTGCATGAGCCGCAGTGCGGTTCGCTGTCGCTGCAGCGCTCCGGAGACATCCACCATTGCGTGCAGGAATGCGGGGCTGAACGGATACGTCCCGCGGAAATCAGCCCGGCTAGCCGGACCGCCCTGGGCGTCCAGCAGGGCGTCCCACACCTCGGGCCTGGACCGCTCGGTCTGCTCGAACGCGGCATCAATGACCGCCTTGGCCTCGGCGCTCTTCGGCCGCAGCAGCCGGGCCTCGACCACGACCGGCAGGTTGCTGTCCTCCAGCCTGATCTTGTCGAACCGCCCGTCCCAGTACTTCAGCGTGTCAAACAAACTGGCCGTCGTCGCCCCAGCGGTGTCCCGGCCAACCAGGTCGCGCAGGTCACGCTGACGCGGCACGAAACTGATGATCGGGGCAGGCCGCTCATGCTCGGCCGACTCGACCAGCTTGGAGACCTTCTGCGCCTCGGTCTTGATCCGGGTCGGATCCCCGATGTAGCTGGACAGCCAGAGCACAAGCTCGTCCAGCAGCAGCACGACCGCGTCGCAGCCGAGCACGTCGCGGGCGTGCCTGCTGATCTCGGCCAGGCCCGTGTCCAGCTC
>Ga0302326_10013627_pt1 | contig 17222 bp, 13 predicted proteins | sample Palsa_T0_3_FD_202264 | JGI IMG/M metagenome (GOLD analysis project Ga0302326, IMG submission 202264) | Peat permafrost microbial communities from Stordalen Mire near Abisko, Sweden - Palsa_T0_3 | ecosystem: Environmental > Terrestrial > Soil > Palsa > Peat permafrost | place: Sweden: Abisko... | reverse complement strand
GCAGGAGGTGTCGTCCATGACGATCATGCCGCCCGAGCCCATGATGGAGCCCACCTTGACCAGCGCGTCGTAGCTCACGCCGAGGTCGAGCATATCGGCCGGAATGCAACCGCCCGATGGGCCGCCCGTCTGCACCGCCTTGAACGTATGCCCGTCGGGTACGCCGCCGCCTATTACCTCGATAATCTCGCGTAGCTTGATGCCCATGGGCACTTCCACGAGGCCGGCGTTCTTGATCTTGCCGGTAAGCGCGAAGACCTTGGTGCCTTTGCTGCGCTCCGAGCCGATGGAGGCGAACCACTTGCCGCCCTTGCGGATAATGGGCGCGATGTTCGCGAAGGTTTCCACATTGTTGATGAGCGTGGGCTTGCCGAAGAGCCCGCTGACTGCGGGATAGGGCGGCCGCGGCTTGGGCGTTCCGCGCCGGCCCTCTATCGATGCAATCAGCGCCGTCTCTTCTCCGCAGACAAAAGCGCCCGCGCCGAGACGTATCTCCACATCGAAGCCGAAGGGAGCGTTGCAGATGTTGTTGCCCAGCAGGCCGCGGCGGCGCGCGTCGCGCAGCGCGGCGGTGAGACGGGCCACGGCCAGCGGGTACTCGGCGCGCACATACACGAAGCCCTTGCTTGCGCCCACCGCATAAGCGCCAATCGCCATGCCCTCAAGCACGCGATGCGGATCGCTCTCCATGACGCTGCGATCCATGAATGCGCCGGGGTCGCCCTCATCGCCGTTGCAGATCACATACTTCATGTCGCCGCCGGCTTTGGCCACGGTACCCCACTTGAGCCCGGTGGGATAGCCGCCGCCGCCGCGCCCGCGCAGACCGCTTTCGGTGATCTGCTGGAGCACCTCGTTGGGCGTCATGTCAGTGAGCGCTGTGAGGAGCGCCTTGTAGCCGTCGTGCGCAATGTAGTCGTCAATCCGTTCGGGATCGATGTGCCCTGAGTTTTCGAGCACCACATGCACCTGCTGGTCAAAGTGGTCCCGCAGGTTGCATTGCAATTCGGCTACCGGTTCGCCGCCCAGGCTGGCCGCCACCTGTGCCGCGTTCTCCGCTTTCACGTGCTGATAGAGAACTTCCTGCGGATCGACCAGCACCAGCGGCCCGGCCGCGCAGAGACCCATGCAGCCTGTGCGGCGGATGAACGCATTCTTGCCCTGGCCCTCGACTTCTTTGGCGAGCGCGGCCTTCAACTGGTCCGAGTGCTGGCTCAGGCACCCGGTGCCCATGCAGACGTTCACTTCAAAGTCGAACTTCGCGTTCGCGGCGCGCACGCTCTCAGCAATCTGGTCCCGCTCTTCGAGGTTCATTCGACAGCCCACCTTTCCAGTTGCTCCATCATTGTGGAGCCGGTCATCTGGCCCATGAGCTCACCATCGAAGAGCGCGATGGGAGCGCGTCCGCACGCGCCCACACAGCGAGCCGTCATGAGGCTGATGTTGCCATCGCCGGTGGTCTGGCCCTGCTCAATGCCCAGGCGCTTCTCGGCCGCGGCCACCAGCTTGTCGGTGCCCTTGATGTAGCACGCGGTGCCGGTGCAGATGGTCATGGTGTGCCTGCCCGGCGGCTTGAGGCTGAAGTAGTGATAGAACGTCACCACTCCGTAAGCCTGGCTGAGCGGCACACGCAGCGATTTCGCCACGAATCGGATGGCGTCGTCGTCCAGGTAGCCGAACGACGACTGCACCGTGTGCAGGGTCTCAATCAGCGCGTGGCGGGCAAATCCATTCTTGCGCATGGTGCCGTTCACGATCCTCCAGCGCTTGTCGTCGCTGGGCATCGGTGGTGGTGTGAATTCGAGCACGGTTGCCTCCGCGTGAAGCGAGCGTGTGGGAGCGGCGCTCGGCTCCATGTCTAGCTCTGTTGTATGAGTCGGAGCCTCGTTCCCGTGGTGACATTGGTCACGGGGCCGTCAATCTTGTTTCATTTGATGGAACGGGGAATGATCCTTCCCAATTTCGGAAAGAATGGCGTGCTGTGAATCATGATCCTCCTGAAGGACAATCTGCGCAGTGACATTCGTCACCTGATCTGCGGGCCAGTCAAGTCAGTGGCTGCGTCGGTTAGGTTGCCGCGGTCATTTCTGGGTTATTCCCTCAGGGGCTAAAGCCCACGCTCATTTTTTGCGCTAACGTATGGGCTGAAACCCGTACCCTTCAACGATGGCGACTTCTTCGATGGCGAATTCTTCAGAGATTTCCAGGTCATTTCTCAGCCTTGACCGCGTCTTCCAGCGGGGGCGCAAAGCGCGACCCCAGCCGCAGGATCGCTGCTGAAATCACGAGAAAGATCAGCGTGGCGCCCAGGCCGATGCGCAGATTGGAGCGGTCGGAGATGGCGCCGATGATGGTGGGCGAAAAGGTGTCGCCGAAAAAGTGAATGCAAAACAGATTGAGCGAGACCGCGGTGGCGCGCACGGGCGCGGAAACTGAGTTGACAATAGCCGTGTTGAGCGGGCCGGTGTTGAGAAAGACGAAGAACTCGGCTGCAAAGAGCGCCGGAATCGCCCACGCGCGCGGCCCGAAAAACACCAGCGCGCCACAAGGCAGCGTGAGCGCCACGCTCCAGAACGAGAGCAGATAGAGCGCACGATAGTCGCGGCGCAGCCATCGCTGTGCGATCCATCCGCCGATCAGCGTGCCGGCGATGCCGTCGATGACGGTGATGGCGCCCACCACCGTGCTGGCGCTGCCCATGGACAGCCCGGAGAATCGCTGCAGAAACGTGGGCACCCACGCCGAGATGCCGCCCATGGCGAATGTGAGCGTGGCCAGCCCGAACGTGGCCGTGAGAAATGCGCGGTTGGTAAAGAGGCCCAGGAACGTTGCGCGGTCCGGTGTGGCGCGCACGCGATCACTGGCGCCGCGCACCGGCTCGCGGCCGAGCCACCCATAGAGCGCCGCAATCACCAGGCCGGGAATTGCGCAGATAAAAAATGGCGCACGCCAGCCCCACAGGCTGCCTAGTTGCCCTCCGGCCACATAGCCCAGGGCCGCGCCCACCGGAATCGCGACGTAAAAAATCGACAGGATGCGGTTGCGCTCGCGGTCGGGATAGAAATCGGCCAGCACCGCCGGCGCAAAGATGCCGAATGTGGCCTCGCCCACGCCCACCAGCGCATGGCGAATGAAGAGGGTTCGATAGTCGTGGACCCACGCCGTGGCCAGCGTGGCCAGGCTCCACAGCACAGCGCCGCCGATGATGAGCGGCTTGCGGCGAAAGCGGTCGCCAAGCCAGCCGGTGAGCGGCGCGGCGATCATGTAGGTGACAAAGAGCGCGGTGGTCAGCAGGCCCATCTCGGCGTCGGTCGAGTGGAACTCGCGCTGGATGAGCGAGACCTCGCCGGGCAGGATGTAGCGATCGATGTAGTTGAGCAGGTTGAGCGCGAAGAGGAGCATCAGCGCCGCAAGCGCGGGGCTGAGTCGGCGGGCAGGTTGGGATGCAAGTGCCAGAGGCATGGACCTCATTCTGACTCGTGCGAGGCTTAACGAATATCACACGGAGGCCGAAAACGCCCACTCGGCCTGCCTCCGCGCATCAGGGAAATTGAATTTGAATCGTCGAACGGTACGGGCTTCAGCCCGTACGTTGATGACCCACGGACGCAAGCGGCTCTAGCCACCGAGGGAATGAGCTGAACCAGCGCAGGTCCGATTTTTTTGAGGAGATTCGCGCAAGCCGACAAGCTGAAATTGTCGATGCGCAAGCGGAGCGGCAAACCCTCAGGGGCTAAAGCCCCGCTCATTGAGTGCGATTCATGTACGGGCTGAAGCCCGTACCCTTCTTCTCCCGCTCAATACACAAGTGCGACTGCCTTTACTGCCGCATTGTGAAATCGCTTGTTCAGGCGCGCTGTCGGTGTTACCTTCAAACCCAATATGATCCGACCGACGCATGCCGCCCTTGCCGCTTCTGCAATGTTCGTATACTCCGCTTGCGCCTGCGCGCAAACGCCGGCCGCCTCAACACCGGCCCCGCCCGCCATCACTCATGCCGTGCTGGCCGGCAAGCTGATCGACGTGCGCACCGGCCAGGTGCGCGATCACGCCTACATCCTCATCGCCGGGGAGCGCGTGCAGTCCATTGCCGATGCGGCTCCCGCAGGCGTCACGGTGACCGACCTCTCGGCCTACACCGTGCTGCCAGGCCTGATTGACGCGCACGGGCACATCCTTTCCAACCCGACCACGCAAAACTTCGCAGCGCACCTGCGCTCCTCGATTGCGCAGTCCACAGTGTGGGGCGTCTACAACCTGCGCATCTGGCTCGATCACGGATTTACCTATGTGCGCGATGCCTGCGAGGGACCGCCCGACTATCCGCAGTTTGCCCTGCGTGATTCGGTAAAAAAAGGCATCATCCTGGGCCCGCGCATTGTTGCAGCAGGAAGCTGCATCTCCATCACCGGCGGCCATGGGGACGGCGCGCCATTCTCTGCCGACGTGCTGTTGCCCCGCGGCCAGAACGTGGCCGACACCGTGGACGACATGGCCCACGTGGTGCGGCGCGATATCAAGTACGGCGCGGACTGGATCAAGCTGATGGCTACCGGCGGCGTGATGGACCCCATCTCCGACTTCCACGTGCAGGAACTGAGCGAGGAACAGATGGCGACGGCGGTCGAGATTGCGCATCGTGCCGGCAAGAAGGTGATGGCGCACGCCGAGGGCGCGGCGGGCATCAAGGCCGCGGTGCGCGCGGGCGTCGACTCAATCGAGCACGGCACCATGCTGGACGAAGAGGGCGCGCGCCTGATGGAGGAGCACCACACCTGGCTCGTGCCCACGCTCTACTGCTTCCAGCACGACATGGAAACCGGCCTGAGCAAGGGACGCGATCCCGACTCCTACGCCAAGGGCGTGGAGATTATCGCCGCGCAGGGGCCGGCGTTCAAGCTGGCGCTGACGCACCACATCCGCATCGTCTACGGCACCGACGACAACGATGTGGATGAGGCCGTGTCAAAGGAATTTGGCGCGATGGTGCGCGGCGGCCTGTCCACGCTCGGCGCGCTGCAGGCGGCGACGATCAACGCGGCCACCATGTTTGGCAAGGACAACGAGGTGGGCACGCTCGAGCCCGGCCGCTACGCCGACATCGTGGCCGTCAAGGGCGATCCGCTGGCCGACATCACGGTGATGGAGCACGTGGCTTTTGTGATGCAGGGCGGCCGCATCGTCAAGGATCCTGAGCACCCCGAACGCAACCCGGTCATTCACATTCAGTGAGGCGATGCGCGGTTCACCTGAAAAGGTGATTGCGAAAGCGTGCCCCGGCTGAAAGAATGAGCGTCATCGACACTCTTCGATCGGCATGTCATCGGGGAGCCGATGGCCTTTGCGAGCCCCGGTGAACTCAGCACAATGACCAGGACGAGGCACATTTCGTCCGAGCAGCGGTTGCGTCGATTCACCCGGCTCGGAGCTATCCTGCATCGGACAACGTGCAGCGCCTGGATTGCGTTCGTTCTGGCCGCGCTGCCCGGGCTCCGCAGCGCCGGTCAGCAAGCAGCGCCCCCATCCCCCGGCAATTTTGCCGCAAACGCTCCTACGGATGCGAGCACAATCGAACAGGCGCAAGCCAATCTGCGCACGGCTGAAGCCGATCATCCTGGCAACAGTCGCCAGGTCACCGAGGCGATTCTCGACTTGCTGCGGCTTCAGTTGGAGGCCGTGCCCGCTACCGACGAGTTGCTCCAGGAAGCCAAAAGAGCCATGACAGTGGCCGAGGCGGCGGAGGGCAAGGACTCCGGCCTCTACGCGAAGACCTTGGCCGGCGAAGCCTGGGTCTATTACGAAATGTATCGTCCCGAGCTTGCGCGCCCCATCGCGGAAGACGCGCTCGCCCTGGCCCAACGCAGCGGCGATCCTGAATCCGTGGCGTTTACGGCCGATGCCCTCGGAGTCATTTGCGCCGTGCTGGGCGACAAGGCCTGTTATCTCCAGAACACCGAACTCGCCGTGAAGTCTATGCGGGCGGTGAAGAACCCGGCGCCTATCGATCTCGCCACTTATGTTACGGATGTGGTCGAGAGCCGGCGCCAGAACGGCGATCTGGTTGGCGCCACCTCTGCCCTGGATGAGGCTATCGAGCTTGCAGCAAAGGCGAGTGAGACCCACGGCGAGGTCGGTCAGCGCTGGGCCGCCGTGGAAAACAACGTTGGATCCTTCGATCTGCTCAACTACAGATGCGAAGCCGCGCTTCCGCACCTGCAAAAGGCCGTCGACCTGCTTACGCAGGCATACGGCGCGGACAGCACCTCACTGAACACGCCACTGACGAATCTGGCCTATTCTCAAATCTGCGCGGGACAGACCGATGAGTCTCTCAAGACCTACGAGCGAGCCCGCCTGATCTTTCTCAGGATGTACGGGCCCAATCACTCCATGATGGCCTTTGTGGAGACCGGCTATGCCTCGGCGCTCCAGTTCAAAGGGCGCTACCAGGAGGCGGCCGATCTGGCGCTCGACGCGCACCGCACGCTGCGGCAGGGCATCACGCTTGCCATCCGCCTGCTGCCGGAGCGCCAGGCGCTGGCCATGAGCGATGGGGGAGCGCAGTCTTTTAACACGATGATCTCGCTGGCGGCCCTGCATCCGGAGATTCGCATCGAAGATGTCTACCAGGAGGTGGTGCGGTCGCGGGCCCTGGTGACCGAGGAGATGGCGCAGCGCGCGGCAGCGCTGAGCCGCAAACACAATCCCTCGGTGGAGGCACTTGAAAAGGAGATGGACGCGGAGCGCAAAGCGGTGATGGAGATGCGGGACAGCACGTCAGGTTCCGCTCAAGCCCTCATCGACGCCACCGCCAAAATGGAGCATACAGAGCGGGAATTGGCAGCGCGGAGTGTGTCCTTCCGCACCGGAGAGCGCGCGCGCAGCAGCGATCTCGACGACCTGCGCGTCAACCTGCCCAGACAATCGGTCCTGATCTCCTATGTGCGGTATACGCAATACCGGATGGAAAAGGACAGGTACCGCGCAGACAGGATTCCATCGTACATGGCGTTTGTTCTGCATCCGGGCTCACAGCCCGCGAGCCTCTACAATCTGGGCGACGCAAAAACGATCGATGAACTCGTAGGCAGGATGCGCGCCTCAGCGGACGCCGAGGCACACGGCGGCGGATTGGGCGCAACCCGCAATGAGCGGGAATACCGGCAGGCCGGCGAGCAGTTGCGCAAGCTGATCTGGGATCCCCTTGCCGGAGAACTTGAGAACGCGCACCTGGTGTTGATCGTCCCGGATGGTGTGCTCAACCTGATCCCCTTCGGTGCACTCCCACAGGGACGCGGTTACCTGGTGGAGCGCGGGCCCGTGGTGCATGAACTGACCAGCGAGCGCGATCTGATTCCAAGCGAGGCGCAGGCTAGAAAGATTGGCCTGGTCGCAGTCGGCAGTCCGGCGTTTGAGCTTGCTGGCATCGATGCGCCGCCAACCGCTCTCAGAGACGCATCCGCCGACTGCGAATCGTTCCGAAAGATTGCATTCAATCCGCTGCCGGGCTCGCTCGGCGAAGTGAGGGAGATCGGCTCCAACTGGAAGCGCTGGAATCCCGGAGAGCCTGTGGCGCTTCTAACCGGGAGCGACGCCACTCGGTCAAAATTCCTGGAAGCCGCTTCGCGATCGAGAGTCCTCCACGTGGCCACGCATGCATTCATCCTCGAACGGAGTTGCGGCAATGGGAACCCACTGCTGCACTCCGGACTGGTGTTTGCGGGAGCCAATAAGAGCCACGACGCTTCCATTCTAACCGCGCAGCAGATTGCCTCCCTTGACCTGGGCGGCGTGGACTGGGCCGTGCTTTCAGCCTGCAACACCGGCAATGGAGAGCTGAAGGATGGAGAAGGGGTGCTGGGCCTGGAGAGATCGTTCCGCGTCGCCGGCGCCAGAAGTGTAGTGATGGCGCTTTGGCCGGTCGATGACCAGGTCACGCGCGAGTTCATGCGCAGGCTCTATGCGGAACGATTCGGCCGCCACGCCACGACGGCCGATGCGGTCTGGCTGGCGGCACGGAGCCTGCTGCAACAACAGCAGACCGCGGGCAAGAGCACCCATCCGTGGCACTGGGCAGGGTTTGCCGGGGCCGGCGACTGGCGCTGAGGCGGAAATGCCGGCCAGCGAATAAGCCGGACCTAAGAGAAAACTGCCGATCTACGAAGATTTTCGTTGACAATTACGAAATGCTTCGTATATCGTCTGAAACATCATGACGAAGAACGGCAATTCGATTCCCCGCCCCACCGAATCCGAGCTTGAGCTGCTGAGGATTCTGTGGGACAAGCAGCCGGCCACGGTGCGGGAGATCTATGACGCGCTCAATGAAGAACGGCCCTCCGGCTACACCACCGTGCTCAAGATGCTGCAGATCATGACCGCCAAGGGCCTGGTGGTGCGCGACGAGGCCAATCGCGCGCACGTCTACCGCGCCGCCATCGGCCAGGAAGAGATGCAGAGCCGCATTTTGCGCGACCTGAGCGCCCGCCTCTTTTCCGGCTCCGCTGCGCAGTTGGCGCTGCACGCGCTGGCCATGGAGCCGGCCAGCGACGCCGAACTCGAACAGATTCGCACGCTGCTCAATAACAGAAGCGCCTCATCGCAGGTTCCCCAGAGAAAGGCATACCGATGACTCCCACTCTTCAAGCCGTCGCCTGGACGCTCATCCATTTTTCCTGGCAGGCAGCCGCCATTGCCGCGCTCTATCGCTTGGCTGCCATGGCGCTGACTCGCGTCACCAGCAATACCCGCTACGTTGCGGCACTCGCGTCGCTGTTGCTGATGCTGGCTGCTGCGCTCTTCACCTTTTCATGGGAAATGCGGAGCGGCGCGCCCGGTTCGATTTCCGCCGGCTCCACGGGCGGCTACAATTTTTCTCCCGTCGTGACGCCGGCAACCGGACCTGTGACCGGCGAACTGCGCACGGCTGGTTCGGCGAATTCGCTGGGCGCTTCTCTGTCGCAAATCTCCCTCGCTGCGCGGGTTGAATCGCTGCCTGTGATTCCCTGGATCGACGGCCTCTGGATGGCCGGCGTGCTGGCGCTCTCACTGCGCAGCCTGGGCGGATGGTGGCTGCTGCGCCGCCTGTGTGCATCGGCCAATCTCGAAGCTCCGCCAGCCGCCAGCGCCAGCTTTCATCGCATCGCTGCCGTGCTTGGAGTCAGCCGTCCCGTGCTGCTCCGTATATCGAGCGCTATTGCGGGACCGCTCACCGTCGGCGCCTTCCGCGTGCTCGTTCTGCTGCCGCTCTCCGCCGCTGCCTCGCTCTCGCCCGACGAGCTTGAAATGGTGCTGGCCCATGAGCTGGCCCATGTGCGCCGCGCCGATTTCCTCTGGAATCTGCTGCAGACGCTGGTTGAAACGCTCTTCTTCTTCCATCCCGCGGTGTGGTGGATCGGCGGGCGCATCCGCCACGAGCGCGAACTCTGCTGCGACGACCTGGCGCTCGATGTCTGTCCCAATCCGGTAGCTTATGCCAACGCGCTCTTCCGGCTGGAGGTGGCGCGCAGCGGCCAGCATCAACTGGCCATGGCGCTCGACGGAAACCAGTCCACGCAAACGCTGCGCCTGAGGATTGCCCGCATTCTCGGCGAGCCCGCGCAGGCCGCCAATCGCGGCCGATTCTCGCTGGCCTCCGCGGCTGCGTTGTTGCTGGTGGTGCTGCTGCCGGTTCCGCATGTGCTGGCCAGCCTGAATCCCGCTCGCGCCGCTGTGACTGCTCCGGCTGTGGCAAGCGCCGTAGCTCATTATGCTGCTCCTGCAGAGCAGCCCGCCGTGGCCGCGCTCTCTCATCGCATTGCGGGCGAGGCGGTGCAGCCGATGCTGCAAGATGCCGCGGCCGAGCCGCAGGAAAAACCGCGCGCAGGCACGGAAGCCAAGGGCGACTATATCGACCAGATGAAGGCAGCCGGCTACGATGTCGATCTCGACAAATACATTGCAATGAAGGTGCAGGACATCACGGTTGAATACGTCCGCGCCATGAACCAGCTCGGGTTTGGCAAACTCTCTGCCGACGACCTTATCGCGTGCAAGGTGCAGGATGTGACGCCCGAGTTTATTGCCAAGCTCAAGAAAGACGGCCTTGAAGTGAAGACCGTTCAGGACGCCATCTCGTACCGGATTTTCGAGGTGACTCCGGAGTTTGTTGCCGGAATGAAAGCCGCCGGATTCGATAGCCTCACGCACGAACAGCTGATGGCTCTGCGTGTGCAGGATGTGACCCCGGAATATGCGGCCGCAATCCGCAAGCAGTTTCCGGGCGCTACGGTCGACGATATTGTGAAGACAAAAATCTTCAATATCGATGCGGACTTCATTGCGCAGGCGAAGAGACACGGGTTCGCCGATCTCTCGCTGGACAAGCTGGTGAAGCTGCGCATCAGCGGAATCTTTGACGACGAGAGCGTGAAGCAGTAGTTTGCGCGGTACCTGAAGCGCCGTCCATAACCCCGGCTCGACTCTTGATTTCACACAGAACTGGGTGCCCCATCTGGGCGCCGGGGTGCCGTCTGGGCCGGGCACGCTTTTTTCTCGCGCAAGGGTGGGAGGGTACGACATTCGACACCCCTCTCCCAAAGGAGATTCGCATGAACGCACCGCGCACCATCGCAATGCTGGCTGCACTGGCAGCCTCCGCCGTCGCACTGAACGCCGCCGCGCTCGCGCCCATTCACCAGTATTGCACTATTTCCGTGGGCGACAAGGCCGGCACGCTGCACCTGCGTACGGGCGACCGCGATTGCCGCGGCGAACGCGATTGTGGCAACAATTTCAGCGACGAGTCCTTCAATCGATTCACGGGAGTCACCGTGGCCGATCTCGCGCGCAGCGGAGCGCACCTTACGGCTACGCTGGCCGCTGAGGCGGGCACGTTTACCTGCACGGGAACGGTGGCGGATGGCGCGCTGTCGGGTGACGCGGTGTTTACGCCCGATGCTGCCTTTGTGGAGAAAATGGGCCGGCTGGGCTTCACCGGCTTCGAGTCGGATAAGCTCATGGCTTATGCATTGCTCGATGTGAAGAGCGAGTGGGTGCAGTCGCTCCGGCAGATTCATATTCAGGGCATGACGACGGACAATCTCATCGCGCTGCATATCTTCAAGGTGACGCCGCAGTATGTACAGAGCATGATGGCGCTCGGCTATGCGCAGCCTGACGCCGATCAACTCATCAGCCTCAGGGTGCAGGGCGTCGATCCGGAAGAGGTGCGCCAGATTCGCGCGCTTGGCTACAAGCCCACGATCGACGAACTGGTCCAGATCCGCATCTTCAAGATCACGCCAGAATTCATTCATCACATGCAGGACCGCGGCTTCAAAGATCTCACCATCGCCAAGCTGGTGCAAATCCGCATCTTCAACCTGGCGGACTGAGCGAAGGCTGCGCACTCCGATAGAATGGCCTCAGCCCGACCGGAGTTGCGCCATGCGTGTTGACCTTCATCTCTCGGTGATACTGCTCTGCGGCTGTCTTGTGGTTGCCGCGCATGCTGGCGCGCAGGCTCCGGATTCTCAGCGCGTAAAGAAGGATCCGCACATGACCCGCCACGCTGAAGGAACATTCGATGTGAAGAACGCGCCACTCGCAGCAGACGACGCAACACAGGGCACGCCCATCGGGCGCTACGGGCTCGACAAGCAGTTTCACGGCGACCTTGAAGGCACGAGCAAGGGCGAGATGATGGGCGCGGGCGACCCCGGCAAAGGCACGGCCGGCTACGTGGCGATGGAATATGTGACCGGCACGCTCGGCGGCCATACGGGCTCCTTCGCGCTGCAGCACTCGGGCACCATGGAGGGCGGCAAGTTCAACCTCAATGTTGTGGTCGTCCCCGGCTCCGGGACCGGCGCGCTGGCGGGCATCAGCGGGACGATGAACATCATCATCGCCGCCGGAAAACATTCGTATCAGTTCGAGTACACACTGCCGGATGCGGCACAGTAGGTCCGTTTCCGTCTCCGCTCTGGTCTGTCATTCTGAGCGGAGCGCAGCGCAGTCGAATAACCTGCGTTACCGCGATGCTTGCGTATTACCCGGACGCCATGAGCAGCGCTCCGATTCGATACCATGGTGCACATGCCGCAGTTTGCTCCAGGCCAGACCCTGCTGATCGACGCCGACGATACGTTGTGGGAGAACAACGTGTACTTCGAGCGGGCCATCGCTGCGTTCATCAGCTATCTCAATCATCGTGAATACTCGCCCGCCGAGGTGCGGCTGACGCTCAACGCGGTGGAGCGCGAGACGATCCTGGCGCATGGCTACGGGCTTACCAGCTTCAAGCGGTCGCTGGTCGAGTGCTTCACGCGGCTCAGCGCGGAGGCGGTGACCGAGGAGAAGGCCGACCGCATCCGCAGCTTTGCGCAATCCATCGCCGAGCAGGAGATTGAGCTGCTGCCTGGCGTGACAGATACGCTCGCAGACCTGGCCACGCGCCACCGGCTCATTCTCATGACCAAGGGCAACCAGGCGGAGCAGGCCGACAAGCTGGCGCGGTCTGGACTCGCTGGCCACTTCAGCGCGGTTGAGATTGTGGCCGAAAAAGACCCGGCCACTTATCGCGCCGTGATTGCGCGGCACGAGCTCACGCCGCACACGAGCTGGATGATCGGCAACAGTCCCAAGAGCGACATTAATCCGGCACTCGCGGCGGGGCTGCACGCGGTGTTTCTGTTTCACAAGGACACGTGGGTGCTGGAGCATGCAGAGGTGGACGCCGCGCCTGAGGGGCAGCAGTTGATTGAGCTGGATGTGTTTGCAAAGCTGAGTGCTATCTTCTGATTGAGTCCCAATGATTCAAGCAGTGGTCCCTTGACGCTAGCTTCCCTGCTCTGCTCTACTCAAGTCAACGTCATGCATTCAATCGCCTCCAGCACGAGCTACGTTCCGATGTTGTGTCGGGTTCCGTCGATTGCCGCGCTGCGAATTAGCGGCTCCAATCTGCGCGCGGGAGCCATTGCCTGACGGAACAAGATTTGCTGTAAAACAGGCCACCTCCCGCACTTGCGGCTGGTGGTTTTTTTGTGTCGTGTTGTTTGAAGCGGGATCGCAGGGCTGATTGAGATTTGTGGTATCCCAGGTCCCAAAATCGGGACCTGGGGCACCCAGCGTTTGTGGTGTGCGCGAAGACCAAACGCAGGTCCTTCGACTCGCTGCGCTCGCTCAGGATGACAGAACTGTGGGGGAGAAATCGTCCCCAATGAATGGGCTCAATGAGGATCGAGATATCCCACCCTTGCGATAGAAAAAATCGCAAGGATGGGGCACCCAGATCCAAGGTTAAGAAGGAGAACTTCTTGGATTCAGTGACACTCACCAGCATTCAGGCGGCGCGGGCGCGCATCGGCGAGGCCATTCACGTGTCGCCGTGCCACCTGTCGCACCATCTCTCCGAGCTGACTGGGATGCCGCTTCACCTGAAGCTCGAGAACCTGCAGCGCACCGGATCGTTCAAGGAGCGCGGCGCGCTGAACAAGCTGCTCACGCTCAACAAGGCCGAGCGCGACCGCGGCGTGATCGCGGCCAGCGCCGGCAATCATGCGCAGGGCGTCGCGTTTCATGCGGCGGCGCGGGGCATTCGCGCGCAGATTGTGATGCCGCTGGCCACGCCGCAAATCAAGGTGGCCAGCACACGCGCCTACGGGGCCGAGGTGATTCTGTTCGGCGCGAGCTACGACGAGGCCTGCGAAGAGGCGCTGCGGCGACGGCTGGCGGAGGGGCGCACGTTCATTCATCCGTTCGACGATCCGGAGGTGATTGCCGGCCAGGGCACCATTGGCCTTGAGCTGCTGGAGCAGGTTCCGGACCTTGAGGCGGTGGTGGTGCCGATTGGCGGCGGCGGGCTGATCAGCGGCATTGCGTGCGCGCTCAAGGAGACGAATCCCAAGATTCGCGTGATTGGCGTGGAGCCGGACAAGCTGCCGTCAATGCTGCGCGCGCGGGAGGCCGGGCATCCGGTGACGATTGCCGCTGAGGCCACGATTGCAGACGGCATTGCGGTGCGCCGCGCAGGTGACCTGACGCTGCCGCTGGTGTCGCGCTATGTGGACGAGATTGTGACCGTGGACGACGAGGAGATTGCCAGCGCCATCCTTGTGCTGCTGGAGCGCGAGAAGACGCTGGCCGAGGGCGCGGGCGCAGCGGCGCTGGCCGCCGTGTTGCAAGCGAAGACCAATCTTAGCAATCGCCGCACCATCGTGATGGTATGCGGCGGCAACATCGATGTGACGCTGCTGGCCAAGATCATCGAGCGCGGCCTGGTGAAGGATGGGCGCCTGCTGCGCGTGCGCGCTTACTTGCAGGACCGCCCTGGCGCGCTGCTGCAGCTCACCGAGATATTGGCTCGCGAGCGCGCCAATATTGTCGAGACGATTCACAATCGCGCGTACTACGGCGTCAGCCTCAGCGAGACGGTCATCGATGTGACGCTGGAGACGCGCGGCGCAACCCACATCACAGCCATCAGCCACGCGCTGCGCGAGGGCGGATTTCGATTTGAGAGAATCCAGTAGGCGCGAATTGAAAGTATGACCCAGCTCATACATTCCGGCAAGCGGCCGAACGAAGATCGGCTAGAGGCGGCTCATAGGCATTGCAGCTTCAATCGGGCAGAGTTGCAATCCAGCTCCGAATGCGGCTGTTTCTATTGTTGTGCGATCTTCTCGCCGGACGACATCGTCGAATGGATCGACGGAGGTCAGACTGCCATTTGTCCGAAATGCCCAGTCGATTCCGTGCTCGGTTCTGCTTCGGGATTTCCAATCACCCCAGAATTCCTCGAGGAAATGCACGCCAAGTGGTTCTAGACCGCGTTTCGACCGCGAGGCCGAGATACCCGTTGTGTCAATTACCTCAATTCCCTATTGCGTCACACCAAGAGGAGCTTCATGTACACGCCGAAATTCAACCAGATCGCCGACCGCGCCATCCTTCTTGAAGCCATGCAAGCTTACTCCTTCGCCATTCTCTTCGGCTGCGACGGGCAGGCTGGCGGCCCGGTAGCCACGCACCTGCCGCTGGTGGTAAAAGACCAAGGCCCGCACGGACTGATCGAGGGCCATTTTGCCCGCGCCAATCCGCACTGGAAGGCGTTGGCAGGCCGCGAGACGCTGGCGGTGTTTCCCGGCCCGCATAGTTACGTTTCGCCCACGCTGTATGTCGAAGAACTCTCCGTGCCGACGTGGAATTACATCGCGGTCCACGCCTACGGAACCCTGGAACTGGTGGAGGACGATGCCGGCAAAAACGATCTTCTGCAAGGGCTGATCGCAATCCATGAACCAGCCTTTGCCGAGCGCTGGAGTGCCATGCCGGAGGGCTTCAAGCGCACCATGCTGGCCGGCATCGTCGGCTTCCGCATTCCGATTGCGAGGATCGAAGGCAAGTTCAAGATCAGCCAGAACCGCGCCGCCGAGGAGCGCCGCAATGTGCACGCCGCCCACGCCGCCGGATCGCCGGACGAGCAGGCGCTGGCTGCGTGGATGATGCGCCTGGCGGGGCCGGATGGCGATGCGTGGCGAGCGCCCGCAGTATAGGTTGAGCTTCCTTCAGGGGCAGATGGCGATTAATGAGCGCTGGTTGGCATCGGGGTGCACGTCGCGCCGGACCGGTGAACTATTGTCCGGTGCGGAATGGCGAGGCAGGCAGCCCCTCGCTGTTGAAGAGGTTGTACTGCGGGCTGTTGGCCCAGCCGTAACGAACATAGACGGGCGCGGGGACTGACACGCTGCCAACTACGATGGTGTTGCCCTCGATCTTGCCGGTTGCAGGGAAGAAATGTCCGTCGGCGCCGGCAGCCTCAAGGCCGGCGACGGCGCCGCCTTTGGCCATCAGGCCCTGGCCGTGATCGAACCAGACGCGCAGGGCGGTTTCGCCCTCGGAGTGACCTGGCGGTACATGGGGCCGGAGTACTCGACCGGCTCGCCGTAGCTGAGGGCGCGGGCGGCGCGGGCCAGGCGCAGGCCCACGTCCACTTTGTCGGTGGGGTGTACGTTGTCAGGGTTGCCGATGTCGATGGTGACGGCCATGGCGGTGTTCCTGAGCTCAAGCGTGCGCACCGGCTGCTCGCGGAGGAGGGCCCAGTCTTCTCCGGGGCCGGATTTGAAACTGGAGATCTGCGCGTAGAGGAAGGGGAAGTCGCCGATGGCCCACTGGCGGCGCCAATCCTCAATGAGGGTGCGGAAGACGCGGCCATAGAGCGGCGCGCGTTCGAGGGCGCTGTTGCTCTCTCCCTGGTACCAGATCACGCCGCGGATGGGCAGCGGTGTGAGCGGGGCGATCATGCCGTTCCACAACTCGGCGGGGCCCCAGCTGGCGAGGTCTGGATGCCAGGGAACGGGCTGCGCGGGCTTGCCTTGAGCGACGGCCTGGTCGTGTTCATCCTGGAGGCGCTTGCGGCGGAGCAGGGCGTCGGGCTCGGCTTCAGTCATTTTTGCGCGGGAGACGAAGAGCGGGGCGAGCGCGGCGTCTTCTCCGAGGGCGCCAAGGCGCGTCCAGGCTTCGGCTACGGTGCCGCCCCAGGTGGCGTCGATGACGCCAACGGCGACATGTTCGCGCTTGGAGATTTCGCGGGCAAAGTACCAGGCGACGGCGGAGAAATCCTTCGCGGTGTCGGGCGAGGAGGCGACCCATTGCTCGGTCTGGAGATCGTCCTGCGGATAGTCTGAGGCGCGGCGCGTGACGAGCAGCAAGCGGATCTGCGGATTGGCAGCGTTGGGCAGGTCGTCGGCAGCCGTGGCGGCCTGGCGCAGCCCGAACTCCATGTTGGACTGGCCGGAAGCGACCCAGACGTCGCCGACCAGGATGTCATCGAGCGTGATGGCGTCGCTGCTGTGGCGGAGCCCTTTACGGTCAACTGAAAGGGGCCGCCGGGATTTCCGGGTGAGAGATAGAGGCTCCAGCGGCCGAGGTCGCCGGCGTGTGGTGCGGGTTTCATCGCGGAAGGTCACGGTGACCTGCTCGCCCGGCGCGGCCATGCCCCAGACGTGAACGGGGAGATCGCGCTCAACGACCATGTGGCTGGACAGAATCTTTGGCAAGGTGACTTGCGCGGACGCGCATGGCGCGGGAACCAGAGCGAGAAGGACAGCAAGTTAAAAGTTCATCGGAACCTCTCGGAATTCGTGTCTGGACCGCCTTGGGGCGATGCATAAGCACGAATCTCCGGAATCAAAACCGTAGCAGGCCGCGCCGGTCCTTCGCCAGCTATTTGCCGCGTAACT
>Ga0302326_10013624_pt1 | contig 17224 bp, 17 predicted proteins | sample Palsa_T0_3_FD_202264 | JGI IMG/M metagenome (GOLD analysis project Ga0302326, IMG submission 202264) | Peat permafrost microbial communities from Stordalen Mire near Abisko, Sweden - Palsa_T0_3 | ecosystem: Environmental > Terrestrial > Soil > Palsa > Peat permafrost | place: Sweden: Abisko... | reverse complement strand
AGCCGCTCTTCGATCGCTGGTGGACCGACGGCGCTTTACCACCGATGGTGATCGCGACTCCGAGTCCGGGGATGGGCTATTACATCGAAGATCGGGCTGAGAATGTCCGGTGGGAGTCGTTTCTTGCCGAAGAGCTTGTGCCCCATCTGCAATCGGCCCACAACGTTGCGGGTGCCCGCGCATCAACCGCGATCACGGGTATTTCCATGGGCGGCTACGGAGCGCTTAAGACAGCTTTTTCGCATCCCGGTGTCTTTGGCGTAGTGGCCGCCATGCAGCCAATGCTGGAGCCGGGCCTGCGCGACTGCGATATCGGCGCCCGGAACCGTATTCACCACACGTCGGGCGGTCCCGCCCGCTTGATCGGTTCAGGCCGGGATCCCGCGCTGTTTGAAGCGAATCAACCCGCCTGCATCGCGGAGGCGAATGCCGCTGCCATTCGCGAACACAATCTCGCGATTTACATCGAGGCAGGCGACCACGACTTCGTTAACGCGCACGACGGCGCTGAATTTCTTCACCGCGTCCTGTGGGACCTCGATCTGTCCCACGAGTACCGGCTCACCCGTGGAGCCGACCACGGCGGTCCCACCATGCATCCACGCATGAAAGCCATGTTCGAGTGGACCGGTGCAGCTTTGAAAGACCCCACCGCGCCGGACGACGAATTTCTTCGTACCATCCGCGCGCAGTTGAAACCGTTACGGGACCAGGCCGCGCAGACGGACGAAACCACGCACCGGCGGTTCGGGGTGCTCTAACGACGGAGCGCGTAGCCATTCTCCAGCGCATAGGCCCATTCGGGTCGCTGCGCCTCGCGAGCTACGACCGCGGCGGCATACCAGTCGTATTCAACCGCAATCAGCTGAACCTTCCATCCGCCCCGATCGCGGTCAAGAATCGCGTAGCGTGCATGAGGACTCCCGGTCTCCATGTAATGCGGAAACGGGGCCGTGTCGTCGTAAGCCTGCAAGCCCACGCTGCCCGGGTTAACAATCTGAACACCGCCCGCCAGGCTCACCACGCGAGGAATATGCGAATGCCCGCACAGGACGAGTCCCGCGCGCTCATCACCCAGCCATGCGGCGATCCCGCTCACCGAAGCCAGCGACACCCCATGCGGCGTCACCTCTTCCAACAGATAGCGCAAATCGTCACCCGGCGATCCATGGCAAAGGAAGACATCGGATTCAAGCCGCACAGATGCAGGTAATCCCCGCAGCCACTCCAGATTCCCCGGAGTTAACTGCTCATAAGCGGCCCGGTCCGACGCGCCCATCTCATCAAAGGGACGATCCAGCAGCTGCCGGTCATGATTCCCGCGGATATGCACCCATCCGGTAGTCATCAGCAGATCCGCCGTCGCGTCCGCGTCCAGCGGACCTGAAACATGATCCCCCAGATTCACCACTACATCCGGCGAATATGTCTTCAAATCCGCCTGCACCGCTTCCAGCGCGCGCAGATTTCCGTGAATATCGGCGATAACACCAATACGCATATGCGAAACTATTTCAACATGCGCACCGTCCTGATCCTGCTCTGCATCTGCGGATTCGCGCGGGCCGGCGACGAGTTCACCCTCTACGAACTGCTCGCGCCCGCGTCGCACAAATTCGCCATCGTTTACGATATGTCGACTACGGTGGAGGGCTCGCCATACCTGTTCAATCCGATTCGGCGCGGGTCGGTGGCTTCCGATGAACGCGTCATCGATGCGGCCTCCGGCAAGGAACTGAAGTTTGCCACCGTCAGCTACGAAACCGCAAAGACCAACGGCCTCAAAGGAAGACAGGCCGCCGACGATTACCTGCAGGTCACGCTTGCGCATCCTGTCGCCAAAGGCGGCGAAGGCCGGGTACGAATCTTCAAGACCTACCTTGACGCGGCGTCCTATAAGCCCGACGGCGCCGACATCGTCTTCGAGCGCAGCTTCGGCATCAAGCGCAACGAAATCGTGTTGCCGGCAGGCTTCGAACTCACCGCCTCATCGGCGCCCGGCATCATAACCACCGGCCCCGACGGCCGCATCCACATCAGCTTCTTCAACGACCGCAACGACGAACTGCTCGTCAAACTGCGCGGGAGACCCGTAAAATGATCTACTTATTTCTCATCGCGTCACTAATGCAGGTTCACCGCGCCGAGCAGGACCGCGAAATCAGCTACTGGCTCCTCGCGCCGGAGACGCACCAGTTCAGCATCTCGCATGATTTCAACGTATCGAAGCCAGGGGAGAAGTCGGTCCAAAGCGTGATCCGCAAAGGTTCCGTGGCTTCAAATGCCCGCTTCTTCGATCTCGACACCGGAGCCGAGCTGAAATCTTACCCAGTCGAAGGCGCCGTGCAGGCCGATCTTCCAAAGCCTGTCGCGGAGGGAGAATCGGTGCGCATCCGCGTTCTCGAAACCTATACCGATCCCGTCGGATACAAAATGGAGAGTGGTCAGTTGGTCTGGGATCGCACGCTAGGCCGTCCCCGCAACAAAGTCACGCTGCCGGCAGGCTGGATGCTGTCCGAATCCACAGTGCCTGCAATCATTTCGCTCGATTCCGAAGGTCGCGTGGTGTGCAGCTTCACCAATCCACGCACGGACGAGATCCACGTAATCCTGAAAGCCAAGAAACGCTGATGAACTAACGTCCCTTGCATTGCGGCGCGGCAGGAACAAACCCGCAGGCCTTGTCCGGATTCCCCCGGGCAAGCCAGTAACCGCCGATCGATTCGGCCGCCGTGCGGTTCTTCGGATCCCTCTCGAGGGCCTTCTGCCACGAAGCCAGGGCATGCGCCGAATCCCCCGAACGCAAGTACGCCTCGCCCAAAGCACAAAGCACCGCCGTATTATCCGGATCCTGCTTAACGATCTTCCCCAGCGCAACAAGAGCCTTCGCGTACTGCCCCGAATAGAGCAGCGTGAGGCTGCCTTCGAACGCCTCCTGCTCGCCGATACGATCTTTAGGATCGACAACATGACCCAGGGCAGCAGCCCGTCCGCCTGACGTGTACCCAAGTGACCCAAGCACAGCCCGCGCCGACCCCGAACCGGGTTTCGGAGCGCCTTGAGAACCCGTCGGCACAAGCGCATCCAGGCGGGACTTCAAGGCCCGTCCCTGTTCGGCATGAGCCCCCAGCACATTCACCCGCTCACCGGGATCCTCCAACAGGTCATATAACTCGGCACGCGGGGCATCGATAAATTTAAACGCCCCTGATTGCAGCGACCGCAAAGCAGCCCAGCCAAAATTCTCCTGCGCATAAACGCTCTCGCCGTAGATGCTCCGCTCATGACCCGAAAGCAAACTGACGCCCGCGAACGAAGCAGGCGCTGCAATGTGCAAAAACTCCAGGACAGTAGGAGCAACGTCGATCAGCCCTCCGCCCTCCGCGGAACGAGCCGGATGCGAACCCGCGCCTGCCGGCCAGTGAACAATTAACGGCACATGCATGGTGCTCTCGTAAATGAAGTAACCGTGGCTGGTCTCGCCATGGTCGCCGAGGCTCTCGCCGTGATCGGCTACCAGAATCACCAGAGCTTTATCCCACAATCCGTCGCGAATCAGTCCGTCCCGCAAACGTCCCAGGACCTCATCCGCATACTTGAGCTCCGCATCATATCCGGCGATAGTGGGCGTCAGTCCGGCAACCTGCGGGAGCGTATACGGTGTGTGCAGGTCGTAGAAGTGCAGAAACGTGAACACCGGCTCGCCGTGATGACCTTCGAGCCATTGCAACGCCGCACGTGTAACCAGCGCAGCATCCCGCCGTACCCGTGAGTTCCCGAACGGGCTGTCGTAAACATCGAAACCCTGATCCAGCCCGTAGCGCTTGTCGAGAATCATGCTCCCGATAAACGCCGCCGTCTTATAGCCATTCGCGCGCAACACCGAAGCCAGCGTCACTGCGCCCGCGGGCACGCTCTCATCGTTCGCCTCCACATGGTTCGCAAACGGATAAGTGGAAGTCATCAGGACCGTATGCGAAGGAAGCGTCAGCGGAATCTGTGTATCGATATGTTCGTAGACCGTTCCCCCTTGCGCGAGCGAATCGATATTCGGCGTGCGGATTTTCGTATATCCATAGGCGCCGGCATGATCGGCCCGCAGCGTATCGATCGAAATCAGAAACACAGGCGTCTTGTCCGCCGCGCGGACCGGCTGAACAAACATCAGCACGGTTAAAATCGACAGCGGCTTGCTAACAAAAGCAGCGCCAAATGCAGCCAGAGCGGAAATCCCGAAAAACCAAACCACCCACGAAACGCCAAACACCGAAGCGCGCGGCCAGGGAATATCGATGTTTTTTCCCAGGCTCCCGCCAAACTCACGCAAAGGACGAACACGCCAGCTTACTTCAGTGAGCCTCGGAATCCGAACGCCAGGGCTCTCCACCACCACATCCGCCGGAGCGTCTAGCCGCGCATTCAAATCATGCGAGGTGATCACCACAGCCTCGCCCGCCCGCAATGGACCGTGCCCATAAAACAAATCCCCCTGCCAAAGCACCAAAGCCATCAGCGGTGTCGTAATCAAACAAGGCAAAGCAATCTGCCGGAACATCCGCAAGTTCTCCCGCAGCAAATCCCGCTGCGCACGCCACACCAGCGCCGGCTCATCCAGGAACAAACGCAGTTCCATCAAATGCGCCAGTAGCCGGTTTACCGTCTGCCTCAGCCCGCCCGACCCGAAGCGTCGGAACACCAGCCCGGTCACTATCCCGCAAAGAGCGCTGAGTGGAATCAGCGTAATCACTCCAGATACCCCAAACCCTTCAGCTGACGCACCAGTTCTTCCTTCGCCCGCGCATCTTCGCGAGGCAATAACTCCTTCTCGATCGCGTGCTCCACAAATTCTTCAAGCGAACTGTAACCAGCGGCCTCAGCCGCAATCCGCGCGCGTTCGCAAAGAGCCTTGTTGAGTTTGAGAGTAGTTTTCGAAAGCATCAGAATATATTCCTGCCCGCCATTTGCGCCGGGCGCGCCACGCCAAAGAGAGCGAGCAAAGACACAGGCAAATCCTTCAGCGCTACATCGTTCATCACCACCCGCCGCGTATCGAACAGCACTGCAGGCACTTCGGCCGGATCGATGCAATGATCCGCAATCCACGCATCGTCATTATCCGAAATAACTCCCGCCGGGGCGTCCCCCAAAGCCGTCTCCCACGAAGCCCGATACCCCGCGCGGTACCCGACAATCAGATCCGGCGCGATACTGCGGTTATCGGCGGAAGGCCTCGTTTCGTCCAGACGCGCGACCACCGTGCGTCCATTGTCCGGGTCGCGAAACGAAAGCAATTCTCGCCGCAAGTCGTTCGCCACACTCTTGTCGCGAAGATACAAACCATTCAAACCCAGCGCGTAAGCCTTCGCCCCAAACCCCCGCGAAACCAGCCACGTATTCAGATTCACAGCCCGGTCAAACGAAGCAAACCCATGGTCCGACATCACCATCGCTTCCGCATCCGGCTCGCGCCGCATCACCTCGCCGACGGAAGCATCCACCGCGCGGTACACCTCCAGCAACTCCGCATCGTGCTTGCCCCAAAGCATATGTGAATTCTGATCCACCGCCGAAAAGTAAAAAAACAGAAACCCGCCCGTAAACCGCCGCAGTGAATCGTCGAGCAACCGCCGCTCGTCATTCAACACCAGCCGCGTCTGCGATAAAAACTCCGGCAAATCGAAAACACCATGGCGCAGCGCCGCGGTATCTTCCGGAATGCCCAGCGTCGACCACCGCCCCATCCCGGCCGCTACTTCGCTGGCATAAGAAGCTGGCGTGGAAATCGGCAGCACAGGCTTTTCCGGATCCACATTCACCGGCGATACATACAACTCAATATGCGGGTGCAACCGCTTGGCATACACGCGAAACATCCCCCGCGCCGACACCATATGAGGCAGGAGCGGAAAATCCGCGGGCAGCCATTCCGACCATTCCCCCTCGCGCAAGACAGCCAGCGTCTCGCCCACCTGCACGCGCGCCCAATTTCGCTCCGGATCCACATCCACAATCAACACAACCGAAGCCGGAGCATGATCCCGCCGCAAGGAATTCGGGGGACCCTCGACACGAAACTCCGCATGGGCGCCCTCAGCCTTGAAATAGCTGAAAGTCCCCTGCGTCCCCCGCAAATCCGGCGTACCCATCCCCGCAATCTCATGCCCGACCTCCGATGGAGGATAATTCGCCGGAATTCGCACCACCATCACCGGAATCCCGCGGTCCGACAAATACTCCCAGAACGCCCGGCCCTTACGAAGCGAAACCACGTGTGACCGCGACAGTGGCAACTCATAAGGCCCTAGCGGCAAAGCAAACCGCGGTCCCACAGTCTTATCGGTGGAAAGATAAGGCTCACGCGTTACCGGATCGCGATGCACAAAATCGAAAATCCCATGTTCCCCCGGATCGAGCCCGGTAATAAACGTAGACCACGCCACCGGACTCTGGGGCGGATCCGTAGTCGCCAGATGCGAATAACTCCCCCGGTCCCGCAGCCGCGCCAGGTTCGGCAACTCGGCCCAGTGCCGTTCCACAAACACCGGATCCATTCCGTCGACGCCAATCACGATGACCTTCTTGTATTGCCCCCTGCCGCAAGCGCCCAGCAACACGATACCCAGCACCGGAACAAATTCAAACAGCCGCAATGACGGGTCTGCCTTCCATCCAAACCGGCGCTTTCACTCCGAAAAGCCGAAGCGCCGTAGGAGCCATGTCCTCAATGCCGGGGTCGTCGGAGGTGAGCGGCAGATTTGAAAAAAGCACTCCAGGCACCAGCGGCGGATCCACGCAATGATCTCCGCACCAGGCCTTCGTGTTGTCTTCAAAAACCTGCGCCGTCACGTGCCCCGTAGCTGCGCCCCATGACGCCCTGTAACCCGCGGCATAACCGATAATCAGATCCGGCGCGGCATCGAGATAAGGCCCTTGATAAATCTCGCTCGCCTGATAAGCGGTCTGAATCGCAATCGCGCCGCGGTCCTCATCGGCAAGCCCGCTAAGCCGGCGAGTAAGCTCATCCTTCAATATCGTCGCTTCTTCCCGCGATACAATCCCCTGGGCTTCCCGCCCGCGCAAATTCAAATAAACCCCGCCGAGCCCGAAGGTATAAGCGCGTGTGCGCGTCCAGTCGATCCCCTCCAGATACTCGCCCGATTCCGCACGCCCCGCGCAAAGGGCCAGATACCCCTCGCGCAGCAGCCACGAATTCAGATTCACCCCCCGCCGGAAGGCGCAGAATCCATGATCGGAAAGCACGAACACCGCCGTGCCCGCGCCAGCCGCAGCCAAAGCCTTACCCACAATCCGGTCCGCATCGCGATAAAGCGGCTCAATCACATCCGCGCGGTTGAAAAACATATGCTGCACGCGGTCGGTATGATCGAAAACGCATGCCACCACGCCGCGCCGCGTCCGGTCCAGCGCACTGAAAAACATAACTTCCCGTTCATCGCGAATCAGATCCGTCTGTCGCAGAAAGTCATCCTCTCCGATCGCGCCGTCGTTAAGCGCCCCCGTATCCTCCGCCAGACCCAGCGTCGAATAAGTGCCAAGAAGCTTAGCCAGATAGGCCGAGTAATAAGCCGGATGACTAATAGGAAGCGCCGGATTTTCCGGATCGATCTGCACTGGCGAAGCGTAAAGAGAAAACTCAGGCCCGTCCTGCGTAAGCAAAAACCGCACGATACCGCGCGCCCGCCCGAACCGCAAACGGATCCACGGCGTGTACTCGCCCTTCAGGAGGCTGTACGAATCGCCCTGAATCTCAATTCGTCCGGCCCGGACCGCAAACGAAACAAAAGTACCTTCGGGCCCCGCCAGCTTGCCTGCCGTAGAATCGAACCGCGAGTAAGTTCCCTGAGTCCCCAGTAAGTCGGGCGTACACATAGCCGATAGCTGCCGCCCGTAGAAAGCCTCCGGCGGAAACGTCACCGGCACACGCAGAATCGTACTCCCCACCGCATGCCGCCCCAGAATCTTCCAGAACGGCTCACTCTTGCGCCGCATCTCCACGCTCGGATGGCGCCCGCTCCGCACTTTAGCCGATGACAATTCCGGCGCATAGTTCCGCAAATCCCTGTTCAAGAAATCGAAAATATTATGCTTCGCCGGATTCACGCCCGTAGCAAAAGTCGACCACGCTACCGGCGAAAGCGCCGGATAAGTAGTCCGCAGTCGCCGGTAATGCAGCCGCGCCAGATTCGGCAGTTTGCCCTCCGCCATCATCCGCTCGGCCACGCACGGATCCAGCCCGTCGAAGCCCAGAAAAATCGCCTTCCCTTTCTGCCGCCGCCCGAACCGCGCAATAAACGACCACGCCGCCCGAACCGGCCAGATCACTGCCGAAACAATCCCCGCCAGTACTGCCGCCACGATTGAAAGAAACGACCCCAGAAACGCAAACCCCGCCCCCGGCCCCACATAGGCGGGCATCGCGTGTAAGACGTTCATTGGTGTCACGCTTACCAGTGTAGTGATCCCCATGCGCTCTCAATCGCTATAATCCTCCTCAATGCTGGCAGCAAAAGCCTTCAAGGGGGTATCCGTCGTCCTGACCATCCTCCTTCTGATCCTCCAGTTCACCCCGGTCACCCGCTGGTACGCGGTACTCCTCTCGGAGAACTGGACCGAATCTGACGGCGAAGTCCTTATCGTTCTCTCCGCCGACGAGCAGAGCCCCGACCTTCTCGGTTTTTCCACCTATTGGCGATGCGTCTATGCCGTTCGCGCTTGGCGATCAGGCCACTTCCGTGCCCTGATCGTCAGCGGAGGCAAACAGGAAGGTACGACCGAACCCCGCGCCGTCACCATGGGCCGCTTCCTCACCGCCAGCGGGATTCCCCCGGACAAGATTCTCCTCGAAACCAACGCTGCCAGCACTCGCGAAAACGCTGTGTTCACCGCCGCCATGATCCAAAGCTTGCCCGGAACAAAAGTGCTTCTCACCAGCGACTACCATATGTTCCGCGCCCGCCGTGCCTTCGAAGCCGCGGGACTCCACGTCGTCCCCCGGCCCTTTCCCGATGTCCTCAAACAATACAATTCATTCTGGAACCGCGAATATTGCGTAGTTACCCTCGTCTCCGAAACCGCCAAAATCGCGTGGTACTGGTGGAAGGGGTGGCTTAAGGGGCCGGCTCAACCGGTCGCCACGGGCTCTTCCACCAGCTTCCGGCTAAGCCACACCACGCGCGCCACTACCACCTCCAGAACGTCCCGCTCCGCAGGCGAGACTGCCAGCCACCGGCGCGGATCTTCCAGATTGGCCTCATTCGCTATATACAAAAGCGTTCCGCCCGCCCGCAAATACCGCACCCGCAGACCGCCCGCCTCCGCCACCACCCACAATCCTCCGCCACGTGCATTGCTCCGCACCACCGGATTTTGATCGAGCAGCACCAGATCGCTCGCCTCCATCCCCCGCGGCAACGCCAGGTCCGGCGCTAGACGCGCCGCCACCGGGTCCACCAAACCCGTCACCAGACTGGCAGGCAATGCCATCGTTCCCCGGTGCACAGCCAGAACCGCATCTGCCCCCGGCCCCAGCCGGTTTCGCGCGATCGGAACCACCCGGAGATCCCCGCCAGCATCCCCCAGTCCTGTCCACAGGAGATCCGCGATCGTCACATCCAGGGCCTGCATCAGCCGGTCTGCCGCGTCATTTGAAAGCGCGCGGACATGCTTAAGCACGTTGTGCAGATGCGGCTGCGACATCCCGCACCGGCGGGCCAGACCCCGTTCCGTAACCTCGCCGGTCCGCACCCGGCGCTGCGCAAGCCCAATCAGCCGCGCGTGAAGTTCCCCCAGATACACCCAAAATCTCCCCGGCTATATTTCTGGCAGAAATAGATAGGCCTATTACCGCCCATATACTGACATATCTTATTAGTTATGGTGGTACTAGAACCTGTTGAAAAATAGGAGGTTCTGGTACCGCCGTTGCCTTTTGCACGCAATTTATTTGCGACGTATACGAAAGTGAGCGAAATTAAGTACATTAACGCCGTACAAAAACGCACACTCGGAAGGAACAAGTCGTGGAATTTGATTGGAATCGAACGGAAACAATCGCTTTAGCGAAAGAATCCTGCACGCAATGCCACGGTCATGGATTGCGGCGCAGCAACGGGGCAAGTGCGGATGCCCCCTGCAACTGCGTCTTGAGAGCCATATTTCGTGTCTGCTATTCGCGATTCCAATATTGCGTCCAGCGCGAAAGGCACATGACCCACGTGCGTCTCGCGATCCTCGGCGGTCAGGTCCGGCGCCAGGTTTGGGGGCGAAAAGACGAGGAATATATCGCCGATTTCTGCCTCGTCAGCAAACGTTATCTCGACGATGAGGAATACAAGTTATTCCGATATCACTTTCTCCTCGGCGCGGACTGGAAACTCTGCTGCCGTCAGCTGAAAATGGATCGCGGCCTCTTCTTCCACTCCATTTACCGGATTCAGCAAAAGCTGGGCCGCGTATACCGCGAGCTCGAGCCTTACGCCCTCTACCCGCTCGACGAGTATTTCGGCGGCGCCACCCGGCACAACGCGTCCGAAGGCCAGCCGGTCGTGCTCCAGATGCCCGAAAGGCGGCAGGGTCTGCGGCCTCCGTTAAAGAAGGTGGCCTGACCGCTTCTCTATGCGCCTGTGTAACGCCTGACAACAGGCGCAACCAGCCCGGCCAGCCGATCATTCACCTGGCCGGGCAAACTTGACACCACATAACCCATATACCCTCCCGCCCCGAAAGAAGAAATCGAATACCCCGCCAGCCCGCTCTCGTGAACCGGAATAATCGTTCGCGGAAAAGACTCCCCGTCCCTGCGCTTTGTCAGAATCACCGAAATCAGCATCTGATCGCGCCGCAGAATCATATGCACGTAATCCCGCCCGTTGACTGTGCACCTGTGCGCTGAAACCAGCGAATCTCCCGGAAACTGATCCAGCACCGGCTGCAGCATCGGAGAATAAGGCCCCATTGCCGTCATCGCGGCGGCTTTCCCGTTCTGCCCTTGATTTGCTTGCCGGGGATACGCCCCTTCGATGGCGCAGTGAAGATGGTCGTCCAGCCCCACCCGCAGCAGATCGCGCGTTTTCTGAACCGCATAGTATTGCGTCGCGCCAAGCATGAACACCAGCAATGCCAGGCTCGAAATCAATCGTCCGAATCCCGACAAACCGCGCCGGGGGCCGCCCGAATCGAGCCGTGTCCGAACCCGCGCTTCCAGATCCCGCGGAACAGGTTCCTTGTTCACAGCGCGCCGCAGCCGCTCATCCTGGTTCATCGCCCGAGCCCCCGCCCGGTAAGGCCCGCCCGCAGAAGCTTCCGCCCGCGGCTCAGCCGCGACATCACCGTCCCCACCGGAATCTTCAACATTGCCGCGATCTCCTGATAAGTGAACTCGCGTACATCCGCCAGTACCAGCGTTTCTTTGAACGGGGGGGGCACCGCCGCCAGCGCCTCCATCACCTGCTTATCCGAGAGGTGGTCCGGGACCGCGTCATTCACTGGTATATCCTGCGTCTCCTCTTCTTTATTCCCGAACGTTGCAAACCGCCAGAATTTGCGCCGGAAATGCGAAGCCCTGAAAACCAGGATCTTGTGCAGCCAGGCCCTCATATTGGTTCCAGGCTCGAATTGATCAAATGATTTCCAGGCTTGTAGAAAAACGTCCTGTGCCAGATCTTTCGCCTCGGTGCGGTTTCCCAGCAGTCCCACCGCGGTCCGATAGATCTCCGGCAAAAACGGCAGCGCGACCCTTTCAAAATCGGCGCGGCCTTTCCCGGGAATAGAATGGGAAGCGGGGGACATTTAACAATCGTGAAGGTCCTCGAAGAAAAACACACGTTGGCAACCCGGTGGTTTCACTGGATTAACTTCCCCATCCTCAGCGTCATGATTTACAGCGGGGCCCTCATTTACTGGGGTTACGATCCCTATCGCATCGGCCTCGGGAAACTCACGCTTTTCCATTTCTTCCCCGGCTGGTTCTACGACGCGACGGGAATCGATCATCAAATCGCCTGGGGCATGGCGCTGCACTTCGCTTTCGCCTGGATACTGGCTATCAACGGCGTGGCCTATGTGGCCTACACCGTGATCTCTGGCGAATGGCGTGAGCTGGTTCCGGACCGTAACTCCCCCCGCGAAGCGTTCCAGGTGGCCATGCACGATGCCGGATTCAAGGTGCCGATGCCGTCGCAGGGCTGCTACAACGCCGCGCACGCATCACTTACACAGGCATCGTTCTCATGGGCGGCCTCAGCCTGCTCACCGGCCTTGCAATCTACAAACCGGCGCAACTGCACTGGCTCACCGCGCTCCTCGGCGGTTACGAATGGGCGCGTTGGGAACATTTCTGGCTGACCATGGGATACGTTGGATTCTTCGCCATCCACATCGCACAGGTGATCCGCGCCGGCTGGGCGAACCTCCGTTCGATGGTTGCGGGCTACGACATGGTGGAACAGAAATGACCCCCGAGGAAGAACTCGCGAAACGCACCAGACGCGGCTTCATTGCCCTTGGCGCGGGAGCCATTGTCGTCGCGGGTGGAGCATACGCTCTAAAACCGGCTCCGGATGACGAAGACATTCCGTCGCCGCTCCGGAAAGTACTTGGCTTCAATGAAAAGGTTGTACGCAACACGATCTTCAGCGATCGCAACCTCACCAGGACATACCCGAACTCGGCCATCGGATTCCTGAAAAAAAACGGCGACACCGGCATCGAAGAACCAATCGACCTCTCAGCCTGGCGCCTGAATGTCGGTGACAAATCGCTGACCATGGATGATCTGCATTCGCTTCCGAAATACGACCAGACCATCGACTTCAAATGCGTGGAAGGCTGGAGCGTAATAACGCGTTTCGCGGGCGCGAGACTCTCCGACTTCACCAGAAGATTTGCACCCGGCGGGGCGGGTTCAAAATACGTGGGAATGCAAACGCCCGACAAAAAATTCTACGTAAGCATCGATCAGCCCAGCGCCAACCATCCGCAGACGCTCCTCGCCTGGGAGATGAACGGCGAGCCGTTAACCCAGGATCACGGCGCACCACTGCGCCTCGTGATCCCGGTGAAATACGGCATCAAAAACATCAAGCGAATCGGAACCATCGAGTACACAAACGACCGCCCGAAGGACTACTGGACGGAACAAGGCTACGACTGGTACGCCGGACTCTAACGCTATAAGTGAGTGCCTCGGAAACCGGTCGCCCCCGACTTCATGCGGGGATACCAATCTTGTGTGAGTAGAATTCAGTATGACGTCCGGCGCGGCAGCCTTCCGGTTCATTTTGAACGGAAAGTCCACCGAAGTGAGCGGTATCGCACCCCAAACGACGCTGCTGGACTTCGTGCGGTCGTGCGGTTTGACCGGAGCGAAAGAAGGCTGCGCCGAAGGGGAATGCGGAGCGTGCGCGGTTCTGTTCGTCGAATCCGGCGTGTATGGGACGTTTTATCAGGCGGTGAACAGCTGCCTCGTGCCCCTGCCCGCGGCTGCCGGTCAGGAGGTGTTCACGGTGGAGGCGCTTGCCGGGTCAAGCGGGACTGAGTCCGGGCATCTGGCCGCAGTGCAGCAGGCGATGGCTGAGCACGGGGGATCGCAGTGCGGTTATTGCACTCCGGGATTTGTGGTGAGCATGTTCGCGGAACATTACCGGCGGGAAGACCGGGCGGCGGATGTTCATGCTTTGAGCGGGAATCTGTGCCGATGCACAGGCTATCGGCCGATTCGCGACGCTTTACAGTCGCTGGGCCCGGCGCGGGTGGACGGGCAGTTCGCGCGACGATTGCTGGAGCCTGCACCCGCGGTTTTACCGCTGCGTTATGAGAGCGGCGAAGGCCGGTTTTCGCGGCCCTGCGACCTTCGCGAGTGCCTGGCGCTGATGGAGGCGGATCCTACGGCGCAATTCGTTGCCGGGAATACGGATCTTGGCGTGATGACCAACCTTCGTGATCGGAGATTCCCGCATCTGATCAGCCTTGAGGGTGTGGCCGAATTGCGCGGGTTCCGGGATGAGGCCGACTATGTGGAGATTGGCGCTGGTTTGACGTTGTCCGAGATCGGCGAGCGGTGGGTAGGCGCGCCTGCAATTTTTGGCGAATGGCTTCGTTTATTCGCATCGCCTCTGCTTCGGAATCGCGCCACGCTGGGAGGAAATCTTGGCACTGCGTCGCCGATCGGCGATTCGCCTCCCATGCTGCTCGCGCTGGACGCCAGCATAGCGATTGAAGGAGTGGAAGGTTCGCGCGTGGTTCCGCTCACCGAATTCTTTACCGGGTACCGGGAGACACTGCTGGGCCGTTGTGAGATCCTGCGGGCGGTGCGGATTCCAAAGCCATTTCCGGAGCTGTGCCGCTTTTATAAAGTGGCTAAGCGGTCGGTGGACGATATCAGCACTGTGGCGGCGGGGATTGCGTTGACGCGGGATGCGGATGGGCGGATTACTCTTGTGCGGCTTGCGTTTGGCGGTGTGGGCGCTACTCCGGTGCGCGCGACCGCTGCTGAAGAGGTTCTTGCAGGGACTGCCGGTGGCGCTGCGGATCTGGCTCGTGCCACAGACGTCATCGCGCGGACTCTGAAGCCGATCAGCGATCATCGCGGATCGGCGGAGTATCGCCTTGCGATGGCACAGAGCCTGCTAAGGAAGTTTTGGGACGAAGCTGCATGGTGAAGCCTGCTCATCACGAGAGCGCCGAGGCTCACGTTACCGGGGAAGCTCTGTACACCGATGACCTGGTGTCCCGCTTTCCTCATCTGCTGCATGCGTGGCCGGTGCTTTCTCCTCATGCTCATGCGCTGGTGACTTATCTCAATGTCGCGGATGCGCTGGAAGAGCCTGGCGTCGTGGACACGCTGCTCGCAGCCGATGTTCCTGGTGAAGGCAACACGGGCGCGAACCGGCATGATGAATTGTTGTTTCCGGTTGAGATTACTTATCACTCTCAGCCGGTTGCGTGGGTGTTAGGGGAGACCCTGGAAGCGGCACGGCTGGGGGCGGCTCGCGTTGTGGTGCAGTTTGAGGTTTTACCTGCAATCGTCACGATTCAGGATGCTATTTCGGCAAAGAGTTTTCATTCCGGCCCTCTGAGGATCCGCCGCGGCGACGCGGCGGCTGCGATTGACGATGCTCCCCATACTCTCGCGGGCGAACTCTCTATTGGCGGGCAGGAACATTTCTATCTTGAGACCCAGTGCGCGATCGCGCGCTATGACGAGACGGGCGGAATTCATGTGGAATCGTCCACGCAGCACCCGGCTGAGACGCAGGAGATTGTGGCGCGGGTGCTGGGTATCGCGCGAAACCAGGTGACGGTGCAGTGCACGCGCATGGGCGGTGCTTTTGGCGGCAAGGAAGTGCAGGCTAACCCCTATGCTGCGATTGCGGCGCTGGGGACATGGAAGACGAAACGCCCCGTGCGGGTGCGGCTGCCGCGACGCCTCGACATGGCGCTTACGGGCAAGCGGCATCCTTTTTTTGCACGCTTCAGAGTTGGCTTCGACGCCGATGGTTTGCTGCGCGGGCTCGATCTTGAACTTTATTCGGATGGCGGATGGAGTATTGATCTTTCTGAGCCCGTGCTGTGGCGGGCCTTGTTCCACAGCGACAACGCTTATCTGGTGCCTGCGCTCGACGCGCGCGGCTGGGTTTGCCACACGCACAAAACTTCGCAAACTGCGTTTCGCGGGTTTGGCGGTCCCCAGGGAATGGTTGTTATTGAAGACATCCTCGAACGTATTGCGCGTACGCTGCGGCTCGATCCGCATGTGGTTCGCGAACGGAACTTCTATAGCGAGGGCGATGTTACTCACTACGGCCAACCTGTTAAAGATGCAGGGCGTATTGAACGCATCTGGAACCGCTTGAAGGAGACCAGCGAGTTCAATTTGCGGCGTGCGGAAATTGCGCGTTTTAATGCGGCGCACCCGCACTGCAAACGCGGACTGGCGATTACTCCTGCTAAGTTTGGCATCTCATTTACCGCTACATTTTTCAATCAGGCCGGGGCGCTGGTGCTGGTTTATCGCGATGGCAGCGTGCAGGTGAACCATGGCGGCACCGAAATGGGACAGGGGCTGCATACGAAGATCCGCGAGATTGCGGCGCAGGGGCTGGGAGTGACGGTGGATGCGGTGCGCGTGATGCCTACCCGCACGGACAAGGTGCCTAATACTTCCGCAACCGCCGCTTCGGCGGGCACGGATCTGAATGGGGCAGCTGTGCTGGACGCCTGTACGCAGATTCGCGCGCGGCTTGTGCCGGTAGCGGCGGAGATGCTGGGATGCGATCCGGCGGCGGTGCGTTTCGCGGCCGGGCGTGTGAGCGGAGGTTCGGGCGATATCGACATCGCCAGCGTGCTCGATGCCGCGTACCGAAAGCGGATTCCGCTCTTTGCGCACGGGTTCTATCGTACGCCGGAAATTCACTTCGACGCGAAGACCGCGACAGGCAAACCGTTTCACTATTTCGCTTACGGCGCCGCAGTGAGTGAAGTGGAAATCGATGGCTTCACCGGGGCGCACCGGCTGCTGCGCGCGGACCTGTTGCAGGACATTGGCGATTCCATTGTTCCGCTGGTGGATCTGGGGCAGATTGAAGGCGGCTTTGTCCAGGGTGCGGGCTGGCTCACGCTGGAAGAACTGGTGTGGGATGCACAGGGCCGGCTTGCTACTAACGGGGCCTCCACTTATAAGCTCCCTTCGTGGCCGGAGATGCCGGAGGTCTTCAATGTCGCGTTCCTGGAGCGCGCGACGGAACCCGGGGTGATCTTCGGCAGCAAGGCAGTGGGCGAACCGCCTTTGATGCTGGCGATTTCGGTGCGCGAGGCGATCCGTGAAGCCATTGCGGCGTTTGGGTGTGAGTGCGGGGGGCCGGTGGAACTGGATAGTCCCGCTACTCCTGAGCGGATCTTCTGGGCTGTCGGGAAAGCCCGGCGCCGGTGATCGAGATCCTGCGCGCGGGTGTTTTTCATACGCCCGGGTGGAATACGCTGATTGCTCTCGCCGATGGGGGACTTGTCATCGAAGATGGCCGCGTGGTTGCGTGCGGCGATTATGCGGCGATTCGCGCCGCGTATCCCGGTGCTGAGGCATCCGACTGGCGAGGCGGGTTTATTCTGCCTGGCTTTGTCGATACTCATATTCATTTTCCGCAGGTGCGGATCCTGGGCGGACTTGGTTATTCGCTGCTGGCCTGGCTTGAGCAGTTGACTCTTCCCG
>Ga0302326_10013623_pt1 | contig 17224 bp, 15 predicted proteins | sample Palsa_T0_3_FD_202264 | JGI IMG/M metagenome (GOLD analysis project Ga0302326, IMG submission 202264) | Peat permafrost microbial communities from Stordalen Mire near Abisko, Sweden - Palsa_T0_3 | ecosystem: Environmental > Terrestrial > Soil > Palsa > Peat permafrost | place: Sweden: Abisko... | reverse complement strand
ATGAACTTTCAGTGAGCCTGGGTTATCACGGGCAGAACGGCGACCACCTCGCGGATTATCGGAATGGAAATCAGCTCACGATCCCACAGGCAATTGCGCTTTCGACTCTTCCCAGCGGTGCGCCGATTCCTGCCGCCGATCAATCGCCATATTTTAATCTGGTCGGTGAAGGCGGCACGATTCTGATCACCGAGTCGGAAGCCAGGATGAACTATAACTCCGGACAATTGACCGTGCGCCAGCGAACTCATCACGGCCTGGAGTACACGCTCAACTACACCTGGGCGAAGTCGCTGACGGATTCCTCCGGGAACTACGAGGTGGGTGCGGCGCCGTTCCAAAGTTGGAACGGATCAACGTTTCAGAATGGTTACGACCAGATGGCCGATTGGGGGCCTTCCGCCATGGACGTCCGCCACAGCATGAACTTCATCGGCGTCTACGATCTTCCCTTCGGGCGCGGCCGCTCTTTTGGCGGCAATTCAAACCGAGCGCTCGACGCGGCGTTCGGAGGCTGGAAAGTCGCGACCTCTGCCATAATCTATTCCGGGTTTCCAGTCACTATCTTCGGCAACAATAACAACAACACGAATAGCGTCTTCGGATTCAACCGGGCCAATCAGAACGGGCCGATGATTATTCGGAACCGATCTCTACAGGATTGGTGGGGAACTGATGTATCCGCCGACAACGTGGAAACCTGCCCGCCCACTGTGACCTGCGCTTACAGCAACGAAGGCAGCTTTCAGTTCGGGACCGCAAAGAACAGCACCGAGCGCGCCCCAGGATATCGGCAAGTGGACTTCTCAATGTTCAAGGACTTCCACGTGTGGCATGAGCAACATGTCCTTGGCTTCCGCGCTGACTTTTTCAATATCTTCAACATTGCGAGCTACGGATACCCCGACAATAATGTGAATGACTCCAGCTTCGGCCTGATCAGCAGTGTTCGGTCACCGCCGCGGCAGATACAGCTTAGCCTGCACTACGCTTTCTAGCGGCGAACTCAGGAGCGGCCCATGGGCAAACTAAGGCCGCAGCCTCACTAAGTTCTTCGCACGGTCAATCCATGCCCCATCAACTCGCTCTCGAAATCTGCGTGGAGTCGGTGGAACACGCTATCGCGGCCGAGCGCGGCGGGGCTCACCGCATTGAACTCTGCAACGACTTGTCGTCGGGGGGAATTACCCCGAGCGCGGGATTGATGCAAACTGTTCGACGCCACGTCCATTCTCCTATCCACGTTCTGATTCGTCCCCGAGCCGGCGATTTTTCATACTCCGACCATGAACTTGAGATCATGCGCGACGATATCCAGACGGCGAAGCGGTTCGGCATGGATGGTGTTGTGCTGGGGATATTGCACGAAAACACCCGTGTCGATATCGGGCGCACGAAAGCCTTGGTGGAATTGGCGCACCCTTTGCCGGTAACCTTCCATCGGGCGTTCGATGCCTCCGGTAATCTGGAAGCCTCACTTGAGGAGGTGATCCAGACTGGAGCGTCGCGTATCCTGACCTCCGGCGGGGAGCCACGTGCCGCGGATGCGCTTTCGACGCTGGCGCGCCTGGTGGAAGCGGCAAGGGGACGGATTCTCCTGATGCCTTGTGGCGGAATCGATTCCGGGAATATTGTGCGGATTGTACGTACCACACGGGCGCCTGAATTCCATACCTCGGTAGGAGCGTCTCGTTCCAGCGCAACGGGGGGCAATGGGACGGATCGAGGCCGCAGTGCAGCTTCCCATCCGCAATCCGCCGTTGTATTTGAAGAACAGGTTGCGAAGCTAGCGAGTCTGTTGCTCAGTGCTTCTGACATCGCTACTTCTGACGATGAACGGGTACGCTAGACATACTCTTATCGCCGGGCGTATGACAATGACCAAGACGAGGGAATCCAGGCTGCAAAAGACTGCTCTCGTGTGCTCGGCGATCCTGCTGTTCGCAACGGTGTCCCTGGCGCAGAACTTCACCGACGTGAAGCCCAGTCCACAACAAGTTGCCTGGCAGGATTTGGAAATGGGCGCCATCATTCACTTTGGTCCGAATACGTTTATGGACAGAGAGTGGGGAGACGGCACAGCAGATCCGTCGGTGTTCAATCCTGCACATGCGGATCCTGAGCAGTGGATGCGGGCTGCTAAGTCGGCTGGTATTAAGTATGTCGTCTTCGTGGCCAAACATCATGATGGTTTTTGCTTATGGCCGACTGCGAAGACCAGCTACAGCGTCCAGTCGAGCCCCTGGAAGGCAGGAAAGGGAGATCTGGTACGGGAGGCGGCAGTCGCGGCTCGCAAATATGGATTGCAGTTCGGCGTCTATCTTTCGCCCTGGGATCGCCACGAGCCCACATATAAGAATAGCGCAGCCTATGACGATTATTATCTCGCCCAATGGACTGAGTTAGCCACGAGTTATGGCGAAGTGGTTGAGTTCTGGCTCGATGGCGCCGGTAGCGAAGGTCACGTGTATAACTTCGATCGCTACGTTGATAACCTGCGCGTGTATCAGCCGAATGCCATGGTCTTTGCCGATGCCGCCTTGCTGAAGTACGGCGACATACGCTGGGTTGGAAACGAAGAGGGCAATGCCTCGGAAGAGAACTGGAACGTGCTCGACTTGCGCGGCTACCTCCGCTACCGTCCAGCCGAGGCCGATACTCCGCTGCGCAAGCAGCACTGGTTCTGGCACCCGAACGATGAGGCGAGTTTGAAGTCCGTCGGCGAGCTCTTGGATACTTACGAGCGAACCGTGGGCCGCGGAGCGCAGCTGATGATTGGTCTTGCGCCCGACAACCGGGGCCTCGTGCCCGACGCGGATGTGAAACGCCTCGAGCAGTTTGGTGAGGCTCTTCACTCAATCTACGCGCCGCAGAAAAATCTCGCCGCTCGCGCTACCAATGCCTCGGCATATCATGCGGCTCTTGATTCCGATCCCGACACGATGTGGTCGCCGCCAGAGGGATCTCATGCCGCGACCATCGACTTGGTTTTCTCCCATCTCATTCGTTTCGACCGTGCCTTGACCATGGAATGGCTCGTGGACGGGCAGAAGGTGCAGAAGTATGCGATCCAGATCAGGGCTGGCATCCATTGGATCACTGTCTATACAGGAACCACGATTGGTCATAAGAAGATCGACATCTTCCCTCGCGTCACTACCCAACGCGTGCGACTAAATATCATCTCCGCCTCCGCGACGCCCCGCATACGGGAGTTCCAGCTGTTCGATGAAGCGCGGCGAAACCTACAGCAGGAGTAATTCTCGCGGCTTTCGGCGGTTCGCTAACCGGCAAACGCAATCAGCCTAGCCATATTTGCACCGTGCCGCAAGCAAGCCTGTAGCCGCAGTGATATCGATGTCTGCGATGAGCAGTCCTTCCTTGCCGTACGGCTGACAGGCAAGGAGCGTGCCGTCGGGTCGCACAACCGCTGAAGTAGTCGGCGACCCGACGCTGGCACAGTTCACCGATGCGAAGTAGCAGGTGTTCTCGGCGGCGCGACATAACATTGCTTTCTCATGAAACGAGTTTTCTGGATCGGCGAAGCGTGTGGGTATGTAACTGCCGGGTTCGGCAATATGAAAATGGGGGTGGAACACGATCTGTGCTCCGCGACGAACCAGCCAGCGCACGGTTTCCGGATATCTCCAGCCCTCGTGACAGATCACGATCCCGAATGTTATCGAGCCAATCTGAAAAATCTGTCGGCCGCAACCGGGCAAGTAGGTCAGTTCTTCGGAGGGATCGAGTTGGACTTTGTCCTGGTACCCGGCGATCGTACCGTCTTGCTTGATGACCAGAGCAGTAGCTAACAGTCCATGCTGAACGAGCCGTTCGCTGCCCAGGATAACGGCGACCTTCGCCTTGCCAGCGGCCGCAGCAATCGCTAACCACGCCCGGTCGAGGAACGCAGAGTCGGGAGGTGGAACCTGTTTTCCCAGGCCCCGGTAGCCAGGCACGAAGCACTCGGGAAAGCACATCAGACCGGCGCCCTTAATCGCTGCTTCGTCGATGGCTTGCTCGGCCAACTCGACCGATTCCTCAGGACTCGCGGGGAACCTAAGATTGGCGAGTGCGATTCGAAAGGTGCTCATTTGGCATCTCCAAATTGTCTCGGTTCTACGCGGCTCGGATCGCAGGGATCGACCCACAGACATGCGTTAGACGCGAAAACTTTCGAGGCGCTGCAAGTACCAATCGGGAAAGCCATATTTGTGCGCGGCAACAACACTCCGGTCCAAGTTATAAGTAAATTTAGTAACGCGGTTTGAGTCTGAGCCAGTGCTGCGCAGTCCCAAATATCAATCACACTCGATCCAACAGCTGACTCAACCGTCGCCGGACATCTGGCCACTCCGACGCCACGATTGAATAGCGCATCGAATCGCGAGCGATGAAATCAGCGGCCATTCGATGAGCCCTGAGTACCCCTTCGAACTTGCCGCCAATACGTTCGAGCGCAGCGGCTGAACGCCGGTTCCGTGCGTCCGTATGAAAGCAGACCCGGAGCACCTGCCAGGTTTCGAAGGCATGCGTTAGCATGAGCATCTTAGCCTGGGTGTTGGCTGCAGTCCGGATTGCCGGGCGGCTCAGCCACGAATAGCCAATCTCACACGCATCGGGCAGCAGGCGGCCATACCGGGTATGGCCTTGCGGCCACGACCATTGTTCAAGGTTCCAAAAACGCGTCGAACCAAGAATGACGCCGTCGTCGGTCCGGACGATCGCGAATGGCACCGCGCTACCCGCATTCCGCCAGGCCAGAGCAGTATCGACATAACGGATGGCTTCGGTCTTGCCCTGCGGAACCGGGCTCCACTGATACAACGACGGGTCAAGAGCTGCGGCAGCTACCAAACCATCAATATGACGGTGTTCAAGAGGTTCGAGACGAATATACGTGCCTGTTAGGGCAAGACCTTCGGTTCCCATATCTTCTCCCATATCCGTTGAGCCACTAGCCGCCATGGAATCCAGCAATGCTTCAGCCGCGGCCCAGAAGATGGCTGAAGTTCCTCGACCATCGCACGCCAGATATAGCACAGAGCGGGATTCCATTTTCCATCAACCTTGATGGCTTCTCTGGGCTGCTGCTGCCCGATGACATCGCTGATATCGCGCTGCCTACTACTCACCCACTGGTCCGGCTCAAATCGCGCAAAGTGGCTATTGCCCACCGCACCTCGCCGAGAGATACTGCGACACCCGGCGCTCGATGGCAAAAGAACGCAGCATCGCATCAAATCTCGGGCTTTACGTTTACGCCGGAGCCGCCATCTTTCTCGGCCTCCTGGGCCTGGTCTCCGGTGACTTCGCCACCGGCTGGCAGAACGTCGGCCCCAACGTCCCTCTGCGCGTACCGCTCGCCTATCTCACCGCGGTCATTGAGCTCGCCGGGGGGATCGCTCTCCTCTTGCCCCGGACGGCGCGTGCTGGCGCTCTGACCCTGACGAGTGTCTACTCTGTTTTCACGCTGATCTGGGTGCCCAAGTCCCTTGTCAATCTCGGCAATTACGACCCCATCGGCAATGTTTTTGAGGAGTTCTGCCTGGTCGCCGCTGGTCTGGTCCTCTGCGCGATCTTCTCGCCAGCCGGTTCATCCATTGCGCGTCGCCGGCCCTTCTTCGTGCTCCTGTTCGGTATTTGCCCGATTTCGTTCGGTATCGTCCACATCATTGACATGCCCGGGCTGTTGGGCTGGATCCCGGGCTGGCTGCCGCCGACCAAGATGTTTTGGGCGTATGCCACAACCATGGGCTTTTTCGGGGCCGCCGTAGCCGTCCTCACCGGTATCATGGCGCCGCTGGCCGCGCGCCTCCTCACCGCGGAGATCGTGATCTTCGAGGTGCTGGTCTGGATTCCGAATCTGTACGCCGGGCCAAGGAATCACTTCAATTGGGCCGGCAACGCGATCTGCATCGCTTTGGCCGGCGCCAGTTGGGTCGTCTCCGACTCCATCAGCGAAGCGGCAAAAACCAAACCAATCCCGGCAGAATCCCCTCGAGAACTCAGCATCCCCGCCTGAACCTGTCTCTTGTCCTAATCCCAGTTCGATCGATCGAGACCGCTCTCGTTGCCTCTTTGTCCCTGACCGTTTCGTGGCGAGGTGGATGTCGCGAACGTCGTCTACCAGGGCGGTCATTGGGTGTCGTTTTCTGGTTAATTCGGTTCTTCCTGACACTTGGTGCAAGCTCGTGCGAGGCGGGAGAGGCAAGATTTGGATCCGCGAAATCACTGATTGTGTGCTCAAGCTGGTGCGGGTGATATCAGCGTCACAGGAGTAGGATCACCAACCCGGATCTAGTTGACCCAGTGCTTATGGCTCGCGTCGCATCTCAATTATGGATGGACGTACCAGCTGATCAACTCAACCACTATCGTGCTCACAAGGTTTTCCCCTAGGTATCGATGATTTCTGCAGGGTGTATTCTCTCAATTTTTCGAACCAAGGGCGGCTCTGGCGGCCGCAGATGAATTGCCACAACCTCAGAAGAGACTGTTGGAACGGGAACTAATAAAAGGGGATCGGTTATTAGTCGCCCGTGTCAAATCTAAGGACAATTGGTTTGCACTCACGAGCTCCCAGTTGATATCGAGCGTGGAAGGCCATGTTCGGCAGACTCGTTTAGCCGACATTATGCGAGTTGCACGTCAGCAGCAACCAGTGCAACTAGTTGAGGTTAAGCATTCTGGAGGGCCACTCGATCTTAAGTTGGCTGATGGCTCCCTGCTAACGGTGTGGTCGGATGGCGGGAAGCCCTTCGTTGGACTGCTGAATGTCTTCCACTACATCGTCAAGATGAACCAGGGTCGGCGTTCAGGGCGGGCGCTTCTCCACCGCCCGGACAGAGGCTCCCGTCGAGGATAGAGATGTCCGCACCCATCCGGCCAAGACGTTTGTCTCCAATGCCGCCACGTTCAGTTGTGCTCCGAATAGCGCGTATCCGAACGGCGCGTATGTGCTAGGGACGGGCCCGATTGCTCCTGTTTGGGAAATCGTCGCCGCCAGAGATATCCAGTGCAAACTGCTGTGAGGCGAACGCTCTGCGGCTGGGTTGCGCGCGGCTGCTGATTGTCCCGCTCGGCCACGTTGAAAACGACCGCGTCCGCGCGCAGTTGCGGCGCAACCTAGCGCCGCGTTTTACTGTGCGGACTGCTCGAGACCGCGGTACTTCATCATGGGCTCGACGCTTGGATCCTTGCCGCGCCAGGCGGCATACATCTTCGCCAGGTTTTCAGTGTTGCCTCGGGACAGCACCATCTGCCGGAAGCGGTCGCCATTGGCGCGCGTCAGACCGCCGTTGTCTTCAAAATACTGGTACGCGTCGTCGTCGAGCATCTCCGCCCATAGATAAGCGTAGTAGCCTGCGGAGTAGTCTTGGCCGACGTCCCAGATGTGGCGGAAATAGCTGGAGCGGTAGCGCGGCGGCACCGCGCTGAGCAGCAGATGCATCTTTTCCAGCGCTCCTTTCTCAAACGTGTCCGGCGACTGCAACGGAGCGCTGGCCGGAAGGATGTGCCACTGCATGTCAAGCTCGGCAGCTGCGACCACTTCAGTCACTTTGTATCCCTGGTTGAAGGTCTCAGCTTTCCTGATCTTGGCCGTCAACTCGGCGGGCATGGGCAATCCCGTCTTGTAGTGCCGGGCGTAATGGTCGAGGACCGCGGGATAGAGCGCCCAGTGCTCATTGAATTGTGAGGGGAACTCCACAAAGTCTGCCGAGGTTGCGGTGCCCGACAGGCTGGGATACTCGGTGTTCGCAAACATGCCGTGCAGGGCATGCCCAAACTCGTGGAACATGGTGGTCACGTCGGTAAAGCTGATAAGGGCCGGCTCGCCCGGCGCTGGCTTCGGCAGATTCGCGACGTTGTAGACCACCGGCAGCGTGTCCAGAAGCTTTGACTGGTCCACGAATACGTCCATCCATGCGCCACCGTTCTTGTTGTCGCGTTTGAAATAGTCGCAATAGAACAGTGCCAGCGGCTTGCCGTCCGAATCCGAGACCTCGAAGACCCGAACCTCGGGGTGGTAGACCGGAATATCCTTGCGTTCCTTAAAAGTAATCCCGTAGAGCTGATTGGCGGCGTAAAAAACGCCGTTTTCGAGCACATGGTTCAGCTCCAAGTACGGCGTAACCTCTGCCTCGTTCAGATCGTACTTCGCTTTGCGCACTTGTTCGGAGTAGAACTCCCAGTCCCAGGGTTGTAAAGTGAAGCCGCCCTTCTCGGCGTCGATGACATCCTGTATATCCTTGCCCTCGGTTCCTGCCTTGGCCGTAGCAGCGGGTACCAGGGCATCCATGAACTTCAACGCGGCCTCCGGGGTTTTCGCCATCTGGTCTCCCAACTTCCACGCCGCGTGGTTGGGATAGCCGAGCAGTTGTGCGCGCCGCGCACGCAATTGGGCGATGCGGGAGATGATGTCACGGGTATCGTTGACATCGCCGCGCTCCGCACGGTTCCAGGATTTTTCGAAGATGGCCTCGCGTGTCCCCCGGACGCTGAGCGAAGCAAGGTCAGGCTGCTGGGTTGTATTCTGCAGCGGGAGAACATAGCCTTTCTGCGCACGGCTCTGCGCGGTCTGTGCGGCGGCGGCGACCTGCGCGTCGCTCAAGCCGGCAAGCGCATTTTTGTCCGTCGCAACGTAAGCCCCGTCCTTCGTAGCGGCGAGAAGCTTTGTCGAAAAAGCCGAAGACAGCTTCGAGATTTCCTGGTTTAGTCCCTTCAATTCGGTTTTGTCGGCATCCGGGAGATTTGCGCCGGAGCGGACGAACTTTTCGTAGGTGACCTCAAGCAGACGCAGCGATTCCGGATCGAGACCGAGCGACTCGCGCTGTTGGTAGAGGGCAGCCACGCGAGCAAAAGATTTTGCGTTTAGGTAGATGGCATCGTAGTGGGCCGCCAGCTTCGGCGCCTCTTCTTCTTGTACCTTCTGCAGCACAGGATTGGTATTCGCCTGGCTGACCGCGCCGAAAGCGGCCATCGCCCGGCGCAGGAGTTGACCGGTCTTCTGCATGGCAACCAGCGTATTCTCGACGGTCGGCGCCGCCGGACTGTCCGCAATCTTCTGTATCTCACCGAGTTCCTCGGCCATGCCTGCCTCGATGGCCGGCTGATAGTCCTGATCCTTGATCTTGTCGAATGGAGGGGCGCGGAACGGCAACCGACTCGGCGCATAGAACGGGTTCGACGGGGCGAGCTTCGCATCGGCGGCCATAGCCGGAATATAGATGACTCCTGGCGCGATGGCACCAAACAAAATAAAAGCAATCGTGTGCTTCAGCATAACCTTCCCTGTGTGATGGCATGGTGCGGATCCGGTCTGGAAGCCGGTTCGCCATGATTGTAAGAGAACTCCCGGCTGTGCCGCCAGAATCCTGCCAAGGGTCTTGAGAGGGCGGTCGAGGTTAAACGTCTGACCGATCTGACCAACCCAACTGTTCGACAGGCGGGGTCTCGGTGGAAGTGTCCGGATGACCGCAAAACAGGATTGTCGGCGCCCAAACGACGTACGAGAGCGGAGGTTCAGGAGCAATCGCGACCGCTGTTGGGTGTAATCAGGAAGCACATCGAAGACGCACGCTCTGTGGCGCTGCCTGGGGACGCACTATCCGAGGCCTGCAACTACGTGCATACCCAGTGGGACAGGCTCGATCGCCAATTGACAGCTACGACGCCTTCAATGGGGTGGCCTTCACCTCCCACTGGAATACTTCTCCCAGTGGGACGTTGAAGACCTGGGCGATACGGAACGCAGCCTCTAAGGACGGCGAGTATTTCCCCGCCTCGATGGCGGCAATCGTCTGCCGGGTGAGGCCGATGCGCTGACCGAGCTCGGCCTGCGACATTTCGCCATTCATGAAACGCAGGGTGCGAATGCGATTAGAAATAGATCCTTGCATCATGAGGATGCCTGTACGCGGTAGCTCGCCACGACTACGCTGTAGTGAATGACTTCCGCGGCTACGATCCAGAAAATCGCGGCATTGACGATGGTCCATCCGGTGGAGCTGAAGGGCATGAAGCAGCCCACCAGGATCATGCCGCCGATAAGCACATAGTAAGCGGCACTGAGCGAGCGGTGCTCGATTGCGCGATCCCGTTCGTCCAGTGGCTGCCGCTCCTGTCGGGGGGAGCCGAGACGGAGATAGAGATAGCCAGCGCCCAGCACGAGCATACGCACAATCGATACCAGGGCAAACAGGCCAAGCGGGTGTAGGTGAGGCAATGGCTCCCAGGGGCCGGGACCCCTGCCAACAAACATAAAGTACGGGCCATAGGCGACAGCCATCGCGATCAACGATAGCCAGGCGATTTTTTCTCGGTACGACATTTCGGCCTCCTCAATCTAAGGTAGGCTAAGTGTATAAAATAATTTACATAATGTCAATAAAAATATACATTACGTCAATAATAACTTACCTGTGACATTTCTCAGATGAGCGCCACAGAATCCTAAGAAGCTGAACATAGAACGTCAATACTATGCGCAGTCGAGATGACCGAAACATATGACAAGGGGCGGAACATCGACGCACCAAATACTTAAGAAGGGCTTGTAGACCTAGTGGCAGGGGTTTGCTCCTGTTGCTCAGTCATTTCCATTTCGGCGAACATCTTTTTCAAGAACAGCGCGGTCATCGGTGCCCTGATCGAGCGGGGTCGGACGCGGCACGTGGCGCTCCTCGAACGCGGCGAATTCCTCCGCATTGTCGAGGATCTCGGCCAGCGCCAGGAGCGCACCAGCAAGCTCCTGCACGGAAGAAAAGCGGATAGCGAGCTCGCCCGGTTGAAAGCTGAATATTGCCGGGGGCCTCGTCGAGCCTGGCCGGGACGCGGTCCACCTGTACAAGCTGGCGCAAGCGGCGGCGGGGCACGGGTTCAGATCGCGGTGAGAGAAGGGAATCGGGATGGGCGCCCTCGTGGATGCGGTCGTGGAAGGCTTCGAGATCGCCGCGGGCCAGGATAAAACTTCGGCCCACCTTGGCGGCGGGCGATACGCCCAGCACGAGTGCCTGGGCGGCGCGAGGCTGCAATTCGAAGAGGCGCTCGATGTCTTTGCGCTCATAATGGGAGCGCGCGGAATTCTTCACCGAGCGACGAATTTCCTGCAAGCGCGGTAGCCAAGTGATGGGTCGCGGCTGTCGAATTTCACAGTTGTTGAGACGGAGAAGCAAAGTTATTGAGACTGAGAGCGGGAAGCGTCGCGAGGGGCATCACGAGCCCGAGAACGATCCAGAATTGCCTGGAAGGTAGCCACCAAATCGATAGTGTCCACCTCTACCGGAATATCCTCAACCGTTGTGATTGGGTCGGTGGGTATCCGGGGCCTGGGATGTGTGAAGCAGAAACGAAACGCTTCGCTCCGTTTGCTCAGGATCGCTGCCAGCTCACGGGCCCGGCTCTCCCGATACTCCCATTCGCGAAAAGTCGTTTGTGTATTCGGCGGATTATCCTACAGGCGGTCCGAAGAAACTGTTCTCCGGGGGCGCGGGGCTGGTCTCTACAGCTATGGATTATGCGCGCTTCTGCCAGATGATGCTCGATGACGGCAGGGCGGGAAATACCCGACTCTTGAGCCGCAAGTCAGTCGAGTTGATGACGCACGATCAACTCGGAAAGATCGGGCAGGATCAGGCGTTCGGCTTGGGATTCGGGATCGATGGGATCAAGACTCCCTTATCGGAGTTAGGCACGCCTGGGTCATATAACTGGGGCGGGTTCTTCTACACCGCATTTTGGATCGATCCTAAGGAGCAGATGATCGTCGTATTCATGGCCCAGTTGCACCCTACCGGCGGTTTGACGCTAGGTGGGCAGGTTCATCAGTTGGCTTATCAGGCGATCAACGACTGAACCTGCACAACATCGAAGCTGGCGAAATATTTCTATAGGCGCTCACCGAGCCTGACCGCCCTTCTCAAAAAGTGTAACCGCATGGTTACATAAACTATCCAGACCCGTCCCACCTCCTCGGCTCTCGTTGTGGACTGTTTCCGGTTTGCACCCGCCTACGAGCCAGCAGGAGCGGCCTTGGCACCGGGTAGTCGTTTGGTCAGAAAAGCTATCTGGCCGGTGTGGTGAGATTCGTGTTCGCAAACGTGGAACCATTTCCAATAGACGTTTATCTTGTCGCTGCTGCCAAATTGCTCTGTGTCGGTGGCTAGGAGCCACTGGTCATCTCGTTTGCGAAATTCGGCGAGGGAGTGTTCACGGGTTTCGTGCAGGATGTTGAGGTAGTAGTCGAGATCGTGGCCCTTGATGGTTTTGCGCCCGGCCTCGCCAAGGTTCATCGCAGGATCCCACTTCTTCTTCAGATCGTCAGACCAACTGTCCCACTTCTTGTTTTCAAAAGTATTCATCCCATAATAGGTCTCGGTCGCAGCGAGATGGAGCAAGAGCGCTCCGATAGTGTTGGCATTGGCGTCGAAGAGATAGTCTAGATCAGCCATGGTAAGGCCTTTGACTGAGGTGGTGACAGCAGTTTGAATGTAGGTGAGCATGGAAACGAGAGTGCCGACTTGAGGGGTATAGCCCGGTTTGGGACCGATGACCAATAGGCCTGAGTCCTTCTCCGTCTTTGTCTCAGCGGGCTGGGCCGCGAGGCTAAGTCCGTACATGCCTGCGGTGAGTGCGGCCCCGGTGAGAAAGTATCTGCGATTCGACAAGAAGTTAGGGTTCATGCTCGTTCTCCTGACAAGGCGAATTTTGCTGGAAGCACATACCTGGCCGGTGGCCAGTTCAACGGGGAAGTATAACGCGAGTTTGATCCTGGACTCTGGCCGAAATGCCGAAGCCGAGCCTCTTCACGATGTGGCAGTGGGGAAGGCTTGACACTTGCTTCTTGGCCTCTTACCCTTAGGCGCATGGAATACGTTTGACGCCCGACCAGGAAGCCTTCGTTCGCCAAGCCATCGAGGCCGGCCGGTTTCACCGTGCCGAGGATGCGGTAGAGGAGGCATGGTTGCTGTGGGAAGAGCGCGAGCGCAAGCGAGCGGAATTCTTGGCAACCCTAGCTGATGCCAAAGCCTCTCTTGCGCGCGGCGAAGGACGCAACATCACACAGGAATCCATGCTCGATCTTGCTGAGGAAGTGAAACAGCGCGGCCAAGTGCGTCTCGCCGCTGAGCAGTCTTCGCCCCGCTGATGGCGCACCGCGTATCGCCACAATCGGCAGCCGACCTCGATGATATCTGGTATTACGTCGCCAAAGAGAGCGGTAGCATTGCAGTCGCTAACCATCTGATTGATTCCATCACCGATCGGTTTTTCCTGCTTGCCGGCCATCCCTACCTGGGCGTTCTCGCGACGACGATTTTGGTGTCGGCTCGCGCAGTTTTCCCGTTAATGAGTACGTCATAGTTTATTGTGTCAAGGATAACGACGTTTCGATTCTTGGCGTGGTACACGGTCGCCGCGACATGGAAGCGCTTTTCGGCGACTAATCGCGGTGTGCTTCTTCATTTGCAAAAAGATCTTTGAGCTGCGCGAAGGTGAGAGTCTGCGATTGTACTGCGTTGTCATCCTGAGCGTAGCGAAGGCCTCTGCATTTTCAGCGGTGCAAGCCAATTGCATAGGTTCTTCGATTCACTCAGAATGACAAAGCTTTGCAGTTCGCAACTTATTCAGACTCCTCCTAACTCAGGAAGCGGTCGCGATTCGTCAGTAGTACAAGCGAAGTTCTACGCGCTCCTGAGCAGCAAACGCGCGACGAATGACCGTCTAATGTTTCCCCTATAAATGAAAATCGGTTTCGACGGTGATCCTCACCGCGACCGGGTTGCCGTCTTTTGTTCCGGGTTTGAATCTCCATTGCTTGACCGCTTCGACCGCCGTCTCATCGAGCCCGCTTCCCAGAGGGTGGGTGACCTTTATGTCCGTAGGTGTGCCATCGGGAGTTACCACCAGCGTGAGGACCACCACTCCTTGCACTTTGTCACGCCGCGCCTGGTCGCTGAACTCTGGTTCGGTCTGGTAGGTCACGCGGGGGGCCGTAACGCCGTTTCCCCTGCTGATCTTGTAGATGGTTTCCCCGTTGGGCCCGATTTCTGGCTGGGAAGCGGCCTGGTCCGCCGCGTTTATGGCACCGAACGTACCCTGTCCAATCTGCATCGGGTGGCCAGGGCCGTAGTGCAGCGGACATCGTAGCTTGATGGATGGGCCTTTGAATTCGTCAGGCAAAGCGGCGAACGGGGCGGATTTTGCAATTGCGTCCAGAGCGGTGTGATCGAGTTCCGCATCTCCGGAACTCTCCGCCAGTTTCAGCCCGTCGAGAGTGCCATCTTTCAGAACCGTAAACTCGGCCACGATCGCCTGCCGTTCGGTGGGCGGCTTGAGTCCTTTCGCGGTGACCGCCGATTGCCAGTTTTCGCGAATGTGCCGCATCAGGTTCATATGCAGGTAAAGTCCGAAATTCACGCCCATGGTGTCGCTCAGGATTTCCGGTCTGCCAACTTGTGCCGGCGGGAAGCTGGGCCTCATGTGACCGGGTGACGTGCTCTCGTCGGCGGGGATATTGGCCGGCGTCTCTTGCGCGATGGCGGCAGTGCCAGCAAGAAGCAACGCGATCACACTCACAAACCGCAGGTGCGCGGCAAACGAACCTCGCTTGTTTTTCATATAGCACTCCGTGGTGAGACCGATCAGATCGCACCTATCTCACCCGTACTGGAAGTGCCGAGGCGAGAAAGGGTTGCCCGTGGCAAGCTTTAGGCTCACTTTTTTGCGGGCAAGGGCGCCCGTGGCCTTACTTCGGCTCGATGGGCCGGGGACGGCAACGAAATGGCGCTTGTTGAACGTGGCGACAATGCTCTTGCGTTCTAGTGCCCCAAAGTAACCTTGATTGTTGTTCTAGGTGGATGTCCACTGAATGGAGAAGTAGTCTAGCGTCAGTTCCTGCCCTCAACCCTTCCACGGCGGGTTCGTTTCGAGGTCTCGGCAAGCGGAGATTTGAGGTGAATTACGCCCGCAAGCATGGCCATGTCTGGCAGTTACGATTTACGTCTCGTTGCACTCTCCGTTGTGATCGCGGTGTTTTCTTCATTTGCTGCGCTAGACCTTGCTGGGCGGGTGACGGCTTCTCAGAATAAAGCCCGCATTGCGTGGTTAATTGGCGGGTCGGCAGCGATGGGCTTGGGAATCTGGTCTATGCACTACATCGGAATGCTGGCTTTTAGTATCCCGATGCAAATGTTCTACGACCCTCCGACGGTCTTTCTTTCTCTATTAGCTGCGATCATCGCTTCCGCCGTTGCATTGTTTACAGTGAGCCGAAAACGGGTGGGCGCACGGCAAGTTGTTCTCGGTAGCATTTGTATGGGCTCCGGCATTGCTGCCATGCACTACATCGGAATGGCCGCTCTGCGTGTTTCAGCACATGTGAGCTACAACCCTTGGTTGGTTTTGGCGTCCATAGTTCTTGCCGTGATTATATCGCTGGTTGCGCTCCTCCTGGCGGTTCACGTGCGAGATGAGAAAACAACAACCCCGCGCAAGATTGTCAGTTCGCTGGTGATGGGAAGCGCAATTCCGGTAATGCACTACACCGGTATGTGGGCAGCGAGTTTTACACCTTCCGGCTCTTTGATTGACCACTCGCACGCCGTAAGCATGTCGTCCATAGGGATCGCTGCCATTGCCGTGAGCAGCGTGCTTGCACTAACTCTGGTCGTTGTGACTGCTTTCCTCGACCGATTGCTCTCTGCTCAGCAGGCGGTTGCAGAAGCGGCTGGCAAGGGCGAGAAGTATTTCCGCACAATGGCTGACGCGATTCCACAGATCATCTGGACGGCACTTCCAAACGGGGGACTCGATTTCTACAACGGGCGCTGGTCTGACTACACCGGAAAGGACCCGTCACAGAGCGGGGACTTTGGATGGGAGGAGGTCGTACATCCCGACGACCTACAAGCTTGTAAGCAGAGGTGGCAGCAGGCGTTGCAGACCGGAGAAAAGTTCGATATTGAATACCGCTTAAGGCGCAGTTCGGACGGACAATATCGTTGGCACCTTGGGCGGGCAGTTCCGCTCCGCGATTCCCAAGGACAAATCGAAAAGTGGTTTGGCAGCTGTACCGACATTGAGGACCAAAAGCGCAACCAGCAAAGCTTGGAAGAAGAAGTCCGCCAACGTACCCAAGCGGTTGTCGAGTCCAAAGCCTTGCTCACCGAAGAAATGAGCCAGCGGGAGCGCACACAAAGAGAACTTGACCAGCAAACAGAAAAGCTGGTTCGCGAGTTAACCGATCGATCCCAGGTGAATGCGCTGCTGGCCAAAATGGGCGATCTTCTCCAGAGCTGCACGAACATGAAAGAGGCGTTGTCAATTGTGCTGGGGTTCGCCCCAAAGATGTTTCCTGATCTCAGAGGGGCAGTGATTTTGTTGAATGCATCCAGAAGCCTTTTGGAGGTGGTCGGGACGTGGGGGGACTGCCGGCTTTCCGCCGCCGTGTTCGAGCCTGATTCCTGCTGGGCGCTAAGAACTGGCCATCGCTACGAGGTTCTGGCTGGCGATCACGCTATGAGTTGCGGGCACGCGGCTTCCGTCGCCAGTCCCTACATCTGTATTCCTATCCAAGCGCAGGGAGAGGCACTTGGGGTGATTCACTTTCAAACCACCGAGGACATCCGGGAAATTTCAGCATCGGAACTATCGTTGGCCGGAACTTTTGCGGAACAAACTGGACTTTCAATTGCGAATATACGTTTGCGTGAAGCCCTGCGAAGCCAATCCATCCGCGATGCGCTGACTGGCCTATTCAACCGGCGATACCTGGAAGAAACCTTGGAAAGGGAGGTATACCGCACCGCTCGGGCCAGTCAGGCGCTGAGTGTGACAATGCTGGATGTAGACCATTTCAAAAGCTTCAATGATACCTTCGGTCATGCAGCGGGCGATGCGGTGCTTCACGAAATCGGCGTTTTCTTGCAGCGGAACATACGGGCGGATGATATTGCGTGTCGCTACGGCGGGGAAGAATTTGTATTGATTATGCCCAATGCCGACGCCAAAGGTACGCGAATCCGGATCGAGCAGATGCGATTGGGTGTAAAAGAACTTCGCACCATGTATGGCGACAAGCCACTGGGTCCAATCACAAATTTCGGCGGGGATAGCAGCCTTCCCAGCCCACGGTTCCTCCCCCAAGCAGATCATGATTGCAGCGGATGCCGCGCTCTATCAGGCAAAAAAGGGTGGCCGCGACTGCGTGGTGGTGGCGGAGGAC